>Ga0310345_10000221_pt1 | contig 107283 bp, 109 predicted proteins | sample HC15DNA20500_MG_FD_204667 | JGI IMG/M metagenome (GOLD analysis project Ga0310345, IMG submission 204667) | Marine microbial communities from station ALOHA, North Pacific Subtropical Gyre - HC15-DNA-20-500_MG | ecosystem: Environmental > Aquatic > Marine > Oceanic | place: Pacific Ocean... | reverse complement strand
GATTCCGGCACGTCGGTCTGCTCGCCCCAGATCTGCGGCGAGGCCGGCGGCAGGTCGCAGTACCAGTCGTAGAACGACAGGCAAACGCCGCCGATCAGCGACAGGTAACGGCTACCGGCCGCGTAGGAAACCATGGACATGGCCGGGATCGGCGAGAAGCCGATGACGCGGTCCGGACCGTACTGCTTGACGGTGTAGACGTTGGCGGCGGCGATGATCTCGTTGACTTCGTCCCAGCTGGAGCGGATGAAGCCGCCCATGCCGCGCTTGCTCTTGTAGGACTCGGCCTTGGCCTTGTCCTCGACGATGCTGGCCCAGGCGTCCACCGGGGTCATGTTGCGCCGCGCTTCACGCCAGAGTTTCAGCAGTGGCTTGCGCACCTTCGGGTACTTCAGGCGGTTGGCGCTGTAGATGTACCAGCTGTAGCTGGCACCGCGCGGGCAGCCGCGCGGCTCGTGGTTGGGCAGGTCGTTGCGGGTGCGCGGGTAGTCGGTCTGCTGGGTTTCCCAGGTGATCAGGCCGTTCTTCACGTAGATCTTCCAGGAGCAGGAACCGGTGCAGTTCACGCCGTGGGTCGAGCGCACGATCTTGTCGTACTGCCAACGCGAGCGGTAGACGTTCTCCCAGTCGCGGGATTCGATGCGGGTTTCGCCATGACCATCGGCGAACTCGCCTTGCTTCCTGTTGAAGAAGCGCAGTTGATCGAGCAAGTGGCTCATTGGTTTCTCTCCTCACTCCGGTTGCGAACCACTGGCCCGACCGGTCGGCTTATCAATCTCGGCTTGCGCCAGCCGGGGTGGCTGGCGCATTCGTTCGGTGAAATTTCAGGACGCGAGCTTCTGGCGGGCCTCCAGCTCGCGGTCGACGCTGGACACGTAGTACTCGTCGGAGAACGCGCCCTCGGGCTCCTTCAGCCAGAGCAGGCAGAGCCCAAAGCTGACGAAGGCACCGGCGGCGATCACCATGAAGAACTGCGAGGGGGTCACGAAGGTGTAGAGGGTCAGGTAGCAGACGGCGCCGACGTTGCCGTAGGCCCCGGCCATGCCGGAGATCTGCCCGGTGACGCGGCGCTTGATCGAGGGGATGATCCCGAAGGTCGCGCCCTCGGCGCCCTGCACGAACATCGAGCAGGCCACGGTAATCGCGACAGCGACGATCAGCGGCCAGGCGGCGTTCATCAGTCCCATCAGGAAGAAGCCGACGGCAATGCCGAGCATGTAGGCGAGCATGACGAAGCGGCGGTTGCCGAAGCGGTCGGAGACCAGCCCGCCCATCGGCCGCGCCACCAGGTTCACGAAGGCGAAGGAGGCGGCGATGATGCCGGCCGTGGTCGGGGTCAGCCCCCAGGTCTGCTCGAAGAACATCGGCAGCATCGAGACCACCGCCAGCTCCGCGCCGAAGTTGGCGAAGTAGGTGGAGTTCAGCGCGGCCACGGTGTTGAAGGGGTACTTGTCGTCTTCCGGCACGCCCTTTTTCAGGATCGGCACGTTGACCCGCAGGATCTGCACGATCTGAAAGACCACCACCAGCGCGATCACCGCGTAGCTGATCAGCGCGCCGGTGGAACCCAGGTAACCCAGCTTCTCGATGCGCCAGACGAGGATGCCGAGCACGCCGACCATGGGGATGGTCCAGATGATCAGCTTGATCATGTCGGCCCAGGTGCTGACTTCCAGCGCGCTGGCCTTGTGCGGCTTGCGGTGCACGGTGCCGGCCGGGCCGTCGGTAAGGGCGAACCAGTAGTACACGCCGTAGACGGCCATGATGATCGCCGAGCTGGCGATCGCCCAGCGCCAGCCTTCCGGGCCACCGAAGGCGTGGATGGCGATGGCCGGCAGGCTCATGGCGGCGGCGGCGGAACCGAAGTTGCCCCAGCCGGCGTAGAAACCTTCGGCGAAACCGATGTCCTTCGGCTTGAACCACATGGCGGTCATGTGGATGCCAACCACGAAGCTGGCGCCGATGGAGCTGAGGATCAGCCGCGACACCAGCAGCTGGGTGCGGCTGTCACCAAAGGCGAAGAACAGCGCCGGCGCGGCCATCACCACCAGCAGCACCGAAAACACCCGGCGCGGGCCCCAGTGGTCGAGCGCCATGCCGACCAGGATGCGCGCCGGAATGGTCAGCGCCACGTTGGCGATGGCGAACAGCTTGAGGTCTTCGGGCGTCAGCCAGTTCACGCTTTTCAGCATGCTCGAGGCCAGCGGCGCCATGCCGAACCAGACGAAGAAACAGATGTAGAAGGCGATCCAGGTCAGGTGCAGGGCCCGGATCTCGGGGCGCTTCCATTCGAACAGCGTAGAAACTCTCATGATGAGCTCCTCACTCAGGGGCAGGCTTGGATCAGGACCGGGCAAGGCGCCCGGCGGGCCAGGAAGGCGCTGACGCTGCCGAAGGTCATGTAGTCGAGCTCGTCGACCAGGAGATTCAGCGAGCGGGAGATGAAGCCGCCGTCCGGTTCGTTGGAATGCCGCGCGATGACCAGCAGGTCGGGTTTCTTGTGCTCGGCGGCCTTGAGAATCATCTTGCGGGCGTCGCCCTCGGCGAGGATCACGTCGACGTCCAGGCCGAAGGCGCTGACCTTGGCCGCCGCCTCCTGCAGGAAGGCCTGGAATTCGCGACGCTCACGCTCGTACAGCTCGACCGCTGAATCGCTGGTGTCACGGGTTTCTTCCACCACGCCGATCAACATGATCAGCGGCTTGAGCGGGCCGAACATCTCGAGGGTGGCGTCCAGGGCTTTCCTGGCGTTACGCGAGTTGTCGTAGGCAATCATGATTTTCATGGCGGCTCTCCGGACTCAGGGGTTCTTCACGTAGGCGTTGGGGCGCAGGTAGAACCACCAGTTGAGGATCAGGCACAGCGCGTAGAACACCGCGAAGCCATACATCGCCACCTCGGGAGTGCCGGCCTTGACCTGCTCGCCGATCACGATCGGGGCGACGAAGGAGCCGTAGGCGGCGACGGCGGAGGTCCAGCCGAGTACCGGGCCGGCCTTCTCGCGGTCGTAGATCACGCCGATGGTGCGGAAGGTCGAGCCGTTGCCGATGCCGCTGGCGGCGAACAGCACCAGGAACAGCACCAGGAAGAGGAAGAAGTACTCCTCCGGCTGGGCCGAAACGTAGGCCTGATGCATCACGTAGCCGGCGGCGACCGAGGCGATGACCATCACCACCGAGATCACCTGGGTGACGATCGAGCCGCCGACCTTGTCGGAGATCCAGCCGCCCAGCGGACGGATCAGGGCGCCGATGAAGGGGCCGATCCAGGCATAGGTCAGCGCGCTCGGCGCATTCGGGTTGGCGACGCGGGTGATGGTGCCGTCGGCGGCCACTTCGTTCATGAAGCCGAAAATCACCGTGATCGACAGCGGCAGCGCCATGGAGAAGCCGATGAAGGAGCCGAAGGTCAGGATGTAGAGGATGCTCATCGACCAGGTGTGCTTGTCGCGGAAGATGGCGAACTGGCGCTTGATGTTCGGGCTGATGCTGCCCGGCAGCAGGCGCAGCATGCCGAGCGTCGCGCCGATGGTCAGCAGCATCACGCCCCACATGTTCAGCACACCGAGGCCGGTCGGCGCAGGCAGGTAGAGGTACAGGCCGATAGCGGCGGCGATGAAGGCCACCGCATAGAGGCCGAGGATCTTGCCGAAGGCATTCAGCGGGTAGCCCGGCGTCGGCGAGATGACCAGCAGGTTGTTCATGCCGAACCAGCCGGCGAAGGCCAGCGGTACCAGGAACAGCAGCCAGACCCAGCCGGCGTTCTGGATCCAGGTGTCGGTGCCGGCGGAGATCTTGCCGATCAGCGTGCCGCTGTCCTTGATCAGCTCCATCGGCGCGCCAGCCGCCGCACCGAACACGCCGGCAGTCATCACCAGCGGGATGAGGATCTGCATGGTGGTCACGCCGAAGTTACCCAGGCCCGCATTGAGGCCCAGCGCCAGACCCTGCTGGTTTTTCGGGAAGAAGGTGCTGATGTTGCTCATCGAGCAGGCGAAGTTGCCGCCGCCGATGCCGGAGAGAAAGGCCAGCAGCTGGAATACCCACAGCGGGGTGTCCTGGCTCTGCAGGGCAATGCCGGCGCCGGCTGCGGGAATCATCAGCAGCGCGGTGGTGAGGAAGATGGTGTTGCGCCCGCCCGCGATGCGGATCATGAACGACGCCGGAATGCGCAAGGTGGCGCCGGTGAGACCGGCGATGGCGGTCAGGGTGAACAGCTCGGCAGGCGCGAACGGAAAGCCGAGGTTGAGCATCTGCACCGTGACGATGCCCCACATCAGCCAGATGGCGAAGCCCATCAGCAGACTCGGGATGGAGATCCAGAGGTTGCGATTGGCGACCCGCTTGCCAGTGGTGTCCCAGAAGACCTGGTCCTCCACGTCCCACTTTTCGATATTGCTCATGGTCGATCCTCTTGGCGCCAGGGCCCCACTTGCAAACGAAGCGGGACCACGAATGGCTCGCACGCTAAGGGCGAGGGATCGATCCGAAGTTGACTCAGGTCAACACGCACCTGCTGGCATTTTGCTCAGCGGCACCTTTCTACCTCCGACGGGGTACTCCTGTTTATCGAGAATTAATCTTTATATATCAGATAGTTATTGAAAAACGCCGCAGGCGATGGAACGACCTTAATCGACCCTGAATGCATTGGGAGTACATCCACGACCATGGCCAGCAGAAGCCACTGCGCGCAGAATGCGGCATCACCGTCTGACGATCCGACCATGCCTCAACTCGACCGCGACCAGCTCTCGACCCGCCACTCCATCGTTTTCAATACGCTGGTGGCGTTCGTCGTGATCATCGGCTTTTCCCTGGTCAGCATGCTGGCCAGCCTCTACCTGGCCGATGCGCTGGAAGGCGATGCCGAGGCCATCAACCAGGCCGGCAGCCTGCGCATGCAGGCCTACCGGTTGTCGTTCACCGCGGAGCAGGGTCCGGAAGCGGCACTGGAGGCACGCATCGACAGCCTCGAAAGGACCCTGCGCTCCGCCTCGCTGCGCTCGGCCCTGCATCGCCATGGCAACACCGAGCTGCCGGCCCTGCACGCCGGTGTGCTGCGACACTGGCAGGAACGCATGCGTCCGCTGCTCGACGCACAGCCGCCGCAGCTGGAGGACTATCGCCGGGAGGTACCGGAGTTCGTCAGCGAGCTGGACGTCTTCGTGCGCTCCCTGCAGGAAGCCTCCGAAGGCAAGCTTGGCGTCATCCGTGCCCTGCAGGCGGGGACGCTGTTCGTCATCGTGCTGATCGCCTTCGTGCTGATCTATGGCCTGCACAACAACCTGGCCACGCCGCTGCGCAGCCTGACCAAGCTGGCGCGCGACATCGGCAAGGGTGACTTCAGCGGCGAGGTACAGATCCCCGGCGAAACCGAGCTGAGCCTGCTGGCACGCACGCTCAACCAGATGAGCAAGGAGCTGGCCAGCCTCTATGCCGACATGGAGCAGAAGGTCGACGACAAGACCGCCGCCCTCACCCGCAGCAACGCCACGCTGCAGCTGCTGTTCAACAGCGCGCGCATGCTCTACAGCCAGCCGGACGATCCTTCGCAGATGATGGGCTCGCTGCTCGCCAAGATGCAGCAGATCCTCGGCACCGGGCCGATCTCGCTGTGCCTGAACCGCTCGGCCGAAGCCGGCAGCCATACCGCCATGACATCCCGCGATCTGCGCCCGCCGGAATACTGCAAGCTGCCGCAATGCGGGACCTGTCTGGTCAACCAGACCGGTCGCCTGCCGAGCGGCGAGGAGCTGATGTCCTTCGAATTGCGCTCTGGCCAGGATGACCTCGGCTCGCTGCGCGTCGCCCACCCGCCGGGCCAGCCACTGGAAGCCTGGCAGACCCTGCTGCTGACCACCCTCGCCGACCTCTTCGCCGCCTCCCTGAGCCTGGCGCAGCTGGGCCAGAAGCAGGCGCGCCTGGCGCTGATGGAGGAACGCGCGGTCATCGCCCGCGAGTTGCACGACTCGCTGGCCCAGGCGCTCTCGGCGCAGAAACTGCAGTTGGCGCGGCTCAAGCGGCTGATGCTCAAAGACAGCAGTCCGGCCCAGCTGGACGACAGCGTGCAGCAGATCGACCAGGGCCTCAATGCGGCCTACCGCCAGCTGCGCGAGCTGCTCACCACCTTCCGCATCAAGGTCAACGAGCCGGGGCTGAAACCCGCCCTGCAAGCCACCATCGAGGAGTTCAGCGCCAACTCCGGGCTGCTGATCGAGCACGACTATCAGCTCGACCACTGCCCGCTGACGCCCAACGAGGAGGTGCATTGCCTGCAGATCATCCGCGAAGCCTTGAGCAACGTGGTCAAGCACGCCGAGGCCGAGCATTGCTGGCTGCGCCTGACTCAGGATGGCAGCGGCACCATCCACGTCAGGATCGAGGACGATGGCATCGGCATTGAACCCGAAGGCCAACGCGCCGGGCACTATGGCCTGATCATCCTGCAAGAGCGTGCCAGCAGCCTGAACGGCAGGATCAGCATCGATCTGCGCCCCGGCGGTGGCACCCTCGTGCATCTGGCGTTTCCACCCGTCTATCGCAACATTCCCGTGAAACAGGAGCCTGTCACGCATGAACGAAGGAACTACCACACGAATCCTGCTGGTGGACGACCATCCCATGATGCGTCGGGGCCTACGTGACCTGCTGGACCTGGAAGACGACCTGGAAACGGTCGGCGAGGCAGGCAACGGCGAAGACGCCATTCGCCTGGCCCAGGAAGTGGAGCCGGACCTGATCCTGATGGACCTGAACATGCCGGGTATCGACGGCCTGGAGACCACTCGGCGCATGCGCGACGCGGATATCGACGCGCGGATCATCATGTTCACCGTTTCCGACGAACAGGGCCACGTGCTCGAGGCGCTGCGCAACGGTGCCGACGGCTATCTGCTCAAGGACATGGATGCCGAACAGCTGATCGAGCAGATCCGCATCGCCGCCACCGGCCGCATGGCCCTGAGCCCGGAGCTGACCCAGGTGCTCGCCGAAGCCATCCGGGTGCGCCCCAAGCCCAGCGGGCAGGTGCAGTTCTCCAGCCTGACCAAGCGTGAGAAGGAAGTATTGCGGCAGATCGCCAAGGGCCAGAGCAACAAGATGATCGCCCGCAAGCTCGGCATCACCGAGGGCACCGTCAAGGTCCATGTGAAGAACCTGCTGCACAAGCTGGGCCTGCGCTCGCGGGTCGAGGCGGCGGTCTGGGTGCTGGAGAACGAAGCGAAGGGCTGATCGTGCCGACTGCGTTTCTGTGCGCTGTCACGCATCTCCTGATAACGCTCCCCAGCCCTTGACGATCATCAATGCCAACGCGGTGAAGCGCTCTATCGTCTCGTCCTCGTCGAACTGACCAGCCGGTCAGCATCGCGCCCGACCGGATGTAAGGAGCGCTCCATGTTCAAGATCCTGCTGCCCACTTCCCTGCTGCTCGGCCTGCTGGCCGCCAGCTCGCCCTGCCTGGCCGCCATCAGCGACGCCGAGGCGGTCAACCGCGCCGGCATGCAGCGCATGCTCAGCCAGCGCATCGCCAAGAACTATCTGATGATCGGCAGCGAAACCCGTGTCGACCTCGCCGCCAGCCAGCTCGACAGCAGCATCGCCAGCATCGAGGAAAACACCCAACTGCTGGATGAATACGCGCCCAGCGACGGCGTGCGCAAGGCGCTGCGGGAGGCCACCCAGACCTGGACCGAGTATCGCCAGCTCGCCCTGGGCCGGCCGGATCGCGAACAGTCGGCCGAACTGCTGCGCCTGGCCGAACGCTTCCTCGCCCAGAGCGAAACCCTGGTCCAGGCGATCGAGCGGCACAGCGGCAGCCAGGCGGCGCAACTGGTCAACCGCAGCGGTCGCCAGCGCATGCTCAGCCAGCGCATCGCGATGCTTTACCTGGCGATGGCCTGGAAACTGCCGGATCCGCGCCTGCGCAGCGACTTCGATGCGGCGGTCAGCGAGTTCGAACGCGGCCACGCGGAACTGCAGAAGGCGCCGCAGAACACCGAAGAGATCCGCCGTCAGCTCGAGCAGATCGACACCCAGTGGCGCTTCGCCCGGGCCGGGTTCAGCCTGGCGGATGACTCGCGCTTCGTGCCTACGGTGATCGTCACCACCAGCGATTCGCTGCTGCGCAAGATCGAGCAACTGACCCTCGCCTACGAACGCCTGGCCCGCGGCGCACGCTGAGCACCGGCCGCCACCGGCTGCCTAGAAAGAGGTATGGCTTAGGGACAATGGGATAGAGGCATCTTGCAACCTAGCATGCCCGCATCGAAAGGAAGGGGATGGCCATGCTGACAGGCTCCACCGTGCTCAACACATTGCGCCGTCATCATCTGTTCCGCGGCCTGAGCGAGACATCGCTGCACGCCATCGCCTCGCATACCACGGCCAAGCGCCTGCCCGCCGGATGCACGCTGTTCCACCAGGGCGATGCGGCCGAGCATTTCCATCTGCTGATCAGCGGTCAGGTCAAACTGCACCGGGTCACCAGCGATGGCCAGGAAAAGGTGATCGAGGTGATCCGGCCCGGCGAGGCATTCGCCGAAACCATGCTGTTCGACAAGCTGCCCGAGCATCCGCTGAGCGCCACCACGCTCAAGGAGAGCCTGGTGCTCAACGTGCAGAACAGCCACTACCTGCGCCTGCTGGAGAATCAGCCGCAGCTGTGCATGCAGCTGCTCAGCAGTCTGAGCGCCCGGCTCAACCAGCGCCTGCATCAGATCGACAACCTGACCTCATCCAATGTCTGCCAGCGCGTGGTGCGCTATCTGTTCCAGGAGCTGCAGGCTGCGCACAGCGACGTCATCGATCTGGACCTGCCCAAGCGCCTGATCGCCTCGCAGCTCGGCATCCAGCCGGAAACCCTCTCGCGCATCCTGCACCGGCTGACCGACGCGGGCCTGATCGCCGTGCAGCGGCGGCGTATCGAAATACTCGACCAGCACAGCCTCTCGGCCTATCTGGAAGCGGCGGCCTGAACGGGCTCAGTCATCGGGACCGCCGCGCCGAAACGGCTGCGGCGCGACTTCACTGGTGGCAGGTTCGACCGGCGGCGGGCCGTCACCGAGCTGAAACGGTTTCGGCGGTTCGCTGACCAGCCTGCGAGTGGCCGGCTCGATGCGCTCGGGTTCCGCCTCGGGACGTTCGCGGATGACCTGCCAGGCGACGCCCGCCAGTACCGCAGCCAGCACCCGGTAGATCAACGAGGCCAGGTCAAAGCCAACCAGTGCGCTGTCGTCCAGCAAGAGCGAAACCAGCCTGCCGAGTACCAGCGCCGTCAGGGTCATCATCAGCATCATCAGCGCCGGCCGCGCCCGTTCGGGTGCACGCGCGGCCCAGATTAGGAAGGCCGCCAGGCCCAGCTGCAGACCACCGTAGTAGACCCGCATATGGCTGACAGAGGCCTCTTCCATCAACAGCATGCCGTTCAGGTTGGCCATCTCGTAGGGGCGCAACCAGTAGGCCAGGCTCAGGCAGGCCATCACCAGCGCCTGCGCGAGCAGAACGAAACGGGCAAAACGCATCGAAAACTCTCCTGATGGGTGCGACTCGCTCTTCCGGTTGGCATGGGACTGCCGCGCCGCCGTTTTGTTCTGCGCCCGAACACACGGCCGGCGGTCCGAACGCCACGCCGGCGGTGACAATTGCACACGACTCGCAGCTTGGGGATGGTCGCGAGCCGGCGTATTCTGGGCGCCTTGCTGATTGGAGATGCCCATGCGCCGCCTTCTGCTTCTACCCGTCCTGCTCGCCGGCTTCGCCCAGGCGGCCGACCCCATCGCCATCGACGTCTACCGCGACCCCAACTGCGGCTGCTGCAAGGCGTGGATCGAGCATCTGGAAGACAACGGCTTCGCCGTTGCCGATCATGTGGTCAACGACATGACCTCGGTGAAGATGGAGCATGGAGTACCGCACCGCCTCGGCTCCTGCCACACCGGCGTGATCGACGGCAAGTTCGTCGAAGGCCACGTGCCGGCGGCCGACATCCTCAAGCTGCGCGCGCAACCCGACCTGATCGGTGCCGCCGTTCCGGGCATGCCGGTCGGCTCGCCCGGTATGGAGATGGGCGAGCGCAAGGACGCCTTCCAGGTGATCGGCGTCAGCAAGCAGGGCCAGGAGCGGGTGATCTCCGAGTACCCGGGCAACTGATAGCGCCGGCGCGACCCGAGCCCATACCCGCTGCAGCTTTTTTGCCCGCTCACGGGTCTGAGTGGAAGACGTTGGCCGCTTCGCTGCGGCCGCGACGCTCCCATCCACCATTTCCGAGGGGCAACTCATGCGCTGGAAACGAGCCCGACGCAGCGACAACGTAGTGGACGCCAGGGGCCGCAGCGGCATGCGCCTGGGCGGCCTGGGTCTGGGCGGCATCGCCATCGTGGTGGTGATCGGCCTGCTCTCCGGCCAGGACCCGCTGCAGATCCTCGGCCAGCTGGCCAACCAGGGCGGGCCTGCCGTCTCCCAGCAAAGCCAGCGCCCGGCCGGCGACGATCCACAGGTGGAATTCGTCCGCGCCGTGCTCGGCGACACCGAAGACACCTGGCGCGCGCTGTTCCAGCAGAACGGCGTGCAGTATCGCGACCCGACCCTGGTGCTGTTTCGCGGCGGCGTGAACTCGGCCTGCGGCTTCGCCAGTTCGGCGGTCGGCCCGTTCTATTGCCCCGGCGATCAGCAGGTCTACCTCGACCTGCAGTTCTTCGACGAGATGGCCCAGCGCTTTTCCGCTGCAGGCGACTTCGCCCAGGCCTATGTGATTGCCCATGAGGTCGGTCATCACGTGCAGACCCTGCTTGGCGTTTCCCGGCAGATGCAGACAGCCCGCCAGCGCGGTGCGCAGATGGAAGGCGACAACGGCCTGCTGGTGCGCCAGGAACTGCAGGCCGACTGCTATGCCGGCGTCTGGGCCTATCACGCGCAGCAACGCCACGACTGGCTGGAAGAAGGCGATCTGGAAGAAGCGCTGAACGCCGCCAACGCCATCGGTGATGACAACCTGCAGAAGCGCAGCCAGGGCCGCGTGGTGCCGGATGCCTTTACCCACGGTACCTCGGCGCAGCGGGTGCGCTGGTTCCGCGACGGCTTCGAACATGGCGATCCGGCGCGCTGCGACACCTTCAAGGCGGCACGGCTGTAGGCGCTTCCAGGCGTGCCCCTCGCCTGACGCAGTCAGGGTAGGGGCACGCCTGCGAGGATCGTTGCGATGACTGGTGGGCTGAAGCCCAACCTTCGATGACGTTCCAGCGCCGCTGCCCTCTCCGACACGACACCTGGCGCCCTGCGTAGGGTGGGCTTCAGCCCACCCCCAAGCCCCGTGTAAATAGCCGCGGTGCCGATGCCCGCTCTCAGCCCAGCATGCCGTGTAACGCACGACAATCAGGCGCGTACAGATCGGCCAGTTCCGGCCATTCGTTGTGCGGGACGTTGACCAGCACCCCGCGCGCGCCGGCGGCACGGGCGCATTCCAGGTCGAAGCGGTAATCGCCGACCATCAGCATCGCCTCCGGTGCCACGCCCCAGCGCTCGGCCAGCTGCAGCAGTCCGCCCGGATGCGGCTTGGGCGGCGCCTCGTCGCGACCGAGGATGTCTTCGGCGAGAAAGCAGTCACCCATGCCCACCGCCTGCAGAGTCACCAACGCCAGTTCATGGGCATTGCGGGTCAGCACGCCGAGGCGGCAGCCGCGCTCGCGCAGCGCATGCAGCAGCTCGCGGGCGCCTTCGGCTGGGCGTGCGGCATAGGCCAGTTCGCGTTCGTGCTCCAGCAGCCAGGCACGCTTGGCCGCCGCTTCGTCGGCCGGCAGCGCGGCGAGGTGATGGAGGATGTCGTCCTCCTCGGGAATCTCCAGGGCGCGGCGGATCGCAACGAAATCGTGCACGGCGATGGTCAGGGTGCCGTCCATGTCGAACACCCAGTGCCGTACCTCGGTGATCGTCACATCCAGTCCTCGCGCACGCGGATCAGGCCTTCCTGCGCCACCGAGGCGACCAGTTCGCCCTGTCGGTTGAAGATGCTGCCACGGGCGAAGCCGCGGGCATTGCCGGCCCAGGGGCTGTCGATGGAATAGAGCAGCCAATCATCCATCTTCACTTCACGGTGGAACCAGATGGCGTGATCGAGGCTGGCCAGCTGAATGAACTTGCTCCACGAGCTGACGCCGTGGGGCTGCAACGCGGTGCCGATAAAGCTGAAGTCCGAGGCGTAGGCGAGCAGGTACTTGTGCAGCGCCGGGCTGTCGGGCAGCGAGCCGTCGGCACGGAACCACAGGTGGCGCACCGGCTCGATCGGCTGCGGGTTGGCCGGATCGACCAGGGTGACCGGGCGGATCTCGATGGGCTTGGGTCGGCGCAGCTTCTCCATCACCCGCTCGGGCACCATCGGCGACAGCTTGTGCAGCAGCTCCCACTCGTTGGGCAGGTCGTCCGGCCCGACCACGTCAGGCATCGGCAACTGGTGCTCGTAGCCGCTCTCCTGGGCCTGGAACGAGGCGATGCCGGTGAAGATGGTCTGCCCTTTCTGGATCGCACTGACCCGCCGCGTGGTGAAGCTGCCGCCATCGCGCACGCGATCGACGTCGTACACCACCGGCTGGTGCGAGTCGCCGGGACGCAGGAAGTAACCGTGCAGCGAATGCACATGGCGCTCCGGTGTCACCGTCTGGCTGGCGGCGGAGATCACCTGGCCGAGCACCTGCCCGCCGAACAGCTGGGGAAAGCCGAGGTCCTGGCTGGCGCCGCGGAACAGGTTTTCCTCGATGCGTTCCAGGGTCAGCAGGTTGACCAGGGCGTCGAGTATCTGGGTCATTTCGGCATCCTTGATAAGGGCGGGCGGACAGGCGCGCCATGTTACGTATTTCGCTGACAACGCTCCAGCAACAGGGCTTATTTTCGCCAATCGTCCTGCTGCAGACGGTAAAGCAGCTGCTCGTGCAGCGGGTGCCCCGCGGCGAGATCCGGGTGGGCGAACGGCAGGGCCTGTTCGGCGCGCATGCCCAGCGCTTCCACCAGCTGCCTGGCCGGCTCGTTGATCCGCGCCAAGCAGGCGACCACCTCAGGCAATTCGAGGGTGACAAAGGCATGCTGCAGGACGGCCCGTGCCGCCTCAAGCACCAGGCCCTGGCCCCATTGTTCGCAGGCCACGCCCCAGCGCAATTCCACCGCAGGCTCTGGCAGCGACGGCGGCGCCCAGCCCAGCCCGCAGTAGCCGACGAACGCACCATTGTCCTTGCGCTCCAGCGCCCACAGGCCGAAGCCGTGGCGCAACAGATGCAGGCGGCTGCGCACCATCATCGCGGCACACTCGTCCCGCGTCAGAAGCGCCGGCTCGTAGCGCATGACCTCCGCATCGGCGCACAGCTGCGCCAACGCATCGAGATCGTCGTCGTGCCAGCTGCGCAGCCGCAGACGCGAGGTTTCGAGGGCGATTCGATCGACCATCCTTGCTCCTTGAGCGCGCCGACGGGCAGCCTGCATACTGCGGCGCACATCTGTCGAACGCGCGTGGTTCATGTCCCTTCCCCTGGTCTATCACGACGATTACAGCCCGCCGCTGCCGCCGGGCCATCGTTTTCCCATGGAGAAGTTTCGCTTGCTGCGTGACCACCTGGTCACCCTGGGTATGACCACGGACGCGGGCCTGTTGCGCCCGCAACTGTGCAGCAGCGATATCCTCACTCTGGCTCATGACGCCGATTATGTCGCGCGCTACTGCAGCGGCGAGATGGGCCGCGACGAGCTGCGCCGCCTTGGCCTGCCCTGGAGCCCGGAGCTGGCGCAGCGCACCGTGCGGGCGGTAGGCGGCTCGCTGCTGGCCGCCGAGCAGGCACTGCAGCATGGCCTGGCCTGCCACCTGGCCGGCGGCACGCACCATGCGCATCGCGATCACGCCTCCGGCTTCTGCATCTTCAACGATCTGGCGGTGATCGCGCTGTATCTGCTGGAGAGCGGACGTGTCGGCCGCGTGCTGATCTTCGACTGTGACGTGCACCAGGGCGACGGCACCGCGCGCATCCTGGAGAACGTGCCGGATGCGGTGACCGTCTCGCTGCACTGCGAGAAGAACTTCCCCACCCGCAAGGCCCATAGCGACTGGGATATTCCGCTGCCACCGGGCATGGGCGACGAGGCTTACCTCCAGGTCATGCACGACACCCTGAACTACCTGCTGCCGATCTATCAGCCGGATCTGGTGCTCTATGACGCCGGCGTCGACGTCCACCGCGACGACGCCCTGGGCCTGCTCTCGCTGACCGACGCCGGACTCGCCGCACGCGACAGCGCCGTGCTCGATCACTGCCTGGGCCGCGACATTCCCGTGGTCGGCCTGATCGGCGGCGGCTACGACAAGAACCGTGCTCTGCTCGCCCGCCGCCACGCGACCTTGCATGTCAGCGCCCACTCGGCCTGGCAGCGCCACGGGCTCGGCTGAGCCACCGTCAGCGGCTACAATACCCGCCCCGCTCGCCTGCCCGGTTGCCGCCATGCCCCAGCCCTCCTCTTTTCGCGTCGCCATCATCGGTGGTGGTCCGGCCGGCCTGATGGCCGCCGAGGTGCTCGGCCAGGCAGGCGTGAATGTCGACCTGTATGACGCCATGCCCTCGGTGGGGCGCAAGTTCCTGCTGGCCGGCGTCGGCGGCATGAACATCACCCACGCCGAGGACTACGCCGCATTCGTCAGCCGCTACGCCGAGCGCGCCGGCGACCTGCGCCCGCTGCTCGATGCCTTCTCCCCGGATGCGCTGCGCGAATGGATTCACGGGCTGGGCATCGACACCTTTGTCGGCAGTTCGGGCCGGGTGTTTCCCACCGACATGAAGGCCGCGCCCCTGCTGCGCGCCTGGCTCAAGCGCCTGCGCGAGAACGGTGTACGCATCCATACCCGCCAGCGCTGGCTGGGCTGGGACGCAGAGGGCGCGCTGCGCCTCGCCGGGCCGGAAGGCGAAAGCCTGATCGAGGCGGACGCCACCCTGCTCGCCCTCGGCGGTGGCAGCTGGGCGAGACTGGGCTCCGATGGCACCTGGGTGCCGTTGCTCGAGGCCCGCGGGATCACCATCGCACCGCTGCAGCCGGCCAACTGCGGCTTCGAAGTGGCCGGCTGGAGTGCGCATCTGCGGGAGAAATTCGCCGGCGCGCCGTTGAAGACGGTCAGCCTGGCGCTGCCCGGCGAAGCACCGCGCAAGGGTGAGTTCGTGCTCACCGCCGCGGGCATCGAGGGCAGCCTGGTCTACGCGCTCTCGGCGCCGATCCGCAACAGGATCAACCGTGACGGCGCCGCCACCGTGCTGCTCGACCTGCTGCCGGATCGCACCCTGACGCAGGTCGCCAGCGCCCTGGCCCGACCGCGGGGTTCGCAGTCCATGGCCAAGCATCTGCACCGCCAGCTGAAGCTCGATGGCGTCAAGGCGGCGCTGTTGCGCGAGCTGACCGATGCCGCCACCTTCCAGGACCCGCAGGCCCTGGCCGCCGCGATAAAGGCGCTGCCCATCCGCCTGGTCCGCCCGCGTCCGCTGGACGAGGCGATCAGCAGCGCCGGCGGCGTACCCTTCGAGGAACTGGACGAGGGTCTGATGCTGCGCCGGCTACCCGGCGTGTTCTGCGCTGGCGAAATGCTCGACTGGGAAGCGCCGACCGGTGGCTATCTGCTGACCGCCTGCTTTGCCAGCGGGCGCGCCGCGGCCGAAGGCATGCTGCGCTGGCTGCGCGACCACTAGCCGCCTCGCCTGCTCGCCGTTGCGCTGCTAGCTTCAGCTGTACGGGCAAGCGCACGAGGAGGCTGCCATGGCCGTCAATGCAATTCCGGTGGATCAACGCGTCATCGACATCGACTCCCGGCGCTTCGCCTCGATCGAGAAGGCGCTGGTCGAGCTGATCACCAACAGCGACGACAGCTACGCCCGCCAGGACGAGGCTGGCCTCGCGGTATCCGGGCAGATCCTCATCCAGTACGAACGCCACCGGCATGGCGCGCTGCTGGCCGTGACCGACCAGGCCGAAGGCATGCCCTTCGCCACCGCCTGCTTCATCCTCAGCTACGGCGGCGCACACAGCCCGTTGGCGCGCGGCAGCGGCGGCGGGCGCGGCTATTTCGGCCGCGGTCTCAAGCAGGCGATCTTCGGCCTGGGCTATGGCTGGCTGGAGACCATTCACGACGGGCGCCTGTCGCGCATCGAGCTGTTCCGCGCCGAGAACGGCGGCTACCTCTACGACGACGGCGGGCAGGATCGCCCCGTGACCGAGCGTGACCGCGAACGCCTCGGCATCGCCGGCAATGGCACCCGTGTCGCCATCGTCATCGAAAGCAGTCAGGTCAGCATTTCCCAGTTCAGCGCACTGATCGGCTCGCTGGCCAACAATATCTACCTGCGTGACGTGCTGGAGCGCCGCCATGTAGAACTGGCGCATCTGCGCGATGGCGTGGAGATCGAGCGCAGCGGCAGGATTCGTTTCGAGGAGCCGCCTTCGGTGCTGCTGCTCGGCCCGGACCTGCCGGGCCAGTTTCACTGCGAAGGGCAAACCCATGGCTTCAGCCTCACGCTCAAGCGCGCGCTCGATACCCAGCTGGTGCCACGCGGCGACGAGCGCACCTGCGGTCTGCTGGTGCTCTCCGGCACCGCGGCGCTGGACTGCCAGCTGTTCGACTACGAGAACCAGGTCGGTACCGAATACCTGTTCGGCACGCTGCACTGCCCGGCACTGATCGAACAACTCGGTCAGGGCGTGGCGGTGATCAGTGACGAACGCGCCGGGCTCAATCCGAAGGCGCCGCTGGTGGCGGCCCTGTCCCGCGCCGTCAGCCAGCTGATCGCGCCCTTCGTCATGGCCGAGCAGGAAAAGCTCAAGCATCTGGAGCGCGCTACCACCTCCGGGCGCACCGCGCACATGATCGAGCACCTCCTGCAGCGCATGAACCAGGCGGCCATTCACGATTTCGGCATCGCCCCGCAGCCCAACGCCACACCGCCGGCCGGCTCGCTGGGTGAACCCGCCCCAGCGGCACTGCGCTTCAGCACCGCGTTCTACCACCGCAAGCCGCAGCATCCGTTCCATGTGCGCCTGCTGTTCGACCCAGCGCAACTGGCCGACGACAGCATCCTGCAGCTGGACGCCAGGCTCAGCGAGGGCTTGCGGATCAGCCCGTCGCCCGCGCCGATCGCGCTGCAGGCGGTGCGCGAGCAGGGGTTCGTGCAATGGACGCTCAGCGCCGAGTCCAGTGCCGATCACGGCGAACTTGTCGTGCGCGCCGGCAACTACCTGGCCTGGTGCGAGATTGTCATCGCCGAGCACGCCTCGCCCCATGACCATCACCGGCCTCACCACCAGCGCTCGCCGGGCCGGCCTCGAGCGTCACGCGATCATGGTGAAGTCATGTTCGGCGGCTATGAGTTCCGCTATCTGGGCGAGGACAGCGACCGGGCCGTGTACAGCCCGGCAGAGCGCAAGATTCTCATCAACACCGCCGCGCCCACCGTGCAGCTGTACGTCGACGGCCGTGGCAATTTCCGCGACTCCGCGCGGCTGCTCCTCGCCGAGCTGTTCATGGATGTGATCGCCGAAGAGCTGGCGCACCGCAAGCTGGAGAAATCGGGCCAGGCCGGCGACGTCGCCGCCTTCCATGAGGCCAAGCAGGCGATCATTCGCCGCTACGGCAGCGACATTCACCTGTCGTTCATGCAAGGCTGACGCAAGCCCTGGCCCGCCACGGCTACATCTTCATCACGATACGGCCCTCGATGCGCCCGGCACGCATGTCGTCGAGGATCTGGTTGATGTTGTCGAGGTTGTCGGTATGGATGGTCGCCTTGACCAGCCCCTCGCCGGCGAAGTCCAGCGCCTCCTGCAGATCGGCGCGGGTGCCGACGATGGAGCCGGTGATGCTGATCGCCTTGAGCACCACGTCGAAGATCGGCGTCGGGAAATCTCCCGGCGGCAGGCCGACCAGCGCCACGGTACCGCGCCGCCGGGCCATGCCGATGGCCTGACCGAAGGCACTGTTGGACACCGCCGTCACCAGCACCCCATGCGCGCCGCCGATGTCGCGCTGCACCACGTCCACCGGATTTTCCTTGCGCGCATTGACGGTCAGGTCGGCGCCCAGGCGCTTGGCCAGCTCCAGCTTGGCGTCATCCACATCCACCGCCACCACGTGCAGGCCCATGGCCTTGGCGTACTGCACCGCAACGTGGCCCAGGCCGCCAATACCGGAGATCGCCACCCACTGGCCGGGCCGCGCTTCGGTGACCTTGAGGCCCTTGTAGACGGTGACTCCGGCACAGAGGATCGGCGCGATCTCGTCGAATTCGACGTTCTTCGGCAGGATGCCGACGTAGTTCGGGTCCGCCAGCACGTATTCGGCATAGGCACCGTTGACCGAGTAGCCGGTGTTCTGCTGGCCTTCGCAGAGGGTTTCCCAGCCGGTCAGGCAGTGTTCGCAGCAGCCGCAGGCGGTGTACAGCCAGGGCACGCCGACCCGGTCGCCCTCCTTCACCCGGGTCACGCCGGCACCCACCGCCGCGACGTGGCCGACGCCTTCGTGGCCGGGGATGAATGGCAGTGTGGGCTTGACCGGCCAATCGCCCTCGGCCGCATGCAAGTCGGTGTGGCAAACGCCGGAGGCGGCGATCTTCACCAAGATCTGGCCGGGGCCGGGCATCGGCACCTTGACTTCCTCGAGGCGCAGTGGCTCGCCGAAGGCGTGTACCACTGCCGCTTTCATGGTCTGGGGCATGGGCTTGCTCCTTGAGTCGGGACGTTCGAGTCTGCGCCTGGCAGACCGGATCAAGCCTAGACCCAGATCAATTACAGCAGGCAGTCAGCGACCGTCCGTCGAGCGCATCGCGTTCGTCCGGCCGTGAGCGGCGCTGCACGAATGTTCCAGACCGGCTGCCTGCAGCGAGCGATACTGGCCGGGCCACGCCACGACGCAGCATTCATGGAGCCACCATGGGTACCGATGACTGGATCGACCTGAAGAAGGATGCCGAGACCGGTATCGAGACGATCCGTGCGCACTTCGAAGGTCACGCCTACGACCCACACTTCCATGACAGCTACCTGATCGGCTTCACCGAACAGGGCGTGCAGCAGTTTCACTGCCGCCGGACGCTGCACAGCAGCACGCCGGGGCAGGTGTTTCTGCTCGAACCCGGCGAGTTGCACGACGGCCACGCGCCGACTGCCGGCGGCTTCACCTACTCGATGCTCTACCTCGATCCGCACTGGATCGAACGCGAACTGCGCGCGCTGTTCGAGGATGCGCCCAGTCAGTGCCAGCCGGCGTTCGCCAAGACGCTGGAAAGCGAACCAGAGCTGGTAACGGTGATTGCCGACGCCTGCCAGGCCTTGCAAAGCCAGGACCTGCGCATCGTTCGCCAGGCCACGCTGGACGCGCTGCTGGGCACGCTGGCGCGGCACCTGTCATGGCGACCGCGGCTGACTGCCGACCCGCGCCTGCCGGCCGTGGCGCTGCGGGCGCGGGACTATCTGCATGCGCACATGGATCAGGATCTGGGACTGGACGATCTGGCGCGCGCCACCGGCGTCGATCGCTTCAGGCTGTCGCGGGCGTTCAAGGCGGCCTTCGGGCTGGCGCCGCATGCCTATCTGGTCCAGCTGCGCCTGGCCAAGGCCCGTCGCCTGCTCGCAGCCGGCCAGCCACCGGCGCTGGTGGCGATGAGCCTCGGTTTTGCCGACCAGAGCCACATGGGTCGCTGGTTCCGCCGCGCCTACGGGCTGACACCGGCGCACTACCGCAAACGCTGCTCGAATCTTCCAGACCACTGAGCCGACAGGCGCGAGTATTCGGCCGTCCGCCACCCCGGAGCCGAAAGCCATGCCTCACCTCACCGCCACCCCCGGAGCACTCGCCACGCACATCGCGGAGCAGCCATCATGAGTCAGCTGCTGCCCTTCATGCTGTTCGCCTTCGTCGCCTCGATCACACCGGGGCCGACCAACATTCTGGTGCTGAGCAACAGCTCGCGCTTCGGTCTGGGCGCAGCCGTGCCTATCATTCTCGGCGCCTGCTCGGCGGCAGCCCTCATCGTGCTGCTGGTGTGCCTGGGTGCCGGCGAATGGTTGCTGCGCCATCCGCAGTTGCAGCAGCTGATGACCTGGCTCGGTCTGGCCTGGCTGTTCTACCTGGCCTGGCAGATCGCCCGCAGCCCGGTCGAACCGGTCGAAGCCGCCGCCGCGCCGCGCCGGCTCGGCGCGCTGGGCGCCGCCGGTCTGCAACTGGTCAATCCGAAGGTGTGGATGATGGCGCTCGCGGTGGTCGGCGTGTTCAGCGGCGCCGCCGCCGACGCGGGGCGTTACGCCATTCACGCCCTGCTGTTCTTTCTGATCGCCCTGCCCTGCCTGGCGGCCTGGGCACTGCTCGGTGCCGGGGCGGCGAAGCTGCTGCACTCGGCCGCGCACCTGCGCCGGTTCAACTACGCCATGGCGCTGCTCTTGGTGGTGTCGGCGCTGCTGAGTCTGTGACCTGCGTTACCAGTGGAAAGGCTGCGCCGTTTTCCAACCTACGGACGGCTCAGCGCTTCTTCGCTGGCTTGCTGCCGCCCAGGCTCGGCACCTTGCGGATCGGCCTGGCGTTGGGCTTCTCGTTCTCGTCGAACCAGTTGCCGAGGTGAATCTTGCCCTTGCCGCCACCGTCCTTGGGCTTTTTCGGTTTCTTCGGCTTCTTGATGATCTGCCCGCCGAGCGCCGTGGCCGGCACGCGATGGTCCGGCACGAAACCCGGCTCGTCGTGGCGCGGCAGAACCTGATTGATCAGGGTTTCGATGGCCGCGAGCTGATCGACCTCATCGGCACTGACCAGCGAGATCGCCTCCCCTGTGGCGCCGGCGCGGCCGGTACGGCCGATGCGGTGCACGTAGTCCTCGGCGACGGTGGGCAGGTCGAAGTTGACCACCTGCGGCAGGTCGTGGATGTCCAGTCCGCGCGCGGCGACGTCGGTCGCCACCAGGATGCGCACCTCACCCGCCTTGAAGCGCTCCAGTGCACGCAGACGCGAGGCCTGCGGCTTGTCGCCGTGGATCGCGTCGCTGGCGATGCCCTGCGCCTGCAGCTCGTCCACCAGCTGGTCGACGCCCTTGCGCGTCTTGACGAACACCAGCACCTGGCCCCAGCGCCGCTCCGCCAGCAGATGCAGGAACAGCTCGCTCTTGCGCTTCTTGTCCACCGGCACCAGCCACTGCTTGACGGTCTTTGCCGCCGCGTTGCGCGGGCTGACCTCGACCGACAGCGGGTCGCGCAGCAACTCGCGGGCCATCTGCCGGATCGCATCGGAGAAGGTCGCGGAAAACAACAGGGTCTGGCGCTTCTTCGGCAGGGCTGAAAACAGCTGGTCCAGCTCGTCGGCGAAACCGAGGTCGAGCATGCGATCGGCCTCGTCGAGCACCAGCGCCTGCAGCTGATTGAAACCCACGGCGTTCTGCCGGTAGAGATCGAGCAGGCGACCGGGCGTCGCCACCAGCACGTCGATGCCCTTGCGCAGCGCCATCATCTGCGGATTGATACTGACCCCGCCGTACACCGCGTAGGTGCGCAGCGGCAGGTTCTGCCCGTAGACACGAAAGCTCTCGTGGACCTGCTCTGCCAGCTCGCGGGTCGGCACCAGCACCAGCGCGCGCACCGAATTGCTCGCCACCTTGGCGCCTTCCATGGTCAGGCGCTGCAGCAATGGCAGGGCGAAACCGGCGGTCTTGCCGGTACCGGTCTGCGCCGCCGCCTTCAGATCGCGGCCCTTGAGCACGGCGGGAATGGCTTCGATCTGCACCGGCGTCGGCTTGCGGTAATCGAGAGTTTCCAGGGTCCGCAGCAGCGGATCGATCAGGCCCAGGGAGGCGAAGGTCATGGCAGGCTCGCAGCGCCGTTTCGGCGGGGTGAAAAAAGGGCGGATTCTAGCAGCAGGCCGGGCACCTCGGCGCACCAGCCGATTGCAGGCGGACCAGGCGATGCCTTGCTGTCACAGTTTCATACGCTGCCGCGCTGGTAGCTGGCCAACGCCTGCCGCAGGATAGGCACAGCGCCGCGGCGCCAGCACATCAACCGCACGGAGACCCTGATGGAAGCGCTGCTCGCCCACGGCCCCTTCGCCGAATTCGCCCTGCTACTGATCATCTCGGCAGCGGTCGGCGCCATTGCCCTGAGCCTGCGCCAGCCGCTGCTGATCTCCTATATCGTGGTCGGCATCCTGCTTGGTCCGGCGGTATTCGGCCCGGTCAACGCCGAGGATCAGATCCATCTGCTGGCCGAGATCGGCGTCGCCGTGCTGCTGTTCGTGGTCGGCCTCAAGCTCGATCTCGCGCATATCCGCAATATCGGGCCGGTGGCGCTGGCCACGGGCCTCGGGCAGCTGACCTTCACCATCGTCTTCGGCTTCGCGCTCACCCTGCTGATGGGCAAGAGCGCCATGGAAGCGCTCTACATCGCGGTTGCGTTGACCTTTTCCAGCACCATCATCATCGTCAAGCTGCTCTCGGACAAACACGAACTGGACTCGCTGCACGGGCGCATCGCCGTCGGTTTCCTGATCGTCCAGGACCTGGCCGTGGTGCTGGCGATGATGACCATGAGCGCCCTGCGTGGCGCCGGTGATGCAGGCTGGGCCGAGGTCTCCGGCTCGTTGCTGCTGCGTCTGGCGGCTGCGGCCGTGCTGATGTACGTGCTGATGCGCTACGTACTGCCGACCCTGGTCAGCCGCATGGCGCGCTCCCAGGAACTGCTGTTGATCTTCGCCATCGCCTGGGGCACCGGGCTGGCCGCGCTGGGCGAGTACAGCGGTTTCAGCAAGGAGGCAGGAGCCTTCGTCGCCGGATTTTCGCTGGCCTCGACGGCCTATCGTGAAGCGATGAACGCGCGCCTGACCGGCATCCGCGACTTCATGCTGCTGTTCTTCTTCATCGATCTGGGCGGCAAGCTGGACTTTTCTACCCTCGGCAACGAGATCCTGCCGGCCATCGTGCTGGCGCTGTTCGTACTGATCGGCAACCCGCTGATCGTCATGGCGATCATGGGCTACATGGGTTATCGCAAGCGCACCGGCTTTCTCGCCGGGCTGACCGTGGCGCAGATCAGCGAGTTCTCCATCGTCTTCGTCGCCATGGGCATCACCCTTGGCCATGTCGGGCCGGAGGCGCTGGGCCTCACCACGCTGGTCGGCCTGGTGACGATCATGCTCTCGACCTACATGATCCTCTTCTCGCAGCCGCTCTATGAACGCTTGGCGCCCTGGCTCGGCCTGTTCGAGCGCAAGCGTCCCTACCGCGAACTGGAAGTGGAGGCCCAGGGCAGGCCGCAGGGCCATCCACGTATCATCGTCTTCGGCCTGGGCCGGTATGGCTCGCGTCTGCTGCAGCAGCTGGCCGCGGCACGACTGCCGGTGCTCGGCGTGGACTTCGATCCGGAAGCCGTGCGCACGCTGCGCCGCAGCAAGCTGCCGGTGCGTTTCGGCGATGGCGAGGACCCGAGTTTTCTCGAATCACTGCCGCTGCAGCATGCCGAATGGGTGGTCACCAGCTTTCCGCAGTGGGAATCCAACCGTGCCTTCCTGCACGCGCTCAAGCATGCTGGCTTCAAAGGGAAGATCGCTGGCGTGGTACGCGACGATCAGCATGGCAGGGCGCTGGATGCCGCGGGAGTCAACCGGGTACTCAATCCTTTCACCGATGCCGCGGACTTCGCCGCAGGGTGCCTGCTCGATGAATTGAGCCCCGCGAGCAACCTAACCCCAAGCAAGCGGTAGACTGACCAACCGACTGTCGCCAACCGGACCAGTGCGCTGCAGTTAACGGCATCGCGGCCGCCAACCTGAGCCAGTCCGCAGAAGAGAGCGTTATGACTTTCAACAATCCAAGCGACAACCCCGACCCAGCTACCTACAGCTGCCACGACGCCAGCGCACACGGCGCCTGCCCCAGCTGCGCCAGTGGCGAACGCCTGGGCTTTCGCTTCAGCTACGCGTTCCAGCCGATCATCGATCTGCACGACCGGCAGATCTTCGCCCATGAGGCGCTGGTTCGCGGCCCGGATGGCGAGCCCGCACCGACCGTGCTGTCGCAGGTCACCGAGCAGAACCGCTTTCGCTTCGACCAGGCCGGCCGAGTCAAGGCAATCAAGACTGCCGCCAAGCTCGGCATGCAGAGCAAGCTGTCGATCAACTTCATGCCCAATGCGATCTACCGCCCCGAGCTGTGCATCCGCTCGACGCTGGAAGCGGCGCGCGCTCACGACTTTCCGGTCGAGCAGATCATCTTCGAGACCGTCGAAGGCGAGCGCGTCAACGACGGCAAGTGGCTGACCGAAGTCTTCCGCGAATACCAGCGCATCGGCTTTCTCACTGCCATCGACGACTTCGGTGCGGGCTTCGCCGGCCTCAACCTGCTGGCCGATTTCCAGCCGGACATCATCAAGCTGGACATGGACCTGATCCGCGGCATCGACCAGAGCCGCACGCGCCAGGCCATCGTCCGCGGCACCGTGTCGATGTGCGAGGAGCTGGGCATCAAGGTGATCGGCGAAGGCGTCGAGACCGCCGACGAATGCAGCGCGCTGTTCGATCTCGGCATCCATCTGATGCAGGGCTACCTGTTCAGCCGGCCGCTGTTCGAGGCCTGCGGTCAGGCGGAACAGCTCGCCTGGCCGCAGTGATGCCTAGCCCACGCGCAGCAGCTTGAGCAGCTCCTGCGCGGCCGCCTCGGATGACGCCGGATTCTGCCCCGTCACCAGCAGCCCATCGACCTGCACATAGGGTGTCCAGTCGGCGCCCTTGCTGTACTGCCCGCCGCGCTCGCGCAGGCGGTCCTCGAGCAGGAACGGCACCACATCGGTCAGCTCCACGCCCGCCTCCTCGCCATTGGTAAAGCCGGTGACGCGCTTGCCCTTGACCAGATACTCGCCATCCTTGCCGCGCACCTCGGTCAACGCCGCCGGTGCATGGCAGACCGCGCCTATCGGCTTGTCTGACTTGACGAAGGACTCGAGCAGGGCGATGGACGTCGGGTTGGTCACCAGGTCCCACAGCGGACCATGGCCGCCGGGGTAGAACACCGCATCGAAATCTTCGGCCGAGACCTGATCCAGCCGATAGGTGTTGGCCAACAGCGTCTGCGCCTCGCCGTCCCCGTTGAAGCGCTCGGTGGCCTCGGTCTGGGCGTCGGGCTGGTCGCTCTTCGGGTCGAGCGGCGGCTCGCCACCCTCGGGCGAGGCGAGCACCACCTGCGCTCCGGCATCCTTGAAGACGTAGTATGGCGCGGCGAATTCCTCCAGCCAGAAGCCGGTCTTTTTGCCGGTGTCACCCAGCTGGTCGTGGGACGTGAGCACGATGAGAATTTTCATGGAGCCTCCTTGTTGAAGCGCGACGTGAACAGGTGAGACTGCCGCCGCGGGCACATTGCTCCGCGGCCGGACCGCATTCTTCAAGATGTTTTACGAATCGCTTGAAGACTTGGTTTCGCCCTGCTGGGCGAGTTTCTTTTGGCAATCGCCCGGATGGCCGGCCCCGCCAAAAGAAACCAAAAAGTCTTGCCCCTGCATACGGCCCTGCGCTGCGCGCAGGGTTCGCTCGCTCCATCGCCGCTCCAGGGGTCGGCTTACAAGGGCCATCCATGGCCCTTTAAGCGGGGACGCCTCAGTCCTTTCGCCGCATCCATGCGGCTCAACCCCTTACGCAACGACTCCTCTCACCCTCCTGAAGGGGCGCTTAACGTTGCCTGGCAGGCCGTGCTACGAACGGAAAAAGGGCGCCGAAGCGCCCTCTGAAACCACGTTTCGGTCAGATGCGGAAGCTGTCCACCAGTTGCTTGAGCCGGCGCGCCTGCTGGTCCAGGTCACCACAGGCCCGCAGGGTCGACTGCAGGTTCTCAACACCTTGCTGGTTCAGCGTGTTGATCTCGGTGATGTCCATGTTCAGCGACTCGATCACCGCGGTCTGCTCCTCGGTGGCGGTGGCCACCGACTGGTTCATGCCGTCGATCTCGCCGATGCGCTGGGTCACCTCGCCGAGGCGCTCGCCGGCGCGGTCGGCGATGGAGACGCTGGATTCACTCTGCCGCTGGCTTTCGGTCATGGTCTGTACCGAAGCACCGGCGCCGACCTGCAGCTGTTCGATCATCTGCTGGATTTCCTGCGCCGAACTCTGCGTGCGGTGCGCCAGGTTGCGCACCTCGTCGGCGACCACGGCGAAGCCGCGGCCTGCCTCGCCGGCCCGCGCCGCCTCGATGGCTGCGTTCAGCGCGAGCAGGTTGGTCTGCTCGGAAATGCCCTTGATCACTTCGAGAATCTGGCCGATGTCCACAGTCTTGGCATTCAGGGCCTCGATCTGCGAACAGGAGGCGCTGATCTTCGCCGACAGCTCGCGCATGGCGGCGATGTTCTGCTCCACCACCTGGCGCCCGTCCTCGGCCTGATGCCGCGCGCCGCTGGCATGCTGCGAGGCATCCGCCGCGTTGCGGGCGATCTCCTGGGCGGCGGCGCCAAGTTCGTTGATTGCCGCCGCCACGCTGTTGGTGCGGCTGGCCTGCTCGTCGGAGTTGGCCATCGATGCGTTCGAAGCGCTGAGCACGCGTTGCGCCACTTCGTTGACCTGCAACGTGGCCGAGGACACCTCGCGGATCGATTCGTGAATACGCTCGACGAAGCGGTTGAAGGCGGTCGCCAGCTGACCGAACTCATCCTTGGACTGCACGTCCAGGCGGCGGGTCAGGTCGCCCTCGCCTTCGGCGATGTTTGCCATGGCGCGGCCCATGTCCCTGAGCGGACGCATCAGCACGCGCATCAGCATGCCCAGCAGCAGCAGGATAAAGGCCACTGCGGCAATGGTCGCAATCAGCGCGGTGGTGCGGAAGCTGGTCAGTGCGGCATAGGCCTTGTCACGATCCAGCGAAATGCCGACGTACCACTGCACCGAGGGCAGGCCCTTGACCGGACTGAAGCTGAGAATGCGGTTGGAGTCGTCAAGCCGTACCTCGACATAGCGGCTGTCGAGCGATGGCGTGTTCTGCGGGTAGATATCGCGTAACGACTTCATCACCCGCTGACTGTCCGGGTGCACCAGAACCTTGCCGTCACCGCTGACCAGGAAGGCATAGCCCATGCCGTTGAAGTCCAGGGCGTTGATGATATCCACCAGCACCTTGAGGCTGAGGTCACCACCGACCACGCCGAGCGCCTGACCGCCGGCCTGCGCCGGGGTCGCCGCGGTGATGATCAGCTCATTGGTGGCAGCGTCCTGGTAGGGCTCGGTCAGCGTCGTGCGGCCGGCGGCCACGGCATCCTTGTACCAGGGACGCTGGCGCGGGTCGTAGCCCGCCGGTAGCTCGAAGCGCGGATGCACGATGAACTCGCCATCGGCGCGGCCCAGGTAGCTGAAAGCGAAGGTCGAACTCAGCGCGGGCTGCTTGACCAGCGCCTCCACCTGCTCGCTGGCGCTGTCACGGGCGACACTCTGCGCCAGGCTTTCCAGCAGGACCAGCCGGCCAGACAGCCAGTTCTGAATGTTGTGCGCGGTGACCTCGCCCATCTCGTCGAGGTAGCTCTCGAGGTTGGCGCGGATGGCATTGCGCTGCAGGTAGTCGTTGTAGAGCGTGAAAAGCGCGAAGGTCGCGATCACCACCAGGGAGGCGGCCAGCAGGATCTTGTGACTGAATTTGAGGCTGTTGGTCATGGCAGCGAGTCCGGAACGGTTCGGGCAAGCGGGCATCCGTGTCCTCTGTGCCTCCCTGGCTGTCATCCTGAACTGTCGGCCTCGTCCAGCGGAACTTTACGGTCAGTTGACGACGATCAAGCGGGGGGCCGTCTTTCCGACCAGCGGCTTGCGTGGCACCCAACGGAGCACCACGCACGGCCTTGACGCGGCTTCAGCGACCGGCCAGCGCCGGCATTACCCGAGGGCGCAGCAGCTCACCCAGCACCGCCAGCGCACCGATCGCTCCGGCGATCCAGTACCAGCGCTGCAACGGGTCGAAGCCCAGCCAGCCAAGCGCATGCAGGAAGACCATGAGGATCAGCACCGGGCAGACGTAACGCACCATGAACAGCCACAACGCGTAGCCCAGCGGCGGCAGGTTCAGCTCGTCGCGCATGATCTCGCTGCGCAGCGCGTAGCCGGCCAGCAGCACGGTGAAGATCCCGCCCAGCGGCATCATCCAGCGCGAGGTCAGGTAATCCAGCCAGTCGAAGAAGTTCTTGCCCATCGGCGTCCAGCCCGACAGCAGGTTGAACGAGAGCATCGCCAGCAGGCTGATCACCAGCAGCACCACGCCGGAACCGATGGCCGCCTTCATCCGCGAAATGCCGTGCTTCTCGTTGAGGTAGGCGACGGTGGCCTCGATCATGGAGATCGCCGAGGTCAGCGCGGCGATCGACACCATGGCGAAGAACAGCACGCCGAAGGCGGTACCGAACGGCATCTGCTGGAAGGCCAGCGGCAGGCTCATGAAGATCAGGCCAGGGCCGGCGGTCGGGTCCATGCCATTGGCGAAGATGATCGGGAAGATCGCCAGGCCCGCCAGCAGCGCCACGCAGGTATCGGCGATGGCGACCATGAAGGTGGTGCGGGCGATGGACTGGTCATCCGGAATGTACGAGCCGTAGGTGAGGATCGCGCCGGACGCCAGGCTCAGGGTGAAGAAGGCGTGGCCGAGCGCGGCCAGCAACGCCTCGCCGGTGATCTTCGAGGTATCGAAGCTGAACAGGAAGGCGAAGCCCTGATCGAAGCCGCCGCTGGTCACCGCGTAGCCCACGAGGATCAGCAGCAGCACGGCCAGCCCCGGCATCATCCAGCGCACCGCATTCTCGATACCCTTCTGCACGCCCTTGGCGACGATCCACAGGGTCAGCAGCGCAACCAGCAGGCTCCAGCCTCCGAGTTCCCACGGGTTGGCGTTGTGCGCCTCGAACACGCCGCCGAGCGCCTCGACGCTGGTCGCGGCCAACGAGCCGTCGAGCATCTTCACCGTGTAGGCGAAGGCCCAGCCGGCGACCACGACATAGAAGCAGAGGATCAGGAAGCCGGCGGTCATGGCCATGCCGCCCACCGCCTTCCACAGCGGATTGCCGTTGTTCTCGCGGACTACCCGGCCGATGGCGTCGATCGGGCTGCCACGGCCGCGGCGGCCGATGGCGATTTCGCACATCATCACCGGCACGCCGATGGCGAGGATGCACAGCAGGTACATCAATACGAAGGCACCACCGCCGAACTCGCCGGTGATGTAGGGGAATTTCCAGATGTTGCCCAGGCCCACGGCCGAGCCGGTTGCCGCGAGGATGAAACCCCAGCGCGAGAGCCAGAGGTTCTTCGGTTTTTCACGAGTCATACGTCACCTGTTTGTTGTTATCTGTGACGGGATCGGGACCGTCGCGCAGGGCGCGGCGGCGTGCAAGGCGGATTCAGTCTTTCATTGAGCGTCGGGCTGCACCTCCGGCGCGGCCTGCTGGAAGGCCGGAAGCGTCTCGCAGCGTGCGACGATCTCGAGAATGCGTGGATACGCCGCGAGGTCACAGGCAAAACGGCGCGCATTGTATACCTGCGGCACCAGGCATGCCTCCAGATAACCTGGCCGATCGTTCAGGGAAAGCCTGCCCTCGAAACATTCCAGGCCAGCTTCCACGGCGGCGAGGCCCTGATCGACCCAGTGCCGGTACCAGGCGTTCTTCGCCTCGTCGTCGACGCCCAGTTCGGCACTGAGGTACTGCAGCACGCGCAGGTTGTTCAGCGGATGGATCTCGCAGGCGATGTGCATGGCCAGCGAGCGCACCTGGGCGCGCTCGACCGGATCGGCCGGCAACAGGGCCGGCACCGGAAACACCTCGTCGAGGTACTCCAGGATCGCCAGCGACTGGCTGATGCGCGCGCCGCCGTTGGCTTCATCGACCAGCAACGGCACCAGCTGCTGCGGGTTGAGGGCGCGGTAATCGGCCGCACGCTGCTGGCCGCCGTCCTTGACCAGATGCACCGGCACCTGCCGGTAGGCCAGACCCTTGAGGTTCAGCGCGATGCGCACCCGGTAGGCGGCACTGGAGCGCCAGTAGCCGTAGAGCGTCAGCTCAGTGCTCATAGCGCTCGACCTGCTGATCGATGGCGCCGAAGATGCTCTGCCCGGCGGCGTCGAACATCTCGATACGCACCCGGTCGCCGAACTTGAGGAACGGCGTCTTCGCCTCGCCGTGCTCGATGACCTCGAGCATGCGCTTCTCGGCCAGGCAGGACGAGCCGGCACTGCGATCGTAGTTCGACACCGTGCCCGAGCCGATGATGGTCCCGGCGCCCAGCGGACGGGTGCGCGCGGCGTGGGCGACCAGGGTCGGGAAGTTGAAGGTCATGTCGGTGCCGGCATCCGGCTGGCCGAACAGCTCACCGTTGATATGCGAGACCAGCGGCCGATGCACCTTGCCGTCGCGCCAGGTTTCGCCCAGCTCGTCCGGGGTCACCGCCACCGGAGAGAAGCTCGACGACGGCTTGCTCTGGTAGAAGCCGAAGCCCTTGGCCAGCTCGCCGGGGATCAGGTTGCGCAGCGAGACGTCGTTGACCAGCATCAGCAGCTGGATATGCGCGGCCGCCTCGGCCGGCGTCGCACCCATGGGCACGTCGTCGGTGATCACCGCCAGTTCGCCTTCCAGATCGATGCCCCAGGCCTCGTCGGCCAGTCGGATCGGGCTGTGCGGCGGGATAAAGGCATCGGCGCCGCCCTGGTACATCAGTGGATCGTGCCAGAAGGACTCCGGCATCTCGGCGCCGCGCGCCTTGCGCACCAACTCGACGTGATTGACGTAGGCGCTGCCGTCGGCCCAGTGATAGGCGCGCGGCAGCGGGCTGTGGCAGGCGGCCTGGTCGAAGGCGAAGGCGCCCTCCTCCAGCCCGTCGTTGAGGCGCTGGTAGACCGCTTCCAGCTTCGGCTTGCAGTACTGCCAGTCATCCAGCGCGGCCTGCAGCGTGGCGGCTACCTGCGGGACTTTCACCGCGAGGGCGAGATCACGGGAAACGACGACGAGTACGCCGTCGCGGCCCTGGTTGAGGGTTGCGAGTTTCATCAGGATTCCTTGCCCGGCGCACGCCAGGAGTTGACGTATTCGGGGACATCGACGGCGGCGGCGGCCTCGCCGACTTCCAGCGCGCGGCGGGTGTCGATCATCACCGCCACCTCGTCGGCGAAGGTCGCCGGGTCGGTGCTGGCCTTCTTCAGCGCCTTCGGATGCGGCCCGTGGGGGAAGCCGCAGGGGTGGAAGGTCACCATGCCCTGCTCGATGTTGTCGCGGCTGAAGAAGTTGCCGCGGTGGTAGAACAGCACTTCGTCGTAGTCGTCGTTGTTGTGGAAGAACGGCACCTTCAGCGCACCCGGATCGGATTCCACCGGCCGCGGCGTGAAGGTGCAGACGACGAAACCGTTGGCGACGAAGGTGGTGTGCGCCGACGGCGGCAGGTGGTAGCGATGGCTCATCAGCGGGCGGATGTCACGCCAGTTGAGCCGTACCACGGTGTTGTCGCCGTGCCAGCCGACCACGTCCAGCGGGTTGTACGGGTAGGTCACGGTGGTGATCTGGTCGCGCCGCTTGATGCGGATCTGCCAGGGGTTCTCGTCCTGCTGCGCGCGGAAGGCGTCGTCCAGCCGCGGATGGTCGAGCACCGCGGCGTCGAAGATGGCATGCGGGCCGACCAGGCCTTTTTCCGGCAGCTGGTAGGCGCCGTCGGTGTTCTCGATCAAGAGCATGAACACCGGCTCTGTCGCCTCGATGCGCCAGGCGGTGCCACGCGGGATCATCAGGTAGTCGCCGTCGCGGAATTCCAGGTGGCCGAAGTCGCAGTAGAAATGCCCGGCGCCCTCATGGATGAACAGCAGTTCGTCACCGTCACCGTTGCGCACCAGGTGGCGCATGGCGCCGTTGGTCTTCCACAGGCGCAACTTGACGTCGGCATTGTGCAGCGCCAGCGGCGCCTGCAGCGGGCAGTCGCCTTCGCTGGGGATGTGATTGAAGTTGAAGGCGTGCGGGCGCAGCGGGCCTTCCCAGTCGATCCAGCCGGTCGGCGGATGCTTGTGATGCAGGTGCGAAGCCGGGCCGAAGAAGCCTTCGCGGCCCATTTCGCGCTCGTAGGTGCCCTGCGGAAAATCGCAGTGCGCCTGACGCGAATTCTCACCCTCGCGGATGGGGAAACTGATCCATTTGCGGCTCATGTGCCTCTCCTTCGTGATACCGCGTGATCTGAATGGCGCTGCGGTGGTTGCCGATGCGTAGGGTGGAAGACTGCGAAGCATCTTCCACGCGTCTGTGTCGGCCATGCGTCCGTGTCGGCCTACCGAAACGCGTGGATGTGCTTCGCGACATCCACCCTACGCAACCCCACCTCGGCTCTGGCCTTACTCGCCCGCCTTGATCACGCCACGACGCACCTGGTCTTCCTCGATGGATTCGAACAGCGCCTTGAAGTTGCCTTCGCCGAAGCCCTGGTTGCCCTTGCGCTGGATGATCTCGAAGAAGATCGGGCCGATGACCGTGTTGGTGAAAATCTGCAGGAGGATGCCGTCATCACCCGGCGCGCCGTCGATCAGCAGGTTCAGCTCGCGTAGCTGGTCGAGCGGCTCGCCGTGGCCGGCGACTCGGGTGTCGACCTTCTCGTAGTAGGTGTCCGGGGTGGTCATGAAGTCCACGCCGTTGGCGCGCAGGCGGCGCACGGTCTCGTAGATGTCGTCGGTGGAGAGCGCGATGTGCTGGATGCCCTCGCCGTGGTACTCGCGGATGAATTCCTCGATCTGCGACTTGTCGTCGGCCGACTCGTTGATCGGGATGCGGATCTTGCCGCAGGGCGCGGTCATGGCGCGGGAGAACAGCCCGGTGAGCTTGCCCTCGATGTCGAAATAGCGAATCTCGCGGAAGTTGGCGATGCGCTCGTAGAAACCGGACCAGACGTCCATCTGCCCGCGCTTGACGTTGTGGGTCAGGTGGTCGATGCACATCAGGCCGACGGCATTGTCGTTCGGCGTGCGTCCTTCGATGTACTCGAAGTCGACGTCGTAGATGCTCTTATCGCCATAGCGGTCGACGAGATACAGCAGCGAGCCGCCGATGCCTTCGACGCAGGGGATGTTCAGCTCGCCGAAGTTGGCGTGGCTGCCGACCAGCTTGGCGCCCTGGGATTCGACGTAGGCGGCGGCCTGCGCGGCGTTCTTCACCCGGAATGCCATGGCGCAGGCGCTCGGGCCGTGCTTCTCGCCGAACTCGCGCACATGCCCGGTGGGGCTGCCGTTGAGCACGATATTGATGTCGTGCTGCTGGAACAGCCAGACCTCCTTGGAGCGATGCTTGGCGGTTTCGGTAAAGCCCATCTGGGTGAACAGCGTACGCAGCTGCTCAATGCCCTCGGCATTCGGCGCGGTGAATTCGACGAACTCGAAGCCGTCGGTGCCGATGGGGTTGTGCTGTTCGATCTTATTCACGGCGTTCATATCGCCTCCTGATTATTGTTGTGAGGACTGCCGTTGCACGGCTTGGCTGGCCCCATCACACCCCAGGCCAGGGCGGCGAACAATGCTGTTTACGGGCACGGAAAGCGGCTGGCGCCATCCCCGCTGTCAGGTTTTCCTTACAGTGCGTTTTTCGCTGAAAAGCCTGGCTCGGCGGCTTGCCAGGCGTAACGAAAAACTGACAGCCTGGTGCGACAAGCTGCCGCACATGTCATCTGGCGCAACGGCGTCGCGCATAAAAAAGGTGGGCTGAAGCCCACCCACCTGGCCTGTGTAGGCTTCGATGGGATGGACCTGAGCCCACCAAAAGGGCTTCGATAGAAGCCCGCAGCATCCTTGTAACGTGGGCTTCAGCCCACCGGCGCGTTCTGCTCGGACGACCGCGGTCGCGCTAGATCAGCCCGAGCAGGTTGAGGAATACCAGCACGATGGCGACCGGCGTGCCGTAGCGCAGCAGCTTCCACCAGGCCTGGAACAGCCCGGCGTTGCGAATGCCGATGGCCTCGCTGACCACGTGACGCTGCAGCACCCAGCCGGTGAACAGCACCGTGCCCAGCCCGCCCAGCGGCATCAGCCAATTGGTGGTGAGGTAGTCCAGGGTGTCGAAGAAGGTCTTGCCGAACAGCTGGTAGTCCGCCCAGTGGTTGAACGAGAACACGCTGCCCAGGCTCAGCAGCCAGAGCACCAGGCCGCTGCCCAGCACGGCCTTGGTCCGGCTGATGCGGAAGCGCTCGGTGAGCCAGGCGATGCTCGGCTCGGAGAGCGAAATGGCCGACGTCAGCGCGGCGATCACCAGCATCACGAAGAACAACCCACCGACGACCTGCCCCAGCGGCATCTGGCCGAAGGCGATCGGCAGGGTGACGAAGATCAGTCCCGGCCCGGCCCCCGGCTCCAGCGCGTTGCCGAACACCAGCGGGAAGATCGCCAGACCGGCCAGCAGGGCCACCGCGGTATCGGCTAGCGCCACCAGAATCGAGGTCTTGGCGATCGAGGTGCCTTCCGGCAGATAGGAGCCGTAAACCATCATCGCGCCGCAGCCCAGGCTCAGGGTGAAGAAGGCATGGCCGAGGGCGACCAGCACGCTCTGCGCGGTCAGCGCGGAAAAGTCCGGCACGAAGAGAAACTGCAGCGCCTGGGCGAACTCCCCTTCAATGGCGGCGTAGACCACCAGCACCAGCATCAGCACGAACAGCCCGGGCATCAGAAAGCGCAGCGATCGCTCCAGCCCGCCGCGCACGCCGAAACCGACGATCAGCATGGTCGCCGCCAGCACCAGCGTGGCGCAGACCACCAGACGCAGCGGGTCCGCCAATAGCGCACCGAACAGCTCACCACTGGCCTCGCCGCTGACCCCGCTGAAGCCGCCGCTGAAGGTCGCCGGCACATAGGCCAGCGCCCAGCCGGCCACCACCAGATAGAAACTCAGAATGAGAAAGCCGGTCAGCCCGCCGAGCCAGCCCACCACCCGCCAGCGCGAACTGGCCCCGGCCTCGCGCGCCAGCCGCGCCACGGCGCCATCGGGGTTCGCCCGGCCGCGACGGCCGATCATCACCTCGGTCATCAGCAGCGGAATGCCGATCAGGAGAATGCAGGCGAGATAGACCAGCACGAAGGCGCCGCCGCCGTTCTGCCCGGTCACGTAGGGGAATTTCCAGATATTGCCCAGGCCCACCGCGGAGCCAGTGGCGGCGAGGAAGAACACCCAGCGGGAGGACCACAGGCCTCGGCTGGCGTTGTCCTGGATGCGTGCGCGCGCGCCGGCGAAAGTGCCGGCCGCGAGGCTGGTTTTATCGGTCATTGCGGATTCCTGCTTGTTGTTTTTGTCAGGGATGGTGCGAACGAACGGAGCGGGCACGGCGCTGGCGCTCAGGGCCCGCCGCCCCGCTCAGCGAAGGCCGGCGCGCTCGGGCGACCGGCCATGTGCCGTCATGAAGCCTGCCGCTGCAGCGTCGCGACCTGAGGCGCGCCGCCGGCCTGCAAACGCTCGAGCGCCAGGCGGTCGGCGATCACCGAGGTGCATTCGCCGCTGGCGGCGGCCCGCTCGAAAATCTCGCGCAGCGTGCCGGCGATGGCGTTCACATGGGCATCGATCTGCGCGGCGCTGCCGCCGTTGCGCTGGTAGTAGACGTCGATGATGCCGCCGGCGTTGATCGCGTAGTCCGGCGCGTAGAGCTGGTTGCGCCGCTGCAGTTCGACGCCGATCCCGGCGCTGGCCAGCTGGTTGTTGGCCGCACCGGCGATCACCGGGGCACGCAACACATCCAGGGTCTGCTCGTTGAGAATGCCGCCCATGGCGCAGGGCGCGAAGACGTCTACATCGAGACCGTAGATGTCCTGCGGGCGCACCACGTTGGCGCCCACCTCCTCCATTGCCTGCTTGACGTTGGCATCGAAGATGTCCGCCACCCACAGTTCGGCGCCAGCCGCTTTCAGGTGCCGCGCCAGCCCCAGGCCGACATGGCCGACGCCCTGGATCGCCACCTTCAGCCCGGTCAGCTCGTCGCGACCGAGGCGCTGGCGCACCGCTTCCTTGAGGCCGACGAAGACGCCGTAGGCGGTAGACGGCGACGGGTCGCCGCTGGCGACGCTGCCGTCGAGCAGGGTGCGCGGCGTGGCGCCGACCACATGGCGGGTGCGCTGGGCGAAGGCCTGCATTTCGGCATCGCCGGTGCCGGAATCGGCCGCGGTGATGTAGCGCCCGCCGAGGCTGTCGACGAAGTCGCCCATGGCGTGCAGCAGCGCCTGGCTCTTGCCGGTATGCGGGTCGCCGATGATCACCGCCTTGCCGCCGCCGAGCTTGAGCCCGGCCAGCGAGGATTTCAGCGTCATCCCGCGCGACAGCCGCAGCACATCGCGCAGGGCCTCGTCGTCACTGGCATAGGGGAACATCCGGCAGCCACCCAGCGCCGGCCCGAGGCGCGTGTCGTGGATGGCGATGATGGCTTTCAGACCCGACGCCTGGTCATGGCAGAAGACCACCTGCTCGTGGCGGTCGAAGTCAGGATGAGCGAAGACGGACATTGGGTTACCTCGTTCTTGTTTGTCTGGTGGCCTGTCACGGACAGGGCCTGCTTGTTCGGTATCACCGGGCGATGGGCCCGGCGGGTTCATCTAGCCCTGGGCGAACAGGGTGACGGGCCGCTGCTGCGTGCCCTGCCGGTGGGCTGAAGCCCACCCTACGAGTGCCTCTTCGTCGCCGCGGGCGGTTCTGTAGGGTGGGCTTTAGCCCACCGAACAACGCTGCCCGACTCGACGAGCGCCCAGCGCCGGGGCGCTCAGGCCGCCGGCTGGAAAAGCCGTACGCTCTGCACCTCGTCGCCCTTGGCCAGCTGCTCGCGGAGCAACTTCTCCTGCTGGCGGGCCTTGGCGATGGAACGCTCCTTCACCGGGCCGTAGCCGCGGATCTGTTCCGGCAGCGCGGCGATGGCCACGGCGGTGCGGTAGTTGGTCGGCTTGAGCTGGGCCAGCAGCTCGTCCACGGTCTTCTCGTATTCGCTGATCAACTGGCGTTCGACGCGGCGGTCGTGGCCATAGCCGAACGGGTCCAGAGGCGTGCCACGCAGGAAGCGGAACTTGGCCAGCACACCGAACACATTGAGCATCCACGGCCCCAGCTCGCGCTTGCGCGGCTCGCCGGTAACCGTGTCACGCTTGGCCAGCCAGGCCGGAGCGAGGTGGAACTGCAGCTTGTAGTCGCCCTCGAACTGCGCCTCGAGCTGCTGGCGGAATTCCGGCTCGCTGTAGAGCCGCGCCACCTCGTACTCGTCCTTGTAGGCCAGGAGCTTGAAGTAGTAGCGGGCGACGGCCTTGGACAGCGCCAGATCGTCCGCCGTATCGGCATCGCGCACGCGCTCGACCAGCTGGCGATAGCGGCGCGCCAGCCCGGCGTTCTGGTAGCGGGTAAGGAAGTCCACGCGCCAGTCGACGATCTCTTCCAGGGTTTTACAGAGTGGTTCGGCGGCCTCGACTGGGCGCGCCAGCCCTTCCACCGCTTCGCGTTCGAGCACCGCACGGCGGCCCCAGCGGAAGGCCTGCAGATTCAGCTTGGCGGCAACGCCATTGAGTTCGATGGCCTTCTCGATGGCCTCGGCGCTGATCGGCAGCAGCCCCTGCTGATAGGCAAAGCCGAGCAGGAACAGGTTGGTGGCGATGCTATCGCCCAAGAGCCGCGTGGCCAGGCGGGTGGCATCGACGAAGTGGGTCTTCTCGGCGCCGACCGCGTCGCTGATCGCCTGGCGCATGGCCGCGCCGGGCACCTGGGCGTCCGGGTTGCGAGTGAACTCGGCGGTGGCGGACTCGTGGCTGTTCACCACGGCATTGCTGATCTGCTCGTTGAGGCGGGTCAGCGATTCATCGCCCGCCGCGACGATCAGGTCGCAGCCCAGCAGCAGGTCGGCTTCACCGGCGGCGATACGCACCGCGTAGATGTCGCTCTGCTTAGCGGCGATGCGCACGTGAGTGGTCACCGGGCCGAATTTCTGCGCCAGACCGGCCTGGTCGAGCACGGTGCAGCCTTTGCCTTCCAGGTGCGCGGCCATGCCGAGCAGCGCGCCGAGGGTGGTCACGCCGCTGCCGCCGACGCCGGGGATCAGCACGTTCCATGGCCGCTCCAGCGACGGGTGCTGCGGCTCGGGCAAGGTCGCCGCCTCGATACCGCCAGCCACGGCTTCGGGCTTGCGCAACCCGCCGCCATGCACGGTGACGAAGCTCGGGCAGAAGCCCTCGACGCAGGAGTAGTCCTTGTTGCAGGCGTTCTGGTCGATCTCGCGCTTGCGGCCCAGCTCGGTTTCCTTCGGCAGCACCGACAGGCAGTTGGACTTCTCGCCGCAGTCGCCACAACCCTCGCACACGGCGGGATTGATGAACACGCGCTTGGCCGGGTCTTCCAGCTTGCCGCGCTTGCGCCGACGACGCTTCTCGGTGGCACAGGTCTGGTCGTAGATGATCACCGAGACGCCCTTGAATTCGCGCAGCTCACGCTGCACCGCATCCAGTTCGCGGCGATGGTGGAAGCTGGTGATCGGCGCGAAGGTATCGCGGGTCGGGTACTTGTCCGGCTCGTCGCTGACCAGAGCAATGCGCTTGACGCCCTCGTGGAAGATCTGCCGGCTGAGCTGATCGACGCGCAGCTCGCCGTCGATGGGCTGGCCGCCGGTCATGGCCACGGCATCGTTGTAGAGAATCTTGAAGGTGATGTTGACGCCGGCTGCCACTGCCGCACGCACCGCGAGGCTGCCGGAGTGGAAGTAGGTGCCGTCGCCGAGGTTCTGGAACATGTGCGGGGTGTCGGTGAACGGCGCCTGGCCGATCCAGTTGACGCCCTCGCCGCCCATCTGAGTAAAGGTCTCGGTGCGCCGGTCCATCCACTGCACCATGTAGTGACAGCCGATACCGGCCGAGGCGCGGCTGCCCTCGGGCACCTTGGTGGAGGTGTTGTGCGGGCAGCCGGAGCAGTAGTGCGGCGTGCGCACGGTGCTGTAGCTGCGCGCGGCCAGGGCCTTCTCCTTGGCATCGAGGAAGGCCAGGCGGGTCTGGATGCTGTCGCTGGTGTAGATCGGCGCGAGGCGGCGGGCGATCACCCGGGCGATCATCGCCGGGGTCAGCTCGGAGAGGTTCGGCAGCAGCGAGTTGCCCTGCTCGTCGAACTCGCCGACCACCCGCGGACGCTTGCTGACGGGCCAGTTGTAGAGCTGCCCGGTGAGCTGGTCCTCGATGATGCTGCGCTTCTCCTCGACCACCAGAATCTCGTCCAGCCCCTGGGCGAACTCGTGCACCGAGACCGGCTCCAGCGGCCAGCTCATGCCGACCTTGAGCACGCGCAGGCCGACCGAGGCGCACAGCGCTTCGTCCAGGCCCAGGTCGTCCAGCGCCTGACGTACATCGAGATAGGACTTGCCGGTGGTGATGATGCCGAGGCGCGGATTCGGCGATTCGAGCATCACCCGGTTCAAGTTGTTGGCTCGGGCGAAGGCACGTGCGGCGTAGATCTTGTAAAGGTTGAGGCGCTTTTCCTGAGCCAGCGGCGGGTCCGGCCAGCGGATGTGCACGCCGTCCTCGGGCAGCTCGAAATCTTCCGGGATACGCGTCTGCACGCGCAGCGGATCGACTTCCACCACGGCGGAGGAGTCGACGTTCTCGGCAATGGTCTTCAGGGCCACCCAGCAGCCGGAGTAGCGCGACAGCTCCCAGCCGATGATGCCGTAGTCGAGGATTTCCTGAACGTTGGCCGGGTTCAGCACCGGAATCGAGGCGGCAATGAAGGCATGCTCGCTCTGGTGCGGCAGCGTCGAGGATTTGCAGCCGTGGTCGTCACCCGCCAGCAACAGCACGCCGCCCTTGGGCGACACGCCCGCCGCATTCGCATGCTTGAACACGTCGCCGGCACGGTCGACGCCCGGCCCCTTGCCGTACCACATGGCGAACACGCCGTCGTACCTGGCGCCGGGGAACAGGTTGGTCTGCTGGCTGCCCCACACCGCGGTGGCGGCCAGCTCTTCGTTGACGCCCGGCTGGAAGTGGATGGCGTGTTGCTTGAGGTAGTCGCGGGCTTCCCAGAGGCTCTTGTCCAGCCCGCCCAGTGGCGAGCCGCGATAGCCGGAGATGAAGCCACCGGTGTTCAAACCACGGGCCTGATCACGCTGATGCTGCAGCATCGGCAAGCGGGTCAGCGCCTGGGTGCCGGTGAGGTACAGATGACCGGTAGCAAGCCGGTACTTGTCGTCCAGACGGATCTCGGCCAGAGACATGGGGCGCTCCTAATTTGTTGTTATCGGAGTCAGGGTGGCGTTGTTCGCTACCCGCCTGACGCAGTCATGGAGAAACCGCACGGTTGTTTCTCCACGCCGGCAATCGGCAGGGGATCACCCCACCGTCGCGTGTCGATTAACAGTCTGGCCGTGACGCGGAGAGATTTTCTTTCTACTTTTGCGGTAGAACAGCGGTTCTGTGCATGACCCATTCGCAAACAACAACAAAACAGGAACGACCATGCAGTCCACACCTCTGAGCAGCATCGATCGCAAGATCCTCCTGCTGCTGCAGCACAACGCCGATCTGTCAGCTGCGGAAATCGCCGAGAAGGTCGAGCTGTCGCAATCGCCCTGCTGGCGACGCATCCATCGCATGCAGGAGGAAGGGCTGATCGAGCGCAAGGTCGCCCTGCTCAACCCGAAGAAGCTCGGGCTGAACATGACGGTGTTCGTCAATATCAAGCTCTCGGCCCACGGCCGCAGCAACCTCGACGAGTTCGAGCGGGCGGTGGTGGGTTATCCCGAGGTGCTGGAGTGCCACACCATGGCCGGTGAGTCGGATTACCTGCTCAAGGTGGTGGCGCGCGATATCGACAGTTACGAACGCTTCCTGCGTGACCAGCTCCTGCAGCGCCCCCACGTGCAGGAGGCGCACTCGCATATCGCCATGAGCGAAGTGAAGCGGACCACGGAGTTGCCGCTGGATTGAGCGCCCCGCTCCCGCCTGCAGGAAAGATTTAAGAACCAGGCTCCGCCGGTCGATATTACGGGCGGTGCCTATCGCCCCAGGCATTCTCGTCGACGCCCCCACCATCCATTGCCCATCGGCAGCCATTCCTACTGCCGGGAGTTCCAGAGCATGCTCGCCAATATCCGCATCGGACAGCGCATCGCGATCAGTATCGTGCTGCTGCTGATCGTCACCGTGACGATTCTTACCGCCCTGTTCTTCAGCCGCTTCGAGAGCCTGCTGGCCGATGCCGAGCGCCGCGAGCTGCGTGGCATCTTCGACAACGTCAGCACCACGATCGCCGCGGAAAGCCTCACCGCCGAGCGCCTCGCCGCCCTGGTGGCGAGCATTCCCGAGGTGCAGCAGGCGATGGCCGACGATGACCGTGAACGACTCTCGGCGCTGTTCGTGCCGGGCTATGCGAAGCTGGCGAACGACTATGGCCTGACCCAGTTCCAGTTCCACAAGGCTCCGGCAACGTCCTTCCTGCGCGTGCACAAGCCGGCGCAGTTCGGTGACGATCTTTCCGCGATCCGCCAGACCATCGTCGACACCAATGCCCGCCAGACGCCGGTGCGTGGCGTCGAATCCGGCGTCGCCGGCCTGGGCATTCGCGGCCTCGTGCCGATCAGCCATCAGGGCCGACCGGTCGGCTCGGTGGAGTTCGGCCTGTCCTTTGGCCAGGCGTTCTTCGACGCCTTCAAGGCGCGTTACCACGTCGATGTCGGCCTGGTGCTGCGCGAGGCCAACGGCAGCTTCAAGCCCTTCGCCACCACATTTGGCAGCGCCCTGGTCAGCGATGAGCAGCGCGGCCAGGCGCTCGCCGGCAATGACGTGATCTTCCAGGCCGAGGCCGACGGCCAGCCGGTGGCGGTCCTGGTATCGGCAGTCGAGGACTTCTCCGGCAAGCCGCTGGGCGTGCTGGAAGTGGCGATGGACCGTACGCGTTACGCCGATGCACTGGCCTCGATGCGCAACACCGCACTGGTCGTCGCCGGCATCGCGCTGGCCATCGGCCTGCTGGTCGCGGCCCTGGTGGCGCGCGGCATTGTCAGGCCGATCCGGGTCGCGGTCGATGCGATGCGTGACATCGCCGCCGGCGAAGGCGACCTGACCCGCCGCTTGGAACAGCGCGGACGCAACGAGGTTGCCGAACTGGCCGGAGCCTTCAATCAGTTCGCCGAGAAGGTGCGCCGGCTGGTCAGCGAGGTGGCCGGCTCGACGACGCAAGTGGCCGCCGCGGCCGAGGAAATGTCGGCGATCACCGAAGAATTCAACCGCGACGTCGCGCAGCAGCGCCACGAGATCGAGCTGGTGGCCACGGCAATGAACGAGATGACCGCCACCGTGCAGGACGTCGCGCGTAACGCCGCACTGGCGGCCGAATCGGCCCAGGCCGCCGATGAGCAGGCCCAGCAGGGCCAGCAGGTGGTGCAGCAGACGGTCAGCTCGATCGAGAACGTCTCGGCCGAGGTCGAGCGTACCGCTGCCGCCATCCAGCGGCTGGAGGCCGACAGCCAGAGCATCAGCGCCGTGCTGGACGTGATCCGCGGAGTCGCCGAGCAGACCAACCTGCTGGCACTGAACGCCGCCATCGAGGCGGCCCGAGCCGGCGAACAGGGCCGCGGCTTCGCCGTGGTGGCGGACGAGGTTCGCACGCTCGCCTCGCGCACCCAGCAGTCGACGGTGGAAATCCAGCAGGTGATCGAACGGCTGCAGGCCGGTGCGCGCGACTCCTCCGAGGTGATGCTGCAGGGCCGCGCTCAGGTCGAGACCAGCGTGCGCCAGGCCCAGCAGGCCGGTGTATCGCTGACCGGCATCACCGGGGCGGTCACCAGCATCAATGACATGAACACTCAGATCGCCAGCGCCGCGGAACAGCAGAGTGTGGTGGCCGACGAAATCAGCCAGAACGTGGTGAACATCAATCAGGTAGCTGACCGCGTGACCGAGTCCGCCGGTCAAACCGCCCAGGCCAGCAGCCAGCTCGCTCATCTGGCGGCGGGCCTGCAAACACTGGTCGGACAATTCCGATACTGAACACCAGAGGCGCAACCCGGGTCACGACTGACCCGGGGTCAGCCGTCAGCAGGCGGCCAGGCTTCGGGCAACCCTGTCACCCGATCCCCCACGCGAATACCCTGCGCGTCGAACCAGCCCTGATGCATTTCCAGGGCATAGCGTGCCGGCTTCTCGGAGCAGCGCACGTCCGTGCTCAGCGGTTCCAGATCGATCACATCGACGATCGCCCCGTCCTCATCGAGAAACGCCGCCGACAACGGCAACGGCGTGTCCTTCATCCATAGACAGTGCCGCCGCACCTCGTCGAAGCGAAACAGCATGCCGCTGTCCGCAGCGAGTTCGGTGCGCCCCATCAGGCCACGCTGACGCTGCAGGAAGGTATCCGCATATTCGGCCTGCACTTGATGCCCGCCAACCTCCAGCTGCAACGGCTCGGCGGGCTGGGCAGTGGTCGCGACGGCCATCAGCGATAGCAGCAATGCAATACGCATAAAGCAATCTCCTGAGACCGGGTACGGCGGAACAGCCAGCCCCGGCCGCACTCATAAGCGAAGCGCCGCCCGTCGCGGCCCATAACGACAACAAGGGAGAACCCCACGTGCTCAACAGAATAACCGCCGCCAGCGTCTACCTGGTGCAACGCTTCCTGCCCTCGCCCTTCGTCTTCGCCATCCTGCTCACGCTGATCGTGCTGCTTGCCGCCATGCTCAGCACCGGTCAGGGCCTGCCGGCGATGGCGCAGCACTGGGGCAACGGCTTCTGGAACCTGCTGGCCTTCACCATGCAGATGTCGCTGATCCTGGTCACCGGCCATGCCCTGGCACGGGCGCCAGCGATCAACCGCCTGCTCGACCGCATGGCGCGCATCCCGCAGTCTCCGGGCCAGGCCATCATCCTGGTGACCCTGGTGGCGCTGGCCGGTTCCTGGATCAACTGGGGTTTCGGCCTGGTGATCGGCGCGGTGTTCGCCCGCGCGCTGGCGCGCCAGGTGCGCGGCGTCGACTATCCGCTGCTGGTGGCCTCGGCCTATTCCGGCTTCCTGATCTGGCACGGCGGTTTTTCCGGCTCGATTCCGCTGTCGCTGGCCAGCGGTGGTGCAGATCTCGAGAAGATGACCGGTGGCGCGCTGACCGAGGCGATCGGGGTCAGCCAGACGCTGTTTGCCTCCTACAACCTGATCATCATCGCCGTGCTGGTGGTGGGTTTGCCGCTGCTGAACTGGGCGATGCAGCCGAAGGCGCCGAAGGTGGTCGACCCGGCGCTGCTGGAGGAACCCCAGCCGAGCGACATCCCGCGGGAAACCGCCACCCAGCGCCTGGACGACAGCCGCATCCTCGGCCTGATCATGGTCGCGCTGGCGGTGCTGTTCTTCTACCGGCACTTCAGCGAGAACGGTCTGGCGCTGAGCCTGAACATCGTGATCTCGATCTTTCTCTTCGCCGGCCTGCTGATGCACGGCACGCCGGAGCGCTACATGCGCGCCATCGAGGAGAGCATTCGCGGCATCGCCGGCATCGTCGTGCAGTTCCCCTTCTACGCCGGGATCATGGGCATGATGGTCGGCGCCAACGCGGCCGGCGTATCGCTCGGCCGCCAGGTCACCGACACCTTCGTCACCTGGTCGACCACCGAGAGCTTCCCGGTGCTGGCTTTTCTCAGCGCCGGGCTGGTCAACGTCTTCGTGCCGTCAGGCGGCGGCCAATGGGCGGTGCAGGGGCCGATCATGCTGCCGGCCGGCGCGGCGCTGGGCGTGGCGCCGGAAGTCACGGCCATGGCGATCGCCTGGGGCGATGCCTGGACCAACATGATCCAGCCGTTCTGGGCCCTGCCGCTGCTCGGCATCGCCGGGCTCGGTGCCCGCGACATCATGGGCTACTGCCTGCTCTGCCTGGTGTTCTCCGGCGTGGTGATCGCCGGCGGGCTCTATTTCCTGACCTGAGACACCCGGGCATTCCGGACGGCCTAGCTGTCCGGAATGCTGGACCGCACTGTCCAGCATGCAAGACACAAGCGCCGTCCAACGATCTGGACACTCGAGATAAAGCCCATGCAAATCAGCGAGTTGCGTATCTGGCACGGAACTCGCTAAATCACCGTGCGGCCTGTCCGCAGCCGAAACAAGAAAAACAATGCGCCTGCCGTGCAGCAGCGAGTCCCCGAATGCCCTCGGCAGCGTTCGGTCGTGCCGCACGGGGCCAGGAGATCGTTCCCGATGAGCGTCATCATCGCCCTTGCTGCATTGGCCCTGCTGATGCTCGCCGCCTACCGCGGCTACAGTGTCATCCTCTTCGCCCCCATTGCCGCCATGGGCGCGGTGCTGCTCACCGACCCGTCCGCAGTGGCGCCGGCCTTCACCGGCATCTTCATGGAGAAGATGGTCGGCTTCATCAAGCTGTACTTCCCGGTGTTCCTGCTCGGTGCGGTGTTCGGCAAGCTGATCGAGATGTCCGGCTTCTCGCGTTCCATCGTCGCCGCGGCGATCCGCCTGCTCGGCACCAGCCAGGCCATGCTGGTGATCGTGCTGGTCTGCGCGCTGCTGACCTACGGCGGCGTGTCGCTGTTCGTCGTGGTGTTCGCGGTGTACCCGTTCGCTGCCGAGATGTTCCGCCAGAGCAACATGCCCAAGCGCCTGATCCCGGCGACCATTGCCCTCGGCGCGTTCACCTTCACCATGACCGCCATTCCCGGCACGCCGCAGATCCAGAACATCATCCCCACCACCTTCTTCAATACCAACACCTGGGCCGCACCCTGGCTCGGCCTGATCGGCACGGTCTTCGTGTTCGGCCTGGGCATGCTCTATCTCAAGTGGCAGCTCGGCAAGGCCATTGCCGCCGGCGAAGGCTACGGCACCAACCTGCGCAACGAGCCGGAGACCCCGGCCGACATCGCCCTGCCCAACCCCTGGCTGGCGCTGTCGCCGCTGCTGCTGGTGCTGGTCGCCAACCTCCTGTTCACCCGCTGGATTCCCGGGTTCTACGGCACCAGCCACACGCTGCAACTGCCCGGCATGAGCGCACCGCTGGTGACCGAGGTCGGCAAGCTCACCGCGATCTGGGCGGTGGAGGCCGCGCTGCTGCTGGGCATCGCCCTGGTACTGGCGACCAGTTTCGGCACCCTGCGCGGCAAGCTCGCCGAGGGCAGTCGCACGGCGGTCGGTGGTTCGCTGCTGGCGGCGATGAACACCGCGTCGGAATTCGGCTTCGGCGCGGTGATCGCCTCGCTGCCGGGCTTCATCGTGGTGGCCGATGCGCTGTCGGCGATTCCCAATCCGCTGATCAACGAAGCGATCACCGTCAACCTGCTCGCCGGCATCACCGGCTCGGCCTCCGGCGGCATGAGCATTGCCCTGGCGGCGATGGCCGACAATTTCGTCGCCGCCGCCAACGCCGCACAGATACCGCTGGAGGTGCTGCACCGGGTCGCCTCGATGGCCTCCGGCGGGCTCGACACCCTGCCGCACAACGGCGCGGTGATCACCTTGCTGGCAGTCACCGGACTGACCCACCGCGAATCCTACAAGGACATCTTCGCCATCACCCTGATCGCCACGACCGCGGCCTTCTTCGTGATCGGCGTGTACTACGCTACCGGCATCGTCTGATCGCGGCGCTTCGCCGATATCGGCGAGCACCACGACATCTGCGATTGCCTTCCGACAACAAGAAAAACAAAGGCGCCGCCCCGTGCGGTCGCCACCAAGCGGGAGAAACCATGAACCTCACAGGCAAGACCGCATTGGTCACCGGCTCCACCAGCGGCATCGGGCTGGGCATTGCGCTGAAGCTGGCCGAGGCCGGCGCTGATCTGATCCTCAACGGCTTCGGCGATGCCTCGGCAGCGCTGGCGGAGGTCGGCAGACACGGCCGCAAGGTCGGGCACCACGGCGCGGACGTGTCCGATCCGGCACAGATCGCCGAGCTGTTCGCCTATGCCGAGCGCGACTTCGGCGGCGTCGATATCCTGGTCAACAACGCCGGCATCCAGCATGTCGCGCCGGTGGAGCAGTTTCCGGTGGAGCGCTGGGACGCCATCATCGCCATCAACCTGTCCTCGGCGTTCCACACCACACGCCTGGCCCTGCCCGGCATGCGCCAGCGCGGCTGGGGGCGGATTATCAATATCGCCTCGGTGCACGGGCTGGTCGGCTCCGAGCAGAAGGCCGCCTACGTCGCCGCCAAGCACGGCCTGGTCGGGCTGACCAAGGTAGTGGCGCTGGAAACCGCCACCACGCCGATCACCTGCAATGCCATCTGCCCCGGTTGGGTGCTGACCCCGCTGGTGCAACAGCAGATCGACGAGCGCGCGCGGGAGAGTGGCGACGAGCAGCGCGCCCGCCACGACTTGCTGGCCGAGAAGCAACCGTCGCTGGATTTCGTCACCCCTGCCCAATTGGGCGCCATGGCGCTGTTTCTCTGCAGCGAAGCCGGCGATCAGGTACGCGGCGCGGCATGGAACATGGATGGTGGCTGGGCCGCACGCTAACCGTGGATTGACCTGCGGCAAAGCGCACGAGCAAAACTTGCGCAGCCGCTTGGCAAGCCCGCAGCGCTGGGGCTAGATAGCAACTACCCTCCCAGCGAAACCGCCCGCATGACCAGCATTTCCAGCGACACGTCGCTCAACGGCAAAGCCCCGGTGCACCTGGCGCTGCGCCGGGTCGCCATCGACACCTACCGCGAGAACGTCGCCTATCTGCACCGCGACTGCGCCGCCTGCCGCGCCGAAGGCTTTCAGGCGCTGGCCAAGGTGGAGATACGCGTCAACGGCCGGCGCATCCTCGCCAGCCTCAACCTGGTGGACGACCCGAGCATCGTCGGCTGCGACGAGCTGGGCCTGTCCGAAGATGCCTTCGCCCAGCTCGGCGCCGAAGCCGGTGTACCCGCGGCGATCGCCCAGGCCGAGCCGGCCGCATCGATCCCGGCGCTGCACCGCAAGATCGCCGGCGAGCGCCTGAACCGGGATGACTTCCTGGCGATCATGCGCGACATCGCCGAGCACCGTTACTCGAAGATCGAGCTGACCGCCTTCGTGGTCGCCTGCAACCAGGGCGAGCTGGATCGCGAGGAGGTCTTCTTTCTCACCGACGCGATGATCCGCGTTGGCCGCCGGCTCGACTGGCGCGAGCACCCGGTGGTGGACAAGCACTGCATCGGCGGCATACCGGGCAACCGCACCTCGATGCTGGTGGTGCCCATCGTCGCCGCCCACGGCATGCTCTGCCCGAAGACCAGCTCGCGGGCCATCACCTCGCCGGCCGGCACCGCCGACACCATGGAGGTGCTGGCCAACGTCGAACTGCCGTTCGAGCGCCTCTGCGAAATGGTCCGCGAGGAACGCGGCTGCCTGGCCTGGGGCGGCAGCAGCGACCTCTCCCCGGCCGACGACGTGCTGATCGCCGTCGAGCGGCCGCTGTCGATCGACTCGCCGGGGCAGATGGTCGCCTCCATCCTGTCGAAGAAGATCGCCGCCGGCTCCACCCACCTGCTGCTGGACATCCCCATTGGCCCGACGGCCAAAGTGCGTTCGATGGCCGAGGCGCAGCGCCTGCGCAAGCTGTTCGAGTTCGTCGCCACGCGCCTGGGCCTGACCCTGGACGTGGTCATCACCGATGGTCGCCAACCGATCGGCAATGGCATCGGCCCGGTACTGGAGGCGCGCGACGTGATGCAGGTGCTGCAGAACGACCCGGCGGCGCCGATCGACCTGCGTCAGAAGGCCCTGCGCCTGGCCGGGCGCATGCTCGAGTTCGATCCCGATGTGCGCGGCGGCGACGGTTATGCCATCGCCCGCGACATCCTCGACTCCGGGCGGGCGCTGAAGAAGATGCGCTCGATCATCGCCGCCCAGGGCGGCAAGCCGTTCGATCACAACCATCCGCCGCTGGCACGGCTCAGCTTCGATGTACTGGCCGACTGCGACGCGGTGGTCACCGGCATCGACAACCTGCAGCTGGCACGCATCGCCCGGCTGGCCGGCGCACCCAAGGTGCAGGGCGCTGGCGTGGACATCCTGCGCAAGCTCGGCGAACCGGTGCGGGCCGGCGACTGTCTGTATCGCGTTTACGCGGACTTTCCCGCCGACCTCGCCTTCGCCCGCCAGGCCACCGAACGCGCCAGCGGCGTCAGCCTCGGCAGCCCCGAGCAGGTCCCAACCGTATTCGTGGAGTTCTGATGCAAAGCCAGCTGCTGTATTTCGATGACGAGCGCGCCGCCGCCCTGCGCCTGGCCGAGGCCTGTGGCCTGCCCGCGGCGCAGATCGAACGCCACCGTTTCCCCGATGACGAGCTGCGCCTGCGCCTGCCGCTGGCCGAAGGCGAAGCGATCGCCGAACAGTTGGTGCTCTACCGCGGCCTCGACCACCCCAACGAAAAGCTGGTCGAGCTGCTGCTGGTGGCCGGTGAAGCGCGACGCCTGGGCGCCAAGCGACTGATCCTGGTCACGCCCTATCTGGCCTACATGCGCCAGGACATCGCCTTCAACCCGGGCGAGGTGGTCAGCCAGCGCGTGATTGGCCAGCTGCTGGCCGGCCAGTTCGACGCACTGATCACCGTCGACCCGCACCTGCACCGCGTCGTCACCTTGCAGGAGGCGGTGCCGCTGGCCGATGCCGTCACCCTCTGTGCGGCCCCGGCGCTGGCGCGACTGATCGCCGAACGGCATCCCGAGGCGTTGCTGATCGGCCCGGATGCCGAGGCGCTGCAATGGATCGAGGCGGCCGCCGCCGAGCATGGTTTCGAGCATGGCGTGTGCAACAAGCTGCGCCATGGCGACCATCAGGTGGAGATCGCCTTGCCGGACCTGCAATTCGCGGGGCGCCACGTGGTGCTGCTCGATGACGTCGCCAGCTCCGGCCGCACCCTTGCCGAGGCCGCGCAGAAACTGCTGGCCGCCGGCGCCGCCTCGGTGGACGTGGCCGTGACCCACGCGCTGTTCGCCGGCGACGCGCTGCAGGTGATCCGCGCGGCCGGTGTCGGGCACGTCTGGAGCACCGACTGCATCGCCCACGAAAGCAACGCCGTGAGCATGGCGCCGCAGCTGGCAGAGGCGCTCAGGCCGCTGCTGCGCTGACAGGTAGGGTGGAAAACGCGTAGCTTTTCCACCGAAATCCGGCGAACCACCTAAGTGGGGCGGATAAACCGCGTGGACAAGGCTGCGCCGTTGTCCACCCTACGAGCGCCCTGCCTGGCCCGACCGTCTGAACCCAACGCCGCGCCCACCGTAGGGTGGAAAACGCGCAGCTTTTCCACCGAAACCCGGCGAACCACCTCGGCAGCGGCGGATCCACCGCGTGGGTGTACACCCTACCCCTCATCCACCGCGCTCGGCTGGTCGGGACTGATCTGCGTGGCATCGCCGTAGCGCTTCTGGCAGCGCTCGCAGAAGAACGCCCGGCGCCGGCTACGCCCCAGCTCTTTCACCCTAACCAACGGAATCCGGCAGCGTACGCAGGTGTTCTTGCCGTGCGCCAGCCAGTTGGCCTTGAGCACGCCGGCCCTTTTCCAGCCGAGAAACTGAAAGCTGTAGGTGCGCGCCTCGCGCACCAGCTCGCGTAGCTTGGCCGGCGGCAATTCGCCGATCAGCGACAGCGGGTGCACGCGGATGCGATAGAGCACCTCGTTCTTGATGATGTTGCCGGAGCCGGCGAACAGTGTCTGGTCCAGCAACGCGTCACAGGCCAGCAGGCGCGGGCGTTCGCGCAGTCGCTTGAGCGTCGTGCGCGGGCTCCAGGCCTCGCTCATCACATCCATGCTCCAGTCGTAGGCCGCATCCAGCGGCCCCTCGATGAGCTGCACCGAACAGGCATAGAAATTCAGCTCGCCGTCGGCAAACCCCAGGCTCAGCCGTGCGGTGGAGTCCTTGCGCTCGTTGATGCGGTAGCTGCCGAACAGCAGCAGGTGGATGCGCACGGTGACATCCTCCAGCTCGATCAGCAGATGCTTGCCCCAGCTGCGGAATTCACGCACCACCTGGCCGGTCAGCCGTGCCTTGTCGACCTTGGCACTGCCTTCGGCGCGCTCGATGCGTTGACCGGCGAACGCCGCGACTTCCTCGCGGAGAATGACGATGGATGGACCTTCGGGCATGGATGCACCAGCTGATCTGCCTTTGTCGATCAGACTCACCCGTGCGGCGAAGGTGCGTAGCGCGCTACCAGGCCAGTTGCAGCCTGCTCTCGAACTCGCGCGGTTCACCACTCAGCGGATCGCGGAAGCGCAAGCCGCGCGCCAGGAGCTTGAGCGGGCGGCTGTAATCGTCCTGGTCGCGTTCGGCGCGCGGTAGCAGCTGCGGATAGAAGGGATCGTTGCAGATGCCGGCGCCGAGGGTCGCCATATGCAGACGCAGCTGGTGCTTGCGCCCGGTGATCGGCGTCAGGCCGTAGCGCCAGAGGCGGTCGCGGCGCTCGAGCACCTCGATCAGCGTTTCGCTGTTCGGCTCGCCGTCGCCTTCGCGCATCAGGAAGAACGGCTCGCCCGGCACCATGCACAGCTGCCGACGCAGGGGAAATTCGAGCCCGGGCAGCGCCGGGCAGATCGCCTCGTAGCGCTTGGCGATCCGCCGCTCGCGGAACAACGCCTGGTAGGCGTCGCGGCTCTCGCGGTTGGCCGAGAACAGCACCAGCCCGGCGGTGAGGCGATCGATACGGTGGATCGGCACCAGCTCGGCGTTGCCCAGGCGCTTGCACAGACGCGCCAGCAGGGTTTCGTTGACGTATTCGCCGGCCGGCATCACCGAGAGAAAGTGCGGCTTGTCCGCCACCACCAGATGCTCGTCGACGTGCAGGATGCGTTCTTCGAACGGCACCGGCGTCTCGTTGGGGACCTCGCGGAAATAGTGCACGCGCATGCCGACCCGGTACGGCCGGGCCGCGTCGATCGGCTGCATGTCGGCATCCAGCACCCGGCCGCGCGCCATGCGGTCGAGCCAGGTGGCGCGGTCGATTGCCGGAAAACGCTCGCACAGGCAGTCGAGCACCGTAGGCCAGTCGCCTTGGGGCAGATGCAGGGTGCTGGGGCGGGAATTGGCGGCGGACATCGGATCGGGTGCACAACGACAGGGGCGTCGATGATACCCGCTCTGCCGGCGGCTGCCTCCTCTGGGAAGCGCCGCGGCAGACGAGGGAAGAGTTCACGGCCGGAGCGGCAATGAACCCGGCGCGGCGTTTCGGCCGCGCGGCAGACGTATCAGTCTTCCCTGTCCTTGGTCACCTCGCCGGTACGACCGTCGATCTTGAATTCATATTTCTTGCCGTCCTGCTTCATGCCCTCGCCTTCCCAACCGTCGTCATCGGCTTCGATGCCGTGCAGTTCGGTGTAGCCGGCGGCCTTGGCCTTCTCCACGGCTTGCTCAAGGGTGATCCAGTCGGCGCCGGGCTTGTCGGCAGCGAAAGCCGCACCGGAACCCAGGACGGCGACAGCGAACGCGGCGGTCAGTGTCTTGTTGTACATCTCGTTTTTCCTTCTGCGTACGGAATCGGATCGGGCCACGTGGATGGCCCCTGCCTGAATTACGAGCCCAGCGGCGACCGCTAAGTTCAACCGCCGCGGTGTGCATTCGCCGGCTCGTTGTCGATTCCGGCAGGTGCCAAACGACTCCTTCACAGGGGCATCGCTGCGCGCCGCGGGCCCCCTCCCACCCCCCGATATCCATGCACGAGGTTTTGCCATGACAACGCACAAGGTCGTATCCGACCAGGACTGGCTCGCCGCCCACAGCGCCCATCTACGCGAGGAGAAGCAGCTCACCCGCCAACGCGACGCACTCTTCGAGAAGCGCCGGCAATTGCCCTGGCGGCGCATCACCCAGGACTACCGCTTTCACGACGCCGGCGGCACGGTTCGCCTGAGCGAGCTGTTCGAAGGCCGCAGCCAGCTGGTGATCAAGCACTTCATGTTCGGCCCGGACTGGAGCGAGGGCTGCGTGGGCTGCTCCTTCGAGGCCGATCACATCGGCGGCGCGCTGCTGCACCTGCAGCACCATGACGTCAGCTTCGCCGCCATCTCCCGCGCACCGTTCGAACGGCTGGAGGCGTTCCGCCAGCGCATGGGCTGGCAGTTCCGCTGGCTGTCATCGGCCGGCAGCCCGTTCAACCGCGACTTCCACGTCTCCTTCGATGCCGAGGACATCGTCGAGGGCAAGGTCTTCTACAACTACGCTTGGCACCCCTTCGTCTGCGAGGAGCTGTCGGGCTTCAGCGTCTTCTACCGGGACCCGCAGGGCGAGATCTTCCACACCTTTTCGGCCTTTGGTCGCGGCGCGGAAGAGCTGCTCGGCGCCTACGTGCTGCTGGACATGACGCCGAACGGCCGCAACGAGACCGGCCCGCGACACGACCTCACCGACTGGGTCCGCCTGCACGACCGTTACGACAGCGACGATCGGGTTGCGCCCACCGGCCGTTCGCAACCCGCCGCCGGCTGTTGCCACGAACAGATGCGCCGCTGAACTAGCGACGGCGGATGAAGACGATCCGCGGGTCCATCTCGCCGTCGGTGAAGCGAAACTCCACCGCATCGCCGACGGCCAGCCCGCCGAGCTGATGCCGAGTCACCTTGAACGGCATGATCATGGCCGGCCACTTCAGTGCCGGCACCGGGCCATGGGCGATGGTCACGCTGCCCTGTTCTACATCGATGGCACGAATCTCGCCGGTGGCCTCGAAACTCGCCTCGGCTTCCAGGCTGTTGCCGGTCGAGACGTCATCCACCGCGGGCGGTGTGGTGGACGGCTTCAGCAGATCCTCGGCCATGACGACCACACCGGCTGTGCCAAGCACGGCCAGCAGCACGACGAAAACACTTTTCATGGGTATCCCCCTGAACGACCGCTGCAGATGAACGATGCCGCAAAGCTTAGCTGCCAGACGCCTGTCCGCCCTCGCTCGAACGGTGCATTCGTAGCCGGCGGATGACATTCAGTTTCATTTAAGCCAGCGCTCGTAACCTGTGAACCGTCGAAACCAACCACAGGAATCAACACCATGAAAACACTGACTACTCTGTTCACCGCCGCCACCCTTGCCTTGGGCGCCAACCTGGCGCTGGCCAAGGACATCGGTCCGGACGAAGCGCTCAAGCTGCGCGACGCCGGCACCATCCAGTCCTTCGAGAAGCTCAACGAAGCGGCCCTAGCCAAGCACCCCGGCGCCACCGTCGAGGAAACCGAGCTGGAAGAAGAGTACGGCCGCTACGTCTACCAGCTTGAATTGCGCGACGACAAAGGTGTGCAATGGGACGTCGAGCTCGACGCCAAGACCGGCGAAGTGCTGAAGGACCACCAGGACGACTAAAGGCCACCCATGCGTGCCCCTCTTCTTGTAACGCTGCCACTGGCTCTGCTGCTCGCCGCCGCCCCGGCGGTGAGCCGCGACCTGGATCAGGACGAAGCCCTGCGGCTGCGCCGCGAAGGCCTCATCATGCCGCTGGAAGCCTTGCTCCAGCGCGCCCTTGAGCACCATCCGGGGGCCAGCCTGCTGGAAGCGGAACTGGAAGATGAAGACGGCCGCTACGTCTACGAAATCGAACTGCTCACCACCCAGGGCGTTGCCCGCGAGCTGGAATTCGATGCTCGCGACGGTCGCCTGATCAAGGATGAGGAAGACTGATGCGCCTGCTGCTGGTCGAAGACAGCGTGCCGCTGGCCGATGAACTGATAGCCAGTCTCAACCGCCAGGGCTACGCCACCGACTGGCTCGCCGATGGCCGAGACGCCGAATACCAGGGCGCCAGCGAGCCCTACGACCTGATCATTCTCGACCTCGGCCTGCCGGGCAAACCGGGGCTCGAGGTGTTGCGCGCCTGGCGCGCCGCCGGGGTCGCCACCCCGGTACTGATCCTCACCGCGCGCGGCTCCTGGGCCGAACGCATCGACGGCCTCAAGGCCGGTGCCGACGACTACCTGACCAAACCCTTTCATCCCGAGGAGCTGCTGCTGCGCATCCAGGCGCTGCTGCGCCGTGCCCACGGCCTGGCCAACCAGCCGCTGCTGCAGGTTGGCGGCCTGGAACTGGACGAATCGCGCCAGTGTTGCCGCAAGGACGGCAAGGACATCGAACTGACCGCCGGCGAGTTCCGCCTGCTGCGCTATTTCATGCTGCATCCGGGGCAGCTGCTGTCGAAAACCCAGCTCACCGAACACCTCTACGACGGCGAAACCGAGCGCGACTCCAACGTCATCGAGGTGCACATCAACCGGCTGCGCGGCAAGCTCGGCCGCGAGCTGATCGAAACGCGCCGCGGCCAGGGCTATCGCTTCGGCGGCCAGCCGTGAAGTCGATCCAGCGCAGCCTCAGCCTGGCGCTGATCGCCACCCTGCTGCTGGTGGCGCTGGTGCTGGTACAGACCAGCCTCTGGCTGTTCGAGTCAGGCCTCCGGCGCAGCCTGGAAACCGACCTGCGCGAGGAAACCGAGGGGCTGCTGATCGCTCTGGTGAAGGGGCCGAACGGCGACCAGTTGGATGTGCAGCGCCTCAACCCACGTTATCAGCGGCCGTTTTCCGGTCACTATTTCAAGATCGAACTGCCCGAGCGCACCTGGCGCTCACGCTCGCTGTGGGACGCCACGCCAGAATGGCCGGAGCGCGCGGGCCTGGCGGACGAACTGCTCGACGGCCCGCAGGAACAGCGCCTGCTGGGTTACCGCGCCGAGTACCGCCGCGACGGACAGCCGATCGTCATCAGCGTGGCGCAGGACTACACGCCGATTCTCGACAGCTTCGCCCGCGTGCGGCTGAGCGGCCTGGGACTGGTCGGCTTCGCGCTGCTCGCCCTGCTGCTCTTGCAGCGCTACGCCATGGGCCTGGCGCTGCGCCCGCTGGAGCGTGCCCGGCAGCAGATCGCCCAGCTGCAACAGGGCAAGCGCCAGCAACTGGATCAGCAGGCGCCGGTCGAACTGCAGCCGCTGGTGGAGCAGATCAATCATCTGCTCAGCTACACCGAGGAGACCCTGCAACGTTCACGGCACGCACTGGGCAACCTCGGCCATGCGCTGAAGACGCCACTGGCGGTGCTCGGCAGCCTGGTGCAACGCGACGAACTGGCCGCCCACCCCGAACTGCAGGCCAGCCTGCAGGAGCAGCTGGAGCAGATCCAGCAACGGGTCAGCCGCGAGCTGGGTCGCGCGCGGCTGTCGGTCGATGTGCTGCCCGGTGCCCATTTCGACTGCGACGCCGAACTGCCGGCGCTGTTCGACACCCTGGCGATGATCCACCGCTCCGACCTCGAGCTGCGCTGGCACGCCCCGGCTGGCTGCCGCCTGCCGCGTGATCGCGAGGACATGCTCGAGCTGCTGGGCAACCTGCTGGACAACGCCTGCAAGTGGGCGAACAGCCGCGTCGAGCTGACCATCGAGCGATCGCGCGACGGCTTCGTGCTGCTGGTGGACGATGACGGGCCGGGCATTCCGACCCAACAACGGGAGATGGTCATCAACCGCGGCGTGCGGCTGGACGAGCGCGCAGAAGGCCACGGCCTGGGGCTGGGGATCGTCAGCGATATCCTGACGGCGTGGCGTGGCGAGTGGAGCCTGGAGGAAAGTCCGCTGGGCGGGCTGCGCGTGCGTATCGCACTGCCCGCGATGCGCTAAGCGGGGCTATTGCGGGCGGGCCAGTTCGTTGCGCATGTCTTCGAGGATGGTTTCCACCAGCAGCGTGTTCTGAACCTGGTGTCCGGCGACGATGCGCGTGGCGTGGGTGCCGTTGATCGGGTAGCCGACATGGACTTCCAGACGGCCGTCCGCCTTCGGTTCGACACGGGTGCGGTATTGCGAAGTGAAGGTTTCGGCCAGGTGACGGGACAAAGTCTTCATGGAACATCTCTCAGGTGAGCCTGACACAAAGACCCTGTACCAAGCTCGGAGATTCCAGCCGTCCATCGGGAAGCGTTCAGCCTTCACCAAACTGCAATCTGTCTCAGCCCTTTCGTTCGCCGTCGGCGTACGCCAGCCAGGCCAGCAATGCCATCGCGACGAACGCCACGCCGGACCATGTCAGTGCAGCGATCAGCAGATTCATGTCGGTCACCCGTATCGAGTTGAAACACGCGTTGAATATATGTAGCGTTGCGCGACACGTCGACCCGCTCGACATAGGCATGTAAACCTTCGGTACAGGTGCAACGGCGATGAAAAGGAAGCAATCGATCAGTCAGATACGCTGGGACCTGGCGCTGCGCTACCGGTTGATCGAGACCATTGTCTGGTGGGAAGGCCGCCTGACCACGGGCCACCTGATGCAGAGCTTCGGCATCAGCCGCCAGCAGGCATCGAAGGACATCAATACCTACCTCAACGAACATGCGCCGAAAAACCTGACATATGACCGCCACCTGAAGGGCTACAAGCCGAGCAAGACCTTCCAGCCGCTGTTCATCGACGGCAGCGCCAGCGCCTATCTGCATTTGCTCGACCAGAACCGTGTCCGCGCCCCGCACATCGAAGGCCTGGCGCTAGCCTATGCACATACAGAAGTGCTGCAGGTACCGGACCGCAGCATCCGCCCCGAGGTGCTGCGCCCGATCCTGCAGGCCTGCCGCGAGGGGCTGCGCCTGGAGAGCGAATACGTCTCGCTGGCCAACCCGGAGGTGGATATCCGCGTGATGGCGCCACACACGCTGATCTTCACCGGCATGCGCTGGCATGTGCGGGCCTACTGCGAGAAGAACCGCGAATACCGCGACTTCGTGCTCAGCCGCTTCCGCGGCGAGCCGGACCTGATGGATGAAAGCGAACACACCCGCGAACAGGACGAGGCGTGGAATACGCCGGTGACGGTGCTGATCGAGCCGGATGCGCGACTGAGCCCGGCGCAGAAGGCGATCATCGAGGTGGATTACGGCATGCTCGACGGCCAACTGCCGGTGGAGACCCGTGGCGCACTGGTGCAGTACGTGCTGCAGCGCTTCGGTATCGATCCGAATACGGTGCAGGCCAATGCGGCCGCGCAGCAGCTGCAGGTGGGGAATCTGCAGGCGTTGAAGGGGTGGTTGTACTCGTGAGGGTTAGCGAGGGTGGTCGTGACCGTGAAGGGCCGCTGCCTCCATGTGGGAGCGGTCTTGACCGCGAAGGGCGTCGGCACGGAGTTCAGTATGTGAACGCCGCGCTTTCCTGGGCCTGGAATCCAGGTTGCGCCTCTCACGGCGCGTCACTTTTTCTTGTCTGGCCAAGAAAAAGTAACCAAAAAGAAGGCCACCCCGGCATCCGGCCCTTCGCTGCGCGAAGGGTACCCTCACTCCATCGCCATTCCAGGGGCACGCTGCGAAGGGCCATCCATGGCCCTGCGCAGCTCTCGCGGCATCCATGCCGCTCAACCCCTTCCACAGCGACTACGTTCGGCCTCCTGAGGGGGACTTGGGTCCGAGTCGCCTGTGAGTTTCCGAGAGATAGTAGAGGCGAAAGTCTGTGCCGTTTATCGCGTGCAGAACCATTGATGGTCCCTACGCCCTGTGTATTGCCACGCGGATCAACCAAGCAGAGTGTAGATGTGGCCAAGTACAACGCCCCCCGCCCAGTGCCTTTTGCACAAGCTTTCAGGCAACACCAAACGCCCCTTTCAGGAGGCCGAATGGAATCCGCGTGGAGGGGAGTGAGCGGCATGGATGCCGCGAGAGGACTGGGCGTCCCCGCGATAAAAGGCCATGGATGGCCCTTGTACGCCGGCCCCCGGAACGTGGATGAAATGAGGGAAGTCTCGCGCAGCGAGACCCGGATGCAGGGGCAAGCGTGTTTGCTTACTTTTTTCGCGACTGAAAAAAGTGAGTCGCCCAGCAGGGCGAAACCAGCTCCTCATACCGGCACGACAAGCGGCAGCCACTACGAACTCGAAAACCAACCAGCTTCGCGGTCAAGACTGCTCCCACAAGCCTTACACCCGACGCAACTGCCCGCCGCACAAACCAAGCCAGCGGCTCACCGCTGCGCCCGCACACAATGAGCGTGAGCCCATGCGCCTGATCCACACCTCCGACTGGCACCTCGGCCAGACCCTCCACGGCCAGGACCGCGACCACGAGCACGCGCAGTTCCTCGCCTGGCTGCTCGACCAGTTGGTAGCCCACCGCGCCGACGCCCTGCTGATCGCCGGCGACGTGTTCGACACGGTCAATCCGCCACTCAAGGCCCAGGAACGCCTCTACGACTTCATCGTCCGCGCCCACGAAAAGCTCCCGCAGCTGGACATCGTGATGATCGCCGGCAACCACGACTCGGGCGGGCGCATCGAGCTGCCGGCGCCGCTGATGAAGCGCCTCAATGCCCATGCCGTCGGCCGCATCAGCTGGGTCGCCGAGGGCCAGCTGGACCACCAGCGGCTGCTGGTGCCGCTGCACGACGCCGCTGGCAACACCGCCGCCTGGTGCCTCACCCTGCCCTTCCTGCGCCCGGCCGAGGTTACCGGAATGGCGCTGGGCGACGACTACATGGCCGGCATTCGTCAGGTGCATGAACGCCTCATCGCCGCCGCCGAGGCTGTGCGCCAGCCCGGCCAGGCGCTGGTTGCCATGAGCCATGCGCACATGGCCGGCGGCGCGGTGTCGGAGGAGTCCGAGCGCAATATCGTCATCGGCAATGCCGAGGCCCTGCCGGCCAGCCTGTTTCCCGAATCGGTCGCCTACGTCGCCCTCGGCCACCTGCACAAACCGCAGCAGGTCGCCGGGCAGGCGCGCGTCCGCTATAGCGGCTCGCCGCTGCCGCTGTCCTTCGCCGAGGTCAATTACCCGCATCAGGTGCTGCTGGTCGAGCTCGATGGCGATGCTCTGAAACAGGTCGACAGCCTGGCGGTGCCGCGTGCGGTGGAAATGATCCGCATCGGCCGCGCCCCGCTGGCCGAGGTGATCGCTGCGCTGGAGGCGCTGCCGCCCACCGGCCTGTTCGACGAACACCTGCCCTGGCTGGAGGTACGCGTGCTGCTCGACGAGCCGCTGCCGGACCTGCGCCAGCGCATCGAAACCGCGATAACCGGCAAGGCCTGCCGACTGGTGCGCATCGCCAGCGAATACGCCGGCAAGCGCGGCGAGACGGAATCGGAAGTGCTGCTCGGCCTCGACCAGATCACCCCGCAGGAACTGTTCGCCCGCGCCTGGGAAGAACAGTACGGCAACCCGGCGGATGAACAGGCGCTGGACGATTTCGCCACGCTGCTGCAACGGGTCGAGCTCGCTCATACGGAGGATGACCGATGAGAATCCTCGCCATCCGCCTGAAAAACCTGGCCTCTCTGGCCGGAGAACAGGTCATCGATTTCACCGCGGAACCCCTCGCCAGCGCCGGGCTGTTCGCCATCACCGGGCCCACCGGTGCCGGCAAGAGCACCATTCTCGACGCCCTGTGCCTGGCGCTGTTCGGCAGCACGCCGCGGCTGGACGGCGTGTCTCCGCTGAACAAGGTCCCCGACGTGGAGGCCGAGATCGGCGGTGGCGATGAGCGCAACCTGCTGCGCCGCGGCTGCGGCAGCGGCTACGCCGAGGTCGATTTCGTCGGCGTCGACGGCCACCGCTACCGCGCGCGCTGGGAGGTCAAGCGCGCCCGCGAGAAGATCGACGGCCGCCTGCAGGCCAGCAGCCAGAGCCTTACGGATATCGACAGCGGCACGCTGCTGGCCAGCGGCAAGAAACGCGAGTTCAAGGAATTGCTCGAAGCCCGCCTTGGGCTGACCCTGGCCCAGTTCACCCGCGCCGTGCTGCTGGCGCAAAGCGAGTTTTCCGCCTTTCTCAAGGCCGATGACAACGAGCGCGGCACCCTCCTGGAAAAGCTCACTGACACCGGCCTCTACAGCCGCCTGGGCCAGGCCGCCTTCGAAGCCGCCAAAGAGGCGAAGGAAGGCCTCGCCCGCCTGGAGCAGCAGGCCGGTGGGCTGCAGCCGTTGGAGCCGGAGCAGCGTGACGAGCTGGAGCGCGAACATCAGGCTCAGCTCGACGCGCTGAAAGCGCTGCAGCAGCAGCTCAAGGCGCTGGAAGCGCAGCGGCAATGGCTCAGCGAACTGCAGCGCCTGGAAAACGAGCGCGAAGCGGCATGCCAGCAACTGCAGGATGCCGAAGACGAGCGCGAAAACCTCGCCGAGGCCCGGCGCATCCTCGACCTGTTCGAGCAACTGGCGCCGCAACGCCATCGTTTCCTGCGCCTGCAGGATCTCGGCCCGCTGCTGGACAAGGCCGCCGACAGCCTGGCGCGCCTGCAGCATGAGGAACAGGCCGTGCAGCAGCGCCTGGCCGAGCTGCAGAGCCAATGCAGCGCCGCCAGCGAGCAACTGCGTTCGGCCGAACAGGCGCGCCAGGACGCCGAGCCGCGGCTCGTCCAGGCGCGCCGTGAAGAGGAACGCCTGCAGCATCTGAATGCCGACCTGACCACTATCCGCGAGGACAGCACCCGGGCCGATGCCGAGGTGACTGCAGGCGCAGCGACGCTCACGCAGCTCGCCGAACGCCAGCAGCGCGCCGCGGCGGAACTTGCCGCGCTGAGCCAGCAACTGGACAAGAGCACCGCGCTGCAACCGCTCTGCAGCGCCTGGGACGGCTACCGCCCGCGCCTGCAACAGGCCGTGCAGCTGGCGGCACGGCTGCATCAAGGTCAGGGCGAACTCCCGGCATTGGAAGCGCGGGCCAAGGCCGCCGAAAACCAGCAAAGCCTGGCCCGCGAGGCGCTGGACGCTCTGCAACGTGAGCGCGGCAGCGAAGTCGGCCTGGCCGAACAGCTCGCCCAGCTGCACGGGCAGCTGGACCAATGGCGCCAGGCCGAGCGCGAAACTGCGGCCCTGCGCGAGCTTTGGGCGCAGCAACGCGGGCTCGAAACCAGCCGACGCGAACTGAGCGATGCCACCACCGGCCAGCAGGCCGAGCTGGATGGCCTGGTGCCGCTGGGCAAGCAGGTTCGCGTCGAGCGCGACGCCGCCGAGCAGGCGCTGAACGTCACCCTCGCCTTGCTCGAACGCCAGCGCCTGGCGCGCAGTGCGAATGTCGAGGCGCTACGCGCCGCGCTGGTGCCGGGCGAGCCCTGCCCGGTCTGCGGCAGCCAGGAACATCCCTGGCATGCGGCCGATGCCATGCTTGCCGGCCTCGATCAGCAGGACGACCGCGAGGCCGAACGCGCCCGCGAAGCGCTGCAGGCCCAGGACCAGCGCCTGCAGGAACTGCGCGACCGCCACGTCGCGCTGAACACCCAGTTGCGCCAGAGCCAGCAGCGTCAGAGCGAGGTCGAGGCGCAGCTGCAGACGCTGGCCCCGCGTCTGCACGCCCTGCCAGCGCATGCCGAACTGCTTCGCCAACCCGAAGGAACACGCGCGGACTGGCTGGAAGCCCAACTGGCGAACCTGAACCAACAGATCGCCGATGCCAGCCGGCAGCAACAACAACTGCTCGGGTTGCAGCAGCGCAGCGAAACCCTGCAGCAGGCCTGGCAGGCCGCGCGCGAGGCCTGTGTCGAGGCGACTCAAAGGCTCGCGCGCCAGCGCGATGCCTTGGCCCGCGACAGCCAACAACTCGACGAGGAGCTGGCGGCCTTTGCCGAACTGCTGCCCGTCGAGCAACTGCAGCGCTGGCGCGAAGATCCGGCACAGACCTTTATGCAGCTGGACGCCGACATCGCCACGCGCCTGCAGCAACTGCAGGCGCAAGCCGAGCTGGCCGAGGAGCTGCGCCAGTGCGAGCAGCGCCAAAGCGACGAACAGCTGCAGCAGCGCCATCGCCAGGAGAAACAGGCGAGCTGCCAGGCACGCCTGGCCGAACGCGAGAAGCTGCTGCTGGCCTGCCAGCAGGCGCTGCGGACCAGCCTTGGCGAGCAAAGCAGCGCCAGCGCCTGGCAACATCAGCTGGATGCGGCCATCCAGACTGCGCGGCAAACCCAGGCCGGGATCGATCAGCAGCTCAACGAGAGCAAACTCGGCCTGACGCGCCTGCACAGCGAGCAACAGAACTGCCGCCAGCGCCACGCCGAATTGCAGCAGGAACGCGACGCGCTGAACGCGGAACTGGGCGCCTGGCGCACCGCCCATTCGGCGCTGGACGACACCACCCTCGCCCAGCTGCTGCACATGGACGACGCGCTGCTGGCCGAGGCGCGCCAGCGCCTGCAGCAGAACGCCGAAACCCTGACCCGCTGCCGCGAACGGCTGGATGGCTGCCTCAATCGGCTGGCCAGCCACCAGCAGCAACAGGCCGAGGCGCCGGATGCCGAGCAGCTGCAACAGGCACATGCCGAACAGCTGCACCGCTGCGAACAGGCCGAGCAGCGCTGTGCCGAAACCCGCGCCGCACTGCTCGACGACGACAAGCGTCGTAGCCAGAGCCAGGCGCTGCTGGCGCAGATCGACGAGGCGCGCGCCGAAATGCAGCGCTGGGGGCGCATCGCCGCGCTGATCGGCTCGAGCGACGGCGGCGCCTTCCGCAAGATCGCCCAGGCCTACAACCTCGACCTGCTGGTGCAGCACGCCAACGTGCAGCTGCGCCAGCTGGCCCGCCGCTACCGGCTCAAGCGCGGCGGCAGCCCGCTGGGGTTGCTGGTGATGGATACGGAGATGGGCGACGAGCTGCGCTCGGTGCATTCGCTGTCCGGCGGCGAGACTTTCCTCGTCTCGCTGGCCCTGGCGCTTGGCCTGGCCTCGATGGCGTCGAGCAAGCTCAGGATCGAATCGCTGTTCATCGACGAAGGCTTCGGCAGCCTCGACCCCGAGTCGCTGCAGATCGCCATGGACGCGCTGGATTCGCTGCAGGCCCAGGGCCGCAAGGTGGCAGTGATCAGCCACGTCGCCGAGATGCACGAACGCATCCCGGTACAAATCCAGGTACAGCGCCAGGGCAACGGGCAGAGCGGGCTGAAGATCGTCGGCGGACTGTCCTAGCGGTCGCCGGGCTGGCAGACCTTGCGGCCATTGGTCCGCTTGTGTTTCGCCAGCATCGGCCGTAAGGTTCGCGCGTTTTCTTATCCGCCCAGGTGTGCGCGACCAAAAGGTCCGCATTAAACGGGAAGCCGGTGCGCTCGAAGAGCAAGGCCGGCGCTGCCCCCGCAACGGTAATCGACCGCGATCCTCAGGGATCGCCGTCCGCTCGACAGCCACTGTGTTCCGACATGGGAAGGTGAGCGTGATGCGTGTCGAAAGCCCGGAGACCGGCCTGACGGATTCGACTGGTGTTGCGGAGGGCAGCACCGTCAAGCGCTGCTCCCCGTCATCCCGCGCTTGTTCCTGCCCTCTTCAAAAGTCTGCGATCTTTTGAGGAATTCCAAGAATGAAACTGTCCCGACTTGCCCTCGCCGTGGCGCTGCTGCCTGGCGTGCAGGTGTTTGCTGCCGATGCCGAGCAGGAACTGCCGAGCATGCTCATCACCTCGGCCCGCCAGGCCGAGCCCCGCGCCCAGGCCACTGCAGCCAATACCGTCTTCACTCGCGCCGATATCGAACGCCTGCAGGCACGCAACGTGCCCGAGCTGTTGCGTCGGGTCCCGGGCGTGCAGGTGAGCAGCGCCGGTGGCTTGCCATCGCTGTCGCTGCGCGGCACCGGAACCGCGCAAACACTGGTACTGGTCGACGGCCAACGCATTGCTTCAGCCACCAGCGGCTTCGCCCGTCTCGACTACCTGGCTATCGACAACATCGAGCGTGTCGAAGTGATCCGTGGGCCGCGCTCCTCGCTTTACGGCGCGGATGCCATTGGTGGCGTCATCCAGATCTTTACCCGCCGCGGCAAACCCGGAATAAATCCGGAAGTCCGCCTGGCCGCCGGCAGCGACCAGACCTTCCAGCGCAGCCTGAGCCTGGCAGCAGGAACGGAACAGACTCGCATCCACCTCGGCGCCAGCCTAGACGAGCGCGACGGCTTCGACATCACCCGCGACAATCGCGGCGCTGACCAAGACAACGATGGCCAGCGCAACAAGGCCCTGCACTTGAAGCTGGATCACCAGTTCGATGCGGATTGGAAAGCCGGCCTGAGTCTCAACGACCAGCGCGGCAAGAACGAGTATGACGATGCCTACGAGTTCGCCCCGGGCACACCGCAGGACGAGTTTCGCGTCAGCAGCTACAGCGGTTATTTGGACGGCCAGCTAAGCGACGTCTGGAACAGCCGTCTGGAGCTGGGTCGCAGCTTCGATCGCAACCGCGCGGTCGGCTCCAACTACAACGACGGTCTGCTGGAGACCACCCGCCACTCTGCAGCCTGGATCAACCGTTTGCAGCTGAGCGAGCGCCAGCAGCTTAGCGTGGGCAGCGACTGGTACGAGGACCGCCTCGATGCCACCACCGCCTACCAGGAAGACAGCCGCGACAATCTCGCCTTTTTTGCTCAGCACAGCTTCCAGGGCGAACACTTCGGCACCGAGCTGGGTCTGCGTCACGACGACAACCAGCAGTTTGGCAGCCACAACAGCTGGAACGCAGCCTTCAGTCTGCCGGTAGGTCAGTCGCAGCGCTGGATTCTGAGCTATGGCGAGGGCTTCCGCGCCCCGACGTTCACCGACCTCTACGCACCGCCCGCCTGGGGTCCCAATCCGGACCTGAAGCCGGAGACTTCGAAGACGTACGAATTGCAATGGCGCGGCGAATTCGACGAGACCCAACTGGAAGCCTCCCTTTATCGCACCGATGTCGAAGACATGATTGCCTGGGGTGGAACCCGGATGGAAAACGTCAGCCAGGCACGGATCAACGGTTTCGAAGCCAGCGCGGCGCGTGAGCTGTTGGGCTGGCAGGCGAGCCTCGGCGTTAGCATCATCGATCCGCGCGACCGGGATAGCGGCCATACTCTGGCGCGACGGGCAAAGCGCACACTCAGCATCGACCTTGATCGTACGTTCGGCGCGCTTTCTGCTGGCGCCGGTTGGCACGTTTCCAGCGCCCGTTACGACACCATCGCAAACACCCGCGAGCTGTCCGGCTATGGGGTCTTCGACCTAAGAGCAGCCTGGCAGAGCCATCCCGAGTTGCGCTGGGAGGCGAAGGTCAACAATCTGTTCGATCGCGACTATGCACTGGCGACCTATAACCGCCCAGACGGAGCTAACTGGTGGGATCCGTCGCAGAATTACGGCTATCACGAGGCGGCGCGAACCCTGCTGTTCGCCGTCACCTGGACTCCGTCACTGTAATCGCGTCTACCGGCGCGCCCGCTCAGGGCGCTGCCGCCATCACCTCGCAGAGCTTCCGGATCGCCCCCAGCATCTGGAAGCTCGGTCGCTCCAGGCCCTTGTCCGGCACTTCCAGCAATCGCCCGCTGCGCACGGCATCGAGCTGTGGCCAGGCCTGCCATTCGTCCAGCTGCGCGCCGCTGCCGGCCAGGATGACTTCAGGGTCGCGGGCGAGCACCGCTTCGATGCTCACCTGCGGCGCGGCCAGGGTCAGGTCGGCGAAGACATTGCGCCCGCCACACACCTCGATCGCTTCACTGATGATCTGCTGCCCGCCGAGGGTATACAGTGGGCGGTTCCAGATCTGGTAGAACACCCGCAACGGCCGTTCACGGGCGTAGGCTGTGCGCAGCTCGGCGAGCCCGGCGCGAAACGCCTCGGCCAGGCGCTCGCCCTGCTCCGTGCGGCCGACCGCCTGGCCGATCACCCTGAATTGCTCGGCCAGCCCGTCGAGGCGAGTCTGCGCCACCACCAGCACGGGAACACCGAACTGCTGCAGCTGCTCACGCTGGCTGCGCGGCACGCTGTCCGGCCAGAGCAGGACCAGATCGGGGCGCAGGCTGAGCAAGGTCTCCATCTCGACCTGGCCATAACGCCCCACCGATGGCACCTGAGCCAGGGCCGCAGGACGTTCGCCGCCGTCCAGCACACCGGCCAGGCGGTCTACGGCATCGAGTTCCAGCATGATTTCGCTGAGCGAGGGTGCCAGGCTTACTACCCTCTGCGCGGCCACCGCAGGCAAGGTGGCCAGCAGCGCCAGAGCGGCGAGCAAAAGGTGACGCATCAGTGCAGCTGCCGCGGAATACGGTAGAGCACCAGCAGCACCAGGCTGCCGAATACCAGCAACAGGCGGGCAACCGGTTCCATGCCCAGCAGAGCCCCGGCGGCCGCGAACCAGGCCGGCAGCGAGGCGATCAGCAGGCCACGTCGGCGGAGGCGACGCAAGCGTGCCCAGGCGTCGGCCTCCATAGGGCTTCCCAACGCCTGCTCGGTGGCAATCAGTGCGTGCTTGAAGGCGGTGAAGGCCGGCAGGCTGAAGAACAGCGAGACCAGGCCGGCAGCGAAAAGAGGCAGGCCCCAGTCAATGCGCAGTGCCGGTGCACGGCCCAGCACCAGCACCGGCATCACCATCAGGAGGGTGTGCAGCCAGCCGTCACGCGCGAGCTGGCGGCGAACGGCGAGGCGGTTCACGACTGCTCGGCTTCGCCCTGGTGGATCTCGCCGAGCATGTGGCCGAGTTTGCCGGCCTTGGTGGCGAGGTACTTGCGGTTGTGCGGGTTGTGCGCGACCTGCAGCGGCTTGCGCTCGGCCACGCGGATGCCGAAGCCTTGCAGCGCCTTGACCTTGCGCGGGTTGTTGGTCATCAGCTTGATCTCGGCGATACCCAGGTGCTCGAGCATCGGCAGGCAGATGCCGTAGTCACGCATGTCCGGGGCGAAGCCCAGGCGCTCGTTGGCCTCGACGGTATCGGCGCCGGCGTCCTGCAGTTCGTAGGCGCGGATCTTGTTCAGCAGGCCGATGCCGCGTCCTTCCTGACGCAGATAGAGCAGCACGCCGCGGCCTTCGTCGGCAATTGCGCGCAGTGCGGCTTCCAGCTGGAAGCCGCAGTCACAACGCAGGCTGAACAGCGCATCGCCGGTCAGGCATTCGGAATGCAGACGCCCAAGCACCGGCTTGCCATCGGCCACGTCGCCGAGGGTCAGCGCGACATGTTCCTTGCCAGTGTCCTGGTCGAGAAAACCATGCATGGTGAACACGCCGAACGGTGTCGGCAGTTGGGAAGCGGCGACGAACACGACAGACACGGGCGGAAATCCCAGGCGGCAGAAAAGCGGACACTATAACACTAACCGGGGGCACATCTGGCTGAAGAGTTCGCCGTCGAGCGTGTCTATCGTGCCGTGCAGGCGGACGGATCAGCCTGAACTCAGGAGGTCTTCGACTCCAGCACCAGCACGCCCTGCTCCTCGCGCCAGCTGACCCGACCAAGGAAGCTCATGCCGAGCAACGCCTCGGTGGGTGAGCCGCCCTCGACGACGACGGCCTCGACGCCAAGCACTTCGATCGCGCCGACCTTGACGCTGTTCAGGTGCACGCGCCAGGCCTTGGCCGTGCCGCTGGCGGTGCTCACCACCATCGGCCGGCCGTTGACGCGATAGTCGATGCCCAAGCGACGGGCCTGATGTTCGTTGATCGCCACCGAGGTGGCGCCGGTATCGACGAGGAACTGGATCGACTGGCCATTGATCGCACCGGCAATCCAGTAATGGCCGCCGGTGCCCTTGGCCACGCTCAGCTGGGTCTTGCTCGGCGCTGCATAGGCGCCGCTGTATTCACGGCTCAGGTTGTAGTGACGCTCGACGCCGTCGACCCGCAGCACCGCACCGCTGGCATCGGCGCTGACCACCTGGACGCCACCCGGCCCGGTCTGCCCGACCCTGACCAGCTTGCGCTGGCCGTCGACGTTGACCACCGCCGCGCCCGGAAACAGCCCGACCACTTGCACCATGGAGGCGGCCTGCACCAGCGCGGGCAGCAGCAACAGGCTGGCGAACAGAACGGAGACGCTACGCATGGCTATCTTTTCCTCGAAACCTGCCCCGGGGCTAACGCCGATCATCCTTCAATGGCCGACCGCCTGCAGCGACCGGACGCACAATCAAACCAACAGCGCCACCAGTCCCTGCATGACCGCCCAGGCGGCGACCCCGGCGAGGACATCGTCGAGCATGATGCCCACCCCGCCATGGATATGCCGATCCACCCAGCTGATCGGCCACGGCTTGGCGATGTCCATCACGCGAAACACCACGAAGCCGAGCAGCAGCCAGTACCAGCCCTCCGGCACCAGCCAGAAGGTGATCCAGATACCGACGAATTCGTCCCAGACGATGCCTTCGTGGTCGTGCACGCCGAGTTCGCGCGCCACCTTGCCGCACAGCCAGACGCCGAACAACATGGTCAGGCCGAGCATCAGCACATAACCCCAGCCTGGCAGCAACTGCCACAGCGGCACGAACGGCAGCGCTACCAGCGAACCCCAGGTGCCCGGCGCCTTGGGCATCAACCCGGACCCGAAGCCGAACGCCAGGTTGTGCCAGGGATCGGACCAGACCAGAGTTTGCGGCTTGGCCGCGACCGGCGAGGTATCAGTCAAAACAGCGTTCCTTCTCGGATTGATCGCGGGCTGAGCAGGCCCGCAACGCCCTCATGGATTGAAATGGTTGTAGCCGCGTTCGGACACGGCCACCTCGTTGCCCGCCGCGTCCAGCAGCTGCACCCCCTGCCCCGCCGTCACCCGGCCGATGACCTGCACCGGCCAGCCGGCAGCTTGCAGCGGCGCCAGTTCGGCAGGCGGCAGGGTGAAGGCCAGCAGGTAGTCGTCGCCGCCAGCCAGCGCGCAACGCAGCGCTTCGGCGTCGCCAGCGAAACGGCGCAGCGGCTCGGACAATGGCAGCCGATCACGCTCGATCTGCAGCGCGACGCCTGATGCCTTGGCGATATGGCCACAATCAGCCAGCAGCCCGTCGGAGATATCCAGCGCCGCCGTGGCCTTGCCTCGTAGCACCTCGCCCAGGGCCAGCTGCGGCTGCGGCGACCAGTAACGCGCCAGCAGGTGTTCGGCGACATCCGCATCGGCTTCGGCCTGCCGCAACACCAGCGGCAACGCGCCGGCTGCCTCGCCCAGCACGCCGCCGAGGCAGAGCAGATCGCCGACCTGCGCGCCGGACCGAACCAGCGCCTGCCCGGACGGCACGCGGCCGAACACGGTGACGGTCAGGCTCAGCGGGCCACGGGTGGTATCGCCGCCAATCAGACGCAGGCTGCAGTCGAGCGCCATGGCATCCAGTCCGCGGGCGAACTCGGCGAGCCAGAGCGGATCGCCGTGCGGCAGGCTCAGGGCAAGGGTGAAGCCGATGGGCGTGGCGCCCATGCCGGCCAGGTCGCTGGCGGCGACGGCCAGGGCGCGCTGGCCGAGCAGGAACGGATCGCAGGGATCGGGGAAATGCACGCCGGCGACCAGCGTGTCGGTGGATACCGCCAGCTGCTCACCAGTGGGAATCTGCAACAGGGCGCAATCATCGCCGATGCCGAGGACGACTTCGCCGCCGGCCCTGGCGCAAGCGGCGGCGGCGAAGTAGTGACGGATCAGCTCGAACTCACCCAGCAAGGCGAGCGGCCCTCAGCGCTTGTGGTTGCGCACTTCGGCGCTGCGCAGCGAGGGGGCCAGCTTGTCCAGCACGCCGTTGACGAACTTGTGTCCGTCGGTGGCGCCGTAGACCTTGGCCAGCTCGATGCCTTCGTTGATGACCACGCGGTACGGCACGTCGATGCGCTGCATCAGCTCGTAGGTCGACAGGCGCAGGATGGCCAGCTCCACCGGATCGAGTTCGTCCAGCGGACGGTCGAGATTCGGCGCAATAGCCTGGTCGACCTCGGTCTTCTTGCGCGCGACACCGTTGAGCAGTTCGTGGAAGTAGGCACCGTCAACGCCGCTGAAATCGTTGTCGACGCGAAACTGCGCCTCGATCTCGTTGAGGCTCTGACCGGCCATGTGCCACTGATACAACGCCTGCATCGCCAGGCTGCGGGCGACCCGGCGCGTGGCGATCTTGCCCTTGGCCTTGGGCTGCGGAGCGTCCTGGCTATCGTCGTGATTCAGGCTCACTTCGCCTCCAGCTGCGACAGCAGGCTCACCATTTCCAGTGCGGAGAGTGCGGCTTCGGCGCCCTTGTTACCGGCCTTGGTGCCGGAACGCTCGATGGCCTGTTCGATGGAATCGACGGTCAGCACGCCAAAGGCGACCGGTACGCCGAACTCCATGGAGACCTGGGCCAGGCCCTTGGTGCACTCACCGGCGACGTATTCGAAGTGCGGCGTGCCACCGCGGATGACCGCGCCGAGGGCGATGATGGCGTCGTATTCACCCTGCTGCGCGACCTTCTGCGCGACCAGCGGAATCTCGAAGGCACCCGGCGCGCGGATGATGGTGATGTCGTTTTCGCTGACACCGTGGCGAACCAGCGCGTCGACCGCGCCGCTGACCAGGCTCTCGACGACGAAGCTGTTGAAGCGGCCTACGACCAGGGCGTATTTGCCCTGCGGGGCGATGAAGGTTCCTTCGATGGTCTTCAGGGGCATGGTACAAATCTCGTATAGCGTTAAAGAGCTTATGGACAAAACAGGACAGCCCTACGGAGCAGCGCGTAGCGAGCGCAGGACAGACAAGGCGAAAGCAGGTGAGGCGGCGGAGTTTACCGAGGTAAATGAGCAAGCCTCGCCTGTTTTCAACGCAGTATGTCCAAGCGCAGTAGCGCGGCACCCTTACTCAGCGGGCAGGTATTCTACAACTTCCAGATCAAAGCCGGATATCGCGTTGAACTTCATCGGCGCGCTCATCAGGCGCATCTTGCGCACGCCCAGGTCACGCAGGATCTGCGAACCGGCGCCGACGGTGCTGTAGGTGGCCGGGGTCGGCGGCTGCTGACGGGTCAGCTGCGCCAGCAGCTGCGGGCCGGTAAGCGGATTGCCGAGCAGCAGCACCACGCCCTTGCCGGCCTTGGCCACCTCGCTCATCGCCGCACGCAGGCTCCAGCGTCCCGGCACGGTGACCAGCAGCAGATCACGCAGCGGCTCCATGTTGTGCACACGCACCAGGGTCGGCTCTTCCGGGGAAATCTCACCGCGGGTCAGTGCCATGTGCACGGTGTCCTCGACGCCGTCGCGGTAGGTGACCAGATTGAACTGGCCCAGCTCGGTTTCCAGCGGCTGCTCGGAAACCCGCTGCACGGTGCGCTCGTGGATCATGCGGTAGTGGATCAGGTCGGCGATGGTGCCGATCTTCAGCCCGTGCTGCTCGGCGAACAGCTCGAGCTCCGGCCGGCGGGCCATGGTGCCGTCGTCGTTCATGATCTCGCAGATCACACCGCTGGCCTCGAACCCGGCCATGCGCGCCAGGTCACAGGCAGCCTCGGTGTGGCCGGCACGCGCCAGCACGCCGCCCGGTTGCGCCATCAGCGGAAAGATGTGGCCGGGGCTGACGATGTCCTCGGCCTTGGCGTTCTTCGCCACCGCGGCCTGCACGGTACGGGCGCGGTCGGCCGCGGAAATGCCGGTGGTCACCCCTTCGGCGGCCTCGATGGAAACGGTGAACTTGGTGCCGAAGCCCGAGCCGTTGCGCGGCGCCATCAGCGGCAGCTTGAGCAGCTCGCAGCGTTCGCGGGTCATGGGCATGCAGATCAGGCCGCGGGCGAAGCGCGCCATGAAGTTGATGTGCTCGGCGGTCACGCACTCGGAGGCGACAATGATGTCGCCCTCGTTCTCGCGGTCCTCGTCATCCATGAGGATGACCATTTTGCCGGCGCGGATGTCTTCGATCAGTTCTTCAGCGGTATTGAGCGCCATCGGGCGTCTCCTCAATTCTTCAGGTAGCCGTGCTCGGCGAGAAAACCTTCGGTGAGCCCCGAGGCCTTGGGTTCGGCGGCCTTGTCGCCCATCATCAGGCGCTCCAGGTAACGCGCCAGCAGGTCGACCTCCAGATTCACCTGCCGCCCGGGGCGGTAGTCGGCCATGATGGTTTCGCCGAGGGTGTGCGGCACGATGGTCAGCTCGAATTCGGCGCCGTTGACCGCATTGACCGTGAGGCTGGTGCCGTCCACGGTGATCGAGCCCTTGAGCGCAATGTACTTGGCCAGCTCGCGCGGCGCGCGGATGCGGAACTGCACGGCGCGGGCATTATCTTCCCGCGCCACGACCTCGCCGACGCCATCGACATGGCCGCTGACCAGATGACCGCCGAGGCGGCTGGTGGGGGTCAGGGCTTTTTCCAGGTTGACCCGGCTGCCGGCCTTGAGATCGATGAAGGCGGTACGCGCCAGGGTTTCGCGGCTGACATCGGCCCAGAAGCCGTTGCCCGGCAGCTCCACCGCCGTCAGGCAGACGCCGTTGACGGCGATGCTGTCGCCCAGCTTGACGTCGCCCAGATCCAGCTTGCCGGTTTCGACCAGCACGCGGACGTCGCCGCCCTTGGGTGTGAGCGCACGGATGGTGCCGATGGCTTCGATTATTCCGGTAAACATGTGGCCTCCCGTGGAAGGCGGGTAAAACGCTGCATACGACGAACTCCTGTTTTTGAAAAACAGGGCGCTACGGATCGATAGGGATGCATGACGGGTGCACGGACGGCGCCCATCGGAATATCCCGCTCTCTCTCATCCGGACTATACCGTCGGCCCCGGAATCACACCGGGTCTGCTGACCTTGCCTGGGCAAGCGCTCGCGGGCTAGGCCGTGGCCATTACCGCCGGTGGGGAATCGCACCCCGCCCTGAGAACGTTGGGCCGTTTGCGGCCCGGCAGCGTTTTTAACACAAATAGCGACGCGGGGCAGCCCGTTATCGCCCGGTAGCAGCTATCTGAATGCAAGACGCAGGCTATCGGCGGACACCGCCGACACGGGTTGCCGATCAGTTGGCCGGGCGTGCCAGGATCTTCCAGTCGTCACCCACCGCACGGATGTCGACGATCTTCAACTCGCGCGCCTCGCTCATGCGCTCGAGCGGAAGCTCCAGCAGCGGCCGCGCCGAGGAGCCGAGAAACTTGGCCGCCATGAACACCTGGTACTCGTCGATCAGGCCGAGGCTGGCAAACGCACCGACCAGCCGCGGTCCGGCCTCGACCAGCACCTCGTTGGCACCACGAGCAGCCAGCTCGCGCAGCAGCGCGCTCAGGTCGACCCGCTCCTGCCCCAGCACCAGCGCCTCGTGGCCGGCGCGACGATAGGTCTCCTCGCAACCGGCGACCACCGTGACGACCAGCGCCGGACCAGCCTGAAAGAACGGCGCATCCAGCGGCACGCGCAGCCGGCCATCGACCAGCACCCGCAGCGGCTGGCGCTGCAGCGCCAGCGCGGTAGTTTCCGCGTCCAGCCCCAGTTCATCGCCACGCACGGTCAGCCGCGCGGCATCCATCAGCACGGTGTCTGCGCCGGTCAGTACCACACTGGAACGGGCGCGCAGGCGCTGCACCTCGGCGCGGGCGGCCGGGCCGGTGATCCACTGGCTCTCGCCGCTGGCCATCGCGGTACGCCCGTCCAGGCTCATCGCCAGCTTGGCACGAACGAACGGCAGGCCGCTTTCCATGCGCTTGATAAAGCCCGCATTGAGTTCCCGCGCCTCGCCTTCCAGCACGCCGCTGGCAATTTCGATACCGGCGCTGCGCAGCAGCTCCAGACCGTTCCCGGCGACCTGCGGATTGGGGTCCTGCATGGCCGCCACCACGCGTCCGACCCCGGCCTTGACCAGCGCTTCGGCACAGGGCGGCGTGCGCCCGTAATGGCTGCAGGGTTCGAGGGTGACGTAGGCGGTGGCACCGCGGGCGCGCTCGCCGGCCTGGCGCAGCGCATGGACCTCGGCATGCGGCTCGCCGGCGCGTACGTGCCAGCCCTCACCGACCAGCTCGCCATCGGCGACGATGACGCAACCGACCCGCGGGTTCGGATGGGTCGAATAAAGGCCCTTGCGCGCCAACCGCAGCGCCCGGGCCATCCAGGCGTGATCGGCCGTCATTCGGGCTTGGCCGGCTCGCGGGACAGCCGCTCGATTTCCTCGCGGAACTCGTTGAGGTCCTGGAAGCGGCGGTAGACCGAGGCGAAGCGGATATAGGCGACCTCGTCGAGCTTCTGCAGCTCGGCCATCACCAGCTCGCCGAGCACGCGCGACTTGATCTCGCGCTCGCCGGTGGCGCGCAGCTGATGCTTGATATGGGCGATCGCTGCTTCCAGGCGCTCGACGCTGACCGGGCGTTTTTCCAGCGCACGCTGCATGCCGGCGCGCAGTTTCTGCTCGTCGAACGGCTGGCGACTGCCGTCGGATTTGATCAGTCGCGGCATCACCAGCTCGGCGGTTTCGAAGGTGGTGAAGCGCTCGCCACAGGCCAGGCACTCGCGGCGGCGGCGCACCTGATCGCCCTCGGCGACCAGGCGGGAATCGATGACCTTGGTGTCGTGGGCACCGCAGAAGGGACAATGCATGGGGCTGGAATCGGTCGTACGTCGGGACGGCCATGGTAGCGCATCCGACCGGCAAGACAAGGCGACGGCTTTGCTGCTATACAAGCCCGCAATCGCCGTTCAGGAGGCCGTCCGTGCCATCACGTTTTCTCGTTCTGCCCGCCCTGCTGACGCTGCTTGCCGGCTGCGGCAGCCAACCCAGCGAACCACCGACGGCTCCCGTCGAGCTGAGCACCGCACCCCACTCCAAACTGCTCAACGAACTGAGCGGCAGCCTGATCGGCGCACCGGCCGGCAGCGACGTGGAGCTGGCCCTCTTGGAGGTCGATCGTCGCGACCAGCCCGACCGCCTGCTCAGCAACGTGCAGCTCAAGGGCCGCGACGGTGAGCTGCCGTTCATCCTCCAGTTCAACCCCGACGCCTTCCCGGCCGGCCAGCGCGTCGAGCTGCGAGGCCGCGTCACGCGCGCCGGCCAGCTGATCATGCGCCTGCCGCCGCGCACCATATCGAGTGCCGCCAGCCAGGCGCTCGGACCGTTGCAGCTGGTTCCGGCACCGTGAGCGCACCGGCGCAGCTGCAGGCCGCGCTGCACGAACTGCTGGGCGATGCCCGCCTGGTCGCCGAGACGCTGCCGGACACCGAGCTGCGCCTCTGGCTGATCGATGCCGCCAACATGGATCGCGCCTTCAGCCCCGAAGAAACCCGGCGCATTCTCGACGAGCCACCCTATTGGTGTTTCTGCTGGGCCAGCGGACTGGTCCTGGCCCGCTGGCTGGCCGAGCGCCCGGACTGGGTGCGCGGCAAGCGCGTGCTGGATTTCGGCGCGGGTTCCGGCGTGGCCGCCATCGCCGCGGCCAAGGCAGGAGCCGCCGAGGTGGTGGCCTGCGACCTGGACCCGCTGGCACTCGCCGCCTGCCGGGCGAACGCCGCGCTCAACGGTGTCGAGCTACGCTATTCGCAGGACTTCTTCGGCGAAGCGGATCGCTTCGATCTGATCCTCGTCGCCGATGTGCTCTACGACCGCGCCAACCTGCCGCTGCTGGACCAGTTTCTCAGCCGAGGCCGGGAAGCGCTGGTGGCCGACTCCCGCGTGCGGGACTTCGCCCATCCGCTGTACCGGCGCCTGGACGTACTCGATGCGTGCACCTGGCCGGATCTGGCAGAGCCGGCGGAGTTTCGCCAGGTGAGCCTCTACCACGCGACGCGCTAGCCATACGGAGACACCATGAGCGAGGAAAGTCTGCGCCTGTTCTTCGCCCTGCCCTGCCCGCCCGAGCAGGCGACGGCCATCTGCGCCTGGCGTGACGGCCAGGCATTCGACGGGCGCCCGGTGGCCGAGGCCAATCTGCACATGACCCTGGCCTTTCTCGGTGCCCAGCCGAAGGAGCGACTGGATGCGCTGCTGACCATGGCATCAGGCATCGAGGGGACGGCATTCGATCTCCGGCTGGACCGGCTCACCACCATCGGCAAGGGCTTCATCTGCCTGCAACCGAGCACGACGCCGCAGGCCCTGTCGAGGCTGGTCGCTACCCTTGCCGAGCATCTGGCCGCGCTCGGCGTGGTGCTCGACAGCCGGCCCTTCCTCCCGCACCTGACGCTGGCCCGCCAGGCCCGCAGCCGACCGAGCGGCGCCGCGCCGGGCTTCGCCTGGCACGCCGACCACTTCGGCCTCTATCTGTCGACGGCAACGCCGGGCGGCGTGCGCTACGACGCGCTGGGACGCTGGCCGCTGGCAGCGCCATAGCGACCGTCACATGGCCTGCTCAGCGCGGCACTTCGATGAGAAAGCGGAACAGCGGACCGTGCTGCTCCACCGCCAGGCAGTTGTAACCCTTGGCCGTGGCGTCCTCGGGAATGCCGTGCACCGACTGCGAACAGTCCGTCACCACTTCCAGCAACTGCCCTGGTTGCATGGTCGCCAGGGTTTCCAGCGTGGCGATGGCGTTATACGGGCAGTGCTCGCCCCGCAGATCAAGCGAGAGATTCGGTTTGGCCTGGCTCACGGGCAGGACTCCTTTTCGGTTGGAAACGACGTGCGTTGAGGTGCACCAGCAACATGGCGACGGCCAGGCCGGCAAAGGTCAGCAGCAATCCGCTGGCCGGGCCGAAGCTCTCCAGCAGATTGATCTTCGGATAGGGCAGCGCCAGCGACGTGCCCAGCTGGTCCCAGTACACCGCCACCAGCGTGCCGCCGATGACGTTGCCGACGCCCACCACCCAGAAGTGCACCTGCCCTTCCATGGCGCGATACATCCAGCCGGTTTCGCAGCCGCCGGCGACGACGATGCCGATGCCGAACAGCACGCCGCCGAGAATCGCGTTCGGCCCCATCCAGAAAATCTTCGGGCTTGCCCCCAGCGCGATGGCACCGAACGTACCGATGCAGGCCACGGCCATGCCGAGCAGGATGCCGTAGGCCGCGCGGGTTCGGCCGGTGGTCCAGAGGTCGCGGGCGGCACTGGTGAAGCAGATCTGCGCCCGCTCGATCAGCCCGCCGAACAACAGGCCGAACAGCACCGCCATGCCCAGCACCAGCGAGGTGTCGAAGCGCCAGGCGGCGAATGCGATGGCCAGCACCGCCACCCCGGTGCCGAGGCGCGCCTGCAACGAGGCCCGCCGCCGCGTGCCTTCCACGTCACCGAACAGCGAACTGGCCTGGCTACCGACCTTCAGCGGCGTGCGCAGCCAGGGCAGCAGGCAGATCTTCACGCCGATCCAGGCGCCGCCCACGGTGGCCAGCATGAAGGCCCACGCATGCAGCGAGAACATTGGAATGCCGGTGAAGAATGCCGCCAGGTTGCAGCCCATGGCCAGACGCGCACCGAAGCGGCGATGATGCCGCCGATCAGGCCCTGCAGCAGGCGACGTCTGCTGGTCGGCCAGCGCAGGCTGACGTTGTTTGCCCACAGCGCCGCACAGAGCGCGCCAAGCAGCATGCCGATGATCATCACGCCGTCGATGCGATCGAGCGGCGTACCGGCCAGGCCGATCAGCTTGAAATAGCTCCACTCCTGCGGGGTGTAGCCGAATCAGGAAATGATGTGCCCACCCCAGCGGGTGAATTCGCCGGTGACGGCCCAGAAGGTTCCGGTGATGGCGAAGTAGTAGGCGGAGGCGACACCCAGCGCGACGAGCGCCGGCAGGGGCGACCAGAAGCGCACGAGATAGCGCTCCCGGAAATCGGAGAGAACGGACATGTGAAGCTCCTTATGACGCGCGACTGCAAACGCCGCACCGGTCTAGGAAAAGGGTTTCGCCTTGGCGGCAGGATCGCTGCCGTAACGCCGAAGCCGGCGCAACCTTAGTCCAATGACATCCGTCGCGCGAGCCCTTGCTTCCTGCATGCCGCGCCCCCACTTACCATGCACAGCTTCCCAGTCACCCGTCGCCGACGAGAATTCCGATGAGCCAGACGCCCTATATCTTCGATGTCACCACCGCCAGTTTCGAACAGCTGGTGCTCGAGAACTCGTTCCACAAGCCGGTGCTGGTGGATTTCTGGGCCGAATGGTGCGCGCCATGCAAGGCGCTGATGCCCTTGCTGGCGAAGATTACCGAGGAGTACCAGGGCGAGTTGCTGCTGGCTAAGGTCAACTGCGACATCGAGCAGGAGGTCGTTGCCCGCTTCGGTATCCGCAGCCTGCCGACCGTGGTGCTGTTCAAGGACGGCCAGCCGGTGGACGGTTTCGCCGGTGCGCAGCCGGAATCCGCGATTCGCGCCATGCTCGAGCCCCATGTACAGGCCCCGGCATCGCCGCAGGGCAATCTGCTGGAAAGCGCTGAGGCGGCCTTCGCCGAAGGCCGTTTTGCCGAGGCAGAGGCGCAGCTGCAGCAGCTGCTCAGCGAGGACAACGAGAACGCCGCCGGCCTGATTCTGTACGCGCGCTGCCTGGCCGAACGGGGCGAGCTGGGCGAGGCGGAAACCGTGCTCAATGCCGTGAAGGGCGATGAGCACAAGCAGGCGCTGGCCGGCGCGCGCGCGCAACTGACGTTCCTGCGTCAGGCCAATGACCTGCCCGATGCCGCCACGCTGAAGAGCCGCCTGGCGCAGAACGGCGAGGATGACGAGGCGGCATACCAGCTGGCCGTCCAGCAGCTGGCGCGGCAGCAGTATGAAGCGGCGCTGGACGGGCTGCTCAGACTGTTCGTGCGCAACCGAAGCTATGCCGACGGGCTGCCGCACAAGACCCTGCTGCAGGTCTTCGACCTGCTCGGCAACGACCATCCGCTGGTGACGCTGTATCGCCGCAAGCTCTATCAGGCGATCTACTGATCCCGGCCGCCGCTGGTGGCGAGTCCGTCAGCGGGCTCGCCGATCCAGTGATAGCAGGCCGAATCGGCACCATGCTCGACCCGTACCTCGTCGCAATGACGCAGCCGCACCAGCAACCGCTTGGCCAGCTGCGCGCTCCCGGTGATCGCCTCCAGCTCGGCGAACAACTGCGGCCCTTCCAGCGTCCCGGCACTGCGCAGGCATTCCCGGGCGCTGTGCCAGAGCGCATCGGCCGGCAGCGATGCCGCCGTTGCAGGCCGCCCGGCCGAGCTGATCTCGACGGCGCCCAGCCCACGCGTCAGGCCCGACCAGTCCTGTTCGCCCAGTTCGATTTCCAGATCGACCGGCCAGTCCCCTATGCGTCCGCGGATTCGGATCATGCTGTCCCTCCTGAGATATGCATTCATGCTCACATGCACGGGCCGCGCTGGCCAGCCAAGCGGCAAAGTTGTTATAACGTAACGGACCCTTGCCAATGGAGCTGACCATGCGCCACTTACTGCTCGCCGTACCCGTGCTTCTGTTGCCCCTGAGCTACAGCCAAGCACATGAAGATCATCATCACGAACATGAAGAAGCTGCCAGCCTCGGCGCCCACGAACATGGTGCGGCTCGCCTGAACGCCGCGCTCGATGGCAAGCGTCTTGAACTGGAGTTCGTCAGCCCGGCCATGAACCTGGTCGGCTTCGAACACGCCCCTGCCACGCCTGCGGACGAAGCGAAGATTGCCGAGGCGCGGGGCCAGCTGGAGCAACCGGCAGCGTTGTTCGGCCTGCCGACGGCCGCCGGCTGCTCGGTCAGCGAGCAGCACCTGCATGGCGAACTGCTCGGTTCGGCTCACGCCGGTTACCAGCGCCGCGACCAGGACGATGACCACCAGCACGAACACAGCCATGCCGCCGCAGAGGAACACGGCGGCCACAGTGATATCGAGGCAAGCTACCAGTTCGATTGCAGCAATCCGGGGGCGCTCCAGGCGCTGGATCTCAAGGGCCTGTTCGAACGATTCCCCGGCACGGAGAAGATTCAGGTACAACTGATCGGCCCCAACGGCCAACAGGGCGCGGAACTGACCCCGGCGCGCACGCAGCTGCCTTTCTGAACCGGCACTGGACATCGATGACCGCTCCACTTCTCGCAATCGACAACCTCGGCTTCGCCTGGCCACGCCAGGCCGAGCTGCTGGACATCCCCTGCTTTCGCCTCGAGCGCGGCGAGAGCCTGTTTCTCAAAGGCCCCTCGGGCAGCGGCAAGACCACCCTGCTCGGTCTGATCGGCGGCGTGCAAAAGGCCGCGCGCGGCAGCGTGCGCCTGCTCGACCGTGACCTCGGCAGCCTGTCGGCGGGCGCCCGTGATCGCTTCCGGGTCGATCACACCGGCTACATCTTTCAGCAGTTCAACCTGCTGCCCTTTCTCTCGGTGCGTGAAAACGTCGGTCTGCCCTGCCATTTTTCGCGGCTACGTGCCGAACGTGCGCGCAAGCGGCACGGCAGCACGGACGCCGCCGCGGCCAGCCTGCTGGAGCACCTGGGGCTGGCACCGGAGCTGTTCGAGCGGCGGGCCGATGCGCTCTCCATCGGCCAGCAGCAGCGCGTGGCTGCCGCCCGAGCGCTGATCGGCCAGCCCGAGCTGGTCATCGCCGACGAGCCGACCTCGGCACTGGATGCGGACAGCCGCGAAGCCTTCCTGCAACTGCTGTTTTCCGAGTGCCGGGCGGCGGGCGCCAGCCTGCTGTTCGTCAGCCATGATCAAAGCCTCGCACCGCTGTTCGACCGCAGCCTGTCGCTGGCCGATCTCAATCGCGCCGCACGCGCGCCGGAGTGCTGAGCGATGTATCTACTGCGCCTGGCCCTGGCGAGCCTGAACAATCGCCGCTTTACCGCCCTGCTGACTGTATTCGCCATCGCGCTGTCAGTGTGCCTGCTGCTCGCCGTCGAACGGGTACGCAGCGAAACCCGCGCCAGCTTCGCCAGCACCATCAGCGGCACCGACCTGGTGGTCGGCGCCCGCTCCGGCTCGGTGAATCTGCTGCTCTATTCGGTGTTTCGCATCGGTAACGCGACGAACAACATCCGCTGGGAAAGCTACCAGCACTTCGCCGAACACCCGCGTGTCGACTGGGCAATCCCGATTTCCCTCGGCGATTCCCATCGTGGTTATCGAGTGATGGGCACCAGCAGCGCCTATTTCGAGCATTACCGCTACGGCCGCAAGCAGCAGCTGCAGCTGGCCGAAGGCCGCGCCTTCGAAAGCGACCCGTTCGAGGTGGTACTGGGCGCCGAAGTGGCCAGCGCGCTGGGCTACCGGCTCGACGACAGTATCGTGCTGGCCCATGGCACCGCTCGGGTCAGCCTGGTGCAGCACGACGACAAGCCGTTCCGCGTGGTTGGCGTGCTGCAGCGCACCGGCACTCCTGTCGACCGCACCCTGCACATCAGCCTGGCCGGCATGGAAGCGCTGCACATCGACTGGCAGAACGGCATGCCGGCGCGCGGCGCCGCACGCATCGACGCCGAGCAAGCGCGTGGCCTAGATCTTCAGCCACAGCAGATCACGGCGTTCCTGCTCGGCTTGAACAGCAAGGTCGCCACGTTCACCCTGCAACGGGAAATCAACCAGTACCGCGGCGAACCGCTGCTGGCGATTCTGCCCGGCGTTGCCCTGCAGGAACTCTGGAGCCTGATGGGCACAGCCGAGAAGGCGCTGTTCGTGGTCTCGCTATTCGTCGTACTGACCGGGCTGATCGGCATGCTGACGGCGATCCTCACCAGCCTCAACGAACGTCGCCGGGAGATGGCGATCCTGCGCTCGGTGGGTGCTCGCCCCTGGCATATCGCCGCGCTGTTGATCATCGAGGCCTTCGGCCTAGCGCTGGCGGGCACGCTGCTGGGGCTGGCCCTGTTGTATGCAGGGATCGCCATCGCACAGGCGCCGCTGCAGAGCCTGTACGGCCTGTATCTGCCGTTGGCCTGGCCGAGCGCCTATGAGTGGAGCCTGCTTGGCGCTATCCTGCTGGCCGCGCTGCTGATGGGCAGCGTGCCGGCCTGGCGGGCGTATCGCCAATCGCTTGCCGATGGCCTGTCGATCCGACTATGAGGAAGCCCATGCCACGCCTGCTGTTCGCCCTGCTCCTGGCCTGCGCGCTGCCCCTGCACGCGGCTGAAGTCCGTCTGCTGCAATGGTCGGAGCTGATTCCGGAAGGAGCCCCTCCGCCGCCACCGCCGCTGGCGATACATGACATGTCGCAGCTGGCCGATGCGCTCGCCGCCGAGGCCGGCCCGGCCGCGGCACAGCAGTCGCCGGCCGCGCCGGTGGTCGAGGCGCTCGATGGGCAGATGGTGAAGTTGCCAGGCTATATCGTGCCGCTGGACATGACCGACGAAGGGCGCGTCATTGAGTTCCTGCTGGTGCCCTATTTCGGCGCCTGCATCCATGTGCCACCACCGCCGTCCAACCAGATCGTGCATGCCACCAGCGAACTGGGCGTGCGGGTAGAAGCGCTGTACGAGCCGTTCTGGATCGAAGGGCCCATGCGCGTCGAGCATGCCAGCAGCGAGCTGGCAGAGGCCGGCTACCGCATGCAGGCGCAGAAGATCTATCCCTACGAGTTGCAGTGACCAGCAGGCGCAGGACGACGGCGATAGTGATCGCCGTGGTCGCCACGCCAATCAGCGGACGCTGGCGACCTGCCGTTCGCGCTCGAAGCTGAGCTCGCCTTCAGCCCACTCCCGCCATTCGCGCACCCGGCGACGCTCCGCTCCGGCTCGCTCCGCCTGTTTCAGCGCTTCGAGCCCGGCCTGCCAGCGGGCCTGTTCCAGTTCGAGCTGTGCGACATTCATCCAGAACTTGGCGCTGCCGGTCTGGGTCGCCAGCTGCCGATAGATCTTGGCGGCTTCGGTACGCTCACGTGCCTGCCACCAGAGCATGCCCATGCGTTCCTGACGTTGCGCATTGCTCGGCAGCAAGCGCGAGGCAAGCATGCCTTCCAACAGCTTGGCGCCCTGCCAGGGCTGGCCGGCGGCACTGGCCAGCGCGACCAGGTTGTCCAGCTCGGACTCAGTGAAGCGCAGCCCCTTGGTGTGCGCCGCCCGTAGGGTAGCCAGCGCGCGATCCTCGGCACCGGCCAGCTGCTGAAGACCGGCGAGCTGCCGCCAGGCCTTGACCTGATCGGGATGGCGCAGCAAGAGTTTCTGTTGCCAGCGTTCGGCGGCCTGATAGCGTTTGAGTTCGGCATTGCCGGCGACCAGGAACTGAAGCCAGGTGTCGCCGGCTTTCGGATTGGCCTGCACGTAACGCTCGGCCAGCGGCAGGGCCTTGGCATGCTGACCGAGCCCCTGATAGGCCTGCACCAGCATCTGCAGGATCTCCTCGTCGGCCTGATTGGCCGAGCCCAGCAGGCTGACGACCTTGGCATAGCGCCCCTCGACCAGGTTCAGGCGTGCCAGATTGAGGCGCTCGCCGGCCAGCAGTTGCTCGTCCAGCTTGCCGCTGGCCACGGCCTTGTCCAGCCACTCCAGCGCCTGCCGGTTGTTGCCTTCGGCCCAGGCCAGATAGCCTCGGCTGCGCCAGAGCAAAGCCTCTTCGTTGCTCCCCGGCTTGGCGCTCGCGCCGTCCAGCGCCTTGCGTGCAGCCGCATAGTCGCCCTTGCTCTGCGCGGTCTGCGCTCGCTCGAGCGCCATGAACACGGCCGGGTCGATGGCCTGGGCAGCCTGGACCGAAGCAGCGAGGAAAAGGATCAGCACAAGCAGCAGACGAAGCATTTCAGCGTTCTCCTTGCAGGCGGAAGTGCAGGGTTTTAACGGCTTCTCGGGATACCGGCGCGCCGTTCTCGGTACGCGGGGCGAAACGCCAGCGGGCCGCAGCACGCCGGGCCTCGCGATCGAACACGTTGCGTGGTGACGCCTCCAGTACGCGGATGTTCTCCACCCGCCCCTGGGGATTGATGGTGAAGGCAAGCTTGATATGGCCCTCGATGCCCTGCTGCCGTGCTCGATAGGGATACTCCGGACGCACGTCGTTGAGCGGCATGACTTCCTGCTCGGGGCCACCCGGCTTGCCAGCCGCCTCTACCGCCGCGCTAGCCGGTGCCGGAGCGGCCGCAGGCGCGCTCTGCGCAGCGGTCAGGCCGGACAGGCTGGGCGCCGGCGCGGTCGCGACCGAAATGCCCGCATCGATGCTCGGCAGATCGAGGTCGAGCTTCGGCAGGTTGGCGTCCGGCGTGGCCATGTTCGGCGTCGGCGGCGTCGGCGGTTGCGGCGTCGGCGGTTGCGGCGTCTTCGGCTGTGGCGGTTGCGGCGCCTGCTGGCGAGTGCGCGTGGCGCTGTCTTCGTTGCGCCCATCCATACGCACGAAATTGGCGATGGCCAGCGGGTCTTCCTGAATCTTGCTGCGCGGTGGATTGACCATGCTCAGCATCAGGGCGAACAGCAGCAGCGCCACCACGCAGGCGGCGACGAAAGCCAGACTGAAACGAACCAGCCGCGGTTGCATCAGCGCGACCCCGTGCTGGCAGCCAGCGCCACGTCCTGCACGCCGGCCTGGCGCGCCTGGTCCATCACGTGCACCACAAGGCCGGTGCGGGCATCCTGGTCTGCCTGGACAACCACTGCGCCCTCGGGCTGATCCACCCGCATCCGCTCGACATGGGCGCGGACGCTGCGCACGTCCACCGCCTGCTTGTCGATCCAGACCTGGCCATCGGCGGTGACGGCGATAAGGATGTTGCCCTTGTCCTGCGTGCTCGCGGTATCGGCCTGCGGGCGCTGGACCTCGACACCCGACTCCTTGATGAAGGAGCTGGTGACGATGAAGAAGATCAGCATGATGAAGACCACGTCGAGCATCGGCGTGAGATCGATACCGGTGTCTTCTTCCTGCTGGTAATGGTGACGACGCATACGCATCCCGCTAATCCTCAATCGTGACGCAGCTGGTCGGCCAGCCGGTCGAGAGACTGGCGCGCGATTCGCTCGAGGCGCGCCAGACTGAACAATCCCGTGATGGCCAGCACCATGCCGGCCATGGTCGGCAGGGTCGCCTGCCAGACGCCCGCAGCCATGCCGCGAGGGTTACCGGTGCCGCTGAGCGCCAGCACATCGAAAACCGCGATCATGCCGCTGACTGTGCCCAGCAGGCCGAGCAGCGGATACATCGCAACCAGCGTCTTGCTCAACCGCAGCGGGCCGGACAGCTGCTGCTGCGCCTGCGCCAGCCAGGCCAGGCGCACGGCGCGCTGCCAGCTGCCGGGCTCATCGGCCAGCTGTGCCCAGGCCTGCCGGCGCGACTCGACCCAATGCGGGAAGACCCGACGCATGAACCACAGGCGCTCGAACACCAGCGTCCAATACAGCACGCAGAGGCCGGCCAATGCCCACATCACCACCCCACCCGCGGTCATGAAGTCGAGCAGCGCGTGACCGCTGTCGACGACACTCAGCCAGTGAGCGCGCAGATCAGTCACGGCGTGGTGCTCCGGACAGATGCAGCGCGATCAGTCCCGCGCTCTGCTGCTCCAGCAGCTGGATCAGCGCCTTGCTGCGGCTGGCCAACAGGCTGTGCAGGAACAGCAGCGGGATCGCCACCACCAGGCCCAGCACCGTGGTCACCAGCGCCTGGGAAATGCCGTCGGCCATCAGCCGCGAATCGCCGCCACCACTCTGGGTGATGGCCTGGAAGGTGATGATCATGCCGGTCACGGTACCCAGCAGGCCTAGCAGCGGCGCCACGGCGGCGAGCAGCTTGAGCAGCGGTTGGCCGCGCTCCAGCGGCGGGGTTTCCTGCAGGATGGCTTCGTCCAGCTTGAGCTCCAGCGTCTCCAGGTCCGACAGCTGCGGCTTGGGCCCCAGTACGCCGATGATGCGGCCGAGCGGGTTGTCGTCGCGCGGATGATTGAGCTCGCGCATCTGGCTTCCAACCTTGCGACCAATACCGCCGAGATAGACCATGCGCCAGATCGCCAGCAGTAGGCCGATGGCGCCGAGCACCAGGATCACGCCACCGACCAGACCGCCCTGCTTGACGCGATCCCACAGGTCCGGCTGGCGCTGCAACTGCGCCAGCAGGGTGCCGCGGCTCGGATCGACCGGCAGCGTGGCCAGGGCATCGGAGCTATTCAGGTAATCCTCGATCAGGCCCTTGCCGGACGGCTGACGCGGCGGCACCAGCAGCTCGCCGGCATCGGCGTCGTAACGCAGGAAGGCGTCGCTGGTGAAAGCCGAGAAGCTGCCAACGCGCAGTACCGGCTGCTCACTGCGCGCACCATCGGTGCCCACCACCGGCAGCTGCACACGCTCGACTCGGCCGCTGGCCGCCAGGTCTTCGAGCAAGGTCATCCAGAACGCATCGAGATCGTCGGCCGATGGCAGGGCGCGACTTTCGGCCAAGCTGCGTAGCTGCTCGAGGCGCTCGGGATATTGGGCATTGAGCAGGCTGTCCTGCCACTGACCGGCGATATCACCGGCGCTCTGCCGCACCACGCCGAACAGCTCACCGAGATGACCGACGCGCTGGGCCAGGAGCTTTTCCTGCTCGGCCAGCTCCGCTTCCTGGCGGTCGAATTCGGCCTTCAGTCGCTCGGCCTCGGCCTTCTGCTCGGCCAGTGCGGCACGGGCACGGGAAAGCAGTTGCTGCTGCTCGCCACGGTCACGAACGAAGGCCTGCTCGCGAGCCTGCATGGCACTGGCCTCAGCGGCGCGGTCGCTGCGAATGCGTTCGAGCAACTGGTCGGGGCTGAGCGGCTCCGCCGCATGCGAGGTGAGCGGCAGCAGCGCGACAAGGAACAGGGAAAACAGACGGCTCATTGCGCGGCCTCCTCGGCCAGGGTCTTCACGGGCAGTTGCAGATAGGCGGGCGCCTGCTGCTGGCGGGCAATGGCGATGGCCTGGGTCAGCGGCCGTCGTGCGCTGCCGTCGAGCACTTCCCAGCTGCGCGTCTGCGGGTTCCACCAGCCGCTCTCATGAGCATCGAGGGTTTGGTAATAGAGCATCACCCGGCCCAGGCGGAGAAACTCGACGCTACGCGAATCGCCGTTGCCAGGCAGTTCACCGCGCCAGGCTTCTAGCGTGCGGCCGTAGTCGCTTTCGATCTGATAGGCCTCGAGGATGCGCCGGTACTTTTCCGCCAGGCTGACATCGGCGCGCGGCAGCAGATCCTGCAGACCGGCCAGACGATCGGCGCGCTCCTCCGGCAGGAACGGCAAGTCGGCGGCAATGAACTCGCCGAGCACCTCGACCATGCGACTCATCTGCGGCGTCACCGCTTCCTGGGTGCGCTCGATGCTGTCCAGCTGGCGCTGAAAGCCCTCGAGCTCCTCGCGCTGTGCGGCCACCAATTCGCGTAACTGACTGTTATAACCTTTCAATGCCTCAGCCTGCTGCAAAGCGCTGCGGTACTCGTTGAGCGCCTCGCGCGTGGCATCGTCAAGCTGGTTGATCCGCGCTTGCGAAGCCTTGGCTTCGGCAGACAGGCGCTCGCTCTCTTCGAGCGCAGCGTCGAGCGGAGCCGCGGAGAGCGACCCCGCATACAGGTGCAAGCAGCACGGCAGCACGGCAACCGCCAACAGGCGGGGGATGAAGGGAGGCATGAGGAGGTCCTTGCAGACGGTCGTTAACTCAAAAGAGAAACATTATCATCCAGCAATTGACGCAAAGCAACCCGGGCATTACGTCGCAGCTGGCGACGCGGCTTTCATTGAGCTGGATCAAAAAGCCCCGGCGCCTGCTCCCTAACATGGCGGCCAATCGCATTCCAACAAACGGAGCATCATCATGCGCAAGACCCTGTTCACTGCTTCCGCGCTGGCCCTGGCGCTGACCGCACCCCTCGCCCAGGCTTTCGAGGCCGGGGACATCATCGTTCGCGCTGGTGCTATCACTGTTGATCCGCGTGAAGATAGTAGTGACATTTCTGCCGCGGCAGCAGGCGGTGCGGTACCTAACACGAAGGCCACGCTCGATAGCAATACGCAGCTGGGTCTGAACTTTGCCTACATGGTGACCGACAATATCGGTATCGAGCTGCTTGCAGCCACCCCGTTCAGCCACAGCGTTGGCGTGAAAGGCCTAGGCCCACTGGATGGAAAGCTGGCCGACATAAAGCACTTGCCACCTACTCTCAGTGCCGTTTACTACCCGCTTGATAGCAAATCTTTGTTCCAGCCTTACGTAGGATTGGGCATCAATTACACGGTTTTCTTTGATGAAGACCTGACTAGCCATCGGGAATCGGCAGCGGGCGGCGGCTTTAGCAATCTAAGTCTGCAGGACTCTTGGGGCCTGGCGGCTCAGGTAGGTATGGATTACATGCTTAGCGACAACATCATGCTGAACGCGCAGGTTCGCTATATCGATATCGACACCAAAGCCACGGCGGACTCAGGTCTCGGCAAAGTGAAGGTCGACGTAGACGTTGACCCCTTCGTCTATATGGTCGGCCTCGGCTACAAGTTCTGACGCATCGGTCCAACCGAATCGCAGACAGACAAAAGGCGCCATTGGCGCCTTTTGTCTTTTCCGGTTTCGCTTACTTGCCCAACAAGCGGGCCAGCCCTTGGCGCATGCTAGTGGGCGGCTCTGGCAAGCGGTAGCGCTGCACCAGCCGCGCATTGTTCGCCCGCGAATGACGAATGTCTCCCGAGCGCGCCGCCTGATAGCTCACCTCGGGCAGACCGCCCAGCACATCGCCAATGGCGTCGAGCAGCTGGTTCAACGACGTCGCCTTGTTGAGCCCCACGTTCACCGCCCCTTCCGGCGCATCCGGAGCTTCAAGTGCCTGCACCAGCACCTCGACCAGATCCCCTACATAGATGAAGTCCCGCGTCTGCTCCCCATCGCCGAAAACAACGATCGGCAGCCCCTTCTGCGCCCGTTCGGTGAAGATGCTGATGACCCCCGAATAGGGCGACGACGGATCCTGGCGTGGGCCGTAAACATTGAAGAAGCGGAACACCACCGGCTCCAGACCATGCTGGCGCCGATAGAAATCTAGGTAATGCTCGCTGGCCAGCTTGTCTGCAGCGTAAGGGGTTAGCGGCGCCTTCGCGGTATCTTCATCGATGGCCTGGCCTTCGCCATTGTTGCCATAGACCGCCGCGCTCGAGGCGAACAGCACGCGCTTCACACCCGCCTCTCGCATCGCCTCGCAAAGATTCAAGGTGCCTATCAGGTTGCTCTGGTGGGTGCCGACCGGATCATCCACCGACGCCTGCACCGACGCGACAGCGGCCAGATGCACCACGGCCCGGCAGCCCTGTACCGCGCGACGAACACAGTCGACGTCGGCCACGTCGCCGACGATGAGTTCGAGCCGCTCATGCTGTTGCAGGTTCTCGCGTTTGCCGGTGGAAAGGTTATCCAGCACGCGGACGGCATAGCCGCGCGCCAGCAGGGCATCGACCAGATTGGAGCCGATGAAGCCGGCGCCACCTGTGATCAGAATCGGTGCATCAGCCATGGCGGTAATAACGCTCCAGCAGGCTCGGCAGGCCGGTGCGCCAAGCACGCGGCTTGATGCCGAAGGTGGTGAATATCTTCTTGCAGGCCAACACACCGTGCTGCGGCTCAGCCGCGGCATCCGAACAGTCGGCGTGAGCGACCGGCGCCAGCTTGGCAGTCGTCACATCGCGATACCTGGCGGCCTCGCCCAGCAGCGCCTGCGCGACCAGCAGCGGCGTCGAGGCTTCGTGACCGCCGTAATGGTAGGTACCCCACAACGGCGCCTGGCAATCGAGCTGTTTGAGCACTGCGAGGATCACCCGCGCCGCGTCGTCCACCGGCGTCGGATTGCCACGGCGATCGTCCGCCAGCAGTATCGCCTCGCTCTGCTCCAGCCGTTGCAACACTCGCCCCAACACACCGTCACGACTGTCGTCGAGCAGCCAGCCGAAACGCAGCAGCACATGACGCGGGCACAACGCCCGCACGCTCTGCTCGATGCGCCAGAGCGCCTGGCCCCGGGCATCCAGCGGTGCGACTTCATCCTTTTCGCTGTAGGCAGTGGTGCGTGCACCATCGAATACACGGTAACTCGACGGCTGGAGGAGAACGAAATCGTGGTGCTGGCACAGCTCGGCAAGCCGCTCCACAGCCCGCTCCTGGGCCGCGAGCGCCGGCTCGTTGGGCTGTCCACTCTGGAACCAGTCGTAGTAGTAGGCGAGGTTGATGACGACATCCGGACGGTTGTCGTCGAGCAACTGGGTAAGACTGGCGGCATCCCAGCCCTGGGCGGGCGGGCGCGGCGCGAGAAAGCCGATATCTTCCTCGGCGCCGAGGCGGATGAGCGCCTGACCCAGGGCATTGCCGCCGCCCAACAGCATCAGGCGCATTCGCATTCAGGAAGGACTCAGAAGGGGATGTCGTCGTCGAAGCTGTCATAGTCCGGCGCGGGCTGCTGCCGGGCAGCAGGCTGCTGCGGCTGGGCCTGCTGACGCGGGGCCTGCTGCGGCTCGCGCTGCGGGCGCGGCTGGCGTGGCGCATCGTCGGAATTGCCACCACGGCCGCCGAGCAGCTGCATGGTGCCATTCATGTCGACGACGATTTCGGTGGTGTAGCGCTTGACGCCATCCTTCTCCCACTCGCGCGTCTGCAGGCGACCTTCGATGTAGCACTGCGAACCCTTGCGCAGGTACTCGCCGGCGATTTCGGCGACCTTGCCGAACAGCACCACACGGTGCCACTCGGTACGCTCTTGCAGCTGACCGGTCTGCTTGTCTTTCCAGCTGTCGGTGGTTGCCAGCGTGATGTTGGTCACCGCATTGCCATTGGGCATGTAGCGGGTTTCCGGGTCGCCGCCGACATTGCCGATCAAGATGACTTTGTTCACCCCTCTGGCCATGGGTAACTCCTCTTGGAACATATGATTTAAATGGGCACCAGAGGCGATCCTGCCTCCAAAAACCCGATGACCGCGAATCTTACCTCAGCCACCCCTGACAACCAACCGACGCGCCCTCAAGTTGCGCCCCGGCACGCACTGCGGCGTCCTCTGCGCCAGCGTTCAGGCGACCAGGCGGTCGAGTGCGTCCCTATCCAGATACAGCGTATCGACCTTTACATAGGCCGCCGCCTCGTCGAGCACAATCAGCACATCGCTCACGCCGGGTACGTGCAGCAGGTCGGCCTCGAGCCGGGTGTTGCTCAGCGCGCCGGCCGAAAGCGGCAGGCGCAGACTGGTGACATAGGGAGGCTCGCGCATGCTGAAGGCGATCACGAACCACAGCGCGCAGAGTGCCGCGCAGCCAGCGAACACCAGGCCCAGCCCGCCCTGCTGATAGAGCATCCCGCCTAGAACGCCGCCCACGCCGGCACCGAGGAACTGACTGGTGGAATAGACCCCCATGGCGGTGCCCTTCCCGCCGGCCGGCGCTACCTTGCTGATCAAGGACGGCAGCGAGGCCTCCAGCAGATTGAAGGCCACGAAGAAGGCGACCATGCCTATCACCAGCATCCACAGGCCGTTGCCGAACCACCAGAAGAACAGCTCGCACAGCAGCAGCGCAGAGACGGCACCGAGCAACACGCGGCGCATCTGGCGCTTCTTCTCGCCATAGATGATGAACGGGACCATGCCGAAGAAGCCGATCAAAAGTGCAGTGAGGTAGACCCACCAGTGCTCGTCCTTCGGCAGTGCCCCCTGCTCCACCAGCGCCAGCGGCAGCGCGACGAAGCTCGCCATGAGGATCGCGTGCAACGCCAGGATGCTGAAATCCAGGCGCAACAGGTCCGGATGACGCAGCGTCATACCCAGCGCCTGCTTGGCAACGCCGGATTCGCGATGGCGGACATGCACCTGGGCCTTGGGCAGCAACGTCACGATTACGCCACCGAGCACCGCCATCGCCGCCGTCACCCAGAACAACCCGGAAAGGCCGAAGGCGCGCGTCAGCAGGGGCCCGATGATCATCGCCACGGCAAAGGACAGGCCGATGCTCACCCCGATCAGCGCCATCGCCTTGGTTCGATGCTGCTCGCGGGTCAGGTCGGAGAGCAAGGCCATCACCGCGGCGGAGATCGCACCGGCACCCTGCAGCACCCGTCCTGCGATCACACCCCAGATACTGTCGGACATCGCCGCCAGCACCGCGCCGGCGGCGAAGATCGCCAGACCGAAATAGATGATCGGCAAGCGCCCGATGCGGTCAGACAGAATACCGAAGGGAATTTGCAGCAGCGCCTGGGTCAAACCATAGGCACCGATGGCCAATCCGATCAGGGTCGGCGTTGCGCCGTCCAGATCCATACCGTAGGTCGCCAGCACGGGCAAAACCATGAACATGCCGAGCATGCGGAAAGCGAACACCAGCGCCAGCCCGGAGGCTGCGCGAGTTTCGCTGGCGCTCATGCGCTCGCTGTAGGGGTCCTGCATGGAGGGTCTCGCTTGTATGAACCGGCGGCGATTCTAGCAGCCCTACCCTGTTCGGCACAGGCGCACGGTTTTGCCGCGGCTGTTACCCCGGCCGTATACTTTCGGGTTTTCGCCCGCCACGCGAGGCTGTTTTGGACAAGATTCTGATTCGTGGGGCCCGCACCCACAACTTGAAGAACATCGATCTCACCCTGCCACGCGACAAGCTGATCGTCATAACCGGCCTCTCCGGCTCCGGCAAGTCTTCGCTGGCGTTCGATACGCTTTATGCCGAAGGCCAGCGCCGCTACGTCGAATCGCTCTCGGCCTACGCCCGGCAGTTCCTCTCGATGATGGAAAAGCCTGATGTCGATACCATCGAAGGGCTCTCCCCGGCCATTTCCATCGAGCAGAAATCGACCTCGCACAACCCGCGCTCCACCGTCGGTACCATCACCGAGATCTACGACTACCTGCGCCTGCTCTACGCACGGGTCGGCACACCACGCTGCCCGGACCATGACGCGCCGCTGGAAGCGCAGACCGTCAGCCAGATGGTCGACCAGGTGCTGGCACTGCCCGAGGGCCGCAAGCTGATGCTGCTGGCTCCGGTCATTCGCGAGCGCAAGGGCGAGCACCTGGCGGTGTTCGATGAGCTGCGTGCCCAGGGCTTCGTCCGCGCCCGCGTCAACGGCCGCCTCTACGAGCTGGACGAACTGCCCAAGCTGGACAAACAGAAGAAGCACTCCATCGATGTCGTGGTGGATCGCTTCAAGGTTCGCGGCGACCTGCAGCAGCGTCTGGCCGAATCCTTCGAGACGGCGCTGAAACTGGCGGACGGCATCGCGCTGGTCGCGCCCATGGAGGAGGATGACGAAGGCGAGGAGATGATCTTCTCGGCGCGCTTCGCCTGCCCGATCTGCGGTCACTCCATCAGCGAGCTGGAACCCAAGCTGTTCTCTTTCAACAATCCGGCAGGGGCCTGCCCGACCTGCGATGGCCTAGGGGTGAAGCAATTCTTCGACGCGAAGCGCCTGGTCAATGGCGAGCTGACCCTGGCCGAGGGCGCGATTCGCGGCTGGGACCGGCGCAACGTCTACTATTTCCAGATGCTCGGCTCACTGGCCTCGCATTACGGCTTCAGCCTGGACGAACCCTTCGACTCGCTGGCGGCTGACCACCAAAAGTACATTTTGCGTGGCAGTGGCCGTGAGAATGTCGAGTTCCGCTATCTCAACGACCGCGGCGACATCGTCAAACGTTCGCACCCGTTCGAAGGCATCATCCCCAACCTCGAGCGCCGCTACCGCGAGACCGAATCCAATTCCGTACGCGAGGAGCTGGCCAAATACCTCAGCACCCAGCCCTGCCCGGAATGCCGCGGCACGCGCTTGCGCCGTGAAGCCCGCCACGTATGGGTTGGCGACAAGACCCTGCCGGCCGTTACGGCGCTGCCCATCGGTGACGCCACCGATTATTTCGGCGGGCTCTCGCTCAGCGGCCGCCGCGGCGAGATCGCCGACAAGATCCTCAAGGAGATTCGCGAGCGCTTGCAGTTCCTGGTCAACGTCGGGCTCGACTACCTGACCCTGGACCGTAGTGCGGACACGCTGTCCGGCGGCGAGGCCCAGCGCATCCGACTGGCGAGCCAGATCGGCGCCGGCCTGGTCGGCGTGATGTACATCCTCGATGAGCCGTCGATCGGCCTGCATCAGCGCGACAATGAACGCCTGCTCGGTACCCTGCGCCACCTACGCGACATCGGCAATACGGTGATCGTGGTCGAGCACGACGAGGACGCCATCCGCCTTGCCGACTACGTAGTCGACATCGGGCCGGGTGCCGGCGTGCACGGCGGCCGCATCGTCGCCGAAGGCACGCCGGACGAGGTGATGGCGCACCCGAACTCGCTGACCGGCAAGTACCTGTCCGGCCGAGTGAAGATCAACTATCCGCCGGAGCGCACCCGGCGCGATTCGAAAAAGCTGCTCAAGCTAAAGGGCGCCCGTGGCAACAACCTGCGCAACGTCGACCTAGATATTCCGGTTGGCCTGCTGACCTGCATCACCGGCGTGTCCGGCTCGGGCAAATCGACGCTGATCAACAACACACTGTTCCCGATCACCGCCACGGCACTCAATGGTGCGACCACGCTGGAGGTCGCACCCTACGATAGCTTCGATGGCCTGCAGCACCTGGACAAGGTCGTGGACATCGACCAGAGCCCCATCGGCCGCACCCCGCGCTCCAACCCGGCAACCTACACTGGCCTGTTCACGCCGATTCGCGAGCTGTTCGCTGGCGTGCCGGAAGCCCGTTCGCGCGGTTACGGGCCAGGGCGCTTCTCCTTCAACGTCAAGGGTGGCCGCTGCGAAGCCTGCCAGGGCGACGGCGTGATCAAGGTGGAGATGCACTTTCTGCCGGATATCTACGTTCCCTGCGATGTGTGCAAGGGCAAGCGCTACAACCGTGAGACGCTGGAGGTGAAGTACAAGGGCAAGAGCATCACCGAGGTGCTGGACATGACCATCGAGGAAGCCCGCGAGTTCTTCGATCCGGTGCCGGCGGTGGCGCGCAAGCTGCAGACGCTGATGGACGTCGGGCTGTCGTACATCAAGCTGGGACAGAGCGCGACCACGCTATCCGGCGGCGAGGCGCAGCGGGTCAAGCTGTCCCGCGAGCTGTCCAAGCGCGACACCGGCAAGACCCTGTACATCCTCGACGAACCCACCACAGGCCTGCATTTCGCCGACATCCAGCAACTGCTCGACGTGCTGCATCGCCTACGCGACCACGGCAACACCGTGGTGGTCATCGAGCACAACCTGGACGTGATCAAGACTGCCGACTGGCTGGTCGACCTCGGACCGGAGGGCGGCTCCAAGGGCGGCCAGATCATCGCCAGCGGCACACCGGAAGAGGTCGCGGAAATGCCGCAGTCGCACACCGGGCATTTCCTCAAACCGCTGCTGGAGCGCGACCGCCACTGACGAGCAGCCACAAAAAAGCCGGCCTCTTACGAGGCCGGCTTCTAAACGCCCTACGCTCGATATGGCTTAGGCGATTTCGTTCGGATCGATGCCCAGCCCCCGGGCGACACCCGCTCCGTATGCCGGGTCGGCCTTGAAGAAGTGGCCCAGCTGACGCAACTGTACGTCACGCGAAACGCCCATCATCGCACCGACTATATTCCCGATCAGCAGGTTCTGCTGCTCGGCCGTCATCAGACGGAACAGAGCACCCGCCTGGCTGAAATAGTCGTCATCGGCCCTGTGGTCATACCGGTCAGCTGCGCCGGAGAGCGCAAGCGCCGGTTCGGCGTATTGCGCCGCCTGCTTGGGGGCATCGCTATAGCTGTTCGGCTCGTAGTTGGGCGCCGAACCACCGTTGCCGTCAAAACGCATCGCGCCATCACGCTGATAGTTGTGCACTGGGCAACGCGGTGCATTGACCGGAAGCTGCTGATGGTTGGTGCCGACGCGGTAACGATGGGCATCGGCGTAAGCGAATACCCGCCCCTGTAGCATGCGATCCGGCGACAGGCCGACACCCGGGGCGACGTTGCTCGGGGCAAAGGCAGCCTGTTCGACCTCGGCGAAATAGTTCTGCGGATTGCGATTCAGCTCGACTACACCCACTTCAATCAGCGGGAAGTCCTTCTGGGACCAGACCTTGGTGACGTCGAACGGATTCTCGGCACGGTTGGCAGCCTCCGCCTCGCTCATCACCTGGATGCAGAGCTTCCACCTAGGGAACTCGCCCCGCTCGATCGCGTGGAAAAGATCGCGCTGCGCATAATCGGGATCGCTGCCGGCAAGGCGTGCCGCCTCGCTCGGATGCAGGTTCCTGATCCCTTGCATGCTCTTGAAGTGGAACTTCACCCAGTGCCGTTCGCCTTCACCGTTGACCAGGCTGAAGGTGTGGCTGCCGAAGCCGTGCATGAACCGATAACCATCCGGGATGCCGCGATCGGAAAACAGGATGGTGACCTGATGCAACGCCTCGGGTGAGTGCGACCAGAAGTCCCACATCATCTGCGGGCTCTTCAGATTGGTCCATGGGTCACGCTTTTGCGTATGGATGAAATCCGGAAATTTCAGCGGATCGCGGATGAAGAAGACCGGCGTGTTGTTACCTACCACGTCCCAATTGCCTTCCTCGGTATAGAATTTCACCGCGAAGCCGCGAGGATCACGCTCGGTATCCGCCGAGCCGCGCTCACCCCCTACCGTGGAAAAGCGCAGGAACAAAGGCGTCTGCTTGCCAACGGCCTCGAACAGCTTGGCGCGGGTGAGGTGAGTTATGTCTGCGGTCACGGTAAGCGTGCCGTAGGCGCCGGAGCCCTTGGCGTGCACACGACGCTCCGGAATGACTTCGCGGTTGAAATGGGCGAGCTTTTCGACCAGGTGGAAGTCATCCAGCAACAAAGGGCCACGAGGCCCGGCTGAACGAGAATTCTGATTGTCGGCAACGGGGGCGCCACCAGCGGTGGTGAGGGTCTTGCCTTGGCTCATGCTGTATCTCCTTGTACATACCGGTGAAGTCGGCTTGAGGAGAATTCTAACGAGACGCCACTAAAGAACTAATTTATTAAACGAACCAACCTGATAGAGCAGCACCATCGTTCAGACAATAAAAAACCGGGCCTAGGCCCGGTTCTTCATACAGCGGCCGATTACTCGGCTGCGGCTTCGACCTCACCAGCGACCGGACGGTCAACCAGCTCGACGTAAGCCATAGGTGCGTTGTCCCCTGCGCGGAAACCGCACTTGAGGATGCGCAGATAGCCGCCCTGACGAGTGGCGTAGCGCTTGCCCAAATCGTTGAACAGCTTGCCTACAGCAGCTTTCGAACGGGTACGGTCGAAAGCCAGGCGGCGGTTGGCAACGCTGTCTTCCTTGGCCAGGGTGATCAGCGGCTCGGCAACGCGACGCAGTTCCTTGGCCTTGGGCAGGGTGGTCTTGATCAGTTCGTGCTCGAACAGCGACACCGCCATGTTTTGGAACATGGCCTTGCGGTGGGCGCTGGTGCGGCTCAGATGACGGCCACTTTTACGATGACGCATGATTGAAATTCCTTACCAAACGTTCAGTTCGGTTACTGGGGGCGATCAGGCAGTGGCCTTATCGTCCTTCTTGAGACTTGCCGGCGGCCAGTTATCCAGGCGCATACCGAGGGACAAACCACGCGAAGCCAGAACGTCCTTGATCTCGGTCAGGGACTTCTTGCCCAGGTTCGGCGTTTTCAACAGCTCTACTTCGGTGCGCTGGATCAGATCACCAATGTAGTAGATGTTCTCTGCCTTGAGGCAGTTGGCCGAACGTACGGTCAGTTCCAGGTCATCAACCGGACGCAACAGGATCGGATCGATCTCGTCTTCCTGCTCGACAACCACTGGTTCGCTGTCGCCCTTCAGGTCGACGAACGCAGCCAGCTGCTGCTGCAGGATGGTCGCTGCACGACGAATCGCCTCTTCGGGATCCAGAGTGCCGTTGGTTTCCAGGTCAATGACCAGCTTGTCCAGGTTGGTGCGCTGCTCGACACGAGCATTCTCGACCACATAAGCCACGCGACGAACCGGGCTGAAGGTGGCGTCGAGCTGAAGACGACCGATGCTACGGCTTTCGTCCTCGTCGCTCTGACGCGCATCAGCAGGCTCGTAACCACGGCCGCGAGCGACCTTGAGCTTCATGTTGAGCGAGCCGTTGGCCGCCAGATTGGCGATCAGGTGATCGCCATTGACGATTTCAACATCGTGATCCAGCTGGATATCGGCAGCGGTAACAGCGCCCGCGCCCTTCTTCACCAGGCTCAAGGTCACTTCATCACGGCCGTGCAGCTTGATGGCGATACCTTTGAGGTTGAGCAGGATTTCGATTACATCTTCCTGCACGCCCTCGATGGCGCTGTACTCGTGGAGCACACCGTCGATCTCAGCCTCGACCACAGCGCAGCCGGGCATGGAGGACAACAGAATACGACGCAGCGCGTTGCCCAGGGTGTGGCCAAAACCACGCTCGAGGGGCTCGAGAGTGATCTTGGCACGGGTCGGACTGACCACCTGCACATCGATATGGCGGGGGGTCAGGAACTCATTTACCGAACTCTGCATGGATACACCTATTTTCTAGCCCTTACTTGGAGTAGAGCTCGACAATCAGGTTTTCGTTGATGTCGGCGGACAGATCACTGCGAGCCGGAACATTCTTGAAAACACCGGATTTCTTGTCGGCGTCTACTTCGACCCATTCAACGCGGCCGCGCTGTGCGCACAGTTCGAGGGCCTGGGCGATACGCAGCTGGTTACGGCACTTCTCGCGAACAGCAACCACGTCACCGGCTTTAACCTGGTAGGACGGGATGTTCACGGTCTGACCGTTGACTGTGATCGACTTGTGCGACACCAGCTGACGCGATTCGGCACGAGTGGAGCCGAAGCCCATACGGTACACGACGTTGTCCAGGCGGCATTCGAGCAGCTGCAGCAGGTTTTCGCCGGTAGCGCCCTTACGGCTGGCGGCTTCCTTGTAGTAACCGCTGAACTGACGCTCCAGGACACCGTAGATGCGGCGGACTTTCTGCTTCTCGCGCAGCTGAGTGCCGTAGTCGGACAGACGGCCACGACGCTGACCATGCACACCCGGCGGGGTTTCAATGTTGCACTTGGATTCGAGCGCGCGCGCACCACTCTTCAGGAAGAGATCAGTGCCTTCACGACGAGACAGTTTGCACTTGGGACCAATATAACGAGCCATTCTTTACTGTCTCCTGATTACACGCGGCGCTTCTTCGGCGGACGGCACCCGTTATGCGGGATCGGCGTCACGTCGGTGATGCTGGCGATTTTATAGCCGCAGGCGTTCAGAGCACGCACAGCGGATTCGCGACCCGGACCTGGGCCCTTGACGTTGACGTCGAGGTTCTTCAGACCGTACTCCAGAGCGGCCTGACCAGCGCGCTCGGCGGCGATCTGAGCAGCGAACGGAGTGGACTTACGCGAGCCGCGGAAGCCCGAACCACCGGAGGTAGCCCAGGACAGCGCATTGCCCTGACGATCAGTGATGGTCACGATGGTGTTATTGAAAGACGCGTGGATGTGGGCGATGCCATCAACCACTGTCTTTTTGACTTTTTTACGAGGACGAGCAGCAGGTTTTGCCATGACTAGATTCCTGTCGATTCGCTAACGCGATTACTTGCGGATCGGCTTGCGCGGGCCCTTACGGGTACGTGCGTTGGTCTTGGTGCGCTGACCGCGAACCGGCAGACCACGACGATGACGCAGGCCGCGATAGCAACCCAGGTCCATCAAGCGCTTGATTTTCATGTTGACTTCGCGACGCAGGTCGCCTTCAACGATGAACTTGCCGACTTCGCCACGCAGCAGTTCGACCTGCTCGTCGGAAAGATCCTTGATCTTTGCTGCCGGATTCACACCGGTAGCAGCGCAGATTTCCTGCGCGCGGGTGCGACCAACACCGTAGATGTAGGTCAGCGAGATAACAGTATGCTTGTTATCCGGAATGTTGACGCCTGCAATACGGGCCATTCAGTGAAACTCCAATTGACAGCTACCTACGCCCCGGAAGCCAAGAAAAGGGCGCGAGATGTTAACGCTGTAATAACAAATATTCAACCCGGCAGCGCACTAGCTGCCGGGTTCTCACGCTTTACACAATCAGCCTTGGCGCTGCTTGTGACGCGGTTCTGCGCTGCAGATCACGCGCACGACACCGTCGCGACGAATGACCTTGCAGTTGCGGCACAGCTTTTTAACCGATGCACGAACTTTCATCACCAACTCCTAGAACCTTACGAGCAACCTCAGCGGAGCATGCCGCTGCCGTAGCCCTTCAGGTTGGCTTTCTTCATCAGGGAATCGTACTGGTGCGACATGAGGTGCGATTGCACTTGGGACATGAAGTCCATGACAACCACAACCACGATCAGCAACGAGGTCCCACCGAGGTAGAACGGCACATTCGCTGCAACCACGAGAAACTGCGGCAACAGGCATACAGCCGTCATGTACAGGGCGCCGAACATGGTCAAGCGAGTCAGCACGCCATCAATATAACGGGCCGACTGCTCACCAGGACGAATCCCGGGAATAAACGCACCGGACTTCTTCAGATTCTCAGCAACATCCTTCGGGTTGAACATCAACGCCGTATAGAAGAAGCAGAAGAATATGATGCCAGCACTGAACAGCAGGATATTCAACGGCTGCCCTGGGGCAATCGCCTGCGAGATGTCAGCCAACCAGCCCATGCTCTCGGATTGACCGAACCACTGACCAAGCGAGGCAGGGAACAACAGGATGCTGCTAGCGAAGATGGCCGGGATAACCCCCGCCATGTTCACCTTCAACGGCAAATGGCTGGTCTGCGCAGCGAAAACCTTACGACCTTGCTGCCGCTTGGCGTAGTGCACGGCGATACGCCGCTGGCCACGCTCGATGAAGACCACGAAACCGATGATTGCAACAGCCAGGAGGCCAACAGCAAGCAGCGCAATGATGTTGATGTCGCCCTGACGAGCAGACTCGAAGGACTGGCCAAGCGCGCCCGGCAACCCCGCGACGATACCAGCGAAGATCAGCATCGAGATGCCGTTACCAACGCCTCGCTCGGTGATCTGCTCACCCAGCCACATCATGAACATCGCACCAGACACGAAGGTTGTGATGGCGACGAAGTAGAAGCCGAAATCGTTGCTGAACGCGACGCCCTGACCAGCCAGACCGACGGACATGCCGACGGCCTGAACGATCGCGAGCACCAGCGTGCCGTAACGGGTGTACTGGCTGATCTTGCGACGCCCGGCCTCACCTTCTTTCTTCAACTGTTCCAGCTGCGGACTGACAGCGGTCATGAGCTGCATGATGATCGAGGCCGAAATGTACGGCATGATCCCCAATGCAAAGATGCTCATGCGCTCCAGCGCGCCGCCGGAAAACATGTTGAACAAGCTAAGGATGGTCCCCTCGTTCTGACGGAACAGTTCGGCCAGTCGATCGGGATTGATCCCGGGAACAGGGATGTGTGCGCCAATCCGGTAGACGATGATCGCCATGAACAGAAAGCGCAGACGAGCCCATAGTTCGGACAGACCACCATTACTCAGCGCGGAGAGAGCACCTTGCTTAGCCATTTATTCCTCGAACTTGCCGCCAGCTGCTTCGATAGCCGCACGCGCACCCTTGGTGGCTGCGATACCCTTGAGCGTCACCGCACGACCAACCTCGCCGGACAGCATGATTTTCACGCGCTGTACGTTCTGGTTGATGACGTTGGCGTCTTTCAGGCTCTGCACGGTAACGACATCACCCTCGACCTTCGCCAACTCGGAAGTACGCACTTCCGCGCGGTCCATGGCCTTCAGCGAGACGAAGCCGAACTTCGGCAGACGGCGGTGCAACGGCTGCTGACCACCCTCGAAACCGGGAGCAATCTTGCCACCGGAACGGGAAGTCTGACCCTTGTGACCACGGCCACCAGTCTTACCGAGACCGCTACCGATACCACGACCGGGACGCAGCTTTTCGCGACGGGCACCCGGCGCGGAACGCAGATCGTTCAATTGCATGATTAGCCCTCCACACGGAGAAGGTAGTAGGCCTTGTTGATCATGCCACGGTTCTCAGGAGTATCCTGAACCTCAACGGTATGACCAATGCGACGCAGGCCCAAGCCCTTGACGCACGCCTTGTGATTGGCCAGACGGCCGTTCACGCTTTTTACCAGCGTGACTTTGACAGTAGCGTTAGCCATGGTTAGAGAATCTCCTCGACGCTCTTGCCACGCTTGGCTGCCACGGATTCGGGCGACTGCATGGCCTTCAGGCCCTTGAAGGTGGCATGCACAACGTTCACCGGATTGGTGGAGCCGTAGCACTTGGCCAGAACGTTCTGAACACCAGCAACTTCCAGCAGCGCACGCATGGCGCCACCGGCAATCACACCAGTACCTTCGGAGGCTGGCTGCATATATACCTTGGAAGCGCCATGCGCAGCCTTGGTTGGGTACTGCAGGGTAGTGCCATTCAGGTCGACCTGGATCATATTGCGGCGAGCCGCCTCCATGGCCTTCTGGATGGCAGCCGGCACTTCGCGGGACTTGCCACGACCGAAGCCAACACGACCCTTTCCGTCACCAACGACAGTCAGAGCGGTGAAGGTGAAGATACGGCCACCCTTTACGGTTTTTGCGACGCGGTTAACTTGAACCAGCTTCTCGATGTAGCCTTCGTCGCGCTTTTGCTCGTTATTTGCCATAACTTAGAACTCCAGCCCGCCTTCACGAGCAGCATCGGCCAGTGCCTTGACACGACCGTGGTACTTGAAGCCAGAACGGTCGAATGCAACCTGCGTTACACCAGCGGCTTTTGCACGCTCGGCAACCAGCTCGCCAACTTTCTTGGCCGCGTCGACATTGCCAGTGGCGCCATCACGCAATGCTTTGTCCAAGGTAGAGGCGCTGGCCAGAACCTTGCTGCCGTCGGCCGAAATGACCTGGGCGTAGATGTGCTGCGAAGAGCGATAGACGCACAGACGCACGGCTTCGAGCTCGTGCATTTTCAGGCGTGCTTTGCGAGCGCGACGCAGTCGAGTAACTTTTTTGTCGGTCATTTGCTATGCCCTACTTCTTCTTGGCTTCTTTACGACGGACAACTTCATCCGCGTAACGAACGCCCTTGCCCTTATAAGGTTCAGGGCGACGGAAATCGCGAATCTCCGCGGCGACCTGACCAACCAGTTGCTTGTCGACACCCTTGATCAGGATCTCGGTCTGGTTCGGGGTTTCGGCGACCACACCTTCCGGCAACGCATAGTCGATCGGATGGGAGAAACCGAGCGCGAGGTTCAGCACCTGACCCTTGGCTTGCGCCTTGTAACCCACACCAACCAGCTGAAGCTTACGCTCGAAGCCCTGGCTGACGCCGATCACCATGTTGTTGACCAGCGCACGAGTGGTACCAGCCATAGCGCGAGTCTGCTGATCACCATTACGACCGGCAAAGCGCAGCTCGCCGGATTCCTGGATCACTTCCACAGACGGATGAACGTTCAGTTCGAGAGCGCCTTTTGCGCCCTTCACCGAAAGCTGCTGACCGGACATCTTGATTTCGACGCCAGCGGGCAGCTTGACGGGGTTCTTAGCAACGCGAGACATGCTTATCCCCCCCTTAGAACACAGTGCAAAGCACTTCGCCGCCAACACCAGCAGCGCGAGCAGCACGATCAGTCATCACACCCTTGTTGGTGGAGACGATCGACACACCCAGGCCACCGCGTACTTTCGGCAACTGGTCAACGGACTTGTACTGGCGCAGGCCAGGACGACTTACGCGCTTGAGTTCTTCGATGACCGGACGACCTTCGAAGTACTTCAGCTCGATGGACAGCTGCGGCTTGGCATCACCGCTGACCTGGTATCCCGCGATATAGCCTTCACCCTGAAGAACATTGGCTACAGCCACCTTCAGCGTGGAAGACGGCATGCTTACGACGGACTTCTCGGCCATCTGGGCATTACGGATACGAGTTAGCATGTCCGCTAACGGGTCCTGCATACTCATGGGCTCTTAGCTCCTAAAACAAAAAAATAAGCCTTGACGGCTCGTGTCGCCAATGGACAAACCCGGCAAAGTGCGAGGCTCAGGCGAGCCGGACATTCTAGAGAGTCGCCATAAGCGAATCAAGCCCCACAGGGGGCTTGATCGAAAAACAAACAGGACCCGAAGGTCCTGTTGTTTTGTTACCAGCTGGCCTTGACCAGGCCCGGCACGTCACCGCGCATCGCGGCCTGACGCAGCATGTTGCGCGCGAGACCGAACTTGCGATAGACGCCGTGCGGACGACCAGTCAGACGGCAACGGTTGCGCAGGCGCGAAGCGCTGGCGTCACGAGGCTGCTTCTGCAGTGCGACCTGAGCTTCCCAGCGCGCTTCCGGAGAGGACTCCGGGTTAGCGATGATTGCCTTCAGTGCCGCACGCTTCTGGGCGAACTTGGCGACCGTTTGCTGACGCTTCAGCTCACGGTTCTTCATGCTTTGCTTAGCCATGTGCCTACTCCAATCAGTTACGGAACGGGAAGTGGAAGGCACGCAGCAAAGCGCGACCTTCTTCATCCGTCCGGGCAGTGGTGGTCAGAGTGATGTCCAGACCACGCAGGGCATCGATCTTGTCGTAATCGATCTCCGGGAAGATGATCTGCTCTTTCACGCCCATGCTGTAGTTGCCACGTCCATCAAAGGACTTGGCGTTCAGGCCGCGGAAATCACGTACGCGCGGCAGGGAAATGGAGAGCAGACGATCCAGGAACTCGTACATACGCTCACGACGCAGCGTCACCTTGACACCGATCGGCCAGCCTTCGCGGACCTTGAAGCCAGCGATGGACTTGCGAGCATGAGTGACCACGACCTTCTGGCCGGTAATCTTTTCCAGGTCAGCGACAGCGTTGTCGATGATCTTCTTGTCACCGATCGCCTCGCCAATACCCATGTTGAGGGTGATCTTGGTAATGCGCGGAACTTCCATCACGTTCTTAAGCTGAAGCTCTTCCTTCAGCTTGGGCGCGATTTCCTTCCGATAAACTTCTTTTAGTCGTGCCATGGTTATCTACCTAGCAGTCTCAAGCGTCAACCGGCTTCTGGGTCGACTTGAAGACACGAATTTTCTTGCCTTCTTCAACCTTGAAGCCAACACGGTCTGCCTTGTTGGTTTCGCCGTTGAAAATGGCGACGTTAGAGACGTGCAAAGGCGCCTCTTTCTCGACGATACCGCCCTGAACGCCGGACATCGGGTTCGGCTTGGTATGGCGTTTGACGAGGTTGATCCCACCGACGACCAGACGGTCGTCAGCGAGCACCTTGAGCACCTTACCGCGCTTGCCCTTGTCTTTGCCGGCGATGACGATGATCTCGTCGTTGCGACGAATCTTTTGCATGCGGCTACTCCTTACAGCACTTCAGGGGCGAGCGAGACGATCTTCATGAACTTCTCTGTACGAAGCTCACGCGTCACCGGCCCAAAGATACGGGTGCCGATAGGCTCTTGCTTGTTGTTCAACAGAACAGCAGCGTTGCCATCGAAGCGGATGATAGAACCATCGGGACGACGGACACCATGGCGGGTACGAACCACAACAGCGGTCATAACCTGGCCTTTCTTGACCTTGCCACGAGGAATCGCTTCCTTGACGGTAACCTTGATAATGTCGCCGATGCCGGCGTAACGGCGGTGCGAACCGCCGAGCACCTTGATACACATGACGCGACGAGCGCCACTGTTATCAGCCACATCGAGCATGGATTGAGTCTGAATCATATAATTTCTCCGACCCCTAGCCCTTAGACTTCGACGGCACGTTCAACGACGTCAACCAGCATCCAGGTCTTGGTCTTGGCCAGCGGACGAGTCTCGCGGATGGTGACCTTGTCGCCGATACGGCACTGGTTGGTTTCGTCGTGGGCGTGCAGTTTGGTCGAACGCTTCACGTATTTGCCGTAGATCGGGTGCTTCACGCGACGCTCGATCAGTACGGTGATGGTCTTGTCCATCTTGTCGCTGACGACGCGGCCGGTCAGCGTGCGGACGGTTTTCTGAGCTTCAGCCATGATCACTTACCTGCCTGCTGGTTGAGCACAGTCTTGACACGAGCGATGTCGCGCTTGACTTGCGAGAGCAGGTGAGACTGCCCCAACTGGCCAGTCGCTTTCTGCATACGCAGATTGAACTGGTCCCGCAGCAGCTCGAGCAGTTGCTCGTTCAGCTGCTCAACGGATTTTTCACGAAGTTCATTCGCTTTCATCACATCACCGTCCGCTTAACAAAGGAGGTGGCGAGCGGCAGCTTTGCAGCGGCCAGGGCGAAAGCCTCACGCGCCAGCTCTTCGGAAACACCCTCGATCTCGTAAAGCACCTTGCCCGGCTGAATCTGGGCTACCCAGTACTCGACGCTACCCTTACCTTTACCCATACGAACTTCGAGGGGCTTCTTGGTAACGGGCTTGTCGGGGAACACGCGGATCCAGATCTTACCGCCACGCTTGACGTGACGAGTCAGCGCACGACGTGCAGCCTCGATCTGACGCGCGGTCAGACGACCACGAGAAACAGACTTCAGCGCGAACTCGCCGAAGCTGACCTTGCTACCGCGCTGAGCCAGACCACGGTTGTGGCCGGTCATCTGCTTGCGGAATTTTGTACGCTTGGGTTGCAACATTTGGCGTACCCCTTACTTAGCAGCTTTTTTACGAGGAGCAGGCGCTTGAGGCTTGAGCTCTTCATGGCGACCACCAATCACTTCGCCTTTGAAGATCCACACCTTGACACCAATCACACCGTAGGTGGTGTGCGCTTCGTAAGTGTTGTAATCGATATCGGCACGCAGGGTGTGCAGCGGCACACGACCTTCGCGATACCACTCGGTACGGGCAATTTCAGCCCCACCCAGACGACCACTGACCTGGATCTTGATGCCCTTGGCACCAATGCGCATGGCGTTCTGTACGGCGCGCTTCATGGCGCGACGGAACATCACGCGACGCTCCAGCTGCTGAGCTACGCTCTGTGCAACCAGCATTGCGTCGAGCTCCGGCTTGCGG
>Ga0310345_10000220_pt1 | contig 107326 bp, 98 predicted proteins | sample HC15DNA20500_MG_FD_204667 | JGI IMG/M metagenome (GOLD analysis project Ga0310345, IMG submission 204667) | Marine microbial communities from station ALOHA, North Pacific Subtropical Gyre - HC15-DNA-20-500_MG | ecosystem: Environmental > Aquatic > Marine > Oceanic | place: Pacific Ocean: North... | reverse complement strand
ATTGCTCCATCACCGGGGCCAGCGGGTTATCACCACCCGGAGCAGGCATACCACCGGACAAGGCTTCTTCGAAACAGGCTGCCGGGTCTACCTGACCATCAGCGGATTCTTCCGGGCAAAGCTGCTCGGTGAGCGGGTTGGAACCTGAGATCAGGTCCTGCACGTCACCAAAGGCGGCACCGGCTTCCGTCAGACAGTCGATCGGCGTGGTCGGGCCAACGTCACCGGCAGCGGTTTCCGGACAGAACTGTTCCAGCACCGGCGCCAACGGATTGTCACCACCGCCACCACCGGGCAGACCGCTTTCAGCCGCTTCGGTGAAACAGGCGGCAGGATCAATCGGCGTCGTTTGTGCGGCTTCCGGGCACAGGTTTTCGGTCAGAGGGTTCGGGCCCAACAGCAGGTCCTGAACATCCTGGAAGTTACCACCGGCTTCGGCCAGGCAGTCAAACGCGGTTGAGGCACCGATTTCAAGCTGTGCGGTTTCGGGACAGAACTGTTCCATGACAGGAGCAAACGGATTGCTCGGGTCGCCCCCATCGCCACCGTCACCGCCATCTCCACCGCCATCACCGGGGAAACCACCCGCCCCCATCAGGGCTTCGGCGAAACATTTCGGTGGGTCGATGCGGCCATCTGCCGAATCTTCCGGGCAGATCTGGCTGGTCAACTCATTGCTTTCGGTAATCAGGTCATAGATGGCCACATAGTTACGGCTGGCTTCATCCAGACAGTTCATCGGGGTTTCTTCGTTAAACTCACCGGCCCCGGCTTCCGGGCACAGTTGCTCGGTAATCTGGTCAGCACCAGGCAAGCCACCGCCATCACCGCCGCCAGGCAAACCGCCGCTGCCCGCAGCTTCAGCGAAACAGTTCGCCGGATCCACCTCGCCATCAGCGGATTCTTCCGGACAGATCGCTTCAGTGATCGGGTTGGAACCACCAATCATGTCACCCACGTTTTGCAGGTTGCCGGCAGCTTCCTGCAAACAGGCCGCCGGAAAACTGGCGCTACCATCGAACGACGTATCGGTGTCGTAAATAAAATCCTGATCCAACAGTTCGCCGTTGAACGTCAGGGTGGCATCAAAGGCCTGTGCCGCTTCGGGACAGAACTGTTGAACCACCGGATTCAGCGACAAGGTATAGCCGGTATCTTCCTCAGCCTCCTCTTCGCCTTCGTCCATACAGGCTTCCGGGCTGATGTTGCCAAGCTCGTCAGGCGCACTACTGGTGGCCGGACAGAGCGCATCAGTCAGCGGGTTTTCCTGATCAATGATGTCTGCGATTTCTGGTGGCAGGGCACGGGCGGCTGCGCCCGCGGCGTCTGCGGCCGGCGAAGAACTGCCGCCACCGCCACCGCAGGCGGCCAGCATGGCCGCAAGGGCGCTGCTACCTACCAGAAGTTTGAGTTGATTAGCCAAGGTGAACCCCTCCATGTGCTTTGTCGTTATGTTCCCCCCTTGGGGAGATTGCATGTGCGACTATGGAAGGGATGTGCAATCTGCTGTAGAGCAACGCCGTTGACAGAATGTAAGCGAGCGTAGCCAGCGTTACCCGATCGTGTCTGAAGACGGGTCAACGCAACTTTTTGATAACAGATCCATGCTTATCACTTGGAAGAGCCCATCACCACGGAGGCATGGGCGCGCACATGGCGGTGGTTATCCGTCTTGCTGAGATGCGGGTGCACGAAAGCGCCGATTTCGCGAAATGCCTGCCCGGCCTCGGGCAACCAGGCAGACAGCGCCTGAAACACGTGGGGCATGTTTTCCCACACCTGCAACCGACAGGCCACGCCCGCCGCCTCGGCGCGCTGAGCAATCCGCTGGGCATCGCTGAGCAGCACCTCTGTGCTGCCAACCTGAATGATCATGGGCGGCAGGCCTGTGAAATCCGCAAATACGGGTGACAATGCAGGCGCTGCAGGGTCCTCTCCGCGACTATAGGAGGCCGACACGAAACGCAGTGCGTCCAGGGGAATCAGGGGGTCTTTGTCCACATTGTCACGAATCGAATCACCAGAGCAGGTCAGATCGCCCCAGGGACTAATGAGCACAGTACAGGACGGCAACGGCAAGCCCATTTCACGCAGCCGCAGCAGAGTGACCAATGACAGATTGCCTCCGGCAGAATCCCCGGCGAAGACAATCTGCTGCGGATCATAGCCCTGCGACAACAGGGCCCGATAGGCGCTCACCGCATCCTCAAGGGGAGCCGGGTAACACCAGTCCGGCGGCTGCCGGTAGTCCAGCGCCAGCACTTTTGCCCGGCAATAGTGGCTCATTCGCCAAGTCACTGCCCGGTGCGATCGCGGTGAACCAAAAAAATAGGCACCGCCATGAAAATACAGCACCACTCGACTGGCCCGCACCTGCCGGCCGGCGATCAACCATTCACCGGGTACGCCCCCCACATGTGCACGGGCAATGTGCACATCCGATGGAACCGGTAAGGCAAGCGTTGCCGCATCAAACCCCAGTTGTGAAAACTTCATGAACCGCGGGGTAAAGCGCACCCGATTCACCACCGGTTTCACAACCCCTCGCAGAGCGGCGCCAATGGCCTTGCCCTGCCAGCTGACGGCACGAAAATACTGGTTGTTATTGTCGTTCATTGCATCGTTATTCCACTGGCCCAAAACCAGAGTAAGTGGTCATTCTTTGGGGAACAAGCCACAATAGCCTCAGCTTTGTTGATCAATAAACGACAGGAAGACGAGACGCGGTATGGAATCACTGCGCCAACGCTGGCGGCATATCATTTTTGGTACCGATACCCCGGCCGGGCAGCTGTTTGATGTGCTCCTGATTGTGGCGATTCTCGGCAGTGTGGTCGCGGTGATGCTGGATAGCGTTTCCGGACTCCATGAGGATTACGGCGCCTGGCTATACGCCGCCGAATGGTTTTTTACCCTTCTCTTCACACTCGAATATGGGGTACGGCTTTGGGTCAGTGATCGCCCGTTGCGCTATGCACGCAGTTTTTTTGGCATTGTTGACCTGCTTTCCATTATCCCCACCTACCTGAGCCTGTTTGTTCCCGGCTCCAATTATCTGCTGACCATCCGTGCTCTGCGTGTGCTGAGAGTCTTCCGGGTGATGAAGCTGGCCAAGTTCATGGGCGAAGCCAATCAACTGGGGCTGGCACTGGTACGAACCCGGCGCAAGATTGCCGTATTCATGTTTTCGGTTTTTGTGGTGATCATTATCTTCGGCAGCCTGATGTATGTCGTCGAGGGCCCCAGGAACGGCTTCACCAGCATCCCGCGCAGTATTTACTGGGCCATCGTCACGATCACCACGGTCGGTTACGGCGATATTTCCCCGCAGACACCACTGGGGCAACTGATTGCATCACTGGCCATGATCACCGGCTACGCCATCATTGCGGTGCCCACCGGCATCGTCACAGCCGAAATTTCTGCCGCTCGCACCAGCATGCAGTACGAGCGCGAGTGCACCCATTGCCACCGCCACGCGCACGACCCGGATGCCCGGTTCTGCAAGCAGTGTGGCAATGAGCTGCCAAAGTTGTCGCTGAAAGGGCCGGATGGCTAAGCTTGCTATGCCGTGCTTCTACGGCTTAACCACAACGGTGAGGTGTCAGGGCTTGCGTCCCCTGGGCAGAGGCACTGTTCCTCGTGCAGGTCCCAGAGGATCATGAACCTCTGGGACTACCGGTTTTCTGCCTTTTGCGTTAGTCGTCCGACCTCAGACGTCCGACCTATCTGTTTTCCCGCTAATCCGCGATCAACCTTAAATAAGGCCCTCGCGCTCCAGCACTTCAATAAACAGGGAAGGCTCCGGGCGAATCCGGTAGTTGTCGGTCAGATGCTGGAACACCAATCGTCCTTGAGCGTCCAGGATCAACACCGTGGGCATAACCGTATCACTGTCATAACCCAGCACTTCGAGTCCCGCCGGCGTGCCCCCCGCGTCAAGAATCCCCAGCGCACGGGCGGCAGCATTGTCATCATCTCGCAGATAGTCAAAATTCACTGAAAACTGTTTTGCCAGTTCCGCCGACTGGGCATGGGATTGCGGACTGATCAGCGCCACACGTACCCCCTTCTCTTGCAGGGACTGATAGGCCGCTGCCACTTCGCGTATCTGGGCAAGACATAACGGACACCAGTTACCCCGAAAGAACAACATCACCACCGGGCTGCCCACAAAGTCCGCCACCGTCACCGGACGATTCTCAAGATTGGTAAACTGTACTGCCGGCAGCATTTCACCGACTTTCGCCACCACCGGGCGCTGTTGATAACGGCTGTACCAACGAATATAGAGATGCACCCCGGCCAGATTCAGCACCGCAAGCGTGGTCATCAACCAACAGGCATGCCCGGCCAGAAACAGACTGATCACTGCTAGGGTGCCCAGCATTGAGGGCCAGAAGACCCAGGGCAATGAGGCACTGGTTCGTGCCGGTTTCCCGAGAAACAGCCACCCCAGAAACGCCAGCATGGGAACAGCGGCAAGCAGCAGCGCCAACGACGCCAGATTCCCGGACGACACCAGCAACCACAGAGCGAAAACGACCGTGGCTACCGCGAGGGAAATCAGACCGGAAATAAACAAGGATTTGAGACTTTTCATGGACAACCCCATTGTGCATTCGCCATTGGATGCACAATGGGGACAGGCGTTACAAAAGAAATCAGGCGCTGCAGGTTTCCAGAAGACCGCGCAGCTCCGGAATACACGAGCCACAGTTGGTGCCGGCCTTGCAGCACTTGCCAATGGCTTCCACGGAATCTGCGCCCTCTTCCACAGCTGCCTCGATGGTCTTCTGTCGAACCTGATGACAGCTGCAAATCACCGGCCCCAGATCGGGACCGGCATCTGCGGGTTGCCCGGCCAGAATCGATAGCGCCTGCACTTCACTGCCTTCAGTGAAGCACGTCGCCAGCCACTCCACGTCACACAGCGGCAGGGTTTCGCCAATGGCCAGCCAGGCAATCAGCTTGCCATCGCTGTCCAGAGCCGCACGGCGGAAATGCCCGGTAGAGGGATCATTCAGCGCCAGCCACTGGGCGGCCTCTGGCATCCATTCGTGAAGTTGTTGTTCGGTTAGGTCCGCATCGCCGGCCAGCCGATAGCGTTGTACCTGGCCCGCCTGCAAAAATGCATCGACGGGAACTCGGGCCCAGTACTCCACGGCGGGCGGGGTTGCCGCCGTGAACAACCAGCCATGCCAGCGGGGTTGCCAGTCGCTGACATTAACCGGCGTATGTTTGAACGCTGGCTGGCCGGAATGCGGATCCAGACGTGCCGGTACCAGGGCATCAACCCGGGCCCGACGAGAAAACTGATCAGTCCAGTGCATGGGCATAAACGCGGTACCGGGACGCTGCCCGCCATCGCTTTTAACCCGCACCAACGCATCACCCACCCGGCTGGTCAGGCGGACAAAACCGCCATCTGCGAGTCGGTAACGCTCGATGTCTTTGGGATGCAAAGCCGCAAACGGCTCGCTGAGGTGGGCAAACAAGCGACCTGCGCGCCCGGTGCGCGTCATGGTGTGCCACTGGTCGCGAATACGGCCACTGTTGAGAATGATCGGGAAGCTGTCGCCAATCTCGCGCACCACCGGATTCTCGCAGGCCACAAAACGGGCACGGCCATCCGGGGTGGAGAACGTGCCGTCCGCAAAGCAACGGGCACCGCCCTGCAGTGGCCATTGCTGGGGCTGCCACTGCTCGTATTGGTCGGCACTCAGTTCCGCCGCAGCAGTCAGGTCAAGCCGCTTGCCAAACCGGCCTGCCAAGGCGGTGAGCGCCGAGTACTCGGCAAAAATTTCGTGTTCGTGCTGATAACCGAATCCCTGGCTGTACCCCATACGGCGCGCCACTTCGGTGATAATCCACCAATCCGCCCGGGCTTCTCCCGGGGCGGGCTGAAACGGCCGCTGACGGGAAATACAGCGCTCGGAGTTGGTGACCATGCCGGACTTCTCACTCCAGCCCAACGCGGGCAGACGGATGTCCGCACACGCTAGGGTATCGCCGCTGGCCACACAGTCGGAGACCACCACCGTGTCGCATCTCATCAAGGCATGACGAACCCGGTCGGCCTCTGGCAGGGAATCCACCGGGTTGGTGGCCATGATCCAAACCGCTTTTACCTCGCCACTTTCCACCGCATTGAACAGGTCCACGGCAGTGAGACCGTTGTGTTTTGCCAACTGTTCGGTCTGCCAGAAATCCGCCACCGCGGCGTGATGTTCGGGGTTATCGATATCCAGGTGCACGGCCAGCTGGTTGGCCAGACCGCCCACTTCGCGCCCGCCCATGGCATTAGGCTGCCCGGTAATCGAGAACGGGCTGGCGCCCGGCTTGCCGACACGGCCGGTAGCCAGGTGGGCATTGATAATCGCGTTGCCCTGGTCTGAGCCGTTTCGGGCCTGATTCACCCCCTGTGAAAACACTGTCACAGTGCGTTCGCAGGCCGCAAACCAGTGATAAAAGGTGGTCAGATCGACTTTCGACACACCCAGCTGTCGGGATAGTGCGTCCCAGTCGTTACCCTGGGCGCGGGCTGTAGCCAGTGCCTGATCAAAGCCGTTGGTATGATGGGCGATGTAATCCTGGTCCAGCGCGTTGTGATCATCCAGCCAGGTCAGCAGACCGTTGAACAACGGCACATCCTGACCGGGTCGCACCGGTATATGCAGGTCGGCAAGATCGCAGGTGGCGGTACGGCGAGGATCAATCACCACGACTTTCATTTCCGGCCGTGCCTGCTTTGCCGCAGCAATGCGCTGGTACACGATCGGATGTGCCCAGGCGGTGTTGGAGCCGGTAAGAATCACCAGATCCGCGATTTCCAGATCTTCATAACAGCCCGGCACAACATCTTCACCAAAGGCACGCTTGTGGGCGACCACCGCACTGCTCATGCACAGGCGCGAATTGGTATCAATGTTGGCACTGCCGATGTAGCCCTTCATCAATTTGTTGGCCACATAGTAATCTTCGGTGAGCAGCTGGCCGGAGACATAAAAGGCCACGGCATCGGGGCCATGTTCATCCACGATACGGCGAAAACGCTCGGCCACTTCTTCCAGTGCCCGGTCCCAGCTCACCCTTTCCCCATCGATATCGGGATACAGCAAGCGGTCCTGGTCGCCCAGGGTTTCCAGCACAGACGAGCCCTTCACACACAGTCGGCCCGCGTTGGCCGGGTGTGCTGAATCGCCTTGCAGCTCCTTGCCATCGGTGCGAATTCCGCAACCTACGCCACAATACGGGCAAGTGGTACAGATACTACTCATGCGGCAATTTCCTCCTCGCCGTCGCCGCCCCTGTCCGCTGCCTTGCAGAACGCTTCGCCCAGCAGCAACACCTGGCGACGGGCGCCGATATCTGCATGCTCGCGCCACAAGGTTTCGTAAAAGGCAGCGTCAGACACATCGCCATACAGCACCATGCCGATGATCCGGTTATCACGAACCTGAAGACGACGGTAACCACCCGGCAGAGACAGCTGCAGGGTTTCCCCTTCACCGCCTGTGCCTGCGCCTTCAAAATCGCCAAACGAGACCAGATCAATACCGGAAATTTTCAGGCGGGTGGCACTATCGGCATAGAGATATCGCCGGTGGCCCAGTTCCGCCAGATGGCTGGCACACACCGCAGCCTGTTCATACAGCGGTGCGACCAGACCGAAGGTCCGGTTACGGTGCTCCACGCATTCGCCAATGGCATAAATAGCAGGGTCAAACGTTTGCAAGGTGTCATCGACACGAACACCTTGGTTAACGCTTAAGCCTGCGTAATCGGCCAGTTCCGTCCGCGGAACAATACCCACGGCCTGAACCACATAATCTGCAGGCAGACGCTGACCATCGGCCAGCCTGACAGCCGCCACGCGGCCCTGCCCTTGCGTTTTCGTATCAGCGCTCTCGATGGCAGCCGTGCGGGCCTGCATGACAAATTTCACGCCCCGTTTTTCCAGGTCGTGTTGCAGGCGATGACCGGCTGCCTCATCGAGTTGCTGATTGAGCAAGTGGCCGCGACTGTGAACCAGGGTGACATCATGCCCCTGCTTCACCAGTGCATCGGCGGCCTCAAGCCCTAAAAAGCCGCCGCCCACGACCACCACACGGGCGGCCGAGAGCGACAACAACTTGCGCACGTCATAGAGATCGCGAAAGCTCATGACGCCGTCTAAATTCACTCCCTCAACGGGAAGCTGGCGGGGTGCAGCCCCGGTAGCCAGCACCAGGCGGTCGTAGTCCAGCTTGTGGCCGGCGGCAGTGACCACCTGACGACGGTGGCGGCGGATAGCCACCACCGGTGAACCGGTTATGAGTCGAATTCCCCGGTCCCGGTACCACTGGTGCGGGTGGGTGGTGATCGTGACTTCGTCAGTCCCACCACCCAACAGGGGCGACAGCATGACCCGGTTGTAACCGGCAAAAGGTTCTTCCCCGACCACCGTGATCTGATACAGATCCGGCGCCAGGCGAGTCACCTCTTCCAGCAGACGGATCGCCGCCATGCCGTTACCAATTACTACCAGTTTTTTCATTACTGCCTTGCCCTTGCGGTCAGTGCGCGGCCGACATGGCCACTTCGATCACGTCACCCTCCACCCGAACCGGGTAGACATTCAGGCTGACGGTTTCGTCTTCGATACACTGACCGGTTTCCAGATCGAAGTGCTGTTTGTAGATCGGCGAGGCCACGACCTTGCGGTCCCCGATCGATCCGAGGATCCCTCGACTCAGCACATTGGCATGACTGAAGGGATCCAGGTTGTCCAACGCATAAAACTGGCCATCACGGGTACAGAACAGTGCGGCCTGGCCCGCCGGCAGACGAACGCCTACCCCGGTGCCCGGCAACACATCACTGACCTTGCAAACGGCTTTCCATTCCACGGCAACAGAACTGTTCATGATCAGGCCTCCTGGACCATTTCAATGCGTTCGTGCTCGTAGGCCGGGCGACGTTGGCCACGCTCACGAACGTACTGCAGGTTGTCATCGTTGGCGTCATCGTTAACAAAGTGCTTGAAGCGCTTGACCGCTTCCTCGTCTTCGATGGCGGTCTTCCATTCGCACTGATAGGTTGCAATTACGTGCTGCATTTGCGCTTCCAGCTCTTCACCGATCCCCAGCGAATCATTGATGATCACGTCCTTGAGGTATTCGAGGCCGCCCTCCAGGTTTTCCATCCAGACACTGGTGCGCTGCAGGCGATCAGCCGTCTTGATATAGAACATCAGGAAGCGATCGGTGTACTTGATCAGTTCCTCATCGCTAAGATCCGAGGCAAACAGATCGGCATGACGAGGGCGCATGCCGCCATTACCACAGACATACAGATTCCAACCTTTCTCGGTAGCAATGACACCCACATCCTTGCTCTGCGCCTCGGCACATTCACGGGTACAACCACTGACCGCAAATTTGAGTTTGTGCGGGCTGCGCAGCCCTTTGTAGCGCTCTTCGATCTGGATGGCAGTACCTACCGAATCCTTCACACCGTAACGGCACCAGGTCGAACCCACGCAGGACTTCACGGTCCGCACCGACTTGCCATAGGCATGACCGGTTTCAAAACCGGCCTCGACCAGAATTTTCCAGATTTCGGGAAGCTGATCGACGCGGGCACCGAAAAGATCGACCCGCTGACCACCGGTAATCTTGGTGTAAAGGTCATATTTCTTGGCCACTTCACCGAGCACAATCAACTTGTCCGGAGTGATTTCACCACCGGCAACGCGGGGCACGATGGAATAGGTACCGTCGCGCTGCATATTGCCCATGAAGTAATCGTTGGTGTCCTGCAGGCCCGCATGGGGTTTGTTCAAGACCCAATCGTTCCAGCAGGAAGCCAGCACATTGGCCACGGTCGGTTTACAGATATCACAACCATCACCGCTGCCATGTTTTTCCAGCAGCTGATCAAACGTGGTGATCTGGCCAACACGTACCAGGTGATAGATTTCCTCACGGGAATACGGGAAGTGCTCGCAGACGTGGTTGTTGACTTCCACACCCCGTTTTTCCAACTCGCTGTCGAGCACCTGTTTCACCAGTGCAGCACAGCCACCACAAGTACCCGCGGCATTGGTGCAGGCTTTCAGGTCGCCCACGGTCATGCAGCCACCATCGATAGCCGCACACAGATCGCCTTTGGAAACGTTGTTACAAGAACAGATTTGGGCGGTGTCTGGCAGGGCATCGGCACCCAGCAAGGGGGCGCCATCAGAGACCGGCGCCACCAGGGCTGCCGGATCGCCAGGCAAATCCATTTCGTTAAGGCACAGTTGCAGCAGGTTGCCATAATCGGCGGCGTCGCCGACCAGCACCGCGCCAAGCAGTTTCTTGCCGCACTCGCTCACCACCGCCTTCTTGTAAATGCCAGCGGTCTGATCCATGAACACGGTGCTGCGACAGCCCGGGGTGTTGCCGTGCGCATCACCGATGGACGCGACATCCACGCCCATCAGTTTGAGCTTGGTGCTCATATCGGCACCCTGGAACGCTTTTTCGGCCTTGCCCATCAAGTGCTCGGCAGCAATTTCCGCCATCTGGTAGCCCGGCGCCACCAGACCAAAGATACGGCCATTCCACAACGCCACTTCACCGATGGCGTAAACATCTTCATCTGAAGTCACACAGTGATCGTTGACGACGATACCGCCGCGCTCGCCCAGCTCCAGTTCGCAGGCACGACCCAGGGCATCCTGCGGACGGATACCAGCGGAAAAGACAATCAGGTCCGTTTCCAGATGCTTGTCTTCACCAAACACCATACGGTGTTTGCAGCTTTCGCCATCAATAATCTCCTGAGTGCCAGTGCTGGTATGCACAGTCACACCCAGTTCCTGAATTTTGTCTTTCAGCAGACCACCACCGAAATCATCCACCTGAACGGCCATCAAGCGCGGGGCAAATTCCACCACATGGGTTTCCAGACCCAGATCGTGTAATGCCTTGGCGGCTTCCAGGCCGAGTAGCCCCCCGCCGACCACAGCGCCGACTTTGCCGCCTTTACTGGCGGCAATCATGGCATCCAGATCATCGATGGTGCGGTACACAAAGCAATTATCGCGATCGTTGCCCGGGATCGGCGGCACAAACGGGTAGGACCCCGTGGCCAGCACCAGCTTGTCGTAAGCCAGGGTCTCACCGGTATTGGTGGTCACAGTTTTGGCAGCTCGATCAATGCTGTCGGCTCGGGTCTTGAGCTTCAGGGTAATACCGTGCTCTTCAAAAAAGCCCTGCGGCACCAGTGACAGGTCATCGGCAGTCTTGCCGGAAAAGTAGCTGGTAAGCCCAACCCGGTCGTAGGCCGGCAGCGGCTCTTCACACAGCACGGTAACGTCGAATTGGTCACGGCCACCCTGGGCTACCAGCGATTCCAGATAACGCTGGCCCACCATGCCGTGACCGATCAAAAGAAGTTGTTGCTTTGCCATAAGGCTCACCCTCGCGGTGCGTAACTGACACCCACCCCGAAGCAACCCTTGTGCCAACTTTTTATCTTGTTGTTTTTATTGAATTTTTGCCGTTATAACGGAATACCCTACAGAAAATGTGCGTTCTTTTAATGCGCCAATGCACGACAAGGATGCACTTTTTCGTGCACCGAAATGTTCCATTTTCGCGCTCCCCCTTTGCGCACTATCCCGGCGCACGCCCCCCTCTTTCGCCCTGTTTATCTATACAAATCATAAGGTTAAACAAGTGGCACAGGAGTTGCTCACAAACACAGACCGTTAATCGCCCATGTATGGAGTTTTCGTGAGCGCCGACAAGCTGAATTTGTTTAATCTGTCCTCCCCACGCATTCGCTTGCTACACCTGAGCTGGCTGGCCTTCTTTATCAGTTTTGCCGTGTGGTTTTCCCACGCGCCACTCATGGGCCACCTTCGGGAGGTGTTTGATCTGACCAGCGAACAGGTAAAGGCACTACTGATCTTGAATGTTGCCCTTACCATTCCGGCCCGGGTCATCATTGGCTCCCTGGTGGACCGTTTTGGCCCCCGTATCGTATTCGGCACCCTGCTGATTACCGCGGCCTTCCCGTGCTGGGCCTTTGCCATGGCCACCAACTTCGAACAGCTGGCGATCACCCGCCTTCTGCTCGGCTTTGTCGGTGCCGGTTTTGTCGTCGGGATCCGGCTGATCAGTGAGTGGTTCCCCGCCAAGGAAGTGGGCCTGGCAGAAGGCGTCTACGGTGGCTGGGGGAACTTCGGTGCGTTTGCCTCTTATGTCGCCCTGCCATCACTGGCTCTGTGGTTTGGTGGTGAAAACGGCTGGCGCTGGGCGATCGCCAGCACTGGCGCCCTAGCGTTTGTGTACGGCCTGGTGTTTCTGTGGCGTGCCCGCAACACCCCCGCTGGCGCCTCCTATTTCAAACCCAAAAAAGCCACCGCACTGGAAGTCAGTAATCGGCGAGACCTGTTCTTCTATGTGGGCGCGTGCCTGCCGCTATATATCGCCCTTGGCGTCATTGTCTGGCGGCTCGGCCCGCAGGGGTTTGATCTGTACGGTGAAGCGACCCAATGGATGATGGCGTCGCTGGTGCTGGCTCTGGCAGTGATCCAGCTTTCCCAGGTCTGGAAGGTGAACCGCGAACGCATGCTCGAACCGGCCCCCAAGCATGACCAGTACCCCTTCAAACAGGTGGCCATTCTCGATCTGTCCTACTTCATCACCTTTGGCGCCGAGCTGGCAGTGAAATCCATGCTGCCTCTGTTCTTTCTCGACACCTTTGCCGAAGTGACTCCGGTGACCGCCGGCCTGCTAGCCTCCGGCTTTGCGTTCACCAATCTGATTGCCCGCCCCGGTGGCGGCTGGCTGTCTGACCGTATCGGCCGCAAGAAAGCACTGACCATTCTTATTGGCGGTCTAATGCTGGGCTTCATACTCCTCAGCCAGATCAACAGCAGCTGGCCTGTGCTGGTGGCCATGGTCGCCACCATGGTGTGCTCCTGCTTTGTCCAGGGCGGTGCAGGCGCGGTATTTGCCACTGTCCCCCTGATCAAGCGCCGCCTGACCGGCCAGATTTCCGGCATGGTGGGCGCCTACGGCAATGCCGGGGCAGTGATTTTCCTCACCGCGCTCACCTTCGTGAACGCCAGCACCTTCTTCCTGGTAATCGCGGGTTGCGCCGCTGTCGTACTGGCCGCAGTCCAGTTCCTTGATGAGCCCAAAGGGCACATTGCGGAAGTGGATGAAGATGGCCAGGTTCAACTGATTGAGGTGGGCTGAACCGTATGGCAGGCACGGGCAAGGCATGGCATTTCCCGCTGGCGGTCCGGGGCACCCACCCGGACAGCCAAGCCCGTTTTTGCCCCAATGGCGCTCACTTTTTATGCACCAGCGAACGGCGCCCCGCGCACCGCTTGCACATCAGTCTGTCGCCAAATAACGCCAAAACAACAAAAAAACCATTACTATCATACCCTTACAATCTGGCACACCCTTTGCTTGATATGAGCTTGTCATCAACGCTGCCGTCTATGGAGTTACCATGAGCGCCGACAAGCTGAACCTGCTGAATTTCTCTGCACCGCGCATCCGGCTGCTGCACCTGAGCTGGGTCGCTTTCTTTATTACCTTTGTGGTGTGGTTTTCCCACGCCCCGCTAATGGGTCACCTGCGTGAGGTATTTGACCTGACCACCGAACAGGTCAAGGCCTTGCTGATTCTCAACGTGGCCCTGACCATTCCTGCACGTGTGGTCATCGGCTCTCTGGTCGACCGCTTCGGCCCCCGTATCGTGTTTGGCACCTTGCTGATGCTTGGCGCTCTGCCCTGCTGGGCCTTTGCCATGGCCAACACCTTTGAACAACTGGCCGTCACCCGTTTGCTGCTGGGTTTCGTGGGCGCCGGCTTCGTGGTGGGCATCCGTCTGATTGGTGAATGGTTCCCGGCTCGTGAAGTGGGCCTGGCTGAAGGCGTCTACGGCGGCTGGGGCAACTTCGGTTCTGCCGCGGCAGCCATCACCCTGCCCACCGTCGCACTGATGTTTGGCGGTGAAAACGGCTGGCGCTGGGCGATTGCCAGCACCGGTGTTCTGGCCTTCCTGTACGGTATGTTCTTCCTGTGGCGGGCCCGCAACACCCCGGTTGGCGCCTCTTACTTCAAACCCAAGAAAAGCTCTGCACTGGAAGTCAGCACCAAACGTGATCTGTATTTCTATCTGGCCATGAGTATCCCGCTGTACGCCGCCCTGCTGGTCATCGTATGGCGCCTTGGCCCGAGCAACCTGTCCCTGTTTGGCAGCACCGCTCAGTACGTCCTGATTGCCCTGATCCTGTCGCTGGCAATTCTGCAAATGGGCCAGGCCTGGCGTGTAAACCGCGAACACCTGAAAGAAGGTGTCGAAGAACACGATCGCTATAACTTCAAACAGGTCGCCATTCTCGATCTGTCTTACCTGGTGACCTTTGGTTCCGAATTGGCGGTGGTGTCCATGCTGCCGCTGTTCTTCGCCGACACCTTTGGCCTCGAACCCGTGACCGCCGGCCTGCTGGCGTCCGGTTATGCCTTTATGAATCTGGCGGCACGCCCGGGCGGCGGCTGGTTGTCTGATAAGTTTGGACGCAAGAAATCCCTGATCATCCTGCTTGCCGGCCTGATGGTGGGATACGGCCTGATGAGCCAGATCAGCGGAACCTGGCCGCTGCTGCTGGCCGTGGTTGCCACCATGTGTTGTTCCTTCTTTGTACAGGCGGGTGAAGGTGCCGTGTTTGCCACCGTACCGCTGATCAAGCGTCGTCTTACCGGGCAAATCGCCGGTATGGTAGGCGCTTACGGGAATACCGGTGCGGTCATTTTCCTGACCGTCCTGACCTTTGTGGACGCCAGCACCTTCTTCCTGGTGATTGCTGCCAGTGCAGCCGTGGCCCTGGCCGCCGTCCAGTTCCTGGACGAGCCAAAAGGTCACATTGCCGAAGTGGACGAAAAAGGCGAAGTCCAGCTTATTGAAGTGGGCTGATCGCCACCCCTGCTCACCAGCCGCAGGCCGCCACAAGGCCCCTGCGGCTGGCGCAGTTAACCGTGAGACCCTGGAGCCCGGATATGGAAACTTCCACTGCTGATCTGCCCGCCCCGAGTGCGCTCGACACTACCGCGGAGCACGAACCCGACCTGCACCCGAAGGTTCGTATTGGTCAGTACAGCGATGCCGGGCCCAAACTGCACAACCAGGATGCCCTGGCCATGCAGATTCCTGATGGCCCCCTGCTTCGTACCAAAGGCATCGTAGCGGCACTGGCCGATGGCCTGTCTACCGCCGGAGCCGCCCGCGAAGCGGCGGAGTCCTGTGTCCTCGGCTTTATCAGTGATTACTACGCCACTCCCGCCTTGTGGAGTGTCCCCCGCTCGGCCCAGCGCGTTCTCGAAGCACTGAACCGGTGGTTGTGCCGCCAGACCCTGGCCGGCGAAAGCCACTTGTGCACCCTGTCGCTGTTGATTCTGCGTTCGCGCACTGCCCACCTTTTCCAGGTCGGGGATTCGCGAATCTGGCGACTACGCAACGACAAACTGGAATGCCTGACCCGTGACCACAGTCGCATGATCGGTGAAAACCGGCAGGTGCTGACTCGGGTGATGGGCGGCGACACCCGGCTCGACGTGGATTACAGCAGCACCGACCTGCAAGTAGGCGATATCTACCTGCTGACCACCGACGGCATTCACGGGTTTCTAAGCCGTTCGCGCATGCAAGGCATTGTTCGCGGCTGCGAGGCCCCCGACGTGATTGCCCAGACACTGGTAGAAGCCGCACTGGCCAACGGCAGTGATGACAACCTCAGCTGCCAGGTGTTGAGAGTCGACGGCCTGCCGGATGCCAGTGCCGATGAAACCCTGAAACAGCGTGGCAGCCTGCCACTTCCCCCTCCCCTCAGCCCCGGGATGAAAGTCGACGGGTTCACCGTCAAACGAGAACTTTATGCCAGTGTGAGAAGCCACCTGTACCTGGTGGAAAATGAGGAAGGCAAGCGTTCCGTATTGAAAACTCCTTCGGTCAATCTGGAAGACGACCGCGATGCCCTGGAGCGGTTCGTGATGGAAGGCTGGGTCGGAAGCCGGCTGCGCAACCCGCACCTGTTGCACGCCCTGCCACTGCCAGAGACCCCCAGCTGCCTGTACCAGCATCTGGAGTTCATCGATGGCGTTACTCTCAAACAGTGGCTCAAGGAACACCCGGATGCGGCCGTAGAGGAAAAACTGTATCTGGCTGACCAGCTGCTCAACGGTATTCGCGCACTGCACCGTGCGGACGTTATCCACGGCGACCTGAAACCCGACAACATCATGGTCGATACGTCCGGGCTGGTTCGCATCGTGGATTTTGGTAGCTGCCATTGCCGTGGCATGGAACAGAGCGCCTCGGACATTCCACTGGGTACCCGGGACTACACGGCACCGGAACTGGTCGACGGGGACGCTCCCAGCGAACAAAGTGACCTGTTTTCAGCCGCCGCGATCATCCACGAAATGCTGACCGGTGCCCTGCCCTGGCAAGGCCGTTACGAGAAGAGCAACCACCGACCGCTACCCGCACTGCAGACCCTGAACGCCTTTATCCCATTGTGGATCAACAACGTCCTGCAAATTGGCCTGCAACGGCACCCCAACCAACGTTTCGCCGACGCTGCCGAATTCCGCGACGCCCTGCGCCGCCCCGTCCGCGCCACCAAACCCGGCAAGGACAACAGCATCAACGAGCTGCGATTATGGAAAGGGGCTTGCCTGGTGTTGGTGATGTTGTTGCTGATTAGTGTGAGCCTTAATCAGTGAACAGTTAACAGTGAATAGTGAATAGTGAATAGTGAACAGTTGCGCGAGCAACGACATTCTTTCTAAAACGCATGAGGCCGCGCCCAAGCCCTGGACGCGGCCTCATGCGTTTTAGGCCCAATTCCGGTTATTCCGCGGGTTTTCGCTGTTAACTATTCACTGTTAACTGTTAACTATTCCAGAGCACCCAACACAAACCCCTCCCCACCACTCTCAACCACCAACCTGCCATCCACCTCCTCTGCCCAATCCACCAACTGGTAGAATGCGCTTCGGCCGATCAGGGCGTGCAGGTTCTTGCGTACGGTAATGTAGGGTGAGGGTTCGCCGGTTGAGGGGTCGGTGTCCACCCGGATCGGGTGCTCGGCACCCGCGATGACATGGCTACCCACATTGGTGGTGAACACCAGCTTGTTGTCAACCTGCTGGACTTCACCCGCTACAAAGGGCGCATCTTCTACCTGGATACGGAGTTTCTCCACCGGCGTAATCAGGAAGTAATCCTCCCCTTCACGCAACAGGATGGTGGAAAACAGGGCGACCATGCGCTCACGCTCAATGGGCGATCCCTCATAATACCAGGTGCCGTCTCGGGCAATGCGCATATCAATATCGGCATGCCGTTCCGGCTTCCACGCATGTACCGGCGGCAAGCCGCTCTCGTCTTTCTCTGCCTTTTCCAACAAGGTCAGCAGATCGTCGGGCTGGCTCATTTGGCCCCCCGTTGCCCCTTGTTCCCCATACGGATACCGATTTCGATAAGGAAATCCACGAAATCATCCTTGTCATCAATAAGACGCTGGTAAAACGGGGATTCCATCAGTGCCACCGCACCATGGGCCAGCGCCCAGGCGGAACAGATGTGGTAGATCGGGGGGACATCTTCCAGCGAACCTTCTGCCATCCGCGCTTCGACGATCTCCGTCAAGCGGGCAAAATTCGCTTCACGAATGCTGTGCAGCTTTTCTACCAGCTCGGGCAGCGCATGATCCTTGATCACCTTGTTTTCCAGGCGATCAAACAGTTGGTAACGCTTGGGATCACTGATCCGGAAACGGAAATACTCCCGGGCCAGTTTCTCCTTGTCGTCCGCACCGGAGATCTGCTTGAACACCTCTGCCAGATCCTCCTCGTAGCGGAGCATCAACAGCAGATAGATCTCGTTCTTGGTTTCAAAGTGCTTGTAGATGGTGCCTTTTCCGATGCCCACCCGGTCCGCAATCATCTCCACCGTGACACGGTCTTCGCCTTCCTCCAGAAACAACTCCAGAGCAGCATCAAGAATTTGCCGTTCACGCTGGCGAAACTCTTGCGCCTTGCGCGTGGCTTTTTCCAGGTCACCCATCCATTTCTCCTTGAGCACAACAGAACTTGTCACTCCTGCCGGCAATTCTAACGTATTCCTTTTTTATAAGCATACGAACGAATACCCTGCGCTGTTTACCTGCATAAGACAATCTGCCGCGTTAGCATGGTGTCAACGCCAGAACCGGTGCGCAAGCAAGGGAGCCAGGATGCCTTCATCAGTGCCAGACCACACGGAATTTCCCCAGCAGGATGACCTGCTCTATCTCAACCATGCGGCCGTTGCCCCCTGGCCGCAGCGCACCCGCGATGCGGTGTGCGCCTTTGCCGAGGCCAACTGCAGTCTCGGCGCCCGGGATTACCCGAAGTGGCTGGGAGTGGAGCAACGGTTACGGCAGCGGCTCGCCTGGCTGATCGGCCAGGTGGATACCGATGAGATCGCCCTGCTGAAAAATACCTCCGAGGGCTTGTCGGTGATTGCCCAGGGGCTGGACTGGCAGGCCGGGGACCAGATTGTGATCAGTGATCAGGAGTTCCCGTCCAACCGCATTCCCTGGCAAGCCCTGGCCAATCAGGGAGTCGACGTCGTTGAGGTCAATCTGGACGTCGACGATCCAGAGCAGGCCATTATTGAAGCGCTAACCCCAGCCACCCGGCTGGTGTCCCTGTCAGCGGTGCAATACGGCAGCGGCCTGTTGATGGACATGGCCCCCATTGGCAAGGCCTGCCGTGAGCGAGGCATTCTGTTCTGTGTGGATGCCATCCAGATCCTGGGCGCCCTGCCCTTTGACGCCCGCGCCTGCATGGCCGATTTTGTGGTCGCCGATGGCCATAAATGGATGCTGGGCCCGGAAGGGCTGGCATTGTTCTACTGCCGCCGGGAAGTACAGCCGGAGTTGACCCTGCGTCAGCATGGCTGGCATATGATTGCCAACCCGGGAGACTACACCCGGAAGGACTGGCAGGTCTCCGACAACGCCAAACGCTTCGAATGCGGCAGCCCCAACATGCTGGGTGTTCATGCGCTGGAAGCCTCGCTCTCGTTGCTGCAGGAAACCACCATGGAAACCGTGGCAGACAGGCTGGCGGAACGTGTCCAGTACCTGATTGACGGTCTGCGACAGCGCGGCGCCTCGCTCTTGAGCCCAGCTGCCCCCGAACGCTGCGCAGGTATCGTTACGTTCACCCTGCCCGGAGAAGATCCTGCAGCGACCTTTCAACGCCTTAAACAAGGTGGGGTGGTCTGTGCTGAACGAGGCGGCGGCGTGCGATTTTCACCGCATTTCTATACGTCGTATTCGGTCATCGACCGGGCTTTGGCCCTGCTGTAAGCTCCAGTGACTTTGATTGTTGGGTGGGATAGAGAATGAGTCGACAGCGCGCGGTCTACGAATGGATTTGCCGCCGTCTGCAACGGGACGAGTCCTTGGGACACCCCAGTGCGGACCTGGAAAGCCTGCGCTCGGTGATTCGCCCCTGCGATGTGCTGCTGGTCTCTGGCCACAGTACCGTAGACCGCACGTTCAAGGTGATCGGCGATAGCCGCTACGCCCGTGCCGTACTTTACGTGGGCCGACTTCATGATGTGGCCGACCCGGCCCTTCGCGCCCTGCTGGCCGACTACACCCCCTGCGAACCGGACACCCAACTGGTAATTGATGCCCGCCTGGAACGAGGCCTGATCGTAGAGCCCCTGTCAGCCCTTGAGGGTCGACAGATGCGTGTGTGCCGGGCCCAGGGGCTCAGCGACAGCGAAGCCCAGGACGTCATGCGTTATGCCATCAGCCGTATTGGAGCCGGTGGCGGGCAGTCCTGGGGCGCCCTTGCCCTGCTCGGCATGATGCCGTGGCGCTGGCTTCCACTTTTGTGGCGTACCCGCATGTACCGACGCTGGGCCGGAGAGCTGATCAAGGCACTCAGCGGCACCGTGGTTGCCGATGCCTTCAGCTTCGTCCAGTTTCCCGTCATGCCATTGGTCAAGGAAGATGGCAGCGGCGCGCGCCTGCTCCGGCTGCAGCCCAGAGCGGTTACCGCCGCCGACTTTGATCACTCGCCCTATTTCGAAATCATCAAGGCCCCCTTCCAGCTGACGGAAATCCCCAAAGGGGTGGACGCCGTCCCCTGGAAGGGCAATCAAGGCGCGCTGGCGCCCGAGCGCCAGCGCCACCTGTCACTGGTAGAACCGGCGAACGGCAACCAGCAGTAACGTCGTCAGCCACAGCCAGGACAGGCTGCCACCACCACCACTGCCACCCCCATTGCCACCAGACTGAGCGGGCGGAGTGACGGTAGCAGCACGCGCCTGAGCTGGCCGTGTGGTGGCGTAGGTGTCCCCCGCCGGATAATCCCCGTTGTCAGACCAGACCTGCACCGACATAACCGTATCGCCGTCACCCTGCAGCAGAAGCTGCTGCGCGGCGAGCGTAGCGGGTGCCACATCGCCAAGACCGCACTGCACCGTCGTACTGCCACTGCAATTGTCCGGCACCTCGGCAGACCAGCCATCAGGCACATAAAACGCCACGCGCACGCGAGCCGCGCTGCGGTGCGTAGCCCGATTTTCCACCTGGGCATTGACTCGAACACGGCCATCATCGCCACGGCGCGTCGTTAACGACAGCACCAGGTCCGGCTCATCGCTGAACACCAGACGGAAACTTTCCCCGGCCCTGGAAAAATAATCGTGTGAATCGCTCACCGGTCGCACCGTGACATCGCCCGCCCAACGGTCACTGGCGCTCAGCGTCAGGTTGTAACGGCTACCCGTCGCCCCGGCACTGAGCGACTGACTGCTGTCACAGCGGGTATAGGTCGCGTAGCGCTCACAGTTCAGGCCGCTGACGGCCACCTTGAGCCCACGCTGATGATCAATCTGCAGGCCCACATTTCGGGCCCGGGTTTGACGGCTGCTGTTGTACAGGCTCGGGCTCAGGGTGACGGGGACGCCGATGGATTGATAGGTCTCACCATCAAGCCCCTGTGGCTCCAGATCCACCAGACCATTACTGGTGGTGCCCTCCAGCCAGGACAGGAAACTGTCAACACGGGTATAGACCGCAGGCACCCCTGAGGTCGCGCAGGTTTCGTGGCCATAGCTGGTGATCCCAACCAACCACTGCTTGTCACCCTGGGCATAAACCAGCGGACCGCCACTGTCACCGCGGCAACTGTCTTGACGCTGGCCCTGCGGATTCATTTCTCCGGCACAGATCTGACTGTTACCCAGATTGCTCCACTGACTGGCACAATAGGCGGGAGACACATAGTCCAGCATGGCACTCTGCAAGGTATCAGACATGCCGTAGCCACTGCTGGCAGTCGAGCCCCAACCCAGCACCTCCAGCGCTTCATCCGCAGGACCTCGGGTCAGATCAGCGATAACCGACGCCTTGCCCAACTCCAACGGGGCGTAACCACTGGCGGAGTCCAGTTTCAGCAAGGCGATATCATTATGAAAAGTACGACTGTCGTAGTGGGGATGTACCCGCACTGCAGCCACCCCATGGCGCTCCGGCGGGGTGCTGTTGCGGTTCACTGAGCCCAGCGACACAAACAGAATCGACGCACTGTGCGTCACCCCGTCAGCCGTGACGCAATGGGCTGCAGTCACAACCCACTGGGGCGCAATCAAGGTGCCGCCACACAGGGTTGCCCCACGTTCCGGGTCGCCGGTACGACTGATTTCCACCTCGGCCATCCACGGCCTGATTGTCTTTACGTCCTGTCCCCCGACTACCCGGGGCTGGGCTTCCAGCGCCGTAACCGTCTGACCCAGGCCTGCCACCAGAAACAGAGCCAACATCAAACGATACATTTCTTTACCCTCAGCTAATATTTCGTTACCGGCGAAATATTAACCACGGAATATCAATGCGTCTTGTGATGCAGTTCTGATATTACGATGGTGGTACAAAGGTACTAGATGAGCGCCAAACCTGACTGGCAAGTCCGGTCACTTTGTGTGGGATTTCGACGCCATTTACGACAAATGACGTCATTTAAAAAGGATTTTTACTGAAGTTTTTTAACCAAAAAACAACTGCATATCGCTGTAAGTTTTACATTGTATCGCTTATTTTGTCAGACAGACCCGTCAGTCATTCTGAATCATCGTCAGTTACACGCGGTAACGCACGGCGCGCCTTGGCGCCCAGATCCATCAATTTGTTGGCCTGACGTAACAGGTTCCCCCTTCCTTGAGTGAGACGATTATGGGTGGTCTCCCAGGCAGAATGCGCCTTGTTGAGCTTGTCGCCCAGGTCGCCCAGGGACTCATCCAGCAACGAGACCTGGTCGCAGATCTTGCCGGCCCGATCGGCAATATCCAGTGCATTACGGTTCTGGTATTCATACCGCCAGATATTCTGAATCGTGCGCAGGGTAACCAGCAGTGTGGTCGGGCTCACCAACACGATATTGCGTGCGAAGGCATCGGTGTACAGGCTGGCATCCTGCTCCATAGCCACCATGAAGGCTCCCTCAATGGGGATGAACAGCAGTACGAAATCCAGGCTGCGGATACCTTCCAGACCACTGTAGTCCTTGGCATCAAGCCCCTTGATATGGCTGCGCAGGGACGCCAGATGCTCACGCAACGCCTGCTCCCGCTCCTCGGCATCCGCTGCTGACGCCAACCGTTCGTAGGCTACCAGAGATACCTTCGCATCAATCACCACATCCTTGTCTTCCGGCAAGTGTACGATGGCATCCGGCAAGCGACGTTGACCGCTCTCATCCTTGAGGCTCACCTGGGTTTCATATTCCCGGCCCCGCGTCAGGCCTGACGACTCCAGCACCCGTTCGAGAATCATCTCGCCCCAGTTGCCCTGGGTCTTCACCTGCCCTTTCAGGGCATCGGTCAGGTTGCGGGCGTCCTCGTGCATCTGTTGGTTCAGCCCCTTGAGCTGATTGAGCTGTTCCAGCAAGGTCGCCTGGGTGCGCGTCTCATCACTGTGAATCTGGTCGACCCGACGACGAAAGTCCGTGAGTTGCTCACGAAAGGGCTTGAGCAGACCGTCCAGGCCCTGTTGTTGCTGTTCGTGAAGCTGCTTGCTGCGTTGTTCAAAAATCCGCGCGGACAGGTTTTCAAATTCCTGCTTGAGCAGCTCTCTGCTCTTCTCCGCGAACACAAGTTTTTCTTCCTGTCCGGCCAGCCGCTCTTCCAGACGGGCTTTCTCTGCAGCCAGCTGCTGAGCCCGGCTTTCACTGTCCTGCAGCCGCTTGTTGGTAATCTCTATCTGCTCTCGCAACAGGGGCACCTGAGCCAACGGCTCACGCAGCTGCTCCTTTTCCTGCTGGAATTGCAGGCTCAACTGTGACTGCCGCCGGCGCTCCAGCAACCAGACCAACAAAGCCGCTATCAGGGCTGCGGCCAATGCCGATGCCAGAGCAATCATTACCGTGCTATTCATCGTTGCGCCTTGCTGAAAAGAGTAAAGAAGTTATCTGCCGTCACCCGAGCCAACTCATCCACCGGGACCCCTTTAAGCTCCGCCACACACTCCGCCACCTGAGCCACAAAACGGGGTTCGTTGGGCTTGCCACGAAACGGTACCGGCGCCAGCCACGGCGAATCGGTTTCGATCAACAGGCGCTCGATCGGTAGCGCTTTCACTGTGTCCCTCAAGGACTCGGCATTACGGAAGGTGACAATGCCTGAAATTGAGACGTAGAACCCCATCTCGATGGCCTGCAGGGCCATGTCCAGGTCTTCGGTGAAACAGTGCAAGACCCCTTTCACTTCACCCTGCCCGTGCTCGCGGAGCAACGCCAGCGTGTCGTCCTTCGCCCCCCGGGTATGGATGACCAGAGGCAAGCCGGTTTCGCGTGCCGCCTCGATATGGGCAATGAAGTAGCGGCGCTGCCAGTCACGCTCTTCCTTGGCGTAAAAGTAATCGAGCCCCGTTTCCCCAATGGCCACCACTTTCGGGTGTGACGCCCGCTCGACCAGCTCTTCAGCTGAAGGCTCACGGGACTCCTTGTACAAAGGGTGCACGCCGACACTGGCAAACACATGAGGATAGCGGTCCGCCAATGCCTGCACATCAGGAAAACTTTCCAGGTCGACCCCGATGCAGAGCATATGGCTGACCCCGGCCTCTTCCGTCGCGGTCATCATGGCGGAAAAGTCACCGCCGTGGGCATCCAGATTCAGTCGATCAAGGTGACAATGGGAATCCACAAAAGTGGCAGCAGACATGAACAGCTCCGGCACGATTAAGGCCCGGAATTGTAGCGTAGATCACCGCCATGCTTCACGCTCCAGGCCTGGATTGATCCCCCGGAAACAACAAGGCCGCGTTCCAACCCTGGACGCGGCCTGCCTTGGTTTTGCGTATTGCGTGTTGCGTTACATGGTATGGGTGGGCCGGTCGGATTCCAGCGAGCCGGCCAAATGGTTCTCAATGGTGACCCGGGCAGTGTCATCCTGATCCGAGAACTGCACCCCAATCCCGGCACTACGGTTGCCCTGAGCCCCCTTGGGAGTAATCCAGACGACCTTACCGGCCACCGGAATCTTGTCCGGCTCATCCATGATATTCAGCAACAGGAAAATCTCTTCGCCCAGCTTGTATTGCTTGTCGGTGGGAATGAACAAGCCACCATGGGTAATGAACGGCATATAGGCCGAATACAGCACCGCCTTGTCCTTGATGGAAAGCGACACAATGCCGCTGCGCCCGCCAGGCATTTTCATGGGAACCGCCTCTTTGCTCTGGTCATCCGTCTAACGCCACTCTTGCCACTCTAAGGGTAAAGGGCCCGTCCGTACGACTTTATTATTAATTTTCAATCAAGATTAGTGGCCAGCCGGGGCAGCGTCAACGCCCACCAGTACCAGCAGCCATTGCTCGTAGAGCAAATCCTTGTTGGGGTTGGCCCCGGCCAGCAAGGCACGGCGACCTTCCAGCACCCGCTGGGCGGCGCGCATCAGGCGTGCCGCAGGCACCGCCGTCGCCAGGCGCTTCAGCAACGGTGCCAGCTCCGCATCCGCACTGTTGTCGTCAGCCACGACGGATTTCAGGCCACGGGCCAGCCAACCGTAAATCACCCCTGCCAATTCTACCGGGTCATGCTTTGCCAGCACTGGCGAAGCCTGCGCGGGCGACTGCCGCCCCTCTGCCACCATGACCAGCGCTTCCAGCAACTTGCGGCGATCGGCAAACCAGTCAGCTTGCTCCAGCGCCAGCGCCTGCAGGGGGGCCCCTTGCGCGGCATCCAGCAACGATTCCGGCTCACTGACCTGCCCCTGCAACCACTCAAGCGCCTGGCCAGTGGCTGGCACCGCCAGCGGCCGCTGTTGGCAACGGCTACGAATGGTAGGCAACAACAAGCTGGGTTGGTGGCTGACCAGCAGTAGCAGGGTCTGGTTACCGGGCTCTTCCAGGGTCTTCAGCAAGGCATTCTGCGCATTGCGATTAAGCGCTTCCGCCGGCTGGATGATGGCCACCCGGTAACCGCCGTATTGCGCCGTTCGGGTCGCAAAACTCACCAGCTGGCGTACCTGATCAATCTTGATGGCCTTGCTGCCATCTTCCGGGCTGAGACGGTGGTAATCGGGGTGCGTCCCGGCGGTACTGAGTTGACAGCCCTGGCAACGCCCACAGGGCAACCCGGCAGGGTTGTCGCACAGCAGCGTCTGGGCCAGTGATTCCGCCAACCGCACCTTGCCTATGCCACGAGGGCCGCTCAATAACAGGGCATGGGGCAAGCGCCCTTGCTGATGCTGATCGAGCAGCCGCTCCATCTCTCCCTGGTGCCAGGGGCAGGGAACCTGAATCGGAGCGGTTACGGCCATGCCAGCATCTCCTCAAGCAGAGGATTGAGTTGCTCTCGCACCTGTTCCAGCGGCTGTGCCGCATCCAGCACCCGAAAGCGCCCCGGCGCCTGACTGGCCCGTTGCAGGTAATGCGTACGAATTCGTTCGAAAAAGGCCACATCCTCCTGCTCGATACGGTCCAGGGCGGCGCGTTTGCCAGCCCGGCTCATACCCACCTCCACAGGCACATCAAACAGGATCGTCATGTCCGGACGGCTTTCGCCAATCACCAGCGTTTCCAGCTGGGCAATGGCCTCAGGATCCAGACCGCGACCTGCGCCCTGATAGGCCCAAGTAGCATCCACAAACCGGTCGCACAATACCCAGTCACCACGCTCAAGAGCCGGGCGAATCTTTTCCGCCAGGTGTTGGGCCCGGGCAGCAAAGACCAATAGCAGCTCGGTATGCGCTGCCATGGGCTCATCCGAGGGGTTCAGCAAGACATGGCGAATGGATTCCGCCAGCGGTGTCCCACCGGGCTCGCGGGTCAACAGCACCGTTTTGCCCGACACACGCAATTGCTCGGCCAACCATTCAAGGTTGCTGCTCTTGCCGGCTCCCTCACCGCCTTCCAGGGTGATAAAGCGTCCACTCATTGCGACGCTCCCGGGGACGAGCGATAGCCTTCACGACGACGCAGCTGGTAATCACGCACCGCTTTCTGGTGCTGAGCCAGGGTTTTGGAAAAGTAGTGACTGCCATCGCCACGGGCAACAAAGTAGAGAGATTCGGTTTTCGCCGGGTGCAAGGCAGCCACAATCGCGTCCTTGCCTGGCATGGCAATGGGCGTGGGCGGCATACCCTTGATCACATAAGTGTTGTAGGGCGTCGGTCGACGAAGGTCACTGCGACGGATATTGCCCTGATAGGACTCGCCCATGCCGTAGATCACCGTGGGATCCGTTTGCAGCCGCATGCCCTTGCGCAGACGGTTCACAAATACCCCAGCGATTTCAGCTCGCTCGCTGGGCACGCCGGTTTCCTTTTCCACGATGGAGGCCATCACCAGAGCGTCATAGGCCGTCTCGTAAGGCAGCCCTTCCTCTCGCTCCAGCCAGGCTTGTTCAAGCACAGCTTCCTGACGCTCCAGAGCCCGCTTGAGCACGGTCAGGTCTGAGGTACCACGGGTATAGAAATAGGTTTCCGGCGCAAACCAGCCTTCCGGATGGCGATCCGGATAACCCAACCGGGCCATCACCTCCTGATCCGATAATCCCTCAAGGGTTTGTGTCAGGGTATCTTCCGTCTCAAGACGGGCACGCAGCTCACGAAAATTCCAGCCCTCTACCAACGTCAGGCTTCGCTGCATGACTTCACCGCGATCCATTTTCTCGAGCAGGGCCAGCAACGAATCGCCAGGATTCAGCTGGTACTCCCCCACGTGCAAACGCGAGTCCATGCCGGTAAAGCTGCTATACAGACGGGCGCCCAGACGGCGGAACTCAGCCTCCTGAGCAGCACCAAGAATCCCCTCGCCTTTCAGCTTCCAGAGCACACGGCTGAGCCCCTCACCGGGCTCAACGCCTACCACACGGGGCTCGTCAACAGGCAGAGGGCGATGGAGATAACTGCTGACCCAGGCCCCGGCCAGAGGAACAGCGACTACCAGCAGGACTACCAGTAGTCCGAAAATTCGAATTTTTTTACGCATAGCGAAATTGTAGGGCCTGTGAGAAGGAAAGCCAGCAAGATTGTATTGGCTGACTGAAAGGCGCACCAAGGGAGTTATTGATGGAAAAGTTGTTCCGCCTGCGCCTGTAATGCGGCCAGCTCGGCCGTCACCGGCCAGTGCCACTGCGCCAGTTTACGCACCGGCAGCACGCCGACAACACTGTTGCACAAAAACAGCGCTTCAGCGTGACGGAGCTGTGACAGCGGCCGCAGATCAGAGCAGACTCGCATGCCCTGCCCGACCAGTTTTTCCTGGAGCACATCCCGCATGACCCCGGCGACCCCCGCACCCGCCCTCGCCAGATCCGGTGTCCACCAGTGATCCTCAAAACGGACAAACAGATTCATGCTGGTGGCTTCCAGCGGTTGCTGACGCGGGGATAACAACAAGCCTTCATCCCACCCGTACCGGGCGACCTCCCGGCGCGCCTGCACCTGGGGCAGGCGGTTAAGGTGCTTGTAGCCTGCCAGCAGATCAGGATGAAGAACCGTCTGGCACACGCCAAGCTCAATGCCCTGCTCTCGCTGGGCCCGGGACCATTGCGGAAGGTCTCCGTGTTGCACAAAGAGGGTCGGGGTAACGCGCGATGGCGGCAGGTAACCCCGCCCACCCACACCGCGAGTGACCGTCATCTTGACCACCCCCTGGCGCCCTGCCAACGCTCCGATCGCGGACGCCAGGGCACCCTGTAGACAACTCGGGGCCGGGGCCGGAATGCCCAGGGCCTGCAAACCCGCCTGCAGGCGGGCCAGGTGGCGAGGCCACAACGGGGCCTCTCCGGCCGCCGTTATGCGCAGGGTTTCGAAAACCCCATCGCCATAGGCAAGGCCTCGATCACGGGGGTCCAGGCGCATTACACCTTCTTGAACAGCAGGGTGCCGTTGGTGCCACCAAAACCGAAGGAATTGGACATGGCATAGTCGATGTTGCGCTGCTGCGCTTCATTGGCGACCAGGTTGAGATCGCAGCCTTCGTCCGGATTCTGCAGGTTGATGGTAGGCGGTGCCACAGAGTCGCGCATCGCCAGAATGGAGAAGATCGCCTCAATGGCACCTGCGGCGCCCAGCAGGTGACCGACCATGGATTTGGTCGAGCTGACCGCCAGCTTGTACGCATGATCGCCATACAAGCTCTTCACGGCAGCGACCTCAGCCAGGTCACCCATTTGGGTAGAGGTGCCGTGGGCGTTGATGTAATCCACCTGATCCGGGCTGACACCAGCATTGCGCAGGGCATTACGCATGGCCTGCATGGCACCAACGCCGCCTTCCGCCGGGGCAGTGATGTGATAGGCGTCATCGCTCATCCCGTAGCCCACAAGCTCTGCATAAATGGTCGCACCGCGAGCCTTGGCGTGTTCATACTCTTCAAGCACCACGGCCCCGGCGCCATCCGCGAGTACAAACCCGTCTCGATCCTTGTCCCAGGGGCGGCTGGCGGCCTGGGGATCATCATTGCGGGTGGACAACGCCCGAGCAGCAGAAAAACCACCAAGCCCCAGAGGGGTGGACGCTTTCTCTGCCCCACCGGCCACCATCACATCGGCCTGGTTCAACTGAATCTGCTGTGCAGCGAATCCGATATTGTGAGTACCTGTGGTACAGGCTGTCACCGTGGCAAAGTTCGGCCCTTTCATGCCGTACATGATAGCCAGATTACCCGCGATCATATTGATAATGGTGCCCGGCACGAAGAATGGCGTCAGCTTTCGCGGGCCGTTATTCACCATCTTGATATGGTTCTCTTCAATGTTGGTCAGGCCACCGATACCCGAGCCGATAGCTGCACCAACACGCTCCGCGTCTTCTTTATCCATATCCAGACCGGAATCACGCACCGCCTGGATTGCCGCAATCAACCCGTACTGAATAAAGATATCCAGCTTGCGTGCGTCTTTCGGAGACAAATAGCTGGAGACATCAAAGTCCGGTACCAGGCCAGCAAAACGCGTGGAAAACGGCTCCGTATCAAAATGCTCAATCGTACGAATCCCGCTTTTCCCTGCCTTGATGCCTTCCCAGCTGGAAGTTACATCTGCACCCAGCGGGGTCAGCATGCCCAGCCCTGTGATTACAACGCGCCGTGTTGTCACCCGAATTCCTCCAGTTCTTCAAATTTGGAGCATTAAACGCTGCCAGTGCGACAAGATTACTACACTCGCCCCTTCAGCAGGCCGCCATTATGTAAGCGGTTATCTCCTCAATGCGCTGGCAGCCTTCGCTACCAAAACGCGCGCACAAAAAAACCGCAAGCTCACTGAACCTGCGGTTTTTTTGTGGTGCTCAGCAACTGAATATCAGCTGTGGGCTTTGATGTAGTCGACTGCGGACTGAACGGTGCTGATTTTCTCAGCTTCTTCGTCCGGAATCTCGGTCTCGAATTCTTCTTCGAGAGCCATAACCAGCTCAACGGTGTCCAGGGAGTCGGCACCCAGATCTTCAACGAAGGACGCTTCTGGCTTTACGTCTTCCGGCTTAACACCCAGTTGTTCTACGATGATTTTGTTTACGCGTTCTTCGATGCTGCTCATGATCCTTTAACTCTCCTGATTGATGGTGTGCTAGCACCTGTCAGCGGCTATTCTAGGTGAACGCAGTTTGCGCTTGCAAGCGAACAGGCCCGGTGCATTTCCTTCAAGTTTTTCCAAATATTTTTTTCTGTAAAAACAGTCAATTAGGCCGCTTACACAGAAACACTTGCGCGCCCCACTTCGGGGCCCAGAGTCTTAACCGGTAAACATGCCGCCATTGACATGCACGGTAGTACCGGTCACATACCCACCGCCATCGCTGGCCAACCAGGCTACAGCGCTGGCAATTTCTTCCGGCTGTCCAAGGCGTCCCAGCGGGATGCCGGACAGCAGGGATTCTTTCTGCGCGTCTGCCAGGCCATCGGTCATATCCGTCTGGATAAAGCCTGGCGCCACGGAATTTACCGTGATGTTACGGGAACCCAGCTCTCGGGCCAATGCACGGGTAAACCCTTCTACCCCGCCCTTGGCAGCCGCATAGTTTGCCTGACCGGCATTCCCCATGGTGCCAACCACGGAACTGATATTGATGATCCGCCCCCAGCGCGCCTTGGTCATGCCTTTCAGGCATGCCTTGCTGACACGGTAGAGGGAATTCAGGTTGGTATTGATCACATCTTCCCACTCATCATCCTTCATGCGAAGCATGATGTTGTCACGTGTGATGCCAGCATTGTTCACCAGTACCAGCGGCGCGCCGAATTCCTCGGTGATGGCTTTCAGCGTGCTCTCAACGGACGCTTTATCGGCCACGTTCAACACCTTGCCAGCACCGTTTGCACCCAGCGCCTCACCGATTGCCGTGGCGCCACCTTCAGAGGTCGCCGTGCCTACCACAAAAAAACCATCGGCAATCAGCTGGTTGGCAATAGCACGGCCAATGCCACGGCTGGCACCGGTGACCAGGGCCACTTTCTTGTCTGTCATCCTTTATCCCCTTGTTCTGAATTGGTCTGAGGTCCGTGCCATCCGCAGGCTGCCGGGCAATCCTGCCCGGCACACATGACAGCCGGGTTACTGTCCGGTCAACGCCGCCTCGAAGGCATCCGCGGTTTCCAGCGCGCAGGAAGCCACATCACGATCAATACGCTTGATCAGGCCGCCAAGCACCTTGCCCGGACCACATTCATACACCCGGATCACACCCTGTTCCTTGAGCGCCTGTACGGTTTCCACCCAGCGCACCGGCGAATAGAGTTGGCGAATCAAGGCATCGCGAATCTGTGCAGGATCGGTTTCCACCGCCACATCCACGTTATTGATCACCGGCATTTCCGCCGCATGGAAGTTGGTGTTATTCAGTGTCTCGGCAAGCTTCTCGGCGGCAGGCTTCATCAGCGCACAGTGCGACGGCACACTAACCGGCAGCGGCATGGCACGCTTGGCACCCGCTTCCTTACAGGCAGCAATGGCACGCTCGACCGCCTCGGCGGACCCGGCAATCACCACCTGACCGGGGGCGTTAAAGTTCACCGCCTCGACCACATCGCCGTTAGCCGCTTGCTCACAGGCAGCACGTACCTGGTCATCATCCAGACCCAGCACCGCAGCCATCTTGCCCTGGCCTTCCGCCACCGCTTCCTGCATCAGCTGACCCCGGGTGCGGACCAGACGCACCGCATCGCCCAGATTGATCACCCCGGCACAGCTCAAAGCGGTGTATTCGCCCAAACTGTGGCCAGCCAGAAACTGCGGGCGCGGCCCACCGCTCTGCTCCCACAGCCGCCACAGGGCAACACCTGCCGTGAGCAACAGCGGCTGGGTATTTTCGGTCTGATTCAGCGCTTCTTTCGGGCCATCCTGACACAAGGCCCAGAGGTCCAGATCCAGCGCACCGGACGCTTCCGCAAACGTCTGTTTTACCGCGGGTCGATCCGCGAAATCGGACAGCATACCCAGTGCCTGGGAGCCCTGACCGGGAAAGATGAAAGCCGTCTTGGACATTGGTTATCCCCTTGAATTCGGCGGCAGTATGCCCGGTTTCGTCGGTGCTGTCCGGGCCACGCTGCAACAAAGTATGAATGAAATCAGTGGTCTTGCCCGGCCGTAGCGGCGGGCGCAAGGGCATCGCTGATCAGCGCCGGTACATTGCGGCGTGCTTCCACTTCAGCCACCTCCAGCGCACTGAGAAACCCCTGCTCGGAGGTACCACCGTGGCTTTTCACGACGATACCGCGCAGCCCTACCAGGCTGGCCCCGTTATAGCGATCCGGGTCCATACGTTTTTTGAGGCCGCTGAGTACCGGTAAGGCGAGCAATCCACTCAGCTTGCGCAACCAGGAATGGCCAATTTCCTCGCGGATCATGTTGCCGATCATCTTGGCCACGCCTTCCATGGTCTTGAGGGACACATTACCCACGAAACCATCGCAGACCACCACATCGGCCTCACCGGCGAAGATGCCGTTCCCTTCGACAAACCCCACGTAGTTCATGTCCGGGGCAGCTTTCAACAGGGCGGCGGCCTCCTTGATCTGCTCGTTGCCCTTGATGTCTTCCTCGCCAATGTTCAGTAATGCGACGCTGGGCTGGCTGACGCCATCCACCGCCCGCACCAGCGCCTGCCCCATCAAGGCAAACTGCATCAGGTGCTCCGGCTCGGAATCCACATTGGCGCCCAGATCCAGCATATGGCAATGGCCTGTGGCGGTAGGAATGGCGGTACAGATCGCCGGGCGGTCCACGCCGGGCAAGGTCTTGAGAACAAAACGACTGACCGCCATCAGGGCGCCGGTGTTGCCGGCACTGACTGCCGCCTGGGCTCGTCCTTCCTTGACCATATTGATGGCGACCCGCATGGAGGAATCTTTCTTCTGGCGCAAGGCCACTGCCACGGGATCATCCATGGCCACCACTTCCGTAGCGGGCTGGATCTCCAGGCGGGCATGGCCAGACAATCCCGCCTTTTGCACCGCTTCAGCCAGCGGCTCAGCCTGCCCCACCAGGATGATATTGAGATGAGCATGGCGGGAAAGCATTTTCGCCACGGCGGGAACAGTCACGGACAAACCATGATCGCCCCCCATGGCATCCACCGCCAACGTCACAACCGACATGGGCTGCTTCCTTTATAAGATATTCGTTCAAATAGCCCGGCCTTGCGGCCAGTTATCAACTGGCCGCCATTCTGACAAAAAAGCGGCCGGGAAACAGGCTTCCTTGTATCCGCTTACAAAAAATCCTCCCGAAGGAGGATTTTGTGGGCACCCTGACGGGCACCTGCGGCCAATAACAAAACGGGAGCCTTAGCCCCCGTTTTGCGTTACCACTTATTCTTCGTCGTCGGTCTCAACCTGACGAATCACCTGACGGCCACGGTACATGCCATCCGGAGAGATGTGGTGACGACGATGCACTTCACCAGTGTTGGTGTCTTCAGTCAGCGCAGAAGAGGTCAGCGCATCGTGAGAGCGGCGCATGCCGCGCTTGGAACGGGTTTTACGGTTCTGTTGAACAGCCATTTCGAGCTCCTCGGGCGTTGAATCAGCCTGAATTTACTTGCCTTGACCTTTAAGCTTGGCCAGCACGGCAAAAGGATTATCCGCGTTTTCCTGTTTCTCAGGTTTGCCGCTGTCTTGCGGCAAAGCTGTCGGGCAAGGGTCATGCAGTGCCACCAACGGCATGGCCAGCAACAGTTCTTCCTCGAGCAGGTCGGTGAGAACCATGGGTTCTTCGCCAACCAGCCAGGGATCAAGTCGCTCCGGCAGTGCCTTGGCCTGATCCTCGCTCCACACCAGTGCCACGTTGATATTGGCCTTGATGTCGCAAGTCACCGGCTCCAGGCAGCGCTGACATGGCAGCACCAGTATCGTGCTGACCTCGCCCTCAATACGCCGATGCCCCTCTTCATCACGGCCGAATGCCAGCGAAATATTCACCGGCTGGTCAAGACTGTCATGGTAATCCTGCAGGCGAGGCAGGTCCGCAACGGTGAGTTGACCTTCAACAATGCGACCCTGATCCGCGTATTTGCGGGGATCGAGGAACTGTGGCAGTTGCCCTGAAAACATAAGCGCGCAATTCTAGGGCCGAGAGGCCCGCCTGTCAAAGTTAATCTCGGAAGCTAACCATTTGAACTAAAAAGACTTTTTCCAAAACGGAAAAAAGTCAGCGAGCAAAATGCACATTTTTTGCCCGTCAGCGGGGATTTTACCCCAAATCCCCTGCCGCAAACCTTCTTCCCGCAGCGGAAAATCACTACACTCGTGCCCGCCAGAAGTGGAGATCCCCATGACAGACACCCCTACCCTGTTGCTCGCCTCATCCTCGCCATTCCGCCGTGAACTGCTGGGCAAGTTGCGGCTGGATTTTATTCATCAAAGTCCAGACATCGACGAAACCCGCCGTCCCGGCGAAAGCCCCACCGAGCTGGTGATGCGACTGGCGAAAGAAAAAGCCGCCGCTCTGGCCGCCCAACACCCGGACACCCTGATTATCGGTTCGGATCAGGTGGCCGTATTAGGCGAGCAAGTGCTGGGCAAGCCCGGCACCGAAGAAAAAGCCATTGAGCAACTGACTGCCGCCAGCGGCCAGCAGGTGACCTTTCTTACTGGACTGTGCCTGCTCAATACCGCCACCGGGCGTACCCAGGTCGCCTGTGAGCCCTTCAATGTACAATTTCGTACCCTGAAACCCGAGCAGATCACCCGTTATGTGGCGCTGGAACAACCGCTCAACTGCGCCGGCAGCTTCAAGTCAGAAGGGCTGGGGATTGTGCTGTTCAAGGCACTGGAGGGGCGAGACCCCAACAGCCTGATCGGGTTGCCTTTGATTACCTTGACGGAATTTCTGGCGGCGGAAGGAATTCAGCTGCCGCCTGAGCTGTGAGCTGTGAGCTGTGAGCTGTGAGCTGTGAGCTGTGAGCTGTGAGCTGTGAGCTTGCAGAATGGTGACCTGACCAGACTAAAGCGCACCCCTTAAAAGCAAAAATCCGACACCCCGGATTTTTGCTTTTCCTCGTAGCTGAAAGCTCACGGCTCGCAGCTGCCTCACCGAATGCTCGGCACCACAGCATCCAGGCCCAGCTGACTGCCCAGTCCCTCACCGATGGACACACCGAACTTGCGCATGAATTCCTCAAAGGGAGAGCGGCTGGCGCTGTAATTCACGGCTTCATCCAGACCCACAACATCCCGCGCCACATCTCCAGGGCTCTTGAGCCCATCCACCAGCCCCATTTTCTGCGCCCGCTCACCGGTCCAGAACAATCCGGAGAACATGTCCGGATACTCATCCACCTTCAGACGATCGCCACGCCCATTCTTGACGGCAGTAATAAACTGCTGGTGGATCTCGCCAAGCATGGTTTGCATGTGCTGACGGTCACGGGGTTTGACCGGCGAGAAGGGATCCATGATCGCCTTGTTGTCTCCGGCCGTCAGTACCCGGCGCTCGACGCCCAGCTTCTCTGCCGCTTCCTGCAGACCAAAACCGGCCATGATCACACCAATGGAACCAACAATACTGGCAGGGTCGGCATAAATCTCGTCCGCGGCAGACGCAATATAATAGGCCCCGGACGCGCCCACATCCGTGATAGCGGCATACAGCTTCTTGTCCGGATACTCATCGCGCAGACGCTTGATGGCGTTATAGACCTGGTTGGACTGCACGGGGGAGCCGCCTGGACTATTGATCTTGAGCACCACCGCCTTGCTGTTTTCTGCCTCAAAGGCTCGGGTCAGACCACTGACAATCAGATCAGCGCTGGCATCCTGATCCGGGGCAATCACCCCGGAAACATCAACGATGGCCACATGCTCTTCGGCCACCGCCATGGTATTGCTGGTCTTGCCCGGCAGCACCATTACCAGTACCGCAAACAGATACACAAAAGTCAGCGCCTTGAAGAAGATACCCCAACGTCGGGATTTCCGGTGCTCGTCCTGGGCCTGACCGAGCAGCTTTTCAATCAGCTTCCACTCACGCTCATTGGCAGGACGCTGCGGGGCGTTATCGTTTTCCATCTATACCGTCTCCGTGACCAGTTCATTCGCCGCCAAACCCACCAGCGGCAGCAAGTCGTTCAATCTATCAATCACCGCCAGCGGCTCACAAGGCAACAGCCTGTCCAGCGGATGAGCGCCATAACTGACCGCTATGCGGTCAACGCCGGCATTGCGGGCCATGTCGAGATCAAAAGAGGTATCCCCGACGACCACCGCCCGTTCAGGCGCAACTGCCAGCTCGTCCAGCAGTTCCAGCACCATATGGGGCTGCGGTTTCGAGCCGCTTTCATCGGCACAGCGTGAGGCATGAAAGTACCGGTCCAAGCCGGTATTGCCCCACACCCGCTGCAAGCCCTTACGACTCTTGCCCGTGGCGACGGCCAGTTTCAGCCCCTGCCCGCGTAGCTGGGCCAACACCTCTTCCGCACCGGGATACAGGGCGCTGGGCGTCGACTCGGCCTCAATAAAGTGAAAGGCATAACGGTCTCGCATCAGCTCTACGCCGGCCGCATCCAGCACCGGATACAAGCTGGCGATCGCCTCTGGCAAACCCAACCCGATAATGCCGCACACCTGATCATCAGCCAACGCGGGCAGCGCCAGGTCCCGGGCCGCCGCATGCATGCAACTGACAATCCGACCGGTAGAGTCCATCACCGTGCCATCCCAGTCGAAAATCACCAGATCGTATTTCATTGATTCCCCCGCAATGCAGCCAGAATAGCCTCAAAGTCCTCATCCAGCGGCGCCGTGACACTCAGGGTCTTTCCGGTGTCCGGGTGCGGGAACACCAGCGTTCGGGCATGCAGACACAAACGCTTGTGCCCCAGGGCATCCAGCAGTTGGGCGCCCTTGTCGATACCGTATTTGTCGTCCCCCAGCAGCGGGAAGCCGCCAAACTGGCTATGCACCCGAATCTGGTGGGTACGCCCCGTCTCCAGGGTCGCCTCGACCAACTGGGCGTCTTTGAGCCGCTCGATCATGCGAAAATGCGTCACCGACGGCTTACCCTCACGAGACACCCGCACGATACGTTCATTGCCATTCTGCATCTTCAACAAGGGCGCCTCGATCGTACGCTCCTTGCCCTTATAACCTTGGCAGATCAGCCAGTAGCGTTTTTCTACCTGCCCGGCCTGCATCAGCCGCTGCAGTTTGCGCAAGAAAGAGCGACGTCTGGCCACCATGATCAGGCCGCTGGTGTCGCGGTCCAGCCGGTGCACCAGCTCAAGCTCCTTCTCGTCGGGGTAGATCACCCGTAACGCCTCGATCAAGCCCAGGCTGACCCCACTGCCCCCATGCACCGCCAAACCCGCGGGCTTGTTGAAGATGAACAAATGGGGATCTTCATGGACACAGGCCCGTGACAGGCGCTCGGTCAGGCCGTCACTGACCTTGGGCGGAGCATCGGATTCACTGGTACGAATCGGTGGAATGCGCACCACATCCCCAGTGGCCAACCGGGTCGTTTGCTTGGCTCGTCCCTTGTTCACCCGCACCTCACCGGAGCGAATAATCCGGTAGATACGGGATTTGGGCACCCCTTTCAGGTGGGTGAACAGGAAATTATCAAGGCGCTGTCCGTGCCGGCCATCGTCGATGGTCACAAAGCTGACACGGTTCGCTGCGGGGGTATCGTCTGACATGGCGGCGATTCTATAGAAAGCCTCATATAGTGAATAGTTAACAGTGGGCAGTTAATAGCTAAAACAAATAAAGACAAAGCCAAGCATAACCCAACAACCCTCTGACGCGGGCACAGCCAGCCAGAACCTGCTCCACCACCCGAGACTGCTCACTATTCACTGTTCACTGCCACAACCGATTGATCCCCCTAGCCTTTTGTTGCTATAGTCAGGCGTCGACCTGAATAGAAGGCAACGGCGACGCGCAGCGAACATTCGCCGTGTGGCCCGCTCCGGCACAGCCGCGAACGACATGGGCCCCGCCCGATCAGGTCTGGCAAAGCGTTACCACCCGCCACTGTCCCCACAAGGTAAACAGTGCCGGGTACAACGCTGCAGAGTAACCCATTTAAAACAGCGTCCAAGGTATGGACCCTGAACATTAACAATGGTGGCCTGCAGCGCCGGTCGAATGACCTGGAAAACAGACAGACAAGAGTTTACATATTGTTGTGCTGCCCGGGAGTGAGATACCACCTCGAGGCCACGGCAATCGCGTAGAAGTAAAACCGCCTGGCCACACTGCCAGTGACCGTTACGCACTAAACATTGCCAATAACTCGGAGAGACGCTGACTCAGGCACACTGATCACCCAGGAAAGCGAAGATCCACGCCCTGCGTGCGCCCTGCCCGTGACTTGCCTGCAGCCCTCCCCCTGGTCTGCTACCGGTTTGCCCCCGGCCCTGCCCAGTGCCACCACTAACGTGTGGTAGCACCATGAAACGTATGCTAATCAACGCCACTCACCCTGAAGAAGTACGGGTGGCACTGGTCGATGGCCAACGGCTGTATGACCTGGATATCGAACACCGGACTCGGGTTCAGAAAAAAGCCAACATCTACAAAGGCAAAATCACCCGGGTAGAACCCTCTCTCGAAGCGGCCTTTGTAGACTTCGGCGCCGAGCGACACGGTTTTCTGCCTCTCAAGGAAATCTCCCGCCAGTACTTCCAGAAAGACCCCAAAGATATTCAGGGTCGCATCAACATCAAGGAAGTCATCAAGGAAGGCCAGGAAGTCATTATCCAGGTCTCCAAGGAAGAGCGCGGCAACAAGGGCGCAGCCCTCACCACCTTTATCAGCCTGGCCGGCCGCTATCTGGTCCTGATGCCCAACAACCCCCGTGCTGGCGGCATTTCCCGCCGTATTGAGGGCGAAGAGCGGGCTCAACTCAAGGAAGCCCTGGGCGCCCTGACCATCCCCGATGAAATGGGCGTCATCGTGCGTACTGCTGGCTTGGGCCGCAGCGCCGAGGAACTCCAGTGGGACCTGAACTACCTGCTCAAGCTGTGGAGCTCCATTGATTCCGCGGCAGAAGAACGCAAGGCGCCCTTCCTGATCTATCAGGAATCCAATGTCATCATCCGCGCCATTCGCGATTACCTGCGCAAGGACATCGGCGAAGTGCTGATTGACTCCGAGAAGGTATTCGCCGAGGCCCAGGGCTTCGTGCAGCAGGTGATGCAGGACTTCCAGCACAAGATCAAGCTGTACAACGAAGAAACCCCGTTGTTTTCCCGCTTCCAGATCGAATCCCAGATCGAGACTGCCTTTGAGCGGGAAGTGAAGCTGCCCTCCGGTGGTTCCATCGTCATCGATCCCACCGAAGCACTGGTGTCCATCGACATCAACTCCTCCCGCGCCACCAAAGGTGCGGATATCGAGGAAACCGCCCTGCAGACCAACCTGGAAGCCGCGGAAGAAATCGCCCGCCAGCTGCGCCTGCGCGATATCGGTGGCCTGATCGTGGTGGACTTCATCGACATGGGGCCGTCGCGCAACCAGCGCGACGTGGAAAACCGCATGCGCGATGCACTGGAAGCCGACCGCGCCCGCATCCAGCTTGGCCGCATCTCCCGCTTTGGCCTGCTGGAGCTGTCACGCCAGCGTCTGCGTCCGAGCCTGGGCGAGACCTCCAGCATCGTGTGCCCCCGTTGTGATGGACAGGGCCATATCCGTGATGTGAAATCCCTTGCCCTGAGCATCCTGCGCCTCATCGAAGAAGAAGTGATGAAAGAGCGCACCGGTGAAATCCAGGCTCAGGTACCTGTCGCCGTGGCTACCTACCTGCTCAACGAGAAGCGCGAACCGCTGCGCGCCATCGAGCAGGCCCACAAGGTACGGGTGGTGATTATCCCCAACCCGAACCTGGAAACCCCGCATTTCGAGGTAGAACGCATCCGTGACGATCAGGTCGTCACCCAGCTGAGCCATGAAATGGACCTGCTGGAAAACAACAACGACGGTGAAGTGCCCAATGCCCAGGACGCCACCGCCAAGCCGCCGCAGGAGCCTGCGGTCAAATTGATGGCACCGGATACTGCCCCGCCGCCACCGAAGCCCGCCGCCGCGGCCCCGACCCCCTCTGCCAATGTGCAGAACCTTGGGCTGCTGGCACGTTTCTTCACCTGGCTGGCACAAGTCTTCACTGCCGAGCCCAAGCCGGAGAAAAAGCCCAAGAGCAGCAAGCCCCAGCAAAAGGGCAACAAGGGCCAGCAAAACAACCGTAACCGGGGTGGCAACACCCGTAACCGCAACGACAACCGCGGCGGCCGCAATGACAACCGCAATCGCCAGGATGATGGCGGCAAGGGCGGCAACCGTGGCAACAAAAGTGGTGACGACAGCGGTAACCGCAACAACCGTGGCCGCAACAACAAGCAGCAGGACAAGGACGACAACCGAAAGGACAATCGTCAGTCCGACAACAAACGCAACGCCGCGGACAGCCGTAACAACGAGAACGGTAACGACAACAACGGTGGCAACAACGAGCGCCGTGGCCGCAATCGCAACAGTAACCGCAATAACGACAACCGCGGCGACAAGGGCGACAACAACAAGGCCGAAGGCAACAAGCCACGTAACCGTAACAAGCAGCAGGACAGCGGCAAATCCGAAGGCAATAACGACAAGGGCCCCAAGGCACCGCGTCGCAACGAAGCCAAGGATGACCGCCCCCTGCGCGAGCGTCAGCGCCCGGCCAAAAAAGACGCGGCCCCCGCGAGTGATGCCGCGGCCGCCGAGCAGGCAAACGACAGCGCCGTAGCCAGCAAAGCCGCGCCGCGCCCGGAGCAAAAGCAGCCCCCCCGTGCGCAGGCCGAGGACACGGCTGCACCGGCTGAAGGGCACCCGCCTGCCAAGCTGGTTCCCGAGCAGGAACCCGCCAGTAACCCGCAACAGACGCCTGCAGCCGCCAAGGAGGCTGCTGAGACTGCGCAGAAACCCGCCCCGGCCAAACCGGAGCAGGCTCCTGTCGCCAAACCCCAGGCTCCGGCGGCTGACGCCAAGGCAGAGCAGGCCCCGAAGGCTGCCCCCGCGCAACAGCAACAGCCCGAGACAACGGCAGAACCCGCCAAACCTGCCGCGCCCAAGGCTGACGCTACCGCCACCAAGCCGTCCTCTGAAGCGGCACCGTCTGACGCACCGAAGCCTGCCGATGCGCCAGCGCCTCAGGCACCACAAAGCGAGAACCGTGAAACCCCGGCGGCTTCCCCGAAAGCCGAGGAATCTACGCCGGCAAATGAGGCAAGCGGTGTAAAGGCTGAGAAGACGGAAAAGGTGCGTGCCAGCAACGATCCACGCTCGCCGGACTACAAGCCCAGCCAGCACACTCCCCGTCCACGGGCGGAGAAGCCCAAGCCGGCTCCTACCGGCAATGAGCTTCCCAGCCGTGCAGTGGAAGTGAAGCCGGTGGCAGCAGAAACCAAACCGGCTGCCGCCGAGCAAGGCATGGCTTCCAACGACCCACGCGCGCGCCGTCGTCAGCAACAGGCCGAAGCCGCCGCCAAGGCCGAAGCCGATGCGAATAACAGCGGCAACAAGGAGAGCACCCCATCAGATTCCTGAAGGTGATCTCCTGAAACAACAACGCCCCGCATTGCGGGGCGTTGTTGTTTCAGGCGGGTGGCTTTTGCGGCCCGCGGCATGATGGCATATCAGGAACAGCAATCAGCGGTTAGCGGTCGGCCCCGGCATCCTCACGGGTTCCTGCTCCAGCTCAACCCCAAACCGGGCTTTCACATCCCGGCAAACGGCCTCAGCCAGCGCCGTCACATCGTCACAGGTCGCGCCGCCATGATTAACCAGCACCAACGCCTGCTCGCTGTGCATACCCACCGGCCCCAGACGCCGTCCTTTCCAACCTGCTTGCTCAATCAACCAGCCAGCCGCCAGTTTCACGCCTTCCGGTTGAGGATAGCTCACCAGCTTTTCATGACGCTGCTGCAGTGACGCGGCCAGCGACGCCGGCACCACCGGGTTCTTGAAAAAACTCCCGGCATTGGCCAGCACCGTCGGGTCCGGAAGTTTGCTACTACGGATAGCAATAACCTGCTCTCGTACCGCAGCAGGTGTCACCGCCACCCCGGGCCGCTGCGCGAAAAACGCCTGCAACGGGGCATAGTCGATATTACAGCGAGGCTGCCGGTTCAAACGCAACTCGATACCAGTGATGATATAGCGGCCACGATCACGGCTTTTGAAACGGCTGTCGCGGTAAGCAAACTCACACTCAGCGGCAGAAAAATGCAGCACCTTGCCAGAGGCGATTTCCATCACCGTGACCTGCTCCAGGACCTGCGACAGCTCAACACCATAGGCGCCAATATTCTGAAACGGGGCGGCCCCTGTGGTACCAGGAATCAAAGACAGGTTTTCCAGCCCCTGCCAACCCTGCTCTACGGTCCAGGCTACCAGATCATCCCAGTGGACCCCGGCACCCGCTGCTACCCAGACATGGGAGTCGTCTTCTTTGACCTTGACCATGCCATCAATCGCAAGCGACAGCGTCAGCCCCGGCAAATCCCCATCGATCACCAGATTGCTGCCCTCACCAATCACGAAAACCGGCTGGGACAAATCTCGCTCGGCAAGCAATTGCCTGAGCGCATCCAGAGTGGCGGGACGCGCCAGATGGTGGGCTTTGGCCGGTAGCCCAAGGGTATTGAGTGCGCGCAGGTCAGCGTTGTGTTCGAGCCCGCTCACAAGCGCTCCTGTAGCGATGCCAACAGGCCCCGGGCTCCATCCTCAACCAGGTCCAATACCTGATCGAAACCATCGTTACCGCCATAATAAGGATCCGGCACTTCTCGCTCTGCACTGTCGGTGGCGTAATCAAGAAAACGGGCCAGAATGCCGCTGGCATCCGATGGGCGCATGGCTTCCAGGTCCGCCAGATTGGCATTATCCATCGCCAACACCACATCAAACGCGTAAAAGTCGGCCGGACTGACCTGCCGGGCCCGCAAGCTGCTCATGTCATAACCGCGACGAGCCGCAGCCTCCTGGGTACGTGGATCCGGTGCGCGGCCAATATGCCAATCACCGGTACCTGCGCTATCAATACGAATTTGCTCTTCCAACCCTGCATCACGGACGTATTGGCGAAACACCACGTCCGCCGTGGGAGAACGGCAGATATTACCGAGGCACACAAACAACACAGAAACGGACATCAGCCCTTCTCCAGCATGGCCTGAACGCGTTCCAGATCTTCCGGGGTATCAATGCCACCAGGTACCGCCTCACACGACGGCGCCACATGAATGGCCACCCCGTTGGCCATCGCCCTCAGCTGCTCCAGAGACTCCAGCCGCTCCAGCGTTGCCGGTTCCCAGGCGACGTATTGATGCAGGAATTTCACCCGATAGGCGTAGATGCCGATATGGCGCCACCATTGGCCACCCTGAATATCCCTGGCGCCTTGTACAAAGGCATCACGATGCCAGGGAATCGGCGCACGGGAGAAATACAACGCCCGCCCGTTGCTGTCGAAGACCACCTTGACCACATTCGGGTTAAACACATCATCTGCCAGCTCAATGGGCTCACAGAGGGTCGCCATCTGACAATCCGGATGGCTGGCCAGATTGGTCGCAACCTGATCAATCACCGCGGCAGGAATCAGCGGTTCATCGCCCTGCACATTGACGATGATATCGTCGTCACTCAGGCCCAACTGCTGAGCAACTTCCTGCAGCCTGTCTGTCCCTGAGGGGTGATCTGTTCGGGTCATGACGACCGGCACCTGGCCTTCCAGCGCATCCGCAATTCGCTGATCATCGGTCGCCACATAAACCTTGTCCGCCTGACTGGTCAGACAACGCTCTGCAACGCGGGCAACCATGGGCTTGCCTGCCAGATCCGCCAGCGGCTTGCCAGGAAGACGGGTAGACGCATATCGCGCCGGCACCACTACATAAAAACTCATGAACAACCTCTTTTAAAAAACCTCAAGCTACAAGCTACAACGCGAAGCCAGGCCTGGTGATTCTGAAATGCCCCAGCCGCGATCAACGCTCATTCGCGGCTTCGAGCCAAGGGTAAAATCCCAGGCTGATCCGCGTTTTAGCTTGTAGCTTGTACCTAATCTTTCCCCAGCGCCCGGTCCAGAATCTGCTCAAGAAGGCCATCCGGCAGGCTCGCCGTCACCGGCAGAAACCACCAATGTGGTTCGGCAAACTCCTTGCACTTGACCGCATCTTTTTCGGTCATCAGCACAGGCAGGCCATCCGCGAACGCCAGGTCCGCCGGTTGGTAGGCGTGATGGTCCGCAAACACATGAGGGGTAATATTCAGGCCCAGGATATTGAGCAGATTGAAGAACCGTTTGGGATTACCGATACCGGCAACCGCATGAACCTGGGGGTGACTACGCAGAAAGTCCTGTGGTGACAGGCTGTGCCCGCCCTGCAAACTCTCGACCCCATCCGGGCGCATGATCATCGGGTGAGCACCGCTCCAGCCACCACCGGTGCTAATGACAAAGTCCACCTCCTTGAGCCGCGAAGCAGGCTCACGAAGCGGGCCTTCCGGCAAGCAACGGCCATTACCCAGGCCTCGCTGACCGTCCACCACCACCACCTCGACACTGCGAGGCAAGGCGTAGTGCTGCAAGCCATCATCACTGATAACCAGATCAGGCTGATGATCCCGTACGGCCACCTGCAGCGCATTATGACGATCAGGATCCAGAATGACGGGAGCGCCGGTGCGGCGAGCAATCAGGACCGGTTCGTCCCCGACGTCCAGTGCCGCACTCTGGGCATCCACCGTCACCGGGTACTGATTCGTCTTGCCGCCGTAGCCGCGCGACACGACCACCACCGTCAGCCCTCGGGCTTTTGCCGCCTGAACCAGCGCGATAACAAGCGGGGTCTTGCCTGTCCCGCCCACAGTAATATTGCCGACCACCAACACCGGCACAGGCGGAACGGGCTTCGCCTTGCGAAACCGGCGCAGCCGTCGCGCGGCTTCCATGGACACCAGCATGGACAAGGGCCGCAACGGCACAAGCCACGGGCTACCCTTGTACCAGCCCTTCTGAATCCACTCACTCACCGACATGGCAATCTGCCCCTGAATCCTCGTTCCCTGAATTACTCTTCTGCAAAGTCCATCCGATAAAGCTGGGTATAGATACCGTTCTTCGCCAGCAACTCCTCATGGCTACCCTGCTCCATGAGCTGGCCCTGATCCAGTACCAGAATCCGGTCGGCCTTCTCGATGGTGGACAGACGGTGGGCAATAACCAGAGTAGTTCGCCCGGCCATGACTCGCTCCAGCGCCTGCTGAATGTGGTGTTCAGATTCAGTATCCAGCGCGCTGGTCGCTTCATCCAGAATCAGCACTGGCGCATCCTTGAGCAATGCACGGGCAATCGCGATACGCTGGCGTTGTCCGCCGGACAGTTGCACTCCATCCTGGCCCAGACGGGTGTCCAAACCCTGCTCGAGTTGTTCAATAAAACGCCAGGCATGGGCATCACGGGAAGCCGCTTCAATCGCCGCATCGTCCGCCGTGCGCAACTCGCCATAGGCAATGTTGTTGCGCACAGTGTCGTTAAACAGCACCACCCGCTGGCTGACCATGGCAATCTGGTTGCGCAGTTCTCCGAGGGTGTATTCATCCAGTGGCACACCGTCCAACAGGATGCGCCCCTGATCCGGATCGAAAAAGCGGGGTAACATGGCACTGATGGTACTCTTCCCCGCACCGGAACGGCCCACCAGCGCCACGGTTTCGCCGGCGCGAATGCGGAAGGACAGATTTCGTATTACGGGTGTTTTTGGCTCGTACCCAAAGGTCACACCGTCAAACTCGATATCACCGCGCACTTTGGTAGCAGGCACATAGAGTCCCTGATCCACTTCTTCCGGTGTATCAAGCAGCTCGAACAGGCTGGCAGCACCGGTTACCCCGCGCTGCACCTTCACATTCACGTCGGTGAGCTGTTTCAGGGGTTTCTGGATCATCCCGGCCGCCGCAATGTAAGACAGGAAGCCACCCACCGTCAGCGCGTCACCCATCAAGTGGATATAGAGATAGGTAATCGCGCCGATCCCGACAGCCACAAACAACTGCACAATGACGGTACTGGCAATCTTGCTGGCATTGAGCTTCACATTCTGTTTGGCAAATGTGCGGCTGACAGAATGAAAACGGTTGGCTTCCTGCTCTTGGCCACCAAAGATTTTCACCTCACCGCTGCCCTCAATGGCCTCACCCAGAAAATGCGTGATATTGGACATGGACGCCTGGATTCGTCGACTGATCTTGCGGAAACGCTTGCTGGTCACATTGACGACCAGGGCAATCAGCGGCGCGACGGCAACCAATATCAGAGTGAGCTTCCAGTTCTGCCAGAGCAAAAAGCCGAATAGCCCAATCACGGTCAAGCCTTCGCGAATGATCACAATGATCGCATCGGTGCCTGCACTGGTGACCTGCTGGGCGTCAAAGATGATCTTCGACATGATCCGGCCTGAGGCATTCTTGTGGTACTCCGACTGGGGCAGCTTAAGAACATGACCGAACACATCGTTGCGCAGCACATACACGATTTGTTGAGCGACCCAGTTCATCGTGTAACTTCCCATGAACTGACCGAGCCCCTGGAATATCACCAACACCAGGGGCGCAATGGACACCACCATCACCCGAAATTCCGTGGGATTGACGATGGTTTCGCCGAGATACCCTGCCAGCTGGGCCGCACCGGCTTGCGTCCCCGCATAAATGGCGTAGCCAATCACACTCAGGACAAGCATGAACCAGTAAGGACGAACATAGGAAAGCAGCCGCTTGTAGGTCGGCCACACGTCCACAGAGGATTGACTCATTGTGCCTCGTCAGGGGTTTGGCGGGTGGTGAGCGACAGCTTAACAAAACCCAGCTGCCCCGCCACGTCGTAGACGCGCACAACAGACTGATAGGCCACATTGGCATCCGCATAGATTTGCAGCGGCAGATCCGTTTTGTCCTGGCCAAGTCGTAGCAGGGCCACACGCAGGCTTCTGCTGTCGCTGGCTGCCAACTTTTCCCCGTTGACCAGATAATCCCCGGTGGAGGTGATCGTCACCTCCACTTGATCTGGCGACGGGGCCAGCGCCGTTCCATCAGCCTGTGGCAGGGTGATCGCAAGCTGCGTCTTGTCATCAAAGGTGGTGGAAACCATGAAGAAAATCAGCAGCAGAAACACCACATCGATCAGAGGTGTCAGATTGACGCTGATTTCTTCCTGGCTGGAACGGGGGAACTTCACGCCTTTTCTCCTGGCTCGGCTTCGCGGTCACCGTGTACCAGATCCACTACGTGTACCGCGCTCTGCTCAAGCTCAACGGTAATTTCTTCCACCCGGCGGACAAAAAAGCGGTGAAAGAAAATAGCCGGAATCGCCACGACCAGACCGGCAGCGGTAGTCAGCAAGGCCTGGGAAATCCCGCCCGCCAGTTGTGCGGCATCACCGGTACCGTGAATCATGATCGCGGCAAACACATCGATCATGCCGATCACCGTCCCCAGCAAACCCAACAGAGGCGTAATGGCCGCAATGGACCCCAGCGTACTGAGAAATTTTTCCAGCTCGTGAATCACGCCGGTCGCACTTTCCTGAATGCTTTCCTTCATGATGTCTCGGCCGTGCTTGGCGTTGGCCAGGCCCGTCGCCAGAATACGCCCCAGCGGTGAACTGTCGCGCAACTTGATCAGATTGCCCTCATTGAGCAAGCCCCGCTTCAACAGGGTCTGCACCTGCGGAACGGTATCCGCCGGCGCCAGTTTGCTCGGCCGTAACGTCCAGAAACGCTCAACGACAATGGCCAGTGCCACCACGGAACAAATCAGGATCGGGAGCATCATCCAGCCCCCGGACTGCACAAGGTCCTGCACCTTTCTCTCCCCTCACTCACTACGTCGCCCATCTGGGCGCAGTCGGGTTACCAGAAACGCCAGCCGGCCGGTTTGTGCCAGGGCCGGGCATGAGATTGGCGCCATTTTGTTATAAGCGGAACATTATCGGCATCACCCCGGCGAAACACAATCATGCCGGACTCATCGGTGCGCAGAACTGTGACTCCCGACGCCCGCAGACGTTCCAGCACCTGCGCATGGGGGTGGCCGAAATGATGGCGATAACCGGCACTGGCAACCGCCCACTGTGGTGAGGTGTCACGCAGAAAGGCCGCCGACGTGCTGGAGCGACTACCATGATGGGCCAGCAGCACCAGATCGCTCTGTGGCCACTGCCCCAGCAATGGGTACTCACTCTCACGGGTAATATCACCGGGCAAGAGCAACGACAGGCTTCGCCCTTCGATATGCAGCACACAACTCGCATCATTGCCACGCGCATTACCGTCGCCCTGCCGCGGCCATAACACCCGAAAGCGCACCCCGTCCCACAGCCACTGTTGCCCGGCGTGACAGGGGGTACTACCGGCTACCCGCTCAGGTTCACCACTCAGCACCGCCCGGGGCTCCGCCATCATTGGCAAGATGGCTCGCAAGCCTCCCGCGTGATCATTGTCCCCGTGGCTGACCACAATCCGGTCAGGGACAAGGCCAAAACGATTGAGCCACGGCACCACGATACTGGCTGCCATACTGCCACCCGGCCAGGATGCCCCGGTGTCGTATAACAGCAGATGTTCACGGGTCCGTACCGCCAACGCCAACCCCTGCCCCACATCGAAGACAGTCAATTCCCATTCACCGACGGGTAATGGCGCCGGGCGCTGGGCCAGCCATGGAATCAGGAACAACGGCAACAAGCGCCGGGGGAACGGCAACCCGGGCATCATCAACATCGCCACTGCGACCATCAGGCAAGTCCCGGCCCATGCGCCAGGCAAGGGCAACCCCGGCAAAACCACGCTGTCAGCCAACTCCTCCATCAACCACGCGGAAAGCTCAATACCCGTGGCAGCCCCGTGCAACAACACGCTGCAGCCCGCCAGGGCGCCACATAAGGCCAATGGAATCACCAATAACGAATACAGGGGAATCAACACGATATTCGCCAGTGGCGCACTCAGTGACCACTGCTCGAACAAGACTGCGCCCAACACGCTCATGACCGCAGGCAATAGCACGATCAACCGGCGACTGCCCTGCCCCATGGCCAACCAACCAATGGCAGCCACGGCACCGAATGACAACCACAAGCTTTCCGACAAGGCAGCCAGGGGAAACGCCAACAGCACAACGCACAGGGCCATTGCCAGGCTACGCCATAACGAAAAAGGCTGTCGCAAACACGATGATATCGCCACCACGGCCAGCATGGTCACGGCCCTCAGGGTCGGCAGACTAAAACCCGCCATGGCGGAATAGCCAACCGCCGCCAGCATGGCCGGGCACCACGCCAGCTGTTGCAAGGTATAGCGCTGCAGAGCAGGCAATAACCGCTGGCAAAGCGGCATCAGGCACCAGCGGCCGAGCCAGCCCGCCAACCCGGCCACCAGCGCAATATGCAGCCCGGAGATCGCCAGCAGATGGGCCGCCCCCGTGGCCTGAAAGACCTGCCACTGCTGCGGGGTCAGTCTTGAGCGGTCGCCGACAATGAGTGCAGGCACCACCGATGCTCCCACCGGTGAATTCTGCAAGCGAGCAGCAAGACTGGCGGACAACTGCTCTCGCCAACGTAAAAACCCGCTGCCCTGCGACAACCGATGCCACTGTCGTATCGAACCGCGCGCATGAATCCCCTGCGCCAGGTCCCGGCGAGCCAGATCCGCACCCGTTGCATTAAACTGCCCTCGCCCAGCCTTGAGCTTGACCACTATCCGGGCCCGCTCCCCCGCACGCACAGGTTGCGGCGGGTCATAATAGTTCACGCGCACACGGTGAACGCCTGGCCAGGCGTCGTTGCCGGAGACTTCCAGTAGCAGGGCCTGACGCCAACGCCAGCGTCCAAAGCGATATTCATGGACCGTTTGCGGCAAGGCGACCACCCGGGCCTCAAACGGTAGCACCTCCCCTTCAAGGGCATCGGGCAACTGCTGCCCAATTCCCCACTGCAACTGCATCACTCCGGCCATGAAGGCCAACCCCAACAACAGCAACCGTCCTCGCCATCGGCGACAGCACAGCACCGCAAACAAGATCACACACAGCGGCCACAACACGCCAAGCCAGCAACCCGCCACCATGGCCAGAGCCGCTATCCACCACCCCATCACTGCTCCCCGGTTGGCACCACACCCGGTGTATTTCGTGCTTCAGCACGTTTCGCTGTGGCAAATACCCGTGGCAGGTGTATGCCTTTGTGGTTGTTGCGGGCATAATAGCCAGCCGCGGGGGAAAGCGGGGTAAGCCTCTGACCCCAATTTCTGCCAGACATGCGCTATGCAGATCACCACAAAGGTCGGATAGCCTGCCGCCCAAGGTTCAGGCAAGCTGACCGGAAACTCCGGGCACAACACGCCCGATCAGGCCAGCAGATGCGAGTTCATGCCTAAACGGATATTTCGTAAATACCTGCCCAAGCCCGAACGGCTTCGTGAACAGAAATCCTTGCGTTTTCTGGGCGAGGTATTGGCAGATCCGAATCTCTGGCATATCAACCGCCGCTCCCTGGCCGGCGCCGCCTTCATCGGCATCTTTTCCGGGCTGCTACCCATCCCTCTGCAAATGGGACTGGCCGCCTTTCTTGCGGTGCGTTTTCACTGCAACTTGCCACTCTCGGTGATGCTGGTCTGGATCTCCAACCCGGTCACCTATGTGCCCATTTTCTACTTTACCTACCGTATCGGCGCCTGGCTGCTGGGCATGCCGCCGCACAGTGGTGAAGACATCACCGTAGCCTGGTTCGTGGAGCAGTTGATCCCGCTCTGGGTCGGCTCTGTGCTGTGCGCGTTGTTGTTTGGAGGGGTTGCCTATCTGACCGTCAAGGTGGCCTGGCGGCTGGCAGTGATTCGCAGCTGGAACCTGCGCGCCCGTGCACGAGCACGGGCACAGCGTCGTGCCGCCCGCAAGGAGCAAGCGGCACAACGCAACGAAGATGACAGTAAAGAGAAAGACGAAACCGAGGAACCGCGTCAGAGCTGACGCAACACCCCATCATGCAGCTCATACTGCTTTGGACAACGGCTGGCGAAGTCCCGGTCATGTGTCACGATCATGAAAGCGGTACCCAACGAGCGGTTCAGCTCCAGCATCAACGCCTGCACTTGTTCCGCCGTACGCTCATCCAGATTACCCGTAGGCTCATCTGCCATGACCAGAGCTGGCTCAGTGACCAGCGCCCGGGCAATGGCCACCCGCTGACGTTCACCGCCACTCAATGCAGATGGTTTGTGGCGAAGGCGATGCCCCAGCCCCACCTTCTCCAACATGGCAGCCGCCCGTTCCTGACATGCGGCAGGTTTGTCACCACGAATCAATAACGGCATGGCCACGTTCTCCAGCGCGGTAAACTCCGGCAAAAGATGATGGAACTGATAGACGAAGCCCAGGTAGCGGTTACGCAACTTGCCGGTAGCACGATCGTTGAGCTGGCTCAGGTCGTTGCCGGCGATGGACACAGAGCCGCGGGTGGCATCGTCCAGGCCGCCCAGCAAATTCAGAAGCGTGGATTTACCGGAACCGGACGCACCGATAATCGCAAGGATATCGCCCTGCTCAACAACCAGCTCCACTCCGCGCAGGACCTCAAGCTCGTTATTGCCCTCCTGGTAGCATTTCACCAGAGACTGGGCATGCAGCACCGTGCTGCCTTCGCTGCGGAAATCATTCATAGCGCAGGGCCTCCGCAGGTTGTACCCGGCTGGCTCGCCAGGAGGGGTACAGGGTTGCCGCAAAGCTGATGAACAACGCGATAGAAACAATCGTGATGACATCGCTCCACTGCAGCTCTGACGGCAGGTAATTCACAAAATAGGCGTCAAACAGCCGCGTATTGAAGGTTGTCTCGATCCATTCAGCCAGATTACTGATATTCGTGGCCAACAACACACCCAACACGGTCCCCAGTAGCGTTCCGGCGACCCCGATCAAGGTGCCCTGCACCATGAAAATATGCATGATGGTGCCTGGCGACGCCCCCAGGGTGCGTAATACGGCAATGTTGCCTCGCTTCTCGGTGACCAGCATCACCTGACTGGAAATGATGTTGAATGCAGCCACCGCCACGATGAAGCTGAGCAGCAACGTCATCATGGTCTTTTCCATCTTGATGGCCTGGAACAGGTTGCCGTGAGTGCGTGTCCAGTCGCTGGTGTAATAGCCTGGCCCCAGCTCCCGCTGCAGCTTCCAACCCACCGAGGGCGCACTGAACAAGTCATCCAACCGCAGACGCAGCCCCTGCACTGTACCCGCCTGACGCGCCAGCTTGGCGGCATCGTCAACATTCACGTAGGCGTAGAGCGAATCCACCTCCGCTCGCACCCGAAAGATACCGGTCACGGTAAATCGCTTGAAACGCGGCATGACACCGGCCGGGGAAATGGTGGCTTCCGGCAGCACCAGGGTCACCTTGTCGCCCATGCTGAGTCCCAGTCGCCGCGCCAGACCGTAGCCAACCACCATGCCGAACTCACCCGGCGCCAGGGATTCCAGTTCGCCCTGCTCCATGTAGTCCCCCACGATGGAGACCTTGCGCTCCGATTCCGGCTCAATACCGTTAATCAGCGCACCCGCGACCTCGCCACGGTGGGTCAACATCCCTTCCAGCTGCACAAAGGGGGAGATCGCCTTGATTTCATTGTGGTGATCCAGCCGTTGCGCCAGTTGATGCCAGTCGTCCACGGGTTCACGGCCATGCACCGACAAGTGCGTCACCATGCCGAGAATGCGGGTCTGTAGCTCACGGTCAAAACCGTTCATGACGGAAAGCACGGTAATCAGGACCGCCACACCCAGCATCAAACCCAACGCCGAGATCAGTGTGATCACCGAAATAAAACTGTTGCGGGCACGAGCACCGGTATAGCGCAGCCCCACATAAAATGAGAGAGGTCTAAACATGGAGCGCATTTAACCCGAATCCGGTGGCAAATACTACGATCACATCAGCCGCCGTCCCGGCGACTCGCTTTGTGAACAGGGTCTGCGTCCGCTAGATGGCAAAATGGTTGAATAAGCGTGCCTAACTTTCTAATATCGAAAGAAAATACCTATCGCCGGGGGAAAATAATGAAAACGAAAATAATGTCGCTGCTGGCTAGTGCAGCGCTGGTGCTACCCGCTGCCTCCTTGGCCGCAGACGTTCCCCAACGTGGCACCCCCCAATCCCAGGTTCGCGCCCAGCATGGCGCACCGCTATCCAGCAAGGGCCCCGTGGGCACACCAGCCATTACCCGCTGGAACTACGACGGCTTCACCGTCTACTTTGAAAACGGGATTACCCTGCACACTGTTCAGGACCGCCCTGCCAGCCAGGCCCCTGCAATCGTCTCCGGTCCGCAGACCGTCGACAGCCTGCCCCCCATTGAAGAAACACAGACCGCACCCGCCCCTGCCCCAGCCGCCCAACAACCGGCGACCCAACAGGCCCCTGCGGCCGACAGCGGCGAGTTGACCTTCGACCCGGTATCCGGGCGCTTTGTGCCTGCGGGCGCCGCCGGGCAAACTGACACTGCCGAGCCCAAATCCGAGGAAACCCCGGCACCAGCCAAGTCCACTCCAGAGGCAGCCCCGGTCGCCCCTGAAGCCAAGGCCGCCACCCCCACGGCACCGGTCGCCGAGTCCAAGCCGGCCCCTGCTCCGACACCCAAAGCGGAACCCAAACCCGAGCCTGCACCGACACCAGCCCCCAGCGAGCCCGCCACCGCCTCACCCGATGAAGGCGAATTCCGTTTCGACCCGGTGACAGGCCGCATCATTATTGCTGGCGAAGCGTCACCCGAGCAGGCAACAGCCAAGGCCCTGGACAGCGAGCAGAAAGCCACTGAAGCTACCGGCGCTGCAAAACAGTCCGCCAAGGACGCAGCTGAAAGCACCCAGGCTGACACCGAGCAAGCCGCTCAGGACACCTCTGCCCAGGCCGAAGCGGCCAAACCTGCCGACGACGCAGGAGCGGCTGACGACAGCGGTTTCTATATTGACTGGGGTGCCCGCCAGTAGCACACTCGCGCGCATGTTGCTTCCCTGACGGACCCACCCTGACATGCGCCGATTTCTTCCTGAATGGCACCCCCAATGGGGGGTGCTCCTGGCCTGGCCCGACCAGCATACTGACTGGGCAGACCACCTGGCTGACGCCGAACAGTGTTATCTGGATATCCTTGCCGCCCTGCTGGATCATCAGCATGTCTTGCTGGTGTGCCGAAACGAGGCCATGCAAAGCCGTATCACCCGCCTGGTCGACCAGCGTGGCATTGCCCGTGAACGGCTCACCCTCATCATCGCCGACTACAACGACACCTGGGCCCGCGATTTCGGCCCGCTTGCAGTGGAGCAGGATGGCCAGGTGGAATTACTCGATTACACCTTCACCGGCTGGGGCGGAAAATTTGATGCCGAGCAGGACAATGCCCTGAATACATCACTGCCCTGGCAGTTGCCATTGCATACCCAGGCACTTGTTCTGGAAGGCGGAGCGGTAGATACCGATGGCAAGGGTAATTTGCTGACGACCCGCCACTGTTTGCGTAACCCCAACCGGAACCCGGATCTGTCTGAAGCAGAACTGTGCGAGCGCCTCAAGGCTGAATTGGGGGTGAGCGACATCTGGTGGCTTGATCACGGTGAACTGGAAGGCGACGATACCGACGCCCATGTGGATACACTGGCCAGATTCTTGGATGCCCGTACCCTTGCCTATGTGCAGTGTCGCGATAGCAGTGACAGCCATTACCCGTCGCTGCATGCCATGGAACAGGAACTCCAGACCCTGGCCCGGCAGCACAACCTGACACTGGTTGCGCTTCCGCTCCCTACCCCGCAGTACAGTCGGGAAGGAGAACGGCTGCCCGCCACCTATGCCAATTTCCTGATCACTAACGACAAGGTCTTGTTGCCGGTGTACGGCTGCGATACCGATCAGGAAGCGATCACAGCATTACAGGCGGTCGCAGGCGACCGGGTCGTCACCCCCGTGAACTGTCGGGTATTGATTGAGCAGCATGGCAGCCTGCACTGTGTCACCATGCAGTTGCCCCGTGGCGCCCTGTGAGCCCTCTTACCAGCAAGAAAGACAGCGAGAAAGAAGCATGCGTGTAGCCGTCATTCAACAGAAGAACTGCGCCGACCTGAACGCCAATCTGGCGCATTCTTTGGCCCTGGTCCGTGACGCGGCCAACGCTGGCGCTGAGCTGGTGTTGCTGCAGGAGCTGCATCGCAGCTTGTATTTCTGTCAGACCGAAGACACCAGCGTGTTTGACCTGGCCGAGACGATCCCCGGCCCGAGCACCGAAGCCCTCGGCGCACTGGCGAAAGAGTTGGGTATCGTCATCGTGGGCAGCCTGTTCGAAAAACGTGCCGCCGGCCTCTACCACAACACCGCTGTGGTACTGGAAAAGGACGGCACTCTGGCAGGCATCTATCGCAAGATGCACATCCCGGATGACCCCGGCTTCTATGAGAAATTCTATTTCACCCCGGGGGATGCGGACTTCAACGACGGCCGCAGCGGCTTCACTCCCATCGAGACCAGTGTCGGCAAACTGGGCTTGCTGGTGTGCTGGGACCAGTGGTATCCGGAGGCCGCACGGCTAATGGCCCTCGCGGGGGCGGACCTGCTGTTGTATCCCACCGCCATCGGTTGGGATACCGCAGATGAACCAGCAGAGCAACAACGCCAGCTGGACGCATGGATCACTATCCAGCGAGCCCACGGTGTCGCCAACGGGCTACCGGTATTGGTGGCCAACCGCACAGGCTTTGAACAGAGTCCGGCCGACGACAGCGGTATTCAGTTCTGGGGCAACAGCTTTGTGTGTGGTCCTCAGGGTGAGTATCTGGCCCAGGCAGACAGTGACAGCGAGCAAATCCTGATCGCCGAGGTAAATCTGCAACGCAGCGAATCCGTACGTCGTATCTGGCCTTACCTGCGCGATCGCCGCGTGGATGCCTATGGCGACCTGACCAAGCGTTTCAGGGACTGATTGCCCAGCGCAACGTTCCCGGGTTAACCCGGGAACGCGTCAATCGCACCGTAAACCCCTTCAATCAGCATTTGCACCCCGATCACCGCCAGGATCAACCCCATCAACCGGGTCATGACACTCAGCCCTTTTTGTCCGAGCAGGGCCACGACCTTGTGGCTGTAGACAAAACACACGAACGTCATCAGGCAAAGCACAGCAAAGACCAGCAATGTTCCTAGCGGTTTTACCACCGCATTACTTGCCGTAAAGCTCACTGTCGTGGCGATGGTGCCCGGTCCCGCCAGAATTGGCACCGCCAGCGGGGAAATCGCCACATCATCACCGCCACTACCTTGACTGCTTCTGGGCTTGTGCAGGCTGGAGTTTTCCCCTTGCTGCATCTGATAACCGATCAGGAAAACCAGGACACCCCCGGCAATACGCAAGGCGGGCAGCGTGATACCAAAGAAATGAAAGATCAGGTTACCGAGCACGGCAAAGGCCGCAATGATGATAAAAGTCATCAGTAATGCCCGGCGGGCAACCGCTACCCTCTCCTCTTGAGCAAGACCGCCTGTTAGACCAAGAAACACCGCCGTGTTGGCGAAAGGATTCATGATCGCGAAGTAGGCGAAAAAGACAGCAAGCAGGTGATTGACGGTATCGGTCATGAGGGATCCGGGCGAAAGGAAGTCAGGTCGTTATACCTGAGCCTCGCGCCCGGTTAAAGCCTGTCAGTGCGACATGGATAACTCGGTACCGGCATCCTTGCGTTTGAGGTACTCACTCACCAGGAAAGGTGCCTTCAACACACTGTAGAGATTTTCATCCGTGGTCAGCATGTACTCGCGGCGCTCACGCTCGAACGAACGATAACTCTTGCGGAAGTTCAGGTAGTAATCCTTGATCTCACGCAGGCGTTTGGATGCGTACATGGAATCCAGCGCCTCCATGGCGCTTTTGGGGTGGATCCCGATCGCCACATTGAACTCTTCCATGGCCCGGTAGATATCCCGATTACGGTTGATATAAATCAGCGAGTTGGCGTATTCGTAATGGACAATGGCCAGATCATCAGCCTGCTCGAACGCTTGCTCAAAGTAGTCCTCTACGCGGCTCAGGCGTGCACCGAAGGTCAGGCGACCAAACAGCTTGCCCACGTAACGGATGATGTTGGCGTCCTTGGCCGCATTCATGGCCAGCGCTACCGGATGATTCGGTTCAATTTCCAGCGTGTCATCAATGGCCCGGGATACCTTGAACAAGTAATTGTTCATCAGCGATTCCACCGGTGATGCCTCTTCTGCAATCCGGGCAATGGAAAACGCGTAACCCAACCGCAAGGTCATGTAGTCAGCCTGAAATTCTTCCTCATCTTTCAGGCTTTTGATCAAGTCCAGGTAATCGGTGATCTGGTTCGCCACATCCTGAAGCAGCTGCAGTTTCTCTTCCCGCGTGTCGGTCAGGTACACCGCATAGACGCTCTGGGCCAGGTACGCAGGGATCTTGCCGTAAGCGCCCAGCCGCGAGCCATGCTCCTTGGCTGCACGGAAATCCCCACGGAAAAAGAAGCGCCAGGCTTCCAGGATTTCGTCAGACAAGTGCTGGTAATTGCCATCGAATTCCGGACCGAGTTCGGCCTTCAATTGTGGAAAGTGCTCAATACGTCGCTCAAGGTATTCGGCAGACGGATAAGGGATACGCAGGGCACGCATCAACACCGGCCAGGCCTCCTTGAGCTTTTCTGGCGGATAATCGAAGAATCGGGTCTGAAACGGCACGCTGTTCCACTGCCCGGAAATCACCTTGTCATCGACGGCGACTTTCTCGCTTTGCCAACCATCCGCATCCTCAGCTTCACTGCCTTTCTGAGCCTTGTCGGCTATCGCCTTCATCTCTTCGCGGCTGAGATCGTCGTAATCTTTTTCAGCATGACTCACTGGCGAGCACAGCAGGCCTGCCAGTACAAAAATGAACATCGAGCAATTGCGCTTCATAGCCCCGGCCCCATTGTTGTTCTTGCTATTATTTCTGTGTTTCATAATTCGTGACTCTGTGGTCACAAAATAGCCCGAAACGCCGTCAGCAGAAACCACGAATCTGCTATCACGATGACATCTTTGATCAGGCTTTGACCACAATGGTCAGAGGGTAAACAAGGAAGAGCAAAACGTTCTCAACGAACCGGATTCGAGGACTTTAGCGGCAGCCGGGCGGACAGCAGATCGTCATAATCCAGAAACGCCGTCACCTGCTCCAGCATCGGCGCAATGCTCCTGGCCAGAAGCAAATCCAGATCGTAGGGGTGGAGTCCGATGCGCAAAGGTCGCCCTTGCGCTTTCGCTCGGCCGAGACAGTATCGGTTAAAGCAAGACAAGAACCAGGCTCGCCAGGGCCGGTCTGCTTCAAATCCCACCAGCGGCAGCGACAGCGTCTTGCCACTGCCGGTATCCAGCACACCGGAAAGGGTTTCCACATACCGAAACGGTAACCGCGAATAATCGTCTGCTGGCAGGGCTCCGAGTGCCCAGGCCGGAGGTACGTAAAGGCGTGAAGGCGTGAGCTGATGGAGGGCAAACCAGTCATGGCAATCTTGCACCAGACGCACGATCCCCTCTGCGCTGAAGGACAAATGCTCAGCCACCCTCCGTGACAGCAAGAGACTGTGAAGCCGGTGATACAGAGACACTGGCGGTTGGCACCGGTGAGACCAGCCATGGCCGGCCAGTGGATGGCCGGCCTGCTGCAAATCGCGCAACCAGGCGATGTCGTCCCTGGACCAGTCTCGCCCCGGCACCACCAGCAAAGTGACGTGTTCGGGCGCCAGCTGTAGTCGCGAGAGCATGGCCGTGACCTGCTCTCGAGTTTCCGGCATCACATCATGGATGCTCACCAATGCAGACAGAGCATCAGGCATGGTGGCTACTCAAACGGCGTAACAATGCCAGTGTCGGCGACGGCAGGCTGGCGGCGCGGGGCTTCAGCGTCGCACAGTGGGCAAGCACGCTACCCCAGTGTTCGATAGCATGGTTATTCATGGCCAGTGCGGCCTCACGCGCGCTCGCTGCCTTGGCCTGGCGCTCATCGCTTGTCAGGCTTGCCAGACGATCAAGGGTGTCGCTCAACGTTTCGTCCTGCTGCATAACCCAAAGCCCACGCGCCAGCGCCGGCCATTCATTGATCCCGCAAGCGGGCGTGGTAATCACCAGTCGCTGGCGGGCCATGGCTTCAAGGGCTACGGTGCCAAATGCCTCCACCGAGGACGGCAACACCAGCACCTCACACTGGTCCACCAGCGCTACCACTTGCTCACGACTGCACCAGCCATGGCAGTGAAGATTACTCAGACGGTCACAGGCCTGATCCACTTTGGCACGCAAGGGACCATCCCCTGCCACATGAAATTCCAGATCCGGACGCGCCGCAGCCAGCTCCAGGAAGGATTCGATATTTTTTTCTGCCGCAAGGCGCCCCACATAGCACACTTTGTTTACGTCATCAGCCAGAGGTTGCAGCGGTGTCTGCACAAACTCTCTGGCCAGCGGCGTACCAACAAGCTGCGGGTTGCGCGCCCCGGCTTCTCTGGCTTGGGCAATCATGGATTCGCAGATCGTCGCCGCCGTTTCACTTCCCTGAAACAGCGTTCGGTTGATCCAGTTCAGAAAGCCCCCGGCCAGCTTGGCCAGTCGCTTGCCCCAATAGAGTTCTACCAGTCGGTTGTAATCCGTCTGGAAGGTAACGCAAACAGGGATTCCCCATTTTCGGGCAATCCAGTAGCCGATCATGGAGAAAATGCCGGGGCCGGGAATAACGATGACGTGGGGCTTCATCTCCCACACCAGAGCACTGAGCTCACGTATCCGGGGAAAGAAAAGACGCTGGGTCGGGTCACCGGGAATCGGCATGGATGCGCCTTGACAGGGGTGGGGATCCTGCAAACAGGGTTGCACCAGTTCCACCCGCTCTACACGGTCTTCAAGATGCGATACCAGATCCTGGAAATAGGCACCAACGCCATTCCGGCCTTTGATCGCATCCACCACAAACAGTACACGAAGCGTTTTGGTATCCATGGCCGCGAGTATTACCAGTGGCCATTTCCGAATTGTGACAAGCAACAAAAAGCCAACGGGAATTTGCGACAAGATGTGACAGCCAATGAGTCAACGGCAGATCACGCAAAGACATTCAGGCCTCGGGCCGTGAATAACCGAAGCGGTCGTAGACCCAACCAAATACCGCGTTCAGCTCCTCTGGGCTGACACCCAGCGATTGCGGATCGTAATGGTGGCCGCTGCGATAGCCTTTTGCCTTGCGGTCTTGTTCCGCAAGACGTTCGCGGAACGCCAGATCGAGGGTCCAACCGAAACGAACATACAGTTGTGCAACAACCTCTGCAGGACGATCTGCCAACACTTCCATGACCGACAAGCCCTGTCGCGATTCAGGAAGGGTGTCGAGCACCTCCAGCAGATGCCGATAGTAATAATCCAGCATCGCCATGAACCCGTCTCGCCAGTAAGTGGTGGTGTCACGCCCCTCGAAAAGCCGTGCTCCAATAAGAATCGAGTTGATCTGTGAGGGCACGGAGGCATCCGGATTACGCAGGCAGCCAATGAAGCGCGCGTCAGGAAAGGCGTCCGCCAGGGTCTGCATCCACGGAGTAAACGAAGGATTTTTCGACAGCAACTGCTTGTCCTGGCCATGGAAATACAAATGCCGCTGCACAAAACGGCGATAGGCCGCCATTAGCCGGCGTTTTTCTGCGGGAGAGCCATCGCGGTCCAGAAACGTCAGGCGCCACAAGGAAGGAGATGGCACCACCAGCACCATCAGAAAACAGCCCCACACCGGAATCAATCCAAGGTAGTCTTCTTCCGGGTCCAGCAGACCGGTCTTGTGCACACCATCCAGGCCACCCAACACACGTCGCTCTAGCCACAGAAGCAGGCGCCCGGCCGGTTTGCCGATTCTCGCATCCAGTGAGGCTAGAGCAGTCCAGAAATAACGTTGCGTAATGGATGGAGCAAACAGCAATTCCCATAATGCCGTCGTCGTAAAACGCGGGTCCAGCGCCAACAACCGGTGCAGAAAGGTCGTGCCACTGCGTGGCACCCCCACGACAAACAAAGGCTCGCGCACCGTAACTCGGCGAAAGTCCGGAAACAGTACATAGTCGAGCAGCAGTCCCGCCCCATTGATCAACTGCACCAGCAGAAATACCGGCCAGAACAACACGATCACCAACAGCCGTTGCAACGATGCTCCTCGCCGGCCAATCCCGTAATCAGGAAAGGCACTGGCCGGAATACCTCGCAGGTATTGTTTGATGACGGACAGGGCGTTATTCAATCGACTGGCTCCTCGGTAACCTACTGCGCAAGGCTAGCCTTGCGATAAGTCATAAAAATGACACCTTACCCTCTTGTGTCCAGGTCACAGCGCTGTCATCTTTCTCGCAAACAATGCCCGTATGAATATTGCCATGACTCCTCCAGCAACCCCTGTCCACCTGCACCCCGCCCTCGTCGGGCATCGTGGCGCCCGTGGCGAAGCCCCGGAAAACACCCTGGCCAGCTTTCAGGTGGCCGTCGAGGCCGGTGTCACGGAGATGGAACTGGACGTACGGCTGTCCTCTGACGGTCAACTGATTGTGCTACATGACAGCGATGTCACACGAACCACAGGCGTTCGCGGCAACGTGCGGCAATATACGCGAGCGCAGCTGGGCGTCATGGATGCTCGACGTAACACTCCCGGCTGGCATAGCCCCACCGGCATTCCCTCATTGCAGGAAGTGGTCGACCTGTGCGGGCCGCAGATGCGGTTTCAGTTTGAAGTGAAAGGGGCCGACCGCCACGTGCTGCATCAACTGGCCCACCACCTCAGCCACATGATCCATGACCAGCAACTGCAATCGCGGGTGGTGATCACCTCCAGTCATACCGGCTTTCTGCGCATGATCGGCACCATGGCACCGGATATCGAGCGTGGCTACGTCTGCCAGTACCGCTATCTGCAACCGACCCGCCGTGCCCAGGGCCTGGGCTGTAGCTGGGTGATTCCGCACTTTTCCCTGGTCACCCCGGCGTTGATGCGCCGGGCACGCCGGCGAGGTTTGAAAGTGTCGGTGTGGACCGTCAATGATCTGACTGAAGCCGAGCGGTTGGCCAAACTCAAGGTAGACAGCATCATCACCGACTACCCCACCAGTTTCGTCAGCCACTTCCGCAGTCGGCAGCGTTACGCCTCGTCTTCCGTTTCCGACTGAGGCTCCGGTCGGTAAAGCGGTTCGTCACTGAAGAACGACAGGATTTCCTCTTTGCGGGCCAAGGCATCCTTGCGGCCCATTTCAATCAAGGCGTTGGTGAAACCGGGCTCGAACAGCAGGTAGCTCATAGCGCTGGCCCCCGGCGAACGGGTCGCACCCGACCCACGCAAGAAGAAACGCAGGCCCTTGGGCAGCTCCCCGATATGCTCCGCAGCGATTTCATCGATCGGCCGCGAGGGGTAGATCTTCAGTACATCCACTTCCTTGAGGGCAATACCGTGCTTGCGGCGCGCTCTTTCTCCCAACGCCCTGACCGTATTGTTGATGCGCTCCAGCCGCTCCACATCCCCTTCCAGGGTATCGACAAACACGCTGTTAAGAACGTGTCCCAGCACCTGGGCCATGGACGGATAGCCGCTCAGGACGCGCTGGTGCCCTGCACTGACATTGCCAGAGACACCAATCACCAGTAGCCGGGAAGCGCCCAGATGCAAGGCAGGGCTTAGCGGTGCCAACTGGCGCAAGGCTCCATCACCGTAATAACCGCCATCAACCTTGCCAGCAGGAAACAGAATCGGGATCGCCGCCGATGCCAACAGATGCTCGACACCAATGGTGGAACGCTTGCCCTTGCGACGCGCACGCACCCATTCAGCCAGATCATCTTTGCCCTGAAAAAAACTGACGGACTCTCCTGTGGCATAACTGGAAGCGGTTATCGCCAGTGCACGCAGATGTCCCTGATCCAGGTTGCCCTGAATGCGTTGAAAATTGACCACCAGGCTTAACAACCGTTGCAGCGGCAGGTTGTCCAGCAAGGCACTGCGCTCGGGAGTCCGCCCGGTGGTGAACCCGGAAAAAAACCAGCGCAAAATCCCCCGCAGACAAGCATACAAATCGGTGCGGTAAACCTGTTCGGCAGTAATGTTGGACCATACCCGCTCCAGCCCCCGCACGGCAGAACGGTAGTTGCCCGCATTGGCAGCCAGTGCAGACGCATTGATCGCGCCCGCAGAGGTGCCGCAGATGATCGGAAAAGGATTGGGGGCGCCGCGATCCAGCATGTCTGCCATGGCCGACAATACGCCTACCTGATACGCCCCTCGGGCTCCCCCACCGGATAACACCAGTCCACGGACCGGATCCTTCTGCTGCATCAACGCCTCCTTGGTTGCCTCCAGTATGCCCACAGCCATCGCCACCTGCCAGACTCTACAAACGCCGGATGACGGGCTTTTACATGACGTTGCAACCGCTGTGCCGATTACCCTTTTCGCGCATCAAGAATCCGCTGGTTGCGGGTGCCACAGGTGCCTTATGCTAGGGAACCGCTGAATAACTCCTTGCGTGCTCAGTCTTTCAGAGGTTCCCTAAGCCCCAGGCGAATACCACCGTTCTTCCGAGGACCATGAACACCTTCTCTCTACGCCCTGCCCTACCCAGCGATCTGGACGCCCTTACCCGTCTGGAGCAACGCTGTTTTTCCTCCGATCGGCTCTCCCGCCGCAGTTTCCGAAAATGGTTAAAGCGCCAGCATGCCGGACTGATGGTAGTAGAGCGCGAAGGGGAACTGGGAGGTTATGCCCTGGTTCTGCTCCAGCCCGGCACCCGGTTGGCGCGTCTGTATTCCATTGCCGTGGATCCCGGCTTTCGTGGCCAACGCCTTGGGGAACAGCTTATGGATGCTGCGGAAGAATATGCCCATCAGGAACGTCGACTCTACCTTCGACTGGAAGTGCGCAAGGACAACCCTGCAGCCATCGCCTTGTATGAAAAACGTGGCTACCGGCTGTTTGGCCTGGCACCGGATTATTACGAGGACCATCAAGACGCCCTCCGATACCAGAAGCGATTGCATTACCAGCCAGCCAACGCAGAGCAGATTCATTTGCCCTGGGTGCAGCAAAGCACCCCGTTCACCTGCGGCCCGGCTTGTCTTTTGATGGCGCTTGCAGCCCTGCGCAACCAGCCTGCAGACACCACCGAGGAACTGTTGTTATGGCGTGAAGCCACCACCATTTACATGACCGCGGGCCACGGTGGCTGCCACCCCATGGGGCTGGCAATCGCCGCCCACAAGCGTGGCCTCAACGCCAGTGTCTGGTGCAACCAGCAGGGTCCATTATTTGTGGATTCGGTACGTGATACGGACAAAAAGCAGGTGATCACCACCCTGCACGAGCATTTTGCCCGTAGCTGCAAGGCGCAGCAGATTCCGGTCCATTATCAGGATTTCACTGCCCATGATCTGGACAATGCCATCGCGCAGGGCAAGGTTGTTCTGGTGCTGATCAGCACCTGGCGCCTGGATGGCCGCAAGGCCCCTCACTGGGTGGCGATCAGTGGCAGCGACGAGGAATGTTTCTACATTCACGATCCAGATCCGGGCGAAGACCAGGTGCCTCTGGACTGCCAGCATGTCCCCATCGCCAGGGAAAAATTCGAACAAATGAGAAAATACGGTCAGGCCAAACTGCGCACCGCGGTGGTACTGGGGGGCTAAGAAGAGTGGTTTTTCTTAAGCGACGGGACTTTCAATAAGGCTCGCAATAACCGCTCGATCGCGCCCCTTTCCGTAGGAGCGTCGCTGGCGGCGCGATCAAAACCGTTTCAACAATGACGGGATAGAGGGGGCACTAAAAGGAAGAAAGAGCGTAATCGCTGTGTACTCTGTGGCCAATCTCGCTCTTGCCGGTTTGTTATCGCGCCGCCAGCGGCGCGCCAACAAAAAACCAACCTACATTTTCATGACATCCTTGCCCAGCGCAGCGGCTTTTTCGCTGTTCACTTTCTGGGTGTTCTCTTCGCACTTCCCGCGATCGCCGCCACAAATTTCACAGCCTTCTTTCAGGCCAAGATTGGCCAGCCCGCCACAGGAGCCTTGCAGAGGCTTGTTGGACATGATCACGCCAATAGCCATACCCGCAAACAGCAGGCCAAGGAAAACAACAGCCGCCAGAATGGTCATCAACATGTTATCGCTCCTCTTGAATCGCTTTGAAAGCGGGGGTCATCACTTCTTCGACACCATTATCTGTTCTGACAATAAAGAACACCGCCAGTTCATGTGCCTTGGCAAAGGCCAGACCCTCTTTTGGGCCCAGCACGGTCATGGCAGTAGCCAGACCATCCGCCATCATGGCACTGGGATGCAGAACGGACACCGACGCCAGAGCATGCTCAACCGGGTAACCGGTGCGCGGATCAATGGTGTGTGAGTACAGTTTACCATCAGACTCGAAAAAATTCCGGTAATCACCGCTGGTGGCTACGGCCAGGTCTTTCAGCGCCACCACGGTCTCCACTTCGCGGACACCGGGAATTGGCCGCTCCACCGCCACGCGCCAGGGTTGGTTATACGGCTTGTGCCCCTGAGCCCGCAGCTCGCCCCCAACCTCCACCAGATAGTTGTTTACCCCGTGGGTTGAGAGCAGGTCCGCAATCTTGTCCACTGCAAACCCTTTGGCAATGGAAGACAAATCCACGTAGACGTTGCCTGGCTGTAGCAGTTGATTGCCGCTAAGCAGCAGGGCCTGCCACCCTACCCTGGCTCTCGCCGCATCGATTTCAAGCGCATCCGGAGGGGAAAAGCGATCCGGATCAGGGCCAAAGCCCCACACATTCACCAACGGGCCCACCGTTACGTCATACGCTCCACCGGTCATCTCGGACAACGAAAACGCCGCCGTGATCACCTTTACCGTATCGTCAGGCAAGTCCATGAGGGTGCCCGGTTCAGCCTGGTTAAAACGGCTCAACACCGAATCCTGCCGGTAGGTGCTCATCTCGGCATTGACCTGCTCCAACGCGGCCTCGATATCTTCTTTCAGCGCTTCTACGCTTTCATCGGGACTCCCGGTGTATTTCACACTCCAGGTCGTGCCCATGGTGGGACCACTGAGTGCAGATACACGATTCTTGCTGTCATCACAGGCAGCCAGCAGCAGGGTCAGGGAAAGCACCAGCAGGGGAAAGATGCGGGTCATGGTTCCATTCCGATAAGTGGGGCAGAGACAAGCTACAAGCTTCAAGCTACAACGCGCGATAGACCATAGTGTTCTGCAAGCCTTCAAGCCGCGATCAAGCTCTACGCGCGGGCACGGAGTCGCAAAAAGCCTGGTGCCTATCACGCGTTGTAGCTTGTAGCTCAAATAAAAACGCCGGCCCTGAGGGCCGGCGTTGGGGGTCAGCCGCCGAAATCATCCAGTAGGATGTTTTCCGGCTCAACGCCCAGGTCTTCAAGCATCTTGATGACCGACGCGTTCATCATCGGCGGACCGCACATGTAGAACTCGCAGTCTTCCGGTGCCGGGTGATCCTTCAGGTACTGCTCGTACAGTACGTTGTGGATGAACCCGGTGAGGCCTTCCCAGTTGTCTTCCGGTTGCGGGTCAGACAATGCCAAGTGCCAGTCGAAGTTATCGTTCTCTTCTGCCAGCTGGTCATATTCTTCGTTGTAGAAGCACTCGCGAACACTACGGGCACCGTACCAGAAGCTCATCTTGCGCTTGGAGTTCAGACGCTTGAGCTGGTCGAAGATATGACTGCGCATGGGCGCCATGCCCGCACCACCACCGATAAAGACCATCTCGGCGTCGGTGTCCTTGGCGAAGAATTCACCGAAGGGCCCGAACACAGTGATCTTGTCACCCGGCTTCAGGTTGAACACGAACGAGCTCATGATACCCGGCGAAATATCCTTGGACCCCGGAGGCGGGGTGGCAATCCGGATGTTGAACTTGAGAATGCCCTTCTCTTCCGGGTAGTTCGCCATGGAGTAAGCACGGATCACTTCTTCGTTGTTCTTGCAGTTCAGATCGAAGAAGTTGAAACGCTCCCAATCACCCCGGTATTCCTCTGCGATATCAAAATCAGAGAAATTGATATCGAACGGCGGCGCTTCCAGCTGTACATAACCACCAGCCCGGAAATCCACGTTCTCGCCTTCCGGCAGCTTCAGGGTCAGTTCCTTGATGAAAGTGGCCACGTTGTTATTGGAGATAACTTCGCATTCCCACTTTTTCACACCGAAGAATTCTTCCGGCACCTGAATCTTCATGTCCTGCTTCACGTTGACCTGGCAGCTCAGACGCCAGCCATCGCGAATTTCACCCTTGGTGAAGTGGCCTTCTTCGGTGGGCAAAATGTCACCCCCGCCGTCGATCACCTGACACTTGCACTGTGCACAGGTACCGCCGCCGCCACAGGCGGAAGACAGGAAGATTCCCTGGTTTGCCAGGGTGCCCAGCAGCTTGCCGCCAGCCGGAGCATCGATGCCTTTTTCTGCATCACCATTGATATCGATATGTACATCACCGGTAGCCACCAGACGCGAGCGGGCAGCAAGAATCACCGCCACCAGCGCCAGCACGATGGCGGTGAACATGACGACACCGAGAATAATCTCAACACTCATGATTCAACCCCTCCCTTACAGCTGCACGCCGGAAAATGACATGAAGCCCAGTGACATCAGACCCACGGTAATAAAGGTAATACCCAGACCTTTCAGACCATCAGGCACATCACTGTACTTGAGCTTTTCACGGATCCCGGCCAGCAAGGTGATCGCCAGTGCCCACCCCGTACCGGCACCCAGACCGTAGACGACGGATTCACCGAAGTTGTAGTCACGCTCAACCATGAACAGGGACGCACCCATGATGGCGCAGTTCACAGTGATCAGCGGCAGGAAGATACCCAGCGCGTTGTAGAGACTGGGTACGTACTTGTCCAGCGCCATTTCCAGGATCTGTACCAGAGCAGCGATCACGCCGATGTAGCTCAACAGGCCGAGGAAACGCAGATCCAGGCTTGCCAGCTCAGGAATACCAGTCCAGGACAACGCACCTTCATTCAGCAGATACGTCAGCAGCAGATTGTTAACCGGCACAGTAATGGTCAGTACCACCACTACCGCCACACCCAGACCAATTGCGGTCGAAATTTTCTTGGATACGGCGATAAACGTACACATACCCAGGAAGAAGGCCAGCGCCATGTTTTCAACAAAGACGGCGCGGACGAACAGGCTTAGATAATGTTCAAACATTCCTCGTCTCCGTTAAAACGCGTCGCTGACACGGGTGTTGGGCTTCATCTTGAAGTCGTCCTGCTCTACCTGGGCCGGCTTCCACGCGCGGATCGCCCAGATAAACAGACCGATCAGGAAGAAGGCACTCGGTGGCAACAGCATCATGCCATTGGTCAGGTACCAGCCACCCTCGGAAACCTTGGGCAGAATCTGGTGACCGAACAGGCTGCCGGCGCCCAGCAGTTCCCGGGTGAAACCCAGGCCCAGCAGGATCACGGAATAGCCAAGACCGTTGCCCACACCATCCAGGAAGGACGGAATCGGCGGGTTCTTCATGGCAAACGCTTCTGCACGCCCCATCACGATACAGTTGGTGATGATCAGCCCCACGAATACCGACAGCTGCTTGGAAATACTGTAGGCGTAGGCTTTCAGGAACTGGTCCACCACGATTACCAGCGAGGCAATAATGGTCATCTGCACGATGATCCGGATGCTGGAAGGAATCGAGTTACGGATCGAGCTCACAAAGAAGTTCGAAAATGCCGTTACCGCGGTCAGCGCAATACACATGGTGACCGTGGTGCTCAGGTTGCTGGTAACCGCCAGCGCGGAACAGATACCCAGGATCTGCAGCGCGATGGGGTTGTTGTCGAAAATCGGACCTAACAGGATGTCCTTGGTTTTCTCCGCCATTACGCGTCTCCTTCCGGCTGCTCGCTGGATTCAACGGCATCAGTGGACTCAGCCACATCACCGCCACCTTGCTGCATGCGCTTCAGGTATGGGCCAAAACCGTTTTGTCCGACCCAGAATTGAAGCAGGTTGCTCACACCCTTGCTGGTCAGGGTTGCGCCGGCCAGGCCGTCTACCTTGTACTCAGCATCCGGGGTGTTTGCTTCCACGGTACCCTTGATGACCTGGATTTCCACATCACCCTGGCCGTCATAGAGTTTCTTGCCTTCCCAGAGGGCTTTCCACTTGGGGTTGTCGACTTCACCACCCAGCCCCGGGGTCTCACCGTGCTCGTAGAACCCAAGCCCGGCAACCGTGTTGGCGTCCGGCTCCAGCGCCAGGAAACCATACAGGGTCGACCACAGACCGTAACCATGAACCGGCAGGATGATACGGCTCAGTTCACCGTTATCGCCCCGGGCCAGATATACCTCAGCCACTTTGGCCTGGCTCTTGATACCAGCGATATCTTCGTCACCGCTCAAGCGTACAGACTGCTTCGGATCCTTGGCCGCTTTACGCTGGTCATAGGATTCCGGCATGTCGACATAGTCACCGCTGTCGATATCAACAAACTTGCGCTCAATGGTGGCGAACTGCTCGTTCACATCCTGAGACGGGTCATACATGCCTGCGGCCTGCAGGATGTTCATCCGCTTGTCGATCAGTTTGTTTTCGTTCTGCACCGGGCGCAGGCTTACCGCTGCAGTGGCAACCACCACACCGCAAACCACACACACCAGGAAGGCAACCAGCAGAGTCTTGCTGACGCTTTCGTTTTTTCCAGCCATTACGCTTCTCCCCCGGTACGACGCAGACGACGGCGAATGTTTGCCTGAGTGACAAAGTAGTCAATCAGCGGCGCACACAGGTTACCGAACAGAATTGCCAGCATGATGCCTTCCGGGAAGGCCGGGTTGATTACCCGGATCAGGACGGTCATCACACCAATCAGGGCACCGAAGATGTATTTGCCCGTGTTGGTCATGGACGCAGACACCGGATCAGTGGCCATGAAGATCATGCCGAAGGCGAAACCACCCACGCTCAGATGCCAGTACCACGGCATGGAGAACATGGCGTTGGAGTCAGAACCGATGACATTGAACAGGGCAGACATACCCACCATGCCCAGGAACACGCCCAGCACAATGCGCCAGGAGGCAATCTTGGTCATCAGCAGGGCCGCACCACCAATCAGGATGGCCAGGGTAGACGTTTCACCGATACTGCCCTGGATGTTACCCAGGAAGGTGTTCATCCAGCTCAGGCTGGCGGTCGCCGCAGCGGCGCCTTCCGTGAGGGCGTTGCCCGTCAGGGAAGCCGCGTAGTCCAGGTGGCCAGAGGCAGCCAGTGACAAGGAGGTGGCACCAGAGAAGTTGTCCACCGCGGTCCAGACCGTATCCCCGGACATCTGCGCCGGGTAAGCGAAGTACAGGAAGGCACGGCCAACCAGCGCCGGGTTGAGGAAGTTTTTGCCGGTTCCACCGAACACTTCCTTACCAATCACGACACCGAAGGAAATCCCCAGGAATACCTGCCACAACGGAATGGACGGCGGCAGAATCAGGGTGAACAGGATACCGGTAACGAAGAAGCCTTCGTTAACCTCATGGCCGCGCTTCCACGCGAACAGGCCTTCCCAGATAAACCCGCCCAGGTACACGGTAATCAGGATAGGCACATAGTAAACCGCACCATGCAGCACATTGGCCCAGATGCTGGCAGGGTCAAAACCCGTCAGGGCAGCCACCAGGTCACTGCGCCAACCCCCCAGCGGATCGGCACCGAATTCGGCAATCTGCAGGTTGGCTTGATAGCCGGTATTCCACAGCCCGAACAGAATCGCCGGGAAGGTGCAGAACCACACCGTCATCATGATGCGTTTGAGGTCGAGACCATCACGTACGTGAGCTGCAGTCCGGGTTACGGAATCCGGGCTGTACAGCATGGTGTCGAACATTTCGTAGAAGGTGTAAAACTTCTCGTACTTGCCGCCCTCATGGAAATGCGGAGCGACTTTCTTGTCCAGATAGTTTCTCAGGCCCATGCTCAGCCCTCCGCTTCAATAGTGGTGAGGTTGTCGCGCAGGATCGGACCGTACTCGTATTTACCCGGGCACACGAAGGTGCACAGGGCCAGGTCTTCTTCCAGCAGCTCCAGAGCACCCAGTGCGACCGCGTTGTCGGCATCACCGACAATCAGGGCACGCAACAACTGGGTCGGCAGCACATCCAGCGGCATCACTTCTTCATACGCCCCCACTGGCACCATGGCACGCTCGGAACCGTTGGTGGTGGTGGTAAAGTTGAAGCGCTTGCCCGGCATCAGCTTGGACAGGTAGATATTCATCACCGAGAAACGATTGGTGCCGGGGGAGATATAACCCAGCAGCTCACGTTCGTGGCCTTCTTTCAGCGCCGTCAGCTGATTGGTGGAGCGACTCAGCCAGGCCAGCGGGCCACGAGCGTTGTGTCCACTGAACACAGAGCCGGAAATCAGGCGATTATCACCGTCTTTCAGTTCACCCTGGGTGAAATCTTCCACATTGGCACCCACTCGGGTACGCAGCAGACGCGGCGTCTTGGCCTGCGGGCCGGCCAGAGCAACCACGCGATCGCTATAGATCTTGCCTTCGGTGAACAGCTTGCCGATGGCGATCACGTCCTGGTAGGCGAGAGACCAGACGGTCTTGTTCATGCCGACCGGGTCCAGGAAATGGATCTGGGTACCCACATTGCCAGCCGGGTGCTTACCGGCGAAGGTCTCTTCGCGCACCTGGCCGCCAGCGAAACTGGGCAGATCAGTTTTGGGACCGCGGCAAACCCATACCGGGCCATCGGTGAGACGGCTCAGTACAGACAGGCCATCACGGAACGACTGTTCGTTTTCCTTGATGACCACCGCCGGCTCTTGCGCCAGAGGGTTGGTATCGAGAACGGAAACGAAAATGGAGTTGGGGGTAGAATCCAGCGCTGGCACCTTGCCAAAGGGGCGAGTACGCAGCAAAGTCCATTCACCGGAGTCCACCAGCTGCTGCTGAACCGCGGCACGATCCAGACTGGAAAGCTGGTCGGCACTGTAGACGGTAAAGGAAACGTCCTCTTCCTGTTCAGCCACTTCAATCACGACGGATTGCAGAATGCGTTTGTGACCGCGATTGATGGCGATCACCTTGCCTGCGGCAGGAGCGGTGTACTTCACACCGTCGGTCTTCTTGTCCGTGAAGAGGATCTGGCCTTTTTTGACCATATCGCCTTCGCGCACTTCCATGGTGGGTTTCATGCCCACGTAGTCACCGCCGAGCACGGCAACAGAACGAACCTGGTGACCTTCCTCAATCGACTGGCGCGGTGCACCAGTGATGGGCAGATCCAGGCCCTTCCTGATTTTAATCATAGTTACTCGCCCACGTTGCGTGTTGCTGAAGTCGAGGCAAACCCTCCGAAAATGCCCTGAACTCAGGGAATTACCGGGGATTCACGCAAAATCCGGAATTTGCACTTGGGAGCCGGCCGGAGCCGGCGGCGCACATTATAAAGAGGCGCCACTCCATTCGCCAGAGGCTTGAAGGCCGACTTTTGTCGCATCGCACCATGCAGGTGCGATATTGATGCACCATGCTGATACTTTTCTCTGGCCGAAAAAAAGCCCGCGCTGAGCGGGCTTTCTCTCAAACTGACGTCATCAGTCCTTCGGATACGCCGGGAATTCGACCCCGGAGATCTGCTGGAGGATACGCAGTACCTGACAGCTGTAGCCGAATTCGTTGTCGTACCACACGTACAACACACAGTGACGACCGTTAACGATGGTGGCTTCCGCATCGATCACGGAGGCGTGACGGGAGCCCACGAAGTCGGTAGAAACCGCATCCGGACTGCTCACGAAGTCCACCTGGCGCTGCAGCGGAGAGTGCAGGCTGACCCAGCGCAGGTATTCGTTCAGCTCTTCCAGGCTGGTTTCCTTCTCCAGAGTCAGGTTCAGGATCGCCATGGAGACGTTCGGGGTAGGAACGCGAATGGAGTTACCGGTCAGCTTGCCCTTCAGGGACGGCAGCGCCTTGGCAGCAGCGGTCGCCGCACCGGTCTCGGTGAGCACCATGTTCAACGGAGCCGCGCGGCCACGACGGGGGCCCTTATGGAAGTTATCGAGCAGGTTCTGGTCGTTGGTGTAGGAATGCACCGTCTCAACGTGGCCAAACTCGATACCGAACTTGTCTTCGATTGCCTTGAGCGGCGGCACGATGGCGTTGGTGGTACAGCTGGCCGCAGAGATGATCTTGTCGCTGTCTTCGATGATGTTGTTGTTCACGCCGTGAACAATGTTTTTCATATCACCTTTACCTGGCGCCGTCAGCATCACGCGGGACACGCCCGGACGGTTCAGGTGCTGGGACAGGCCTTCCACATCACGCCACTTACCCGTGTTGTCGATCACCACAGCATTGTTGATGCCGTACTGGGTGTAATCGATGGTGTTGGGATCGTTGGAGTAGATCACCTTGATGAAGTTGCCGTTGGCGATGATGGCATTTTCTTCTTCATCGACAGCGATGGTACCGGCGAAGGGACCATGCACGGAATCACGACGCAGCAGGCTGGCACGCTTTTGCAAGTCACCCTTGCCAGATTCACGCACCACAATGGCTTTCAGGCGCAGACCGTTACCGGAGCCCACCTTTTCGATCAGCAGACGGGCCAGAATACGGCCGATACGGCCAAAGCCGTAGAGCACCACATCGGTGGGCTCAGGCATGCCGCCCTTGTTGCTGGTCGCTTCGGCCAGCTCTGCGCGCACATACTCTTCAATAGACAGGCCGCGATTATCTTTTTTGTACTCTACCGCCAACTTGCCGATATCAATGCGGCAGGGGCCCAGGTCGAGCTTGGCAACTTCCTGAAGCACCGGAAAAGTGTCGACAACAGACAGCTCGGAATCTTCAATCTGCTTGACGAAACGGTGTGCCTTCAGGATCTGGATAACAGACTTGTTGACCAGGGAACGGCTGTAAACGGTGGTGGTGACGTTCTTTTCGCGCTGCAGGCGGCCAATCATGGGAATCATGGCTTCTGCGATTTCCTCGCGATTCTTCCAGCGTCCGAAATGGTCTTCCAGTTTGCTCACGGAGATGCCCCTCTCAGTTTGGGTTCAGGTGACGGAAACCGTGGAATGGCTCTAGATGCCCGGTTTCAGCGGTCAGCCAGCGGTGGAGTTTGGGGCGCGAATGATACTGCCAAATGCGGGGTTTATCCACCCGGGTACAGCAAAGCGGCTGACTGTATAAGCGCGGCCGCTGTGACGGCATGGCAAACCCGGGCTCACAGGCCGGGGACAGCATGAACATTACATCAGAGCCTGAGCCACTTTGGCCTGCAATGCGGGCACCACTTCGTCTTCGAACCAAGGGCGCTGGCGCAACCACAGACGATTACGGGGGCTGGGGTGTGGTAGTGGGAAGTAACCGTGCGCTAGCGCCCGGCGGTATTCCCGTACGTTATCAGTTAGCGACTTGCCGCGCTCCGGCAGGTAATAACGCTGGGCGTACTGCCCCACCAGCAGGGTGAGCCTGATCTCGGGCAATTCCGCCAGCAAAAGCTCATGCCACTGCGGCGCACATTCTGGACGCGGCGGCAGATCGCCCCCCTTTCCCCGACCGGGATAACAAAACCCCATAGGGATGATCGCGATGCGGCGCTCGTCATAAAAGGCGGCTTTATCCAGTTGCAACCAATCCCGCAACCGGTCCCCGGAGGGATCATTCCAGGGAATCCCGCTCTCGTGTACCCGGGTACCGGGCGCCTGGCCAACAATCAACAACCGGGCGCTCTCTCCTGCCTGCACCACCGGCCGCGGGCCCAGCGGCAAGTGCGGCTCGCACAGGCGGCAAGCGCGCACCTCTTCCAGTAATGGCAGCAGCCGGTTCATTCCGCCGGACTGTCAGACCGGTGCAATCGAATCAACCCTTCCTGAGCCACCGACGCCACCAGGGTGCCATCCTGACGGTAGATGGAACCAAAGTTCATCCCGCGGGAACCACCGGCGAAGGGGCTGTCACTGCGATACAGCAGCCACTCATCGATTTTGAAGTCATTGTGGAACCACATGGCGTGATCGATGCTTGCGCACTGCACATTGGGCTGCCAGAAATTCATGCCATGGGGCAGCATGGCTGTGCCCATCAGGCCAAAATCCGAGCAATAGGCCAACAACGCCCGGTGCGTCATGGGATTGGCGTCTACCTTGTCCACGACACGGAACCAGACTTCCCTGATCGGCGCTTTGGGGTCGGGGGAAATGGGGTCTTTCGGCGTGACCGGGCGAAATTCTACCGGTCGCTCGGTAAGGAAGTCCTTTCGATACTGCTCCGGGAGGCGCTCCACCAACTTGATCCGAATCGCCTCGTCACTCTCCAGCCCGTCCGGGCCCGGCACCTCAGGCATCTCAGCCTGATGGGATGCCCCCTCCTCCACTACTTGATACGAGGACGCCAGCGAAAATATCGGTCGGCCATGCTGGATGGCATTCACCCGCCGGGTGGTAAAACTCTTGCCATCACGAATCCGGTCCACGTCGTAGACGATGGGCGCATTAAAATCCCCCGGCCGCAGGAAATAGGCATGCAGGGAGTGCACCGGGCGGTCTTCCGGCACGGTCCGTGACGCCGCCAACAGAGCCTGCCCGGCCACCAGCCCGCCAAACACACTACGTTGGCCATTGGCCTGGCTCTGGCCACGAAAGAGGTTGTTCTCGAGTTGCTCCAGATCAAACAGATCCATCAGCTCCCGGACAGCATTATTCATACCCAATCCTCAGCAAAATCACGTTGGCCGCATAGTACCCTACTATTCAAGAAAATGGGGTTCATCAGCACGCCCGGACACTTAACCTGGCGCCAAGCCAATCTGTCAGGTAGGCAGAGTCAGAATCGCGCTGCGCCAGCAGAGCCGTAAAGCAAGATCAACCAAGGACGCACTTGTCCATATGTGAACCAGCGCATAGTATCGGGGCAATTAAATACAAAAGGTCGCGTTGTCGACTTGGGGGAATACATGGTTTCACGACTACGCCAGGGGACGGCGGCCTTGCTGCTGTCCATTCTTTTCGTTTGCTCCACCGCTTATGCGGAAACACCCTCCAGTCTGATTATCCAGGGATATCTGATCGACCAGAACACCCAACGCCCGCTGCATGCCACCGTGGACGTGGTTGCCACCCTTTATGATCTTTCCGGGCGGACAACGGACTACCAGGACGCAGGCGGGACAGCAACCGACCCCCAAGGTCTCGGCGCCGTACTCTGGACAGAAACCTTTACCGTTGCCATTGATCAGGGACGCTACAGCGTGACACTGGGCAGCGACAGCAACCCGCTCCCCGCTGATCTCCTTGACAGCAATGAGGTAGAACTGGGGCTTGCTATCGACGGTGATAACGAAATGACCCCACGGATGGCGGTTACCGCCGCCAGCGTTCCGTTTGCCCTGCAAGCCCGCGAAGCTGAACAGGTCAACGGCGACATCACACCACGCTCGGTTAGCATCGATGGCAGTCTGGTCATCAATGAATTTGGTGAATGGGTCGGCTCAGACAGTGGCCTGATCGGCCCTGAAGGCCCGGCCGGTGAAGCGGGCCCGGCCGGCGAGAAAGGCGACCCTGGCGCCGATGGTCCCCAGGGGCCCGCCGGTCCGGCGGGCGCAGCCGGCCCACAGGGGCCCGTTGGCCCTCAAGGCTTGGCCGGTGCTGATGGTGCCACAGGCCCACGCGGCGAGGCAGGGCCACAAGGTCCAGCTGGACCGGCAGGCCCCGCCGGCATGATGGGACCACCCGGCACCCAAGGGCCGCAGGGACCTCAAGGTACACAGGGTGTTGCCGGCGCGGACGGCCCTGCTGGTGCCGCTGGCCCTCAAGGTCCTCAAGGGCCCGCTGGCCCAGCAGGAGCAACCGGGGCACAAGGCCCCACCGGCATGACCGGCCCTGCGGGCACCTTTAGCACCAGCAATGTGTCACAAACAACCTGTAGTGCTGCCACCAGCTGCCAGTGCCCCTCTGGTGTGGTACTTGCTGGCGGCGTCCAATGCAGCGCCAACAGTTATGTGATCAGCAGTTACCCAAGCGCTGCCAACACCTGGTCGGGGAGTTGCGAAGTCTGGCAGACCGGAGCGGCCAGCACCCCCGCAACGCTGACCGTGACCTGCGCGGTGACCAACTGATGGCGATGACCCGACGGCAATTCATCGCGGCGGGAAGCGCAGCAGGCATGCTGCTCAGTACCCCACTGGTCGCGGGCACCACTGCCACCCGGGTTGAATTGGTGGCAGGTGAGCGCGCCATTGCCCTGGAAGGCCAGCAGCAACTGCGTATCAGCCAGTACGGGCGCCAGGCATACTGGCACCAAGATCAGGGTGATGCTGTTTCGATCACAGCCGGATCACCACCGCAAACACGCATCGTCGCCGCTGCCAAAGACGGCACCCAGCTTGTTGTGCTCGACCGAGGACATCGCCAACTCCGCTGGTTTCAGGCCAACGGGGTACTCGCGCGCGAGCTCAATCTGCCCGATTTGCTGGAACCTGCCGACTTCATCCTCTATGCGGGACAGGCAGTCATTGCAGATGTGCACGGCCACCGGTTACTCGCCTTGGACACCCATAGCGAACGCAGGGCATGGCTGGAAAGTGACCGGCCATTGAATGGCCCGGCATCGCTTGCCCGCACCCGGGATCGGCTGTCCCTGCTGACACTAGGCGATCAACGACTCCACCACTTTACTCTCGCCGGGGAGTCTCTCGGCAGTGAAGGCTCCATGCTTGCCATGCCGGGTAGCCTGACGGCCGTCAACAATCACTTGCTGGTAATGGACCGCAGCCAGAACCAACTGTGCTGGGCAGACCATACCCAACCCGTTCTGGCGCTACCGCAAACCGGCCCCCAACAGCTGACGTATATGAGCTGGCAACCGGGCAGTAACCTGCTGATCAGCGTATGAGGCAACCATGAGCGAACCCTTTATCGCCGAAATCCGGATTTTCGCCGGAAATTTTGCCCCCCGGGGCTGGGCATTCTGCAATGGGCAACTGCTGCCGATCAGTCAGAACACCGCACTTTTCTCTCTTATCGGCACCAATTACGGAGGCGATGGCAGAAGTACCACCGCTGTGCCAGACATGCGTGATCACGTCCCAGCTCACCCTGGCACAGGGCCAGGACTCCCCTCCGCCAGACTCGGCGACAAAGACGGCGACACTACCATTGATGTGGTCGCTGGCGTTACCCCGGCCCGCAATCTTGGGCACACCGAGACCTCCCGTACCGTCAGCGGCAAAGTGGGTGAAACACGCCAACCGTTTCTTGGCCTGAATTTCATTATTGCCCTGGTCGGGCTATACCCCTCCAGGTCATAGGAGCCGATGTCATGAGCGAACCTTTCCTTGCCGAAATCCGCATTGTGGGCTTCACCTTTGCCCCGCGGGGCTGGGCGTTGTGCGACGGTCAGATACTTCCGATCAGCCAGAATCAGTCACTTTATTCCCTGCTAGGCACGACCTATGGCGGCGATGGCTACACCTCCTTTGCGCTGCCCGACCTGCGTGGGCGGATGCCCATGCACCCCGGAGCCGAGGTGCGGCTAGGCCAGAAAGGCGGCGTACAGGATGCCCAAACCACCAGCACCGACAACACCTTGGACACCCTGTCGCTGGACCGCAATCTGGGCAGCACGCTGCAGCAGGAAAATGTTGCCACCCAGACGCCGGTCACCCCCAAAATCGGATTGAACTTTGCCATTGCATTACAGGGGCTGTTCCCCAGCCGTAACTAGGAGCGATTATGTCAGAACCATTTATTGGAGAAATCCGCATGTTCGCCGGCAACTTTGCTCCCCGGGGCTGGGCGTTCTGCGATGGCCAACTGCTGGCGGTGTCCCAGAATGATGCCTTGTTCTCACTGTTTGGTACCCTATACGGCGGTGACGGCCGAACCACCTTTGGGCTTCCTGATTGTCGCGGGAGAAGCCCGGCGCATGCCGGCACCGGACCCGGGCTTGCGCAGTTACGACTCGGCGCCAAAGTGGGTCAGTCCAGCAGCGGGCAGGAAGCCGTGACCACCGGTGTGAGCCTTGACCGGAACCTGGACCCCGGCACCAATAGTTGGAGCGCCCTTCCCGCCAATACTCACAATGCAACGCCGAGATTGTTTGTGAATTTCATCGTCGCCCTGTTTGGCATCTACCCCAGCCGCTCCTGATGCCGGAATATCTGCTGCGCCCCGTCACCGACACAGACACCCCCGTGCTGCTGGAGATCTACGCCAGCACACGCCAGGAAGAAGTCGCGCAGACCGGCTGGCCACAGGCGCAGCAGAAGGTCTTTCTGACAATGCAGGCCCAGGCACAACATGAGCACTACCTGCGACATTACCCCGAGGCAGAGCGACATCTGATCGAGGTCAATGGGCACACAGCCGGGCGATTGTATGTATCGGATTGGAAGCGGGAAATTCGTATCGTGGATATCGCCTTGCTACCGGTCTTTAGGGGAACAGGCCTGGGCTCAGGGATTCTGGCAAGCCTGCAGGGACGCGCCAAACAAGCCGGTAAACCGCTTTCTATTCATGTTGAGAAAAACAATCCGGCACGACGCCTGTATCAACGGCTGGGATTCACAGAACAGTCTGACAACGGCGTCTATCTGCTCATGAATTGGCAACCTGACGGTTAAACACCGCCTCAAAATAGCAGGTGCCATCATTGCTCCCTAACGGCCCGAGCGGCACCAGAAAGACTGTCAGCTCTCCGGCAGCGTCATGACGCATGGCAACGGTGCCCTGCTCCCGCTGTTGATTTCCTGCAAACAACAGCGAAAAGCACTCCCATCCCTCAGCCATTGAGGGCACCGACACCTCCGCCAGCGTCAGAGTGCTTCCATCTTCAAGCGCAAAAACCTGCCCTTCACAGTTTTTCCATTGTTCCAATGTCACCATCTTGTATCCCCCAAACAATGCCAGCAGTGTAGACGGCGCTGACGTCACCGTCACCCTTGGCTACAATACGCGGCCACCGATTGTGCAGGAACCGGGTCTGAATGAAGCTACTCCCCGACAGCAACCTCTTTCCCAGCGGGCGAGAGCACTATAAAGACTGGGCCGGACTCACTGCCGGCAGCATGGCCGCGGTGCTGGCCGAACTGGCGCGCAGCCAGGATCACCTGTTTGTGGTGCTGGCCCCCAACAGTAGCCGCGCCCAGCAGCTGACGGACTCCCTCAGCTTTTACCTGACCGGCAGCAACACGCCGGTGATGCTGTTCCCGGACTGGGAAACCCTGCCCTACGACCACTTCAGCCCCCACCAGGACATTGTCAGCGACCGGATACGTGTATTGCACCAGCTGCCCACCACCCACAAGGGTATCCTGGTGGTTCCGGTCAATACCCTGATGCAGCGTCTGGCGCCGCCGCTTCACATCACTGGCAACAGTTTCCTGCTCAAGGTCGGCGACGTATTTGATATGGACGCCACCCGCGAACGGCTGGTGGCGTGTGGCTACCGTCAGCGCGACAACGTCTACGAGCACGGCGAATTTGCCGTGCGCGGTGCCATCATGGATATCTACCCCATGGGCGCCGAGCAGCCATTTCGCATCGAGCTGTTTGATGACGAAATTGAATCGCTGCGCCTGTTCGATGCCGAAAGCCAGCGCTCCACCGGCAAGGTCGAGGACATCACCCTGTTACCCGCAGCGGAATTCCCGCTCAGCGCCGAAGGCATTGCCCGTTTCCGCAGCAACTTCCGTGACACCTTCGATGTGGACACCCGCCACGTGCCCCTTTACCAGGATGTCACCGACGGGTTGGCCGCCCCGGGGCTAGAGTATTACTTGCCCTTGTTCTTCGAACACATGGCCACGCTGTTCGATTACCTGCCCGATGACGTAAAGCTGGTCGAAATGGCCGATTGCCAACCGGCCATTGAACATTTCTGGGACGACGTAGAACAACGCTATGAATCGCGCCGCCATGACATTCACCGCCCGATCATGGCCCCCTGGCAGCTGTATCTTCGCCAGGAAGAGCTGGGCGCAGCCCTCAAGCGTCACCCACGGGCCCGCCAGGCCAGTAGCGCAGCGCCTGCCGACAGCAATGCCATCGCCTTTGATGTGGCACCCATGCCGGCACTGACCACCGACGTGCGCGCCAGCAACCCCCTGGCCCTGCTGCACACCTTCTCTGACGCCCATCCAGACACCCATATCCTGATCTGTGCGGAAACCGCCGGCCGCCGCGAAGCCCTGCTGGAGCTGATGCAGAAAATCCGCATCCAGCCAGTGATGAAAGACAACTGGCCAGACTTCATTGCCGAGCCCGCCCGCTGGAGCCTGACCCGCGGTGAGCTGGATGCCGGCTTTTATGCACCGGAACACCAGCTGCTGGTGGTCACCGAGAACGACCTCTACGGCGAGCGGGTACTGCAACGCCGACGCCGTAAATCCAGCAGCGATGACGGCGCCGCCGAGCAAGCCTTCCGCTCTCTGGGTGAACTCACTGTGGGCTCCCCGGTGGTACACCTTGAGCACGGGGTCGGTCGCTACCTGGGTCTGACCCACATGGAAGTGGACCGCCAGCAACACGAGTTCCTGTTGCTGGAATACCAGGGCGGCGACAAGCTCTATGTGCCGGTGTCATCCCTGCACCTGATCAGCCGGTACGGCGGTGGCGACACAGCACCGCTGAATAGACTCGGTACCGAACAGTGGAGCAAGGCGCGCCAGAAAGCCGCCGAGAAGATCCACGACGTGGCCGCCGAACTGCTCAACACCTACGCCCGCCGTGAAGCGCGCGAAGGCAAGCAGTTCGATGTGGACATGAACGACTACGATCGCTTCAGCGCCGGCTTCCCGTTCGAGGAAACGCCGGATCAGCAAGCCGCGATCGCCTCGGTGATCGCCGACATGCAATCCAGCAATCCCATGGACAGGCTGGTGTGTGGAGACGTGGGCTTCGGCAAGACCGAAGTGGCCATGCGCGCCGCCTTTGTCGCGGTGGAAAACCAGACTCAGGTGGCGGTGCTGGTGCCCACCACCCTGCTCGCCCAGCAACACTACGAATCCTTTACTGACCGCTTTGCCGACTGGCCGGTGAATATCGAGGTGCTGTCCCGTTTCCGCAGTGCCAAGGAAAAAACCCAGGTACTGCAACGGCTGAAGGAAGGCAAAGTCGATATTCTGGTGGGCACCCACCAGCTGCTGCAGGAAACCGTGGCGTTCGACAATCTCGGGCTGATCATTGTGGATGAAGAGCACCGCTTTGGAGTGCGCCACAAAGAGCGCCTGAAACAGATGCGCGCCGAATGCGACATCCTTACCCTCACCGCTACCCCCATTCCGCGCACCCTGAACATGGCCATGAGCGGCATGCGGGATATTTCCATCATCGCCACTCCGCCACAAAAACGCCTGTCGGTGAAAACCTTTGTGCAACAGCACAATGACACCGCCATCAAGGAAGCCCTGCTCCGGGAGCTGTTACGCGGTGGGCAGGTGTACTACCTTCACAACGACATCGACACCATGGAGAAGACCGCGGAAGACATCCGCAAGCTGGTGCCGGATGCCCGCGTTGGCATTGCCCATGGACAAATGCGCGAGCGCGAACTGGAAGCGGTGATGAGCGACTTCTACCACCGTCGCTTCAATGTGCTGGTGTGTACCACCATTGTGGAAACCGGCATCGACGTGCCCAGTGCCAACACCATCATTATCGACCGGGCCGACAAGCTGGGCCTGGCCCAGCTGCATCAGCTGCGTGGCCGGGTCGGCCGCAGCCACCACCAGGCCTATGCCTACCTGATCACCCCCAGCCCCAAGGTGATGACCAAGGACGCCCTCAAGCGTCTGGAAGCCATCGAACAGGCCACCGATCTGGGTGCCGGTTTCATGCTCGCCAGCCAGGATCTGGAAATCCGTGGCGCTGGTGAACTGCTCGGCGAAGAACAGCACGGCAATATCGAAACCATTGGCTTTAGCCTCTACATGGAAATGCTGGAGCAAGCAGTGGAAGCGCTCAAGCGCGGCGAGCAACCGGATGTGGAAAAACCGCTCAGCGGCGGACCGGAACTCAACCTGCGCATCCCGGCTCTGATTCCCGAAGATTACCTGCCCGATGTATTCAGTCGACTGACGCTCTACAAACGCATCGCCGGCTGCAAGACCCGCGACGGGCTGAAAGAACTGCAGGTGGAAATGATCGACCGTTTCGGCCTGTTGCCCGAGCCGGTGAAAAACCTGTTTGCGGTCACCGAACTGCGCCAACAGGCTGACCGTCTCGGCATCATTCGCCTGGATGCTCACGCCAGCGGCGGCAAGGTGGAGTTTGGCGAGCGGACTCCGGTGGACCCGCTGACCATCGTTAAACTGGTGCAGTCCGGCCCGAACCGTTTCAAGCTTGAAGGCGCCAACATGTTGCGGTTTGTAGAGGACAGTGAAACCGCCGAGGAACGGATCGACGTCGTCGACGCTCTGCTCAAACGGCTCTCGGCGCAGAGCATCAAGAAGGACTGAGGCAAGCGACAAGCGGCAACGCACGCCTTGCAGCTTGTCGCTTGCAGCTCACACCGTCACAAATTTGCCACCGCCCGGCCAGTGCATCGTGAATTGGTCTGGCTGAGCCGTTATAGTCGGCACCGGAATCAATGCCTGTCTTCAGGCAAACAAGGAGTATTGAATGCGTCGCGCATTACTGTGGGTTATGTTGTCCCTGTTCACCGGTCCGGCATTCGCCAAAGGCTGGTACACCATCGAAGTACTGGTGTTTGCCCAGAATCACCCGGTCAGCAGCGAGATATTCCCCACCAACCGGCAACCCGCCTACGCACCTCAACCGGTCACCCTGGGCTCACCAGAATTGAATGAGCAGGCCGACAGCGATGCCGTCGGCCGCGGTGCGTGGCAATTCCTGGGTGAAGACAGCGCCGTGTTGCAGTTCATGATGGAACGCATGGAACAAAGCGGGAACTACCGTGAGCTCTACCATGCCACCTGGCGCCAGCCAGTCGGGAGCAAGCAGGAAACACAGCCCGTCTACCTGCGCGGCGGTCAGACCCTGCCCACCGAGGAGGGAGATATCCCGGAACTGGAAGGCACCCTGCATTTCAGCGAAAGCCGTTATGTCCACGTGGACCCGCGCCTGTGGTTCAACACCGAAGTAGAAGGCGAGCGAATCTATGTGGACATCAGTGAAAGTCGTCGGCTGAGCGGCTTTCAGGCGTATTACTTTGATCACCCCATGTTCGGCATGATAGTTCGGGTTACCCGCTAACGGACTGCCCTTTGCGGCATGCCCCTTTCAAACCCCGCTCACGGCCAATACCGATTCTACCGCCTGTCTGAAACTCTGCATTCAGACGGGCCCCCAAACGTTTCCCGCGCTAAAGTCATTTCAAGGGGCCTTACCCGGCCCAGACAAGTCACTCCCTGACGGGCTACCTCCCGGACGGGAAAGGAGCGTTGTCATGTTCGTTACCCTCGAACAGACCGACGTTGCCGAACTCCATCAGTTCCGGGATCCGGTAACCGGTCTGCGTGCGCTGATCGCCCTGCACTCCACCCGCCTGGGCCCTGCCCTTGGTGGCTGTCGCTGCCTCCCCTATCCTGACGAAGCCTCTGCCATCGCCGATGTCTGCCGCCTCGCCCGCGGGATGAGCTACAAGGCCGCACTGGCCGGGTTGCCATTGGGTGGCGGCAAAGCCGTCATCATTGAACCCCCAACGGACTACGACCGAGCCGCCCTCTATCGCAGCTTCGGCGAAGCCGTCCACCGACTGGGGGGACGCTATATCACAGCTGTCGATGCCGGCACCGAGATCCAGGATCTCGATCAGGTCGCCCACGTAACACCGCACGTACGAGGGTGCTCCGCCGACGGCATCGACCCCTCGCCCTATACGGCACTGGGTGTCTTCGCCGCACTCAATGCGGCTATTCAACACCGATTGCAGCGTCACGGGGTGCGCGGCCTGCACCTGGCGATTCAGGGGCTCGGCCATGTGGGGAGTCAGCTTGCCCTGATGCTTGGCCGTGCAGGGGCGAAGCTGACTCTGGCCGACCTGAATACCCTGCGGGCCCGTCAACTGGCAGACCGTTTACACGCGGACTGGGTTCCCGCTGACCACATCTACGATGTCCCCTGCGATGTTTTCCTGCCCTGCGCCCTGGGCAGTATTCTCAACGCCGATACCATTTCACGGCTGCACAGCCCCCTGATTGTTGGCGCTGCCAACAATCAGCTCGCCACACCGAGCGATGCCCGCCGGCTGCTGGAGCGGGACATCCTCTACACCCCTGACTACCTGAACAATGCTGGCGGCCTGATCGCACTGGCACTGGGACACCAGCAGGTCCCCGTCGATCAGATTCGCCGAAAAGTCCTGACCATCGGCCGCACCCTCACCCGAATCTTGCACGACGCCCAGCGTCTGCAAGTCGCACCCGCCACCATGGCAGACCGGTTGGCGGAGCAACACCTGCACGATGCCCGGCCAGAAACACTCCAGTCCTACCCGGAGGCCCGCCATGTTTATGCCTGAGCCCTACCAGATCCATCAACGGCTGGACGCCCTGGCTGACTGCCCCCACTGGCAACGTCTGACTGAGGGCTACCGGAATATGCAGTTGATCCGCACCTTCGACAAAAAGGCCGTCAACCTGCAGCGCACTGGCCAGTTAGGCACCTATGCCTCCTGCCTGGGCGCCGAAGCCATCGCCACCGCAGGCGGCATGGCACTGGCAAGAGAGGATTACTTCGTCCCCTATTACCGCGACCATGCCACCCAATACCTGCGCGGTGTACCGCTCTACCAGATCCTTCAGTATTGGGGCGGCGATGAAAGGGGTAACGCCTTCCCGGCAGACACCCCCGCCAGCCGCGATCTGCCCAACTGCGTCCCGATCGCCACCCAACTGCCCCAGGCCGCCGGCATCGCAACCAAGGCCAAGCTGACGCACGAACACGCCGCCGTACTGGCCACCTGTGGAGATGGCGCAACCTCTCGCGGGGATTTCTACGAAACCCTCAACGTGGCGGGAGTATGGCAATTACCCCTGGTGGTCATGGTCAACAACAACCAATGGGCGATTTCGGTTCCCGGCCAGCTCCAAACCGCCAGCCGGTCCATCGCTCACAAGGCGGAGGCCGCCGGCATAGAGGGCATACGGGTCGACGGCAACGACCTGCCCGCCCTGCTGGAGGTACTCGACTATGCACTCGACAAAGCCCGCCACGGCAAAGGCGCTACCCTGGTAGAGGCGATCAGCTACCGCCTCAGCGACCACACCACCGCTGACGATGCGAGCCGTTACCGCAAGGCGAGCGAGCTGCATACCGCCTGGCAACACGAACCTATTGCCCGACTCAGGCAGGCGCTGGTCAACGCCAGACAGTGGGATGCCGAGCAGGAAACACTATGGCAGCAGCACTGCCGTGACGTCGTGGACGACGCAGTAAAAACCTATCTGGAACACCCCCCACAGATGCCGGCTGACATGCTCGACCACCTCTACGCCACCTTGCCCGCGAGCCTTGGCCGTCAACGGCAAACCCTGTCCCGCCAGCAAGGAGATCCGCATGCATAATGCACAGCAACGCCCTCAACATGCGCTCCCCCTGAACCTGGTGGAAGCCATCAACCGGGCCCTGTTCCAGGCCATGAGCGACGACCACCGCGTGGTGCTGCTTGGTGAGGACATTGCCACCAATGGCGGCGTCTTCCGGGCCACCGAGGGGCTCAAGGCGCATTTTGGTTTTCGTCGGGTAATGGATACCCCTCTGGCAGAGAATCTTATCGCTGGCCTCAGTGTCGGCATGGCCAGCCAGGGACTGAAGCCCGTGGCCGAGATCCAGTTCATGGGCTTCATCTACGCAGCCCTGGAACAATTGATCAGCCACGCAGCGCGTCTGCGTCACCGAACACGGGGACGGCTGAGTTGCCCGCTGGTGATCCGCGCGCCGTTTGGCGGTGGCATCCACGCCCCCGAGCATCACAGCGAAAGCACCGAAGCCCTGTTTGCTCATGTGCCGGGGCTTCGCGTGGTCATTCCGTCCTCCCCCGCCCGGGCCTACGGCCTGCTGCGTGCCGCCATTAGCTGCCCAGACCCGGTCCTGTTTCTGGAACCCAAACGGCTTTATCGACTGCAACGACTGCCCGTCGACCTCGACGATGTCCCGCTGCCGCTGGATCGCTGTTTCACCCTGCGTCCCGGCGAAGACATCACCCTGGTCAGCTGGGGCGCCATGATCCATGAGACCCTGGCCGCCGCCGACCACCTGGCACAGGCCGGCATCAAGGCTGAAGTCATTGATGTCGCCACACTCAACCCACTGGACCGGGACACGCTGGTGGCCAGTGTCAGCAAGACAGGGCGCGCCGTTATCGTCCATGAGGCGCCCTTTACGGGCGGGTTTGGCGCCGAGATCGCCGCCACCCTGGCCAGCGATGCCTTGATGCAACTCCGTGCGCCCGTGACGCGGGTCACCGGCTACGACACCCCCATGCCCTATTTCGCCATGGAGAGGGAATACATGCCCAGCGTGGAGCGCATCGTGGAGGCGGCCAAGCAGCAGATGGAGTACTGAGAAAAAGGTCGGACGTCTGACGTCGGATGTCTGACGCAAAACCCAGGGAGCCCAACCATGCCCTATTTCACTCTGCCCGATCTGGGCGAAGGTTTGCAGGAAGCCGAAATCGTCGAGTGGCATGTCAACGAGGGTGACAGCGTCAAGGTGGATGACCTGTTGCTCAGCGTAGAAACCGCCAAGGCTATTGTCGATATTCCTTCCCCCCGCGACGGCATCATCGGATCGCTGTTTGTCCGCAATGGGGACCTGATTCATACCGGCGAACCCCTGCTCGCCTTCGCCGGTGATGAAGGCACCGGCAGTCAGACGGTGGTGGGCAACCTGGAAAGCCAGGACGACAGCGACAATCAGGATCATTTTGTCATCGGCGCGGTGACTGAAGGGCACCATTTTGGCGGCGCCACCCCTGCCATTCGCGCCCTGGCCCAGCACCTGGGCGTCAATCTGGAGCAACTTCGAGGCAGCGGCCCCAACGGCAGCATCACCTTTGAGGACGTACAGCAAAACGCCAACCTGAAACACAGCCACGGCGACAGCACCCCGCTAAAAGGCGTCGCTCGCAGCATGGCCAAAACCATGGCCTCCGCAGGCCAGCAAGTCGTGCCTGTCAGCCTGTTTGACCAAACCAGTATCCGTCACTGGGCAGCCCACACTGATATTACTCTCAGACTGATTCAGGCCATCGTGGCGGGTTGTCAGGCAGAACCCGCCCTTAATGCCTGGTTCGACGGCAACACCCTGAGCATGCGAGTGGTGGAAAAAATTGATCTGGGTATCGCGGTGGATACCCCCGACGGCCTGTTTGTACCGGTACTGAGGGATGTGGGAAACCGCAAGCCAGATGATCTGCGAGAGGGGCTCGACCGGCTCCGCCATGATGTGAGGAACCGCAAGATTCCCGCAAAAGAATTACAAGGTGCCACCCTCACCCTGAGCAACTTTGGGACCCTGGGCGGCCGCTTCGCCACACCGGTAGTGGTACCACCACAGGTGGCCATTGTCGGCGCGGGAAAACGCTTCATCCAACCGGGCATCAACAATGGGGCGTTGTTTGAAGATGTGCAGCTACCCTTGAGCCTGACCTTCGATCACCGCGCCTTGAATGGCGGACAGGCTGCCAGATTTCTGGCTGCCTTGCTGGCAGATCTTTCGGCCCCACCAATGTAGCGCAGCCAAGTAACGCGAAGACTTCCACTGTTGCAGAGCCAACCAGGGGCATGGGCTCCCACAAAGATGAATACAGCGCTCGAGCGGTTAATTGCACTGCTTTGTGGGAGCTATGCTTGCATGGCGAATCGAGCGACAGCGAGACGACCGAGGAAGGGGCACTCTCATGTTTACCAGCGCTCTGGAATCTCTACCTCGCCTAGGCGAGGATCGCCATGCAAGCATGGGCTCCTACTGGGCGCATAGGTTATCCGAGGTCGCCGAACTCGACGATTTGGAAGGCGTTACCGTTCTTCTTGAAACCAGGGAACTATTTTAGGTCTTCCCATCCACTCAAGCATAGCTCATAGCTCATAGCTCATAGCTCATAGCTCATAGCTCATAGCCCATAGCCCATAGCCCATAGCCCATAGCTTGTAGCTTGTAGCTTGCCCAGCCCGATGCCTTTGAGGCTCTACGGTGACTCCAGACCCAACAACTCCACCAGAAAATCTTTCCACAGGTCATAGACCATGAAATGGCCATACTCCGGAAAGCTGCGAAAGCGAACATTGGGCAAATCGTCCGCCAGCCTGCGGGCCCCATCAATGTGGATAATACCGTCGGTTTCACCATGCCATTGCAATACCGGCAGGGTGACCTGCTGCAAATCGACGCCCAATGGCCGCAGATGATTGAGATACTCCTCCATCATGATCCGCGCGCCCTGAAAGTGCCCCCGTCGGGTACGCTTGATGGTCCGGGCCAGCAGATCCGGATTATCAAAGACCCGCTGATCGGCCTTCGACATGCCCCGCGCCAGCATTTTGTAGAACTTCTCCGGCGCCTTCTGTACACCGCGTACGCCAAGCCGTCCGACCAACATGAACAGGCGGGGGTCCCTGCGTGAAATCTGCAGACTCATGCGGTGAATCGGTTCCAGCTTGTCCAGGTCGAGATACTCACCCGCGAGGGTCGTTCCCAGCAGCCCCAGACGGTCAAACAGGTCCGGGTAGTTTGCCGCCGCACACAGCGCATAGGGTCCGCCACCACAATAGGCCGCCATGGGAGGACGCTGGATCTTCAGGTGCTCACAGAGGTAACGGATATCCACCCCCAGATCAGTAAACTGGTACTGGGGTTGATAGGTTGAGATCCCATAGCCCGGCCTGACGATCAGAATCATGCGCAGGCCTTTTTCACGGTACCAGTCTTCAAACACCGTGTGATCAGGCATCGAGGCGCCCTGGTTTTCCAGAGTCAGGACGGGCCGCCCATTGGGGTCACCATATTCATACCAGCTCAGCACCCGGCCATCAGGCAAGGTGAGCGTGTATTCCTCATCGTCATCATCGTGACGCGGCATGCGCGCCGCCTGCACCAGGGCATGGCCCATGGCGTGGCTGACCAGCTGCACCTGACTGCTGGCATTGAGCTTGCCCATGATGGATTTCAACTGGGAACGTGCCGTGCTGATCTTGATGTTCAGCAACTGGGCGCTTTGCTGCAGGTTGCCGATCTTGCATAGCAGGTGCAGCAGGCGGGATTCCGCCTCGGTAATATTGAAGACCGAGCGCAGCATGTCCGGCGATGGCGTCACCACACTATGTCCCGCCAGCACCCAGACGATGGTTCGCACCCGGGAGATACTGCCGGGGGCATCGGATTTCTGTACTGGCAAGCACAGCAGCGAAACGCCCTCTTCCGGGGACGTCAGTAACTGGGTCCCCCGCCCTTCTGCAAGCCGGTTGACCCGATCCAGAGCCTGCTTCAATTCCCGGTCAGAAAAATGCAACTGATTGCCGACCAGCCGAACCGGCCCCGCCGCCAGCACCTGTGCGGCTACCGGGTTGTACTCAAGCACCTCAAGACCTTCGCTCAGCATCAGCATCGGCCAGGGCATCTGGTTGTACATGGCATTGAGAACGTTGCTGCGATCTTCCAGCGCGTGCATGTAGGAACTGGAACGCACCGCCCGCTCCAGATGGGCGACCAGAGACTCCACTTCCGCGCGCCGGGGCAACGGCGCGGCATCAGCAGGAGACACGTCCCCCGCCTCCACTTCGGTCCAGCCGGCAATGGTATCCAGCAATTCTACCCAATCACCGGGAGACAGGGCCGTTTCGTAGATCTTGCCGATCAGGGCATCGTTGTCGTTGTTCAAGCCGGGTTCCCCACACAACCATCGGGGAAACAGGATAATGAAAGGCTATGCAATAACAATCGCCAACCGGCGCTGAGGAATGCCGAGCTGACCAAAGGCGTCAGGGCTTGTACCTTCAGCGCAACCTCAGTGGGCGCACTCAGTCGGTTTGAGTACAAACCGGCCATGGGAATCGTACAGGGCCATGGGGAGGACACGGTGGGCGGTGGGCAACTGCCGTATTTCGTACAGGGTCGCGAAGCGGTGGGCCCAGGCGGGATGATCCGTGCGGTATTCCACCACATCCGGGTGATCCGACCCACCGAAGGCCAGAATTTCGTCAGAGGAATCAAACAATGCCACATAACCCAGAAAACGGGGCTCGGTGGTATCCGCCTGGCCGGGGGGATAAATCGGGTCGAGCCGAGAGGGCGCTTTAGCCATGTCTCCAGCCTCCATGACAGAGAGGGAACCAGATTACAGATAATGTGAATCTGAGTCAGACGACTATAACAGGCTTCATGTCGCGTTATGTTACTGCGGTGTGAAATCCGCTACCCCTTTCGCGATGGGGGATCAGGCCCGGCCGGGGCGACCACCCGGCCAAGCAAACAGCATTACAACTCGACGTTGTGATAGACGTTCTGCACGTCATCCAGGTCATTGAGCATGGCCAGAAACTTGTCGAACAGCTCACGCTCCTCCCCTTCCACCGTGGTGTAGGCGTGGGGGATAAACTGAATCTCTTCGACGTCGAAATCGATACCTTCAAACGCCTCGGTCAAGGCCTGACGTGCCTTGGCAAACTCAGTGTTGGGCGTGAAGACCGTCAGCACACCGTCCTCATTTTCGATATCCGTCACGTCGACATCCGCTTCCATCAGCGCTTCCAACACCGTGTCTTCGTCATCGTGAGCAAAGCTGAAAATCGCCGCGTGGTCGAACATGTGCGCCACGGTGCCTTGGGTGCCAATCTTGCACTTGGTCTTGGTGAAGGCGACCCGCACATCGCCAAAGGTACGGTTGGGATTATCGGTCAGACACTCAATGATGGCCATGGAGCCACCCGGTCCGTAACCCTCGTAGCGAGCCGGGGCAAAGTCTTCACCGCCGCCACCCTTGGCCTTGTCCAGCGCCTTGTCGATCACATGCCCGGGAACCTGGTCCTTCTTGGCTCGATCAATCAAGCTGCGCAGTGCCAGGTTCGAATCTGGCTCTACCCCGCCGTTCTTCGCACACACATAGATTTCACGGCCATAGCGACTGTAGACCTTCGCTTTCATGTCCGAGGTCTTGGCCATGGATTCTTTTCGGTTCTGGTAGGCGCGGCCCATGGGATACTTGCTCCAATAATGGTTTTGGGGAGGGATTCTAGGGGAAAAATCGCGGCTTACCTACGACAACTGCCAAGCAGCCACTCCGCAGGGTCATAATAGCGTCATAATAGCGCCCTATAGTCACCCCTTTGGCTATGAGAAGTTTTTCACAATGCTCAGCACGATCCAGAATCGCTTGTCCATCAAGCAGGGATTGTGGCTACTGGCAGCGGGAATTGCTGCCGCGCTGATGGCCATCTGGTTACTGGACCAGCACTACCAGCGTCGCATCACGGAAGAGACAGCCCTGCAATCCATGAACACGGCCATGAGCCGTCAGCTGCAGACCCTGCGTCAGCAGATGGATGCGTTCGCCAGCTCCCGCCAGCTCACTCACGCAGAGCAGTTCCGGGCCAGCCTGCAGCAGCTCAAGGCGCAACACCGGGCACTGGTTCTGGCTCTTCGCAATGCCGATCTGGATGAGACCGGCATGCTGGCCGCCGGCGATCTGTTTCAGCAGGTGGAGAGCAACTTCAACGCCTTGGTCCACAAGCAGGTCACCATTGGTATCGCGCGAAATGAGGGGCATGCCGGGCAACTGAATGCAGCCGCCCAGCGGGTCGAGGAGGTGGTTACCGCCCTGCCGGCACTGGCAGTGTCTTTCCTGCAACTGCGCCAGCATGAAAAGAACTTTCTGCTGTACCGGGACGAAACCTATATCAACCAGTTCATGGTGGCGCTCTCTCAGTTTCGTGGCACCATCTTCATGTCCGATCTGGATAACCAGATCCTGGCGGCCACCCAGCAGTCCCTGCGCGCCTACACCGACAGTTTCAACACCATGGCGCAATTGCAGCGAGACATCGGCCTCAGCTCCGAGAGCGGGTTGACCGGCGAGCTCAACCGTGCGGCCAGCAAAGCCGAGCAGCAAACGCTGGCACTGGCACAGCAACTGGACTCGCACCTGGACAACCGGCTGGATCAGGCCAGACTACACAGCACCTTGTCCGTGCTGGTCATCATGGCACTCGTCCTGACAACGTTGGCTCTCTTTATCCGCCAGTTGAACCGACACTTTGCGGCAGCACGGTCGTCCGCCCAGCGTCTGGGTGACGGGGACCTCCAGACGCCCATCGAGCAGATCCCTGGTAACGAAATTGGCGAGTTGCTCAAGGTGCTCGAAACCATGCGCAGCAGCTTGCTGGACAAGAGCGACGCCCTCGCCAGGGACAATCACAGCAAGTCATTTTTGTCTGATCTGGGCCACACCCTGCAAGGCGTAAAGGACACTACCACGCTGTGCGACGACATCATTCGCTATTTGTGCAGCCGCCTGAAAGCCCATGTTGGCGCACTCTATGTTGCAGAGGGCGATGGGTTAGTGCGAAGAGCCACCTATGGCATCGCCAGCCTTGAAATGTTGGCGCAAGTCATCGAGCCCGGCGAAGGCATCGTCGGCCAGTGTGCCAGCGACCGAAAGCCCCGACATCTGCACAATCTTCCCCACGACTACCTGCTGGTCACCACCGGCTCCACTCGCCAGACGCCCTCCTCGCTGCTGCTCATGCCACTGCTGTGGAATAACCAACTCTACGGTGTACTGGAACTGGGTGCGGTCGGTTCGCTACCGGACTTTGCCGGCGACTTTCTGCATCAAGCCAGCGAGCCCCTGGCCATTGCCCTGCACACCAGCCAGGTAAATGCGGAACTGAGGAATCTGCAGCAAGAGGCCCCACTGCCCCCAGCTAACTTCGCGATCCAGAAAAGGGCGCTGCCGGCCGGACACCAAGCAGCCCCCGTCATCGACACACAGCAAGACCAGGCTCAGCGCCTGCAACTGGAGAACACTCCCTAACCTAAAGCCAGGCCATTTCTTCACCAGCGCAAGCCGGCTGAAGTCCGCCCCAAGTCCCGGCACAGACATCACCAAATTGCAGATTGTTTCTGGTAACGACTCGTCACCGACTCCGGAAGGTACGTCTACTTAAGCTGATCCAGCGCGCGCTTGAGCCGTGCCACGGCAGTATCGGTATCACCCAGTTTATCCAGGCCAAACAACCCCACCCGGAAGGTCTTGAAATCCGCGGGTTCATCACACATCAGCGGCACGCCGCCCGCGGTTTGCAAACCCAGCTGCACAAAGGCCGCACCACTCTTGATGGCATCGTTGTCGGTGTAAGACACCACCACACCCGGCGCTTCGAAACCTGGCGCCGCCACACTTTCATAGCCCTGCTCTGCCAGCAGATCGCGCACGGCCATGCCCAGTTTCCACTGGCGCTCCTTCACTGCCGTGAGGCCCTCACCGAGGGTTTCCAGCATGGCATCGCGGAACCCGTGCAAGGCATCCGTCGGCATGGTGGCGTGGTAGGCATGCCCACCCTTTTCATAGGCGATCATGATGTCTCGCCACTTTTTCAGGTCAGCCGCAAAACTGGTGGATGTGGTGGCCTGCAACCGCTGTTCTGCCGCCTCGCTCATCATCACCAGAGCGCTGCAGGGTGAGGCACTCCAACCCTTTTGCGGCGCACTGATCAGCACATCCACGCCGATGGCCTTCATATCCACCCAGATCGCCCCGGATGCAATACAGTCCAGCACGAACAACCCACCCACACTGTGCACCGCCTCGGCAACCTGTTTCAGGTAATCATCGGGAAGAATGATCCCGGAGGCCGTTTCCACATGAGGCGCAAACACCAGCCCGGGCTTCTCGGCCTTGATGGTGGCCACCACCGTTTCAATCGGGGCAGGCGCAAACGGCGCCCTGGGCAGGTCACTGACCGGAGCGGCTTTCAGCACCGTTTCTTTTGACGGAATTCCACCCATGTCAAAAATCTGGCTCCAACGGAAACTGAAAAACCCGTTCCGAATCACCAGGCAATGCTGGTCGGTGGCAAACTGGCGTGCCACCGCTTCCATACCAAAACTGCCACCACCCGGGACCACTGCAACACAATGGGCGTTGTAGACCTGCTTCAGATTACTGGAGATATCACGCATCACCTGCTGAAAACGCTGGGACATGTGATTCAGGGAACGATCCGTAAAGACGACGGAGTATTCCAGCAGGCCGTCTCGATCAAAGTCACGGGGCAGGTCGGTCACAGGGGGGATCTCCTTGCGGTAGCTACGGCGTTTATCGTGGTCTCTCTGGATACTGGATTGCCCCTGCCAACGCAACCTTTGGGGGTGTGATTGGTGGCAAAATGCACAGGCAAGCCGTGTCTGCAGTCAATGCGGGGGGCGCAGCAAACCATTAAGCTATTATCATTCTTGAGCCAGCCAGGGCGCTCACGCATACTATGCGCCCCTTAAACCCCATAAACACTGTGTTTATTTCGCGAGCCGGGAATTCATGGCAGAGTACGTCCTGATACTGATCAGCGCAGTGCTGGTTAACAACTTTGTTCTGGTGCAGTTTCTGGGGCTGTGTCCGTTCATGGGTGTCTCCAACAAGATCGAGACCGCCATGGGCATGTCACTGGCCACCACCTTTGTGCTCACCCTCTCCTCCGTACTCGCCTACCTGACCTGGGCCTATATTCTGGTGCCCTTCGAGCTGGAGTACCTGCGCACCATCAGCTTTATTCTGGTGATCGCCGTGGCAGTGCAGTTCACTGAAATGTTCGTCAAGAAAGCCAGCCCCCTGCTCTATCGGGTACTGGGGGTGTTCCTGCCGTTGATTACCTCCAACTGCGCCGTGCTGGGTGTCGCCCTGCTGAATGTACGCCAGGAAGATGCCACTTTCATGTCATCACTGACCTACGGCTTTGGCGCCGCGCTGGGATTCTCCCTCGTGCTGATCCTGTTTGCCGCCATGCGTGAGCGCATCGCCGTTGCGGATGTACCGGAAGCGTTCCGCGGTCCCAGCATCGGCCTGATCACCGCCGGCCTGATGTCGCTGGCCTTCATGGGCTTTTCCGGGTTGATCAAGCTATGAGTGCCGTACTGATTGCGATTGCCGCCCTGCTGGGACTGGCAGCGGTGTTCGGAGCGGTGCTCGGTTTCGCCTCGGAAAAATTCAAGGTGGAGGGCGATCCCATTGTCGACCAGATCGACGACCTGCTGCCACAGACCCAATGCGGCCAGTGCGGCCACCCCGGCTGTCGCCCCTATGCCGAGGCCATTGCCGAAGGGGAAGAACACAATCGCTGCCCTCCCGGCGGTCAGGATACCGTGGATGCCCTCACTGACCTGCTTGGCCGTGATGAGCTGACCCTGGACGATGAAGGCGCCGAAGACGCCAACATCCCCAAAGTCGCCTACATCCGCGAGGACGAATGTATCGGCTGCACCAAGTGCATCCAGGCCTGCCCGGTGGACGCCATTGTCGGCGCTGCCAAGCTGATGCACACCGTGATGGTGGACGAATGCACCGGCTGCGACCTGTGCGTGGAGCCCTGCCCGGTGGACTGCATTGATATGGTAGAGGTCAAACCTACCCTGCAGACTTGGGGCTGGCACCGCCCTGCCGGCATTGGTCAGCGCCCGGACAGCCGTATTGAGGTGGTCAACCTGTGATTCGTACCCTGTTCCGTTCGCGCAGCCCGAAGGTGTTTGATTTCCACGGCGGCATTCACCCACCGGAAATGAAGCACCTGTCCAACAGCACCCCCATTGCGCCCGGCCCTCTGCCGGCCCAGCTGGTGCTGCCGCTGAACATGCATATCGGGGCACCGGCCAAGCCATTGGTGGCCCCCGGCGACCGGGTCCTAAAGGGGCAAATGATTGCCGAACCCGGCGGCGCCGTTAGTGCCGCGATTCATGCGCCGACTTCCGGCACCATCAGTGCCATTGGCCCCCGTCCGATCCAGCATCCATCTGGCATGGATGCCATCTGCCTGGTGCTCGACACCGATGGCAAGGATGAATGGGTCACCCACAGTGGCGTGACTGATTACACCGAGCTGAGCCCCGGCGAGCTGGTCGACACCATCCGCCATGCCGGTATTGCCGGAATGGGAGGCGCGGGTTTCCCCACCAGCATCAAGGTGAACCTCGGCGACCATCAGCGAGTAGAAGAGCTAATCATCAATGCGGTGGAGTGCGAGCCGTACATCACCGCCGATGATCGACTGATGCGTGAACATGCCGACGAGATCATCACCGGCATCCACATCCTCCAGTACCTGCTCAACCCACGCCGCACCCTGATTGGGATCGAGGACAACAAGCCCGAGGCCATTTCCGCGATCAAGCGGGCCTGCAAGGGCTGCGATATCGAAGTCCGTGTGGTGCCGACCAAATACCCGTCCGGTGGCGAGAAGCAGATCATCCAGTTGCTGACCGGCAAGGAAGTCCATAGCGGCCAGCTGCCCGCCCATGTGGGAGTGGTGTGCCAGAACGTCGGCACCGCCCACGCCATCAAGCGGGCCGTGGTAGACGGCCAGCCCCTGATCAGCCGGGTCACCACCCTGACCGGCGATGGCGTCGCACGACCGGGTAACTACGAGGTGCTGCTGGGCACGCCCGTACGCGACCTGCTAAGCCATGGCGGCGTCAATCCGGATGCACTCGAACGGCTGGTCATGGGCGGCCCGATGATGGGGTTCACCCTGCATAACCCGGCCGTGCCGGTCGTCAAAACCACCAACTGCATCATTGCCGCCACCCCGGAAGAGCTGCCTGAACCCCCAGAGGAACAGCCCTGTATCCGTTGCGGTTCCTGTGCCGAAGTCTGCCCGGCCAACCTGCTACCCCAGCAGCTCTACTGGCATGCCAAGAATGACGATCTGGAAAAGGCCCAGCACCACAACCTGATGGATTGCATCGAATGTGGCGCCTGTGCCTACGTCTGCCCCAGCCACATTCCACTGGTGCAGTACTACCGCTACGCCAAGGGTGCCGTGCGCCAGCAGGCCGCCGACCAATTGAAAGCGGACAAGGCCCGAGAACGTTTCGAGGCACGCCAGGCCCGTATCGACGCCGAGAAGGCCGAGAAGGAAGCCCGTCGCCAGGCCCGCCTGGAAGCCAACCGCAAGAAGAAAACCGACACTGCTGCCGCCCCGGCCGTGGACACCGCCGCCCTCAAACAGGCCTCTCTGGAAGCATCCAAGGCCTACAAAGCGGCAGTCAAGGCGGCCAAGGAAGCAGAAGCCAACGAGGCAGAGAACAGTGCGGAATTGAAGGCCGAAGCCGAGCGCCTGAAAGCCGTGGCCGACAAGGCCAAGGCCGCCGTGCGTGACGCCAAAAACGCCGCCCCTGCCGCCGCACCGGCAGAGGATCGGGTGGCCACACTCAAGAAACAGGTGGGTGACGCCTCGTCTGCCTACAAGAACGCGGTCAAAGCCGCCAAAGAGGCGGAAGCCAACGGCGATGACAATGCCGCCGAGCTACGGGCCAGTGCCGACACCCTCAAGGCCGAAGCCGACAAACTGAAAGCCGAGTTGCGCGAGGCCAAGGCCAATGCCCCAGCCGCCCCTGCAGCGGCGCCACAAGTCGACCCCGTCGCTGAACTGAAACAAAAGGTGGGCGAAGCATCGTCTGCTTACAAGGCTGCGGTCAAAGCGGCCAAAGAGGCCGAGGCCAACGGCGATGATAATGCCGCCGAGCTAAGGGCCAAGGCCGACACCCTCAAGGCCGAAGCCGACACACTGAAAGCCGAGTTGCGTGAGGCCAAGGCCAATGCGCCAGCGTCGACCCCGGCGCCTGCCACCCCGCCGCCGGCCGATCCGCTCGTCGAGCTGAAGGCCAAAGTGGGTGAAGCCTCTGCTGCCTACAAGGCCGCGGTCAAAGCTGCCAAAGAAGCGGAAGAAAATCGCGCGGAGAACGCGGCGGCCCTGCGTGCCGAAGCCGACAAGCTGAAAGCCGATGCAGATCACTGGAAGGCAGAATTGCGCGAGGCCAAGGCAAGCGCACCTGCCACCCCCAAGGCGGCACCGGCCACCACCGACCAACCGCGTATCCCTGAAGCCACTGCCCCGCAATCGCTGGCCGCCGTGGATCCGGAAGAAGCCGCCAAGCGGCAAAAGCGTCTCAAAGGCCTCAAAACCGCCTATAACATGGCCCACAAGCAGTACAAGGAAGCCCACGCCGCCCTTGAACGTGCCGAGCGCAAGGAGGACGTCACCGCCGACGAACTCAACGACATGCAGCGCCGCGTGGACAAACTCAAGAACAAGGCCGACATCGCCCGTGATGCGCTGGATGCCCTGGTAGAAGAAGCCAAGGCAGACATTCGTGCCCACACCGGCAAGGATCTGAAAACGCTGAAACTGGAAGCCGCACGGGCCGAAAGCGCCCTGGCCGACAAGGCGATCGAACTGCAGCGCCTGCGTGACAGCAGCAGCGAAGAGTCACTGGAAGCGCTCAACTCTGAACTGAAAGCCCTGGAAGCCGAAGCCCAGATTGCCCGAAAGGCACTGAAACAAGCCGTGGAAGAACAGGGGCTGGTGGAATGATGAAAGCCGCTCTGACGACCTTACAACCTGCAAACGCGACGCCGGCCATGCCCGGTCGCGTCGGCCCCTACCTGAACGGCAAGGCCTGAATCGACATGAGCCTGATTACGTCCTCCTCGCCCCATGCCTCCGTGAAGAACAACACCGGCGCCTTCATGCGCCAGGTGATCTACGCCACCCTGCCCGGCCTAGCAGTACTGACCTGGCAGTTTGGTTGGGGCACGGTGATCAATGTGCTGTGGGCAGTGGTCGTGGCCCTGGTCAGCGAAGCCCTGTTCCTGAAAGCCCGTGGCCGCAGCATCGGGTTCTATCTGAAAGACTACAGCGCCGTGGTCACTGCGGTGCTGTTGGGTCTGGCCCTGCCCCCCACCGCCCCCTGGTGGCTGACACTGGTGGGCGTGAGTTTCGCCATTATCGTCGCCAAGCAACTCTATGGCGGCCTGGGCATGAATCCGTTCAACCCGGCCATGGTCGGCTATGTGCTCTTGCTGATTTCCTTTCCGGTGGCCATGACCCAGTGGATCAGCCCCGGTGACGCCCCCAGCCTGCAGCAAAGCCTGCAACTGTTTGCCGGTCAGTTGCCGGTTGATGGTTTGAGCGGGGCAACACCACTGGACACCTTCCGCACCTGGGCAGGCGACGAAGCGGCCCTGGCCAGCCACCCGATCCTGCACGGCGAACTGGCCGGGCAAGGCTGGGAATGGGTCAACCTGGCGTTCCTGCTGGGCGGGCTGTATCTGATCAGCCGCAAGATCATCACCTGGCATATCCCCGCCGGTTTTCTGGCGGGCCTTGCAGCGCCGGCACTGGTGGCATGGCTCATCGATCCGGTCCGTTTTGCCGACCCGCTGTTCCATATGCTGTCTGGCGGCGCCATGCTCGGTGCGTTCTTCATCGCCACCGACCCGGTCAGTGCCGCCACCAGCCGTAACGGTCGCCTGGTGTATGCCCTGCTGATCGGTGTGCTGATCTGGGTTATCCGCAGCTTTGGAGGCTATCCGGACGCGGTCGCTTTCTCGGTACTGTTACTCAACCTCAGCGCCCCCTTTATCGATTACTACACCCAGCCGCGTACCTACGGCCATAACAAGCCCAACAGAGGGACCGGCTCATGATGCGGTATGCCATCACCAAAAACGCCGTCATCCTGAGCCTGTTCGCTATCGGCACTGCTGCGGCCCTGGCCATCACCAATGCCCTGACCATTGACCAGGTGCAGTGCAATCGTCAGCAGGCGCTGATGACCTCGCTGAACGAAGTGATGCCCCATGACCAGCACGACAATGACCTGCTTGCCGACCGCGTTACCCGCCGTGATCCGCTGCTGGGGCGCAGCGAACATCATATCTATCGCGCCCGCCTCAATGGCCAGCCCAACGGCGCCGTACTGGAAGCCACAGCCCCGGATGGCTACGGCGGCAATATCGCCGTGATCATTGGCATCAATAACAGCGGGACGGTTCAGGGCGTTCGCGTGGTTCCCCCGCACAACGAAACCCCCGGGCTGGGCGACAATATCGAAACCAAAAAATCCGACTGGATCTATGGTTTCAACGGCCGCTCACTGGAAAACCCGCAGGCCAGCGGCTGGGCAGTGAAGAAGGACGGCGGCGAATTCGACAGCTTTACCGGCGCCACCATTACTCCCCGGGCCGTCGTAGGTGCGGTATACCGTGCCTTGCAGTATTTTGATGCCAACCGCGAGCAACTCTTTGCTGCGGATGCCGAAGCCGTCGCCGCGGAGGTGTGTGATGAGTGATGTGAACTACAAGAAAATCAGCATGGACGGGCTGTGGAACAACAACCCGGCCACCGTGCAGATTCTTGGACTCTGCCCCTTGCTCGCCGTCACCGGATCCGTGGTTAACGCACTGGGGCTTGGCCTTGCCACCCTGGTGGTGCTGGTAGGCTCGAACGTGTGCGTGTCCCTGATTCGCCATTACGTTACCGATGCAGTTCGCCTGCCGGCTTTTGTGATGATCATCGCGGCCATGACCACCGTGATCGAAATGCTGATGCAGGCCTACACCTTCGAGCTGTATGAAATCCTCGGTATCTTCATTCCACTGATCGTGACCAACTGTACTGTGCTCGGCCGCGCCGACGCCTTTGCCAGCAAGAACGGCATCCTCCCCTCTGCCGTGGACGGGTTCATGATGGGCCTTGGCTTTCTGGTGATCCTGCTGATTCTCGGTGGCATGCGCGAACTGGTCGGCCAGGGCACGCTGTTTACCAACATGCAGCTGTTGTTCGGTCCCATGGCCGCCCACTGGCAGCTGAATGTGATCGACAACTACGGCGGCTTCCTGCTTGCGATTCTGCCCCCCGGCGCCTTCCTCGGCCTGGGCCTGATCATCGCCGGCAAAAACGTAATCGATAAACGGCTGAAAGCCATCCAGAAGGCCAAGGCCAGCGACGAGCCCAAAGTGAGCCGTCGGGTACGCACCACTGGCAAGGTCAGCTAACGCCCCAGAATCCGGATACGCTGACGCAGGCGGAACCCCTGATCATCCACCAGCGTCAGCGTATGCCAGCCGGGCTCGGCAAGGATCGCCCGCTCATGAAAATGCCGTGTCTCGCCAAGAAACTCCGCGTCGAGATGCCAGTAGAGTCTCGCCCCCTTGCGCTGATGCACGGCACGGAAAATCGCCCGCCCGGCCCGCCCGTCCAGCTCGGTGGGAATGTAGATCTCACTCCCCACATGCGGGTACACGATGGCCATGGGCGGCTCGCTCTGCAGGGCCAGGGCACCGGCTACACAATCCTCGCGCCATGCCGGTAACGGCCGGTAATCAGGGTGCTGCCGCTGATAAAACCAAGCCTGAGCCGGCGGCAACACAAACCAGTCCCGGTGTTGCATGTTCGCCACCGCTTCACAGTTGCCATGCACTCGCTGCCCGTTGGCATCCAGATGAATCCGTAAATGATGCGGCGTAACGGACTGGAAATGACTCAAGCGTGGCGCATAACCGGTGCGGGTCTGGCATTGCCCGCCCGCCAGATAGCCGTCGTCGACACATACCTGCACCGTATTGAGTTCATCCAGGGGAGCTGCAGGCCAGGACGATGGGCCCAGCAGGCTGAACACATCCAGCATCACAGGAGCCGCCGTGGCGGCACCGCCCAATGACGGGGCGGGCTCTCCATTGCCATTGCCAGCCCAGACACCGACGGTATAGCGGCCATTACTGCCGATTGCCCAGGCATCCCGCAACCCGTAGCTGGTACCGGTTTTCCAGGCGATCGGTTGGCTGGAACTGAACTGGCGCCACTGCCGCGCGGTGCCCGGACGTGCCACCTCTCGCAGTGCCTGCTGGGTCAACCATGCCGCCCCGGGGGACAGCATCAACGGCGAGTTGTCTTCCTCGTCCTGTTGCAGGGTACGAATCGTGCCGGGGGCAAGGCCGGTGGCGGCACGCATAAGGCGGGCATAAATACCGGTCAATTCATCCAGCCGCCCTTCTGCCCCCCCGAGAATCAGGGTCAGCCCGTAGTCCTCGGCACGGCGAAACAGGGTGCTCATTCCCATACGCTGCAACTCACTGTGGAAACGGCCAATGCCGTATTCCCGCAACATGCGCACCGCCGGAATGTTCAACGATTGACTCAACGCCTGGTGCGCCGGCACTGCACCGCGGTAGGCGTGATCGTAATTCTCCGGGCTGAAGCCGGCGTAATTGGTAGGCAGGTCTGCGACCAGGGTATCGGGCAGGAGCAGCCCCCCATCCAGCATCAACCCATACAACAAGGGCTTGAGTACGCTGCCGGTCGAACGCGCAGCGCTGGCAATGTCCACAGCGGCACCGTATTCCTGCGGATGCCCCTCGGTGGTGTTGCCCACATAGGCCCGGGTCTCTCCTTCACGGTGATCAATGACCACCACCGCCACATTGTGCACCCCCTCCCGCGACAGGCGCTGCCCATGCTGAGCAGCAAGGGACTGAACCCGCCGCTGCAGGTCCGCATCCAGGGTGGTCCGCAACAGTTTGCTGTGCTGTTGCTGCTCGAGGGTTTGCATCAAATGGCTGGCCAGCCGTGGTAAGGGCGTCGGGGCCGCTGGTAGCGGCTCCAGCAGCGCCAGTTGCAAGTCACGCAGCGCCATGGCTCCACTGTCATGGAGCGCCTGCAATAACCGGTCCCGTTTGGCCCGCAGTCGGTCACGATTACGGCCCGGGTGAATCCAGGAAGGCGCATTGGGCAACACCGCCAACAAGGCGGCTTCTGCCCAACTCAGCGCCGCAGGCTCACGGCCAAAGTAACGCCAGGAGGCTGCCCGCAACCCAACGATGTTGCCACCAAACGGCGCCCGGCTGGCATACTGCACCAGCACGTCCTCCTTGCTCAGGTGCCACTCCAGCTGGAGTGCCAGCCAGGCTTCACGGGCTTTCTCGGGCAGCGTGCGGGGCGGGTCTTCTCTTAGCAACCGCGCCAGCTGCATGGTCAGGGTCGAGCCCCCGCTCACCACCCTGCCCGCCTCCAGGTTGAGCCACAGGGCACGGCCAATCGCCAGCGGGTCAATTCCCGGGTGGGCGAAAAATCGTTGATCCTCAAAGCGCAACAGCGCCTGCTGGTATTTTGGCGGAAGCTTCGCCACCGGCACGAATCGCCATTGCTGATCACTGGCGATGCGGGCATTGAGCAATCGCCCCTCCCGGTCCAGCATCAAGGTAGCATAAGGCGTACTGGTCAGCCGTTCAGGAAGTGGCCAGTAGTGCAGCAAGGCGGCCAGTAGCAAGAGCCCCAAAGCCGGAATAGAGAACCAGCGCAGCGCGGTCTTTTTCGTGAGATGAGGCATGGACGTGGTGGCTCGCAGCAGGAAAACAAAGACTAGCCAAAGGGCCGCCCGGAAGCGAGCCTGCAGCGGCATAGCATTTCGCTATAACTGCCAGGGAGCCTCTGAATAGCTCCCCAGGCCTTTTCCGCTTGCAGCGACGGTAGCTGCGGGCTAGTCTTGAATCATCGAGACACTGCACGTTCATATCGAACGCAACAGACAGAGATTAAATGATGAAAGTGCCAACCTCCCACAATTCACACCTGACCGCTCGCGCGGTAGTAGGTCGTGTTGTGTCTGGCACCTTCTATTTTGGGTATTGGTTTAGCCGCTTGCGCGCCTGATCCCGTATCCAGGCGCGCCCGCAAGGGACGCCTGCCGAAACCTCAAAAACCCCGGTCGGTATCCCGCCCGGGGTTTTTTATTGGCGCCAACAACGCCAACGTCATCAAGGAGCAACACCATGTACCGATATTGCCTGACAGCGTCCAGCACACGATTTAGCCACTGGCAGCCGCCGGTTTTGCGATTACGACGATGAATTTCAGCGCCCCGCAGGCGCACCCGATACAAGGAACGACCATGCAACAGCTTCACGACACCACAGCCCGGAATCTGACGACTGCCAGCCGCCGTAGCCTGCCACTGCCCACTCCCGCCCTGCTGCGAGAGCGCCTGCCCGTGGATCGCGCCCTGGCCGAACAGATCGATCGCCATCGACAGACTGTTCGCAATATTCTCAACGGTGAGGACAATCGCCTGTTGATCATCACCGGCCCGTGCTCGCTCCATGATCCGAAATCCGCACTGGAATACGGTCACCGGCTGGCCGCACTGGCTGAGCAATTGCGAGACAAGGCATTCATCGTGATGCGCGCCTACGTGGAAAAACCCCGTACTACCGTAGGCTGGAAAGGCATGCTCTACGATCCCCATCTGGACGGCAGCAACGACATCGGCACCGGCCTGACCGTCGCCCGCCACCTGCTGCGAGACCTGGCCAAGCTTGGCCTGCCTCTGGCCACGGAACTGCTCCACCCCATGGCGGCGGATTACCTGGGTGACCTGCTCAGCTGGGCGGCGATCGGAGCGCGCACCACCGAATCGCAGATTCACCGTGAGATGGTCAGTGGCCTTGCGATGCCGGTGGGCTTCAAGAACGGTACCGATGGCAGCATCGACATTGCCTGCGACGCCATGGGCTCCGCCAGTCATCCGCACACGCATCTGGGTATGGATGACGATGGCCGTAACGCGCTGATACAGACCGCAGGCAATGCGGATACCCATCTGGTATTACGAGGCGGGCACGATGGCCCGAATTACGACGCCAGCAGTGTTCGCCAGGCGGTTACAGCCCTGCAGGCAAAGGGCCAAAACCCTCGCTTGATCGTGGACTGCAGCCACGCCAACAGCGGTAAAGACCCGCTACGCCAGCCCCATGTACTTCGTGACTTACTGGCCCAGCGTCAACAGCAGCGTGACCCGTCCCGACAGCACATCGTCGGAGTGATGCTGGAAAGTCATCTTGAAGATGGGCGCCAGGGGCAGGACAAACCGCTAGCGTACGGGGTCTCGATTACCGACGGCTGTCTGGGATGGGAGAAGACCTGTGACCTGTTGCAGGAAATCTGATGCGCAATGGCAACCGTGGCAGGCGCTTACCTGCCACGGTTCTGCTATTCTGAATTGATCTGTCTGCCTGGAGAGCCCGGATGCTGGCCAACTTGACCCTGTCAGAACTATTGACTGCTTTCGTGATTTTTCTGCTGGTCATCGCCAGCATTGCCTTTGTGGTATACCTGAAAAATCAGCGAAATCCGTAATTCATCGCCATGCGAGCATAGCTCCGACAAGGTAGAAGGCGCCACGATTTGTAGGAGCCATGCTCGCATGGCGATCCATTCGAAGTGCGAATGGTAACCGACATGACCACGTTACTCCGCCTCTAGCGAGAACCGATCTCCCCCGAAAACACCTTTTCGAAGAAAACCAACACCCGCTGCCAGCTATCTTCCGAAGCCCCCGCGTCAAACTTTGAGCGCAGCGGCGGCAGCGGGCCGAGTTTCTTGAATGTGAAGGTCTGGTGGTCATTCATGAAAGAATGGCCCACATCGTCGTACGTCTTCACATCATGGGGAACCCCCAGACGATCAAGGTGGCTGGCCAATCGCTCGCCATGATCGCCATACAGCATATCCTGACGCCCCCAGCCTCCCACCGCCGGGCAGATCCCCTGCAGGGACTCCGCCTTCTTCGGGATCCCGCCATAAAATGGCGCCACCACTTGCACCGGGGCCTGGCTGGCATACAGCACAGCAAAACGACCGCCCATGCAAAAGCCCATCACACCCACCTGCTCCACCGGCTCATCCGACTGCGCCAGTAACCAGAGCCGGCAGGCTTCAAGCTGCTCGAACGCAGGCCCTTTACCGGTTTCATGGGCCTTCAATGTCTTCACGACACACAACGCCTTGCTGCCCGGCAAATCATATAAATCCGGCACCAACACCGGATAACCGTTATCGGCCAGCCGCTGCGCAATGCGCTCAATATCATCGGTATAACCAAAAATATCGTGAATCGCGATCACCGCCGCCTTGTGCGGCTGCGCCGACGCCGGCCGCAACCAGCGCGCACGCATGGTATGACCACTGGGGAGGGGAATGCCTACAGGTTGGTTTGTCATAATGAGATCGCCGTGAACAGTGAACAGTGAACAGTGAACAGTGAACAGTGAACAGTGAACAGTGAACAGTGAACAGTGAACAGTGAACAGTGAACAGTGAACAGTGAACAGTGAACAGTGAACAGTGAACAGTGAACAGTGAACA
>Ga0310345_10000219_pt1 | contig 107628 bp, 95 predicted proteins | sample HC15DNA20500_MG_FD_204667 | JGI IMG/M metagenome (GOLD analysis project Ga0310345, IMG submission 204667) | Marine microbial communities from station ALOHA, North Pacific Subtropical Gyre - HC15-DNA-20-500_MG | ecosystem: Environmental > Aquatic > Marine > Oceanic | place: Pacific Ocean: North... | reverse complement strand
GCTCGTGTAGGTCACGGTGACCGGCTGCGTCGAGGGCTTGTCCAGGCTGACCGTGAAGGTCGCCACGCCCGCGCCTTCGTTCACGACCACGTCGTTGATGCTGACTTGCGGCAGGGTCGGCTCGGGCGTCACAGGCGGCAGCGGCGCGGCAGTGGCTGCAGGCAAGCTGGCTTGTGGCGCCGTGACGGCGAAGATGGGCGGGGGCAGCACGCGGTCGGTGCCGTACTCGAAGGCCAGGGGCGTCACGGCCTCGGCGATGCGGTCCACGCGCAGGCCCGAACCCAGGCTGCCCGGCACGCCACCCTGCAGGCCCGCGCCCGTCGGCTCCAGGGGCTCGTTGCGGTTGAGGTCGGCGACGACCGTGTCCACTGGCGCCGCCGCGGGCTTGCGCACCGCGTCCGGCGTGATCTGCACCAAGCCGTCGTCTTCCGTGATGATTTGCTGACCGCCGACGACCTTGTCGCCCACTTTCACAGCGCGCAATTGCCCATTGGGCAGGCGCAGGAAGGCTTGGCCCCACACGGCGGTGACGGTACCGGAAGACATGGCAAGGATCGGCATGGTTCAACCCAGAGACGGAAATCGTGCGAAGTGCACAGTCTAGGGCTTTGCATGGCCGGGCGGGGGAGCGTGGCATCCCGCGTGTGGAGGGATGCCCCCGATGCGCCGGGGCCGTCGGCGTGGCAGGGCGGCTCAGTGCCCCGCGCGCATCCGGATGCGTTCGATGTAAGCCTCGCCGTCGAACGGCTGGCCGGAGCGCTGAGACGCCCAAACCATCTCGCCAAGGGCCTCCATGGCTTCGTGGTGCGCCTCGTGCAGGGAGCCGCGACGCTGCGCCAGGGCCTGAACAGCCGCCCGGATGCCCCGCGGCTGGTCGATGCTGACCTGCTCCGTGATGGACAGGTGCATCGACAGGTGCAGGAACGGGTTGGTGCGGCCGTCCTCGACGGTGTACATGGCCGCCAGGGCGGCATCGACATCGGCCAGGTCGGCGTGGTACTCGGGGTGCTGCACGATCCAGTCGGCCGCCTGCGCCTCCAGGGGCGTCAGGGGCTGGCCGGCCCGCTGCTTGGCCCAAGCCTCACAAAAGAAGCGCCGAACCTGCTCTTGCGAAGGAGCGAACATGGAAGGCCCGGGGCTCAGACGCCCAGCAGTTCGACTTCGAACATCAGCGTGGCATTGGGGGGGATCACGCCGCCGGCACCGCGGGCACCGTAGCCCAGCTCGGACGGGATCACCAGGATGCGGGTGCCGCCAACTTTCATGCCTTGCACGCCTTCGTCCCAACCGCGGATGACGTGACCCGCGCCCAGGGGGAACTCGAAGGGGTCGCGGCGGTCCTTGCTGGAATCGAACTTGGCGCCTTTGACGCCGTTGTCGTACAGCCAGCCGGTGTAGTGCACGGTGACGTAGGCACCTGCCTTGGCGACCTCGCCCGTGCCTTCGATGGTGTCTTCGTATTGCAGGCCGGAGGTGGTGGTGACGACGGGCATGGCGGGTCCTTTCAGGGGGCTCGGGGATGTCAGGGGTCTGGAACGAGCGGCAAGTCTAACTGTTCGGCCGGTATCAGGCCGTCGAGCGGTCCATGCCTGCCTGGCGCGGCAGCTCGGCGACAATGGGTGCCCGAGCACCGTGCGGCCCCGCGAGCACACCAACGTCGCATGCCAGCGGCAAGAGCACCGACATGGACGACCCGCCCCGCCTGCACACCAACCGCCAGACGCTGTCGCTGAGCTTCACGTCCTCGCTGATCCAGAGCAGCATGCGTCTGGACGCCCCCAACGCGCTGGTGCTGGACTACACCCGCGCCATGATGGGCTGCCTGTTGCTGAACCCCGCACCGCGCCGCGTGCTGATGATCGGCCTGGGCGGGGGCTCCATGCTCAAGTACCTCCACCAGCACCTGCCGGATGCCACCTTCACGGTGGTAGAGATCAGGCAGGCCGTCATCGATCTGCGAGACGATTTCCTGCTGCCCCCCGACGGCCCGCGCCTGCTCACGGTCTGCGACGATGGGGCGCGCTTCCTGCGCGAGCGGGTGCGTCTGGGCGCGGACCTGGGGCTGAGCGATGGGGCCCGATTCGATGTGATCCTGGTGGATGGCTTCGACGGCACGGGCATCCCGCCTGCTTTGAGCAGCCGCCGCTTTTACGAGGACTGCCGCGCGGCGCTGAGCGAGGCCGGCGTGCTGGTGGCCAATGTGCAGGCCGACACGGCCCGCTCGCGCGAGATCCGCCAGCGCCTGGGTCGCGCCTTCGACGGCGCGCTGGTGTCGGTGGAATCGGATGAAGGCGGCAACGAGGTCATGGTCGCGGCCACCCGCCCCGCCCTGACCCGCTGCGGCGCCGAGTTCGAAGCCCGCTGGGCCGCCCTCGACCCCGCGCACCAGGCCACGCTGGCGGCCACCTCCAGCCGCTTCGAGCGGGCCATGGTCAAGGGCTTTCCGAGCGGCTGAGGCCAGGCGCGCGGCCGCATCCGCCACCGTCTGGGCCTTGCGCGCAAAGCAAAAAGCCTTGCGCGCCAAGTTCTGAGCTCGGTGCGCCGAGACATTTGCTCGGCACGCCGAGCTTGGATCTTCGTGCGCCAAGCTCCGATCTGCATGCACCGAGCAAAGCGCTTGGCGCGCAAAGCCCCCACACTGCGGCCGCCGAGCTCCGAGCTCGGCGTGCAAAGCGCTGAACGCCGTGCGCGAAGCTCAGCGCTCGCCCTGCCGAGCAAATGTCTCGGTGCGCGGAGTTCCAAGCTCGGCGCGCCGAGATCAACGCTCGGCGCACCGAGCGCCAAGCTCCGCCGCCGCACCTGGATGGTGCGTGCACGCACCCCATCAGGGCGCAACCGGCGGTGCGGGAGCCGCAGCCCTGGTCAGACCGGCCGCCCACGGGCCGCATGCACTTGGCACGGAACCTGCGTTCACCCTGCGCAGGCAAAGACGCTCACACAGACCGCTGTATCGCTCCGCTAACGAAGGTGGACCGGGGAGACCGTTTTCAGACCGCTCACACGGCACGGCATCCCCACCGCAATGGATTCGTTGGTTTGCGCCGGCCGCTGCCTCTTGCAGCCCGCCGCGCGACATAGGAGTGAACATGAAAATCGTCGTCATCGGCCACGGCATGGTGGGCCACAAGTTTCTGGAAAGCCTGGCTGAGTCCGGTCTGCAAGGGGCCGACGTCACGGTCCTGTGCGAAGAGCCTCGCCCCGCGTACGACCGCGTTCACCTCTCTGAGTTCTTCGCTGGCAAATCGGCCCAAGACCTGTCCGTGGTCGAGCCCGGCTTCTTCGAGCGCACCGGCTTCACGCTGCGCCTGGCCGCCCGTGCCGCCCACATCGAGCGCCGCACCAACACCGTCACCACCGTGGACGGCGAGACCTTCAGCTACGACAAGCTGGTGCTGGCCACCGGCTCCAACCCCTTCGTGCCGCCGGTGCCGGGCCGCGACCGCAGCCACTGCTTCGTTTACCGCACCATCGAAGACCTGGAGGCCATGAAGGCCTCGGGCCTCATCAGCAAGAGCGGCGTGGTGGTGGGCGGCGGCCTGCTGGGCCTGGAATGTGCCAAGTCCCTGCGGGACATGGGTCTGGACACCCACGTCGTCGAGTTCGCGCCGCGCCTGATGGCCGTGCAGGTGGACGAAGGCGGTGGCCGCGTGCTGCGCCACAAGATCGAGGCCATGGGCCTGCACGTGCACACCAGTCGCAACACAGTAGAGATCGTCGATGGCCGCGAGGCCCGCCACCGCATGGTGTTCGCCGACGGCAGCCACCTGGAGACCGACATGATCGTGTTCTCCGCCGGCATCCGTCCGCGCGACGAGCTGGCCCGCCAGTGCCTGCTGGCCGTGGGCGCACGGGGTGGCATCGCCATCGACAACCACTGCCGCACCAGCGACCGCAACGTCTATGCGATTGGCGAGTGCGCGGCCTGGAACGACCAGACCTTCGGCCTCGTGGCGCCGGGCTACGACATGGCCCGCGTGGCGGCCAAGCACATCGCCGGCGACACCGAGGCCAACTTCGCCGGCGCCGACATGAGCACCAAGCTCAAGCTGATGGGCGTGGACGTGGCCAGCATCGGCGACGCCCAGGGCAAGACCCCGCACTGCCTGAGCTACCAGTATGTCGATGAGCTCAAGCAGATCTACAAGAAGATCGTGGTGAGCGCCGATGGCAAGCAACTGCTGGGCGCCGTGCTGGTGGGCCATGCCGACGAGTACGGCACGCTGCTGCAGATGGCGCTCAACGGCATCACCCTGCCGGCGGACCCCGAGTTCCTGATCCTGCCGTCCAGCGACGGCAAGGCCAAGCCCGGCCTGGGCGTGGACGCCCTGCCCGACTCGGCCCAGATCTGCTCGTGCAACAACGTCAGCAAGGGCCAGATCGGTGCGGCCGTGGGCAACGGTGTGTGCACCATCGGCGAGATGAAGGCCTGCACCAAGGCCGGCGCCACCTGCGGCGGCTGCGTGCCCCTGGTCACCCAGGTGATGAAGGCCGAGATGGCCACGCGTGGCATGGCCGTCAACAACCACCTGTGCGAGCACTTCGCCTACTCGCGCCAGGAGCTCTACCACCTCATCCGCGTCGGCCAGATCAAGACCTTCGACGAACTGCTGGCCAAGCACGGCAAGGGCCTGGGCTGCGACGTCTGCAAGCCCACCGCCGCCAGCATCTTCGCCTCGGTGTGGAACGACTTCGTGCTCAAGCCGCAACTGGCCAGCCTGCAAGACAGCAACGACTACTACCTGGGCAACATCCAGAAAGACGGCACCTACTCGGTCGTGCCCCGCATGGCCGGTGGCGAGGTCACGCCCGATGGCCTGATCGCCGTGGGCCAGGTGGCCAAGAAGTACGGCCTGTACACCAAGATCACTGGCGGCCAACGCGTGGACCTGTTCGGCGCCCGCGTCGAGCAGCTGCCGCTGATCTGGGAAGAGCTGATCGCCGCAGGCTTCGAGTCCGGCCACGCCTATGGCAAGTCGCTGCGCACGGTGAAGTCCTGCGTGGGCTCGACCTGGTGCCGCTACGGTGTGGGCGACTCGGTGGGCCTGGCGGTTGAGCTGGAGAACCGCTACAAGGGCCTGCGCGCGCCGCACAAGATCAAGTTCGGTGTCTCGGGCTGCACGCGTGAATGTGCTGAGGCCCAGGGCAAGGACATCGGCATCATCGCCACGGAAAAGGGCTGGAACCTCTACGTGTGCGGCAACGGCGGCATGAAGCCCCGCCACGCCGAGCTGTTCGCCTCTGACCTGAGCAAGGAAGAGCTGGTGCGCCTGATCGACCGCGTGCTGATGTTCTACGTGCGCACCGCCGACCGCCTGCAACGCACCAGCACCTGGCGCGAAAACCTGGAAGGCGGTCTGGCCTACCTGCAGGACGTGATCATCAACGACAGCCTGGGCCTGTGCGCCGAGCTGGAAGCCCAGATGCAGCACGTGGTGGACACCTACCAGTGCGAGTGGAAGACCGCCGTGACCACGCCCGAGGTGCGCCAGCGCTTCCGCAGCTTCGTCAACAGCGAGCAAGTGGACCAAACCGTGCGCTTCGTGCGGGAGCGCGGCCAGATCCGCCCGGCCCTGCCCGAGGAGCGCGAACAGGCCGCCACCAGTGCCCTGGACGCCTGAGCCTGGACGCAGCCGGGGCGTGACCGCCCCGGCGCCATCCCACCGCCTGCAACGCACCGACGAGTTCGCCCCATGTCCCAAGTGATCGACACCCCCACCCCGGCCGCCAACGCCACCGCCACCCTGGTCTGCGCCGCCGCCGACATCGTGCCCAACACCGGCGTGTGCGCCCTGGTGGGTGGCCGCCACATCGCCATCTTCCGCGTGGTGGATGCCACCGGCCGGGACCGCTTCCACGCCATCGACAACATCGACCCCAAGAACGGCGCCAGCGTGCTGTCGCGCGGGCTGGTGGGCAACTTGGGCGATGACATCGTGGTGGCTTCGCCGCTCTACAAACACCACTTCGTGCTGGCCACCGGCGCCTGCATCGAGAACACCGAGTGGTCGGTGCAGGCCCACCCGGTCGAGGTGCGCGAGGGCCAGGTCTGGGTGTCTCTGGCATGAGCTTGGGCATGAGCATGCACATGGGCATCCCCATCCACCCGGTCGCGACGCAGACCCGCTCGACCTGCCCGTACTGCGGCACGGGCTGCGGCGTGCTCATCGACTCGGTGGGCGGGCAGATCGTGAACGTGCAGGGCGACCCCGATCACCCGGCCAACTTCGGCCGCCTGTGCACCAAGGGCAGCACCCTTCACCTGACCGCCGCCGAGCACGTGACGCAGCAAGCCCGCCTGCTGCGCCCCCTGCACCGGGCTCAGCGCGGCAGCGAGCCCCAAGCCATCGGCTGGGACGCCGCCCTGGACATGGCCGCCCAGCGCTTGGCCGACATCGTGCGCCAGCACGGCCCCGAGGCCGTGGGCTTCTACGGTTCGGGCCAGTTGCTGACCGAGGACTATTACGTGCTCAACAAGCTGGTCAAAGGCCTGCTGGGCACCAACAACCTCGACACCAACTCCCGCCTGTGCATGAGCAGCGCCGTGGCCGGCTACAAAGCCACCCTGGGCAGCGACGCCCCGCCGGCCTGCTACGAAGACTTCGACCACGCCCAAACGCTGTTCATCGTCGGCGCCAACACGGCCTGGGCACACCCCATCCTGTTTCGCCGCATCGAGGCGGCGCGGGCCGCACGCCCTGAGCAAAAGCTCATCGTGGCCGACCCGCGCCGCACCGAAACGGCCGACATGGCCGACCTCTACCTGCCCATCCGCCCCGGCACCGACGTGGCCCTGTTCCATGGCCTGCTGCACGTGATGCTGGAAGAGGGCCTGGTGGACCATGGCCACATCGCCCGCCACACCCAGGGCTTCGAGGACTTGCAGGCCGTGGTGGCCGCGCACACGCCCGCTGCCGTGGCCGAGGTCTGTGGCATCCCGACGGCCGACCTGGTCCAGGCCGCGCGCTGGATGGGTGCGCACACCCCCACCCTGTCGCTGTACTGCCAGGGCCTGAACCAAAGCAGCCGTGGCACCGACAAGAACGCCGCCCTCATCAACCTGCACCTGGCCACCGGCCAGATTGGCCAGCCCGGCGCCGGCCCCTTCTCGCTGACCGGCCAGCCCAACGCCATGGGCGGGCGCGAGGTGGGCGGCATGGCCAACCTGCTGAGCGCCCACCGCGATCTGGCCAACGCCCAACACCGCGAGGAAGTGGCCGCCCTGTGGGGGGTGCCCGAGGTGCCTGCCCAGCCTGGCCTGACGGCCGTGGAGATGTTCGAAGCCGCCGCGCGTGGCGAGCTCAAGGCGCTGTGGATCGCCTGCACCAACCCGGCCCAGTCCCTGCCCGACCAGGCCACGGTGCGCCGTGCGCTGGAGCGCGCCGAGTTCGTGGTGGTGCAAGAAGCCTTTGCCACCACCGCCACCTGCGCCTACGCCGACCTGCTGCTGCCGGCCACCACCTGGGGCGAGAAAGACGGCACCGTGACCAACAGCGAGCGCCGCATCAGCCGCGTGCGCCCGGCCGTGCCTCCCGCTGGCGAGGCCCGCCACGACTGGGCCATCTTCACCGAGCTGGGCCGCAGCCTGGAGGCCCGCCTGCCCGAGCGTGTGGCGAGCTACCGTCCCGGAACAGCCACGCTGTTTCCCTACACCACGCCCGAATCCGTCTGGAACGAGCACCGCGAGAGCACCCGTGGTCGCGACCTGGACATCACCGGCCTGAGCTACGCCCTGCTGGAAAGCGCTGGCCCTCAGCAATGGCCCATGCCCGAAGGCGCCACGCAAGGCCAAGCCCGCCTGTACACCGATGGCCGCTATGCCACGCCCGATGGCCTCGCCAGGTTCGCCGCTGTGGCCTTCGTGCCCCCGAAGGAAGCCGCCGATGCCGACTTCCCCTTCAGCCTGAACACCGGCCGCCTGCGCGACCAGTGGCACGGCATGAGCCGCACCGGCACCCTGGGCCGCTTGTTCGGCCACGTCAGCGAGCCCTCGGTGGACCTGCACCCCGATGACATGGCGCGCCTGGGCCTGAAAGATGGCGACCTGGTGCGCGTGCGCTCGCGTCGGGGCGAGGTGATCGTCCAGGCCATGAGCTCGGCGGCGCAACAGCCTACGCAAGCCCACATCGCCATGCACTGGGGCAGCGAGTTCCTCAGCGGTCGCGCCCCGGGCGGTGAACGCCTGCAGGGCGTCAACGCCCTGACGCAGCCGGCCTTTTGCCCCACCTCCAAACAGCCCGAGCTCAAGCACGCGGCGGTGGCCATCGAGCCCGTCACGCTGCCCTGGCAACTGGTGGCCATGGCCTGGCTGCCGGCGGGCAACGCCCTGGCGGTGCGCGAGGCCGTGGCCGCGCTGGCCCGCGACTTCGCCTTCTTCAGCTGCGTGCCCTTTGGGAACGAAGGTTCGGGCGATGAAGGACGCGATGACGGCCACGTCGGCGTGCTGCTGCGCCTGGCCGATGCGCAGGCGCCCGAAACCGATCGCCTCGACGCGCTCCTCGCCAAACTGGAAAGCTGGTTTGGCGTGCAGTCAGACAACACCCTGCGCTACGACGATGTCAGCCAGCACCAGCACCGCGCCTTGCGGGTGATGCGCGCTGGCAGCGACGGCGTGCAGCATCTGCAAGCCTTCATCCTCTCGGGCCAAGCGGCTTCCCAAGCTTGGCTGCGCCCCCTGTTGCAGGAACGCCAAGCCGTGCAGGCCCTGGGCACACGGCTGCTCTCACCCAGCGCACAGCCACCTGGGGAGGTGGCCTCGCGCGGCAAGCAGGTCTGCACCTGCTTCAGCGTGAGCGAGCCGCAGATCCTGGCCTTCCTGCCGCAGTGCCTTGGCGCTGCAGCCGAACGACTGACCCAGCTCCAGGGCGCGCTCAAGTGCGGCACCAACTGCGGCTCTTGCGTGCCCGCGCTGCGCAAACTGATCCAAACACATCCCACGCTCTGACATGTCCAACTTCAAAACCTTCCTGAAATCGGGGCATGCGCCCACGCTGTTCGCGTCCTTCCTGTACTTCGATTTCACCTTCGCCATCTGGGTGCTCAACGGCGCCATGGCCCCCTTCATCAGCGAGTCGTTCAACCTGACGGCCGCGCAGAAGGGCTTCATGGTCTCGGTGCCCATCATCGCGGGCGCGCTGATGCGCTTCCCGCTGGGGCTGCTGTCTCAGTACATCGGCCGCAAGAGCGCTGCCCTGGTCGAGATGGCGCTGATCATCCTCGCCTTGGCCTTTGGCTATTTCTTCGTGGACACGCACGACGAAGTGATCGCCATGGGCGTGCTGCTGGGCATCGCAGGTGGCAGCTTCGGCATCGCGCTGTCGCTGGGCTCGGGCTGGTTCCCGCCCAAGTACAAGGGCCTGGCCATGGGCATTGCCGGGGCCGGCAACAGTGGCACGGTGCTGGCCGTGCTGTTCGCACCGCCCCTGGCCATGAAGTTCGGCTGGCAAACGGTGTACGGCCTGGCCGCTTTCACCATGCTGCTGCCCATGGCCGTGATGGCCGTGTTCGCCAAGGAACCGCCAGACACCGAACACCAGACCTTCCGCGAGCACATCGCCTGCCTGTTCGAGAAAGACGGCTGGGCCTTCAGCCTGATCTACGTCATCACCTTCGGCGGCTTCATCGGCCTGGCCAACTTCCTGCCCACCTACTTCTATGACCAGTTCAAGGTCACCAAGGTCGAGGCCGGCCAGCTCACCATGCTGGCCACACTGATGGGCTCGGCCACCCGCGTGGTCGGCGGCTGGCTGTCGGACCGCTGGGGCGGCATCAACACCCTGTCGGCCGTGCTGCTGTTCGTGGTCGTCACCCTCGTGGTGTGCGGCACCATGGGCGACAACCTGGCCCTGACCACCCTGCTGTTCATGCTGTGCTTCGCCTCGCTGGGCGCGGGCAACGGTGCGCTGTTCCAACTGGTGCCCCTGCGCTGGCCCCTCACCACGGCCGTGGCGGGTTCCATGATCGGTGAGTTGGGCGCCCTGGGTGGCGGCCTCATCCCCAACGCCATGGGCCAGTCCAAGCAGCACTTCGGCACCTACTTCTACGGCTTCCTGACCTTTGCCGCCGTGGCCGTGGCCGTGCTGCTGATGATGCGAGTCATGCAGATCCGCTGGACCCGCACCTGGGCCGAAAAGGGCGGCCGTGCCCGCACGGGTGGCACGCCGGGCAGCACGGCTGCAACCTTCCGCCAGGCCAGCGCCTCGCGCCGCTGAAACCGCGCCGCCCTCACCTCACCGCTGGAGCCCCCCATGTCTCCCACGCCCCGCAAGCAACTGGTCGTCATCGGCAATGGCATGGCGGGTGTCCGCACGGTCGAGGAGCTGCTGAAGATCGCGCCCGAGCTCTACGACATCACTGTCTTCGGCGCCGAGCCCCACCCGAACTACAACCGCATCATGCTGTCGCCGGTGCTGGCCGGCGAGCAGACGGTGGACGACATCATCCTCAACCCGGTGGACTGGTACGCCGCCCACGGCATCACCCTGCACATGGGCAAGGCCGTGACGGCGGTGGACCGGCGCACCCGCACCGTGACGGCCGCCGACGGCACGCAGGCGCGCTACGACCGACTGCTGCTGGCCACGGGCTCCCAACCCTTCGTGCTGCCTGTGCCCGGGCACGACCTCCACGGCGTCATCAGCTACCGGGACATCGCCGACACGAACGCCATGATCGAGGCCACGCGCACGCACCGGCACGCGGTGGTGATCGGCGGTGGCCTGCTGGGCCTGGAAGCTGCCAACGGCCTGAACCTGCGCGGCATGAAGGTGACCGTGGTGCACCTGGGCGACTGGCTGCTGGAACGCCAGCTCGACCGCGAAGCCGCCGGCCTGCTGGAAGCCGAGCTGCGCGCCCGCGGCCTGGATTTCGCCCTGTCGGCCCAGACCTCGGCCTGCCTGGCCGACGACCGTGGCCGCGTGCGCGCCGTGCAACTCAAGGACGGGCGCGAGATCCCGGCCGACCTGGTGGTGATGGCCGCCGGGGTGCGTCCTGACGTGCGCCTGGCCACGGCCATGGGCCTGGAGTGCCAGCGCGGCGTGCTGGTCAACGACACCCTGCAGACGCTGACCGATCCGCGCATCTACGCCGTGGGCGAATGCGTGAACCACCGGGGCACGGCCTATGGTCTCGTGGCTCCTCTGTACGAGCAGGCCAGTGTGTGCGCCAACCACCTGGCGCACTTTGGCATCGGCCGCTACCAGGGCAGCCAGGTGAGTACCAAGCTGAAAGTCACGGGCATCGACCTGTTCTCCGCCGGGGATTTCATGGGCGCCGATGGCACGCAAGCCATCGTGCTGCGCGACCCGGTGCGCGGCATCTACAAAAAGCTCGTGCTGAAAGGCGATGCGCTGGTGGGCGCCTGCCTCTATGGCGACATCGACGACGGCAGCGCGTATTTCGAGCTGATCCGAAGCGGCGCTTCGGTGGCGGCGCAGCGAGACACCCTGGTCTTTGGCCCCCAGCCGGCCGAAGCAATGGCGGCCTGAACACGCGCAGGCCGCATCGCTGGCTCAACGCCGCGGCAAGAACACCAGCCAGTACACCAGCAGCAGGTTGAACAGCATCGCCACACCGAAGGCAATCTTCCAGACCGCAGCCGGGTCGCGCTCCAGCAAAGACGAGGCCCGCGCCGGCGTCAACGGACGCGAAGCGCCACGCTCCAGGGCCAGGCGCAACTCCTCCGCCGTCTCGAAGCGCGCCTTCGGGTCACGGGCCACGGCCTTGAGCACGATGTGGTCCAGCCAGATGGGCACATCGGGGCGCAGGCGCGAAGGCGGCAGCGGGTCGCGCCGGTAGCGGCTGAGCTGGTAGGGCTCGACTTCGCCATAGGGCAGGCGCCCGGTCAGCCACACGTACAAAGTCACCCCCAGCGCGTACAGGTCGGACTGCTCCGTGGCCCGGCCTTGCGCCGGGTCGTCCGACCACTGCTCCGGGTTCATGTAGCTGGGCGTGCCAGCGTGCAGCACGCGCAGCGATTCGGGCTCCTTGCCTGACAAGGCCACGCCCAGGTCCAGGATGCGCCACTGCCCATCGGCCCCGCGGTGCAGGTTGTCGGGCTTGATGTCGCGGTGGATCACGCCATGCTGGTGCAGGCGGCCCAGGGTGCGTGCCAGGCTGGTGGCGGCCGTCACCACCTCGGCCACACCGAAGCTGGCTTTTCGCGCCAGCATGCTGGCCAGGGATTCGCCCTCCAGCCAGTCCGACAAGGTGTAGAAGGCGGTCGGGTTGACCGGCTCGGTGACGTGCAGCAGGCCCTCGGCGTTGCGCTCGGACACCCGCGCGGCCAGCCAGGCTTCGTGGGCCAGCATCTCGCGCTCCTGCGCGTCGCTGGCGCGGGACTCGTGCAGCGTCTTGAGCGCGTGCACGGTGCCTTGTGCGAGGCTGCGCACTCGGTACACGCGGTGCACCCCGTTGCTGAAGACCGAGGCCTCCACCTGGTATTGGTCGATGACGTCGCCGTCTTTCAGGCGCGGCGGCACCGGCAGCTGATGCCCGCGCCGGCTCATGTCGGCCAGGCTGGCCACATCCAGACCACGTACCCGCAGCACCACGGCCGTGGCGTTGTCGCGCCCGCCAGAGGCCAGGGCTTTGTCCACAAGGGCCTGGCTGGCTTCCTGCGCAGAGCCAGTGGCGGCCAGCGCATGCAGCGCGGTGGGCTTGAGATGGCCATGCACGCCATCGCTGGTCAGCACCAGGGCGTCGCCGATGCGCAGGTCGCCATCGAGGTAATCCACCCGCAAGGCATCGTCCAGGCCCACGGCCCGGGTCAGGCCGTTCTGGAATTCGCTGCCCCCCATCACGTGGTCCTGGGTGAGCTGGGCACACTCGCCATCGCGGATCAGGTAGGCACGGCTGTCGCCGATATGTGCCAGCGTGAAGCCATGGGCGCGCAGCACCACCGCCGTCAGCGTGCAGGTGCCCGTGGGTGCCATGCGCCCTTCCAGGGCCAGGCGGCGCCGGTTGTGGTCCACCAGCCAGCCGTTGTGCGCCTGGATCACGCGGTCCAAGGCCACGGTCGGGTCCCAGGTGGCAGGCGTGGCGTACCAGTCCTCCACCAGGCTCATCACCGTGCTCTGCGCGGCCTCCAGGCCCAGGCCGCCAGTGGACACGCCATCGGCCAGCGCCGCGATCACACCCCAGGCGGACTCGCTCGGTCCGGGCTGGCGCACCAGGGCGAAGTCTTCGTTACCGGTGCGCGGGCCGCGTTCGCTGGTGAAGCCGATGTCGAGGTCGAAACTCATGCGCCGCCAGCGCCCGACCGAGCGCCTGGTGCCGCAGGGGCCAGGGCAATGTCGCTGAGGGCGAGCGTGGCCTCAGCCACGTCCAGCAGGCGCTTGTTGTGGTCCATCGCGGCCTTTTGCAAGGCGCGGTAAGCGGCATCCTCGGTCATGCCCAGTCGGCTCATCAGTGCGCCCTTGGCCCGCTCGATGACCTTGCGGTCGTGGATGGTCTGCTTGGCCTTTCGCAACTCCTGCTCGGTCTGCGCCAGCTTGTCTGACTGGCGCTGCAAGAGCTCCTGCAGGCTGGCGATGCGCGACGCCGCTTCGCCGGGCCCGCTGGCTTGGAGCGCCTGTGTGACCTGCCCCGGCTCGCCTGCCGGCCCGGTGTCAGGCTTGCCGACCAGCACGGGCACCGACGCGGGCTGCCCGTCCTCGCTGAAGTAGCGGTCCACCGCCTGGGCGTGGGACGAAGGGTTCTGCCGCAGGCGCTGCACCAGGCCGGTGGAATCGGCCAGGTCGTCGCGCGCCACCGCAATGGCGGCCTGACACCCCGCGTGCAGGCGCGCGGTCAGCGTGCTTTCCAGCGCGCCAAGTTCGGAGATCCGCTGGCTGCTGACCTCGAACCACACCGTGCTCAGCGCCGCATCCAGGGCCTGATCGACCTTCGCCATGCACAGCCCGCGGCGCAGCCGCTCCAGCTGCGCGGTGTTGGCACTGTTGTGTGCCACATCCCACTGCGGACGCAGGTCGGCATCGATGAACTCCAGCAACACCTCGGCGGCGCGCTCCTGGGCGTCGATGAGGTGAATGAACCGCTGCTGCTCCACCTCGCTGCACACACCCGAGGCCAGCAAGTGGGCGCCGACCGCGCGCTCCTGCCCGGCCGCCTCCTTGACCTGGAGCAGGTGGGCCAGCGCCACGAGCATGCGGGAGATGGCCGGATCAGGGCTGCCTTCGGCCAGCTGGAACACCAGCTCGATGAGCCCAGCGATCACCCGGCTGAACGCGCCCATGGCGTCGCCCACGCGAGGCGCCTTCTGGGCGATGGCGGCACGCAAGGGCGCCAGGCCATCGAGGTCGAGCAGGCTCCACCCCATCATGGACACCATCTGCGCGCTGGCCGCAGGGCCAGTGCTTCCCACGTCAAGCTGCTTGGCGAAGGCGGCGCGCAGCGCCTGCTCGAGGGGCTCGGCCTGGGTCTGCGCCTCGGCGCGCTCGGCGGTGAAGCTGCGCCCGCCCGAGGCGAGGTACAGGCTGCTGGCGCCGCGTTCACGCTGCAAGGCGTGCACCAGCTTGCCGACCACCTCCACCAGGGTGGCACGCTCGGCGAGGTGTTGCATGGTCTGAAGTTCGAGTTCGCGCGCGCGCACGATGAAGTCTGAGGTCGAGCGGTACATGTTGTGGTCCAGCTTGGCAGCTCTCTGCACGGGCTGCCATTGTCCATGGCGGAAAACTCGCAAGAAGCATGCGAGGGCCGCATGCCGGCACAATGCCCACACACCCGGCCCAGCGCCAACACGGAATCCCGCATGCACAGCCGCTACGTTCACTGCCCCCAATGCGCACGCCCGCTGCAACCGCGTGCCCACGCCGGATCGCCCGACGTCGCGCGTCTCAGTTGCCCGGATGACGCCTGCGGCTTCGTTCACTGGGACAACCCGGTGCCCGTGGTCGCGGCCGTGGTCGAGCACGAGGGCGAACTCATCCTGGCGCGCAACAAGGCCTGGGCGGCACCCTTCTACGCCCTGATCACCGGCTTCCTGGAGAAGACCGACCCCAGCCCCCAAGAGGCCGTGGCCCGAGAGGTCAAGGAGGAACTCGACCTGGACGCGACGGCTGTGAACTTCATCGGGCATTACCGCTTCGAGCGACAGAACCAGATCATCCTGGCGTACCACGTGCCAGCCACCGGCGTGATCACGCTGGGCGAGGAGTTGGCAGACTACAAGCGCGTCGACCCGGCACGGGCCCGCTACTGGCCCGTGGCCACGGGGCTGGCCCTGCGCGACTGGTTGCGTGCACAAGGGCACGACCCCCAGCCCTTCGAGATTCCCAAAAGCTGACGCGCGCTGCGAGGGGGGGGGGTGCGGGGATGTAGCCGCAAGACGTGGCCTGTGTTTTGCATGGGCACGAGCGTCCTCCCCACGCACCGACCATGGAACTCACCCCCCGCGAGAAAGACAAGCTGCTGATCTTCACCGCCGCCCTGCTGGCCGAGCGCCGCAAGGCGCGGGGTCTCAAGCTCAACCACCCCGAAGCGGTGGCCCTCATCACCGCCGCCATCTTGGAAGGCGCGCGCGACGGCAAAACCGTGGCCGCGCTGATGAGCGAGGGCAAGACCGTGCTCACCCGCGCCGATGTCATGGACGGCATCGCCGAGATGATCCCGGAGATCCAGGTCGAGGCCACCTTCCCTGATGGCACCAAATTGGTGACCGTGCACCAACCTATTGCATGAGACGCACCATGAAGCAACACGCGCCCACTTTGAACGCCCTGATCCTGGGCGCATTCGCCGCAACTCCCGCATGGGCCCACGAGGGCCATAGCCTGGCCGGCGTGGCCCACTGGCACAGCACCGACGTGCTGGGCTTCGTGGCCGTGGCCGCAGTGGTCGTCGCACTGGCCTGGTTCCGCGGGGACAAATGATGGTGCCCGGCGAGTTGCTCACCGACGGACCCCACATCGACCTGAACCCGGGCAGGCGCACGCTCACCGTGGTGGTGGAAAACGCCAGCGACCGTCCCATCCAGGTCGGCTCGCACTACCACTTCGCCGAGACCAACGCCGGCCTGCGTTTCGACCGCGAGGCCGCCCGTGGCATGCGCCTGAACATCGCATCCGGCATGGCGGTTCGCTTCGAACCCGGCCAACAACGCACCGTTGAATTGGTCGACCTTGCAGGCGACCGCATTGTCTGCGGCTTCCGCGGCCTGGTCCAGGGCCCCCTCTGAAAGACACCCCCTCATGGCCAGCATTCCCCGACGCGCCTATGCCGAAATGTTCGGCCCCACCACCGGCGACCGCCTCCGCCTGGCCGACACGCAACTGGTCATCGAGGTCGAGGACGACCTGACCCTGCGCGCCGGCGGTTACGGCGAAGAGGTCAAGTTCGGCGGCGGCAAGACCATCCGCGACGGCATGGGCCAGGGGCAGCGCCCCAACGGGCCCGGCCCCGGTGACGCCTGCGACTGCGTGCTGACCAACGCCCTCATCCTGGACCACTGGGGCATCGTCAAGGCAGACATCGGCATCAAGGCGAGCCGCATCGTGGCCATCGGCAAAGCCGGCAACCCCGACGTGCAACCCGGCGTGGACATCGTCATCGGCCCCGGCACGGAAATCATCGCGGCCGAAGGCATGGTCGTGACCGCCGGTGGCATCGACACGCACATCCACTTCATCTGCCCGCAACAGATCGAAGAGGCGCTCATGAGCGGCGTGACAACGATGATCGGTGGCGGCACCGGCCCGGCCACCGGCACCTTCGCCACCACCTGCACGCCCGGCCCAGACAACATCGCACTGATGCTGAAAGCGGCCGAAGCCTTCCCCATGAACATCGGGTTCCTGGGCAAGGGCAACGCCAGCCGGCCCGAGGCGCTGCGCCAGCAGGTCGAAGCCGGTGTGATCGGCATGAAGCTGCACGAGGACTGGGGCACCACGCCCGCGGCCATCGACACCTGCCTGAGCGTGGCCGAGGAGACCGACATCCAGGTGGCCATCCACACCGACACGCTGAACGAATCGGGCTTTGTGGAAGACACCGTGGCCGCCTTCAAGGGCCGCACCATCCACAGCTTCCACACCGAGGGCGCAGGCGGCGGCCACGCGCCCGACATCATGAAGGTCGTGGGCGAGCCCAATGTCCTGCCTTCCTCGACCAACCCCACCCGGCCTTTCACGGTCAACACCATCGACGAGCACCTCGACATGCTCATGGTGTGCCACCACCTCGACGCCTCGATCGCCGAAGACCTTGCCTTCGCCGAGAGCCGCATCCGCCGCGAGACCATCGCCGCCGAAGACATCCTGCACGACCTCGGCGCCATCAGCATGTTCAGCTCCGACTCGCAGGCCATGGGCCGTGTGGGCGAGGTCATCCTGCGCACCTGGCAGACGGCCCACAAGATGAAGGTGCAGCGGGGTGGGCTGCCGGGCGACACGGCGCGTCACGACAATGCCCGCGTCAAGCGCTACGTGGCCAAGTACACCATCAACCCGGCCCTGGCACACGGCGTGGCGCACGAGGTGGGCAGCATCGAGGTGGGCAAGTGGGCCGACCTGGTGCTGTGGCGCCCCGCGTTCTTCGGCGTCAAGCCCAGCCTCATCCTCAAAGGTGGCTTCATCGCGGCCGCGGCCATGGGCGACCCCAACGCCTCCATCCCCACGCCGCAGCCCGTGCACTACCGGCCCATGTTCGGCAGCTTCGGCGGTGCGCTGGCCCGCACCTCCCTGACCTTCATGAGCCAGGCCGGCCTGGCAGCGGGTGTGCCCTCACAACTCGGGCTGGCGAAGACCGTGATCGGCGTCAAGGGCTGCCGGACGGTGAAAAAGGCCGACATGGTGCACAACGCCTACCTGCCGAAAATGGAGATCGACGCGCAAACCTACCAGGTGCGTGCCGACGGCGCCCTGCTGACCTGCGAGCCCGCCACCGAACTGCCCATGACGCAGCGCTACTTCCTGTTCTGAGGCCGGGGGCATTGCAGGCGCTGGCGGCGCCCTTGCGCGCCCGAGGCTAGGATGGCGCCCATGCCGTCGCGGGGGATGCAGCCAGCCGTTCGCTGCCAGCCGCGGCGCGCCCGAAGGCCCGCCGTTGAACACGCCCCCCGCCAGCAGCCCCGTCTCGCCCCCGCCTGCCCCGATCAGCTCGGCCCACCTGCGCGCCATCACGTGGTTGTCTCTGGCGGCCTTCGCCAGCGCGGCGGCCACCCGCCTTTGCGACCCGATGCTGCCTGACTTGGCCCGGCACTTTGGCGGGCCACCCGCCGAGGTCGCTTGGGCCGTGTCGGGCTACGCCGTGGCCTACGGCTGCCTCCAGGTCATCTTCGGTCCCCTGGGCGACCGCCTCGGCAAGTACCGGCTGATCGCGATGTGCACCCTGGCCTGCGTGCCTGGCTCCTTGCTGGCGGCCGTGGCCACCTCGCTGCACAGCCTGATCGCGGCGCGCATGCTGACCGGCGTCACCGCCGCGGGCATCATCCCCTTGGCCATGGCCTGGATCGGCGACACCGTGCCCTACGCGCAGCGGCAATCCACATTGGCGCGCTTCCTCATCGGCCAGGTGCTGGGCGTGGTCGGCGGGCAGTTCATCGGTGGCGTCTTCGCCGACACCCTGGGCTGGCGCTGGGCTTTCGGCGCCATGGCACTGCTGTACCTGGCCGTGGGCGTGGGCGTGATGGCGCAGTCACGCCGTCTGGCGCAGCCGGGCCATCCCGAGGTGACCGACACCGCCGTCACCGCTGTAGACAAGGCCCCCTCCGACATGCTCGGCCAGATGCGCACGGTGTGGCGAACGCCATGGGCACGCACCATCCTCGCCGTGGTGTTCGCAGAGGGCGCCCTCGTGTTCGGCGCCCTGGCATTCGTGCCGAGCCACGTCCACGACCGCTTCGGTCTGCCGCTGTCGGCTGCGGGCGGGCTGATGGCGTGCTTCGGCATCGGCGGGCTCTCGTACGTGCTGTTCGCGCGGTACTTTGTGCAGCGTCTGGGCGAGGTCGGCTTGGCCAAACTGGGCGGTGCAGCGCTCTGCCTGGCGTGGCTGACACTGATGATCGCCCCCTCCTGGGTCTGGACCGTGCCGGCCTGCTACCTGAGCGGCCTGGGCTACTACGCCTTACACAACACCCTGCAAACCAACGCAACGCAGATGACGCCCAGCGTGCGCGGCACGGCCGTGTCGCTGTTCGCGTCGAGCTTCTTCCTCGGGCAGTCGGCGGGCGTGTCGCTCGCTGCGCTTGCCATCGCCCGCGTGGGGCCGATGAGCGCCTTCGCGGCATCGGCCGTGCTCACGCCCGCCCTGGCGCTGCTGTTCGCAAGGCTGCTGCGTCAGCGCCATGCATCCACCCACTCACTGGCATGACCCGCCATGCAACTGAACGCTGATTTTTCCCTGCGCGTGGTGCTCTCCACCGCCGACATGCCCTGGGTGGACTCACCCCAAGTCGGCGTGCGCCGAAAGCTGCTGGCCCGCGACGGCGGCGAAGTGGCCCAGGCCACGTCCCTGGTCGAGTACGCGCCCGGCGCCAGCTTCACCAGCCACCGGCACGACTTCGGCGAGGAGATACTGGTCCTGGAAGGCTGCCTGCAAGACGAGCATGGCAGCTACAGCCCAGGCACCTACCTGAAGAACCCGCCGGGCTCCAGCCATGCGCCGCGTTCGGAGGGCGGCTGCCTGCTGTTCGTCAAGCTGCGCCACCTCGCGCAGACCGACACCGAGCGCGTCGTCTTGGACACCCGCACAGGGGACTGGCGGCCTGGATTGGTGGATGGCCTCACGGTGCTGCCACTGTCATCGCACGGCCCCGAGCACGCGGCCCTCGTGCGCTGGGCCCCGGGCACGCGTTTCTCGGCGCACCGCCATTGGGGCGGCGAAGAGATCCTGGTGCTCGACGGTGTGTTCGAAGACGAGCACGGCAGTTACCCCGCCGGCACATGGCTGCGCAGCCCGCACCTCAGCGAGCACCAGCCTTTCAGCACCGCAGGCTGCACGCTCTTCGTCAAGACCGGCCATCTGCGCACGGATATTGCATAACATCGCCCACATGCTGACCGCCAACAAACTCATCCCTCAAGGCCAGGGCCTGGCCCCCGTGCTGCTCAAGCGCGCCCCCACCGTCGAACTCGACTGGGATGTCCGCCAGAAAAGCCGTTTCGATGCCACCGACAGCCAAGGGCGCCAACTGGGCATTTTCCTGCCTCGAGGCTCGGTCGTGCGCGGCGGCGACGTGCTCCTCATGGAGAACGGCGACATGGTGCGCGTGCTGGCTGCGCCCCAGCCGGTGCTCGTGATCACGCCTTGCGCCGCGCACGGCTCGCCGTTTGACCTGGTGCGTGCGGCCTACCACCTGGGCAACCGCCACGTGCAGATTGAGCTTCGGCCCGACCACCTCAAGATCGAGCCCGACCATGTGCTGGCCGACATGCTGCGCGCCATGCACCTCACGGTGCGCGAGGCCTGCGAAGCCTTCGAGCCCGAGGGCGGCGCGTACGCCGCAGGCGGGCATGAACACGGGCACGGGCACGGGCATCCACACGGCCATGGGCCCGACTGCGGTCATGACCACGGGCATGGGCACGACCATGGACACAACCACGAGCACTGAACGCCGATGCCACGCGTCGCCCCCCGTCCCACGCAGTTGACATCCGCGGCGCGCTTGCAGCTGATGTGGCTGGCCTCTCCCGCCCTGCCGGTGGGCGGCTTCAGCTACTCCGAGGGCTTGGAGGCCGCCGTGGACTCGGGCCGCGTCGCCACCGAAACCCATGCCACCGTCTGGCTGCGTGACCAATTGACCCTGTCTGTGGCCCGCGCGGACCTGCCCGTGGTGGCCCGCGCCGTGCCCGCCTGGCAACGCCATGACCTCGCCCGCGTGCGTGAGCTCAACGACTGGGTGGGCCAAACCCGAGAAACAAGCGAGCTGCGACTCCAAACCGAGCAGATGGGCCGATCGCTGGTGGAGTGGCTACGCAACCGCGACGGCCTCGCAAGCCTCGAGCCCACCGATGCACGCCTGCAGCAATGCGCAGCCCTGCCGCCCGCCCCCACTTGGCCTGTTGCCTTCGCACTGGCCGTGGCGCAGTCACTGCCGGCCCCCATCTCCGCGGCAGATGGCGAACCCGCCCTGCGTGAGGCCCTGCTGAGCTTCACTTTCGGCTGGGCGGAGAACATGGTGCAGGCGGCCATCAAGTCTGTGCCGCTCGGCCAGAGCGCCGGGCAGCGCATCCTGCAAAGCCTCATCGACGCCATCCCCGGCGCCATCGACCACGCCCTGACCTTGCCGGACACGCAGCGCCAGGCTTTCACCCCCATGCTGGCCATCCTGAGCGCCCAGCACGAAACACAGTACTCACGCCTGTTCCGATCATGAGCCAACTGCACAACATCCCCGGACGCACCAAGCACCTCCCACCCCTGCGCGTTGGCGTGGGCGGCCCCGTAGGTTCGGGCAAAACGACACTCGTCGAGGTGCTGTGCAAAACCCTGCGCGACACCTACGACCTCGTCGTCGTCACCAACGACATCTACACCAAGGAAGACCAGCGCCTGCTGACCGTGGCCGGCGCGCTGGCGCCCGAGCGCATCATGGGCGTGGAGACAGGTGGCTGCCCGCACACCGCCATCCGCGAGGATGCGTCCATCAACCTGGAGGCCGTGGATCGCATGCTGGCCCAGTTCCCCAACGCGGACATCGTCTTCATCGAATCCGGTGGCGACAACCTGGCGGCCACCTTCAGCCCCGAGCTCTCCGACTTGACGATTTACGTGATTGACGTGGCTGCAGGCGAAAAAATCCCACGCAAAGGCGGCCCCGGCATCACCAAGAGCGACCTTTTCGTCATCAACAAAACGGACCTGGCGCCCCATGTTGGCGCCAACCTGGACATCATGGAGGCCGACACGCGGCGCATGCGCCAAACCCCCCAAGGCCTGCGGCCCTTCGTCATGACCAACCTGAAAACGCAGGCGGGGCTGAACGAGGTGATTGCCTTCATCGAGGCCAAGGGTATGCTCAAAGCCTGAGCGGTGAACCGGGAGGTGGCGGCCCCGACAGGAATCGAACCTGTACTTGACCCTTAGGAGGGGTCCGTGATATCCATTTCACCACGGAGCCGGCACGGGTGAGATTGTGCCTCAGGCCCCGCTGGTTTCACCGTCACGCAGGCGCAACTCGTCGACGGTGTAGCCCTCACGCGTGAGGGCCTCGCGCAACCACGTCGGCTGGCCACCTTCGCCATCCCAGGTTTCGCCGGTGATCGGGTGGCGGTAGCGGTGCACCGGCGACTTCCGCTCAGGGACCACCACGGCGCCGGGCTCGGGGATGCCGGCCAATTCCTCGGCCTGGATTTGCCAGAAATCGATCTGCTTGCGCACGGAACGCAGCACGGCTTCTTGCTCTGCGGTTCGCATGGGGGGCATGGAGCGTGGTTTGCTGAGGGAGGGCGCTCACATGTTACCAAAGCACCCCATCCGACACCGATTTGACCCAGGTCAAGCACACGATGGACCCCGCTGCAAAGCAGCAAAAAGTCGCACCTCCTCGGGGCTTATTCAGCGCCGCCCCCCAGCGGCGGGGTGGCAACATGGCCGATAAGCAACTGAGACCTCATGAGGGTTTTGGGCCCTGGCAGGAGGGCTTTGAACAACCTGTCACGTCTGCACGAGATGAGAAAGGGACCCCATGCGCCTCAATCTGCCGGTCAGTGACCAAGAATTCGCATTCCCGAAGGGCGAGACACTGGTCTCGACCACCGACCTCAAGGGCCGCATCACCTACTGCAACCCCTCCTTCATCCTGGTCAGCGGCTACCAGCGCGAGGAGTTGCTCGGCCAGCCGCACAACATGATCCGCCACCCGGACATGCCCGAGGAAGCCTTCCGGGACATGTGGGAGACCATCGCTTCGGGCAAGCCCTGGACAGCCCCGGTGAAAAACCGCCGCAAGGACGGCACCTTCTACTGGGTCCAGGCCAATGTCACACCGCTGATGGAGAACGGTCACCCCGTGGGCTACATGTCGGTGCGGACAGAGCCCGCCCGAGAGGATGTCATCGCCGCGGACGCGCTTTACCGCACCATGGCACGGGAGAAAGAACAAGGCAGGCCCGTTCACATGCTGCGCCAAGGCCGCGCGGTGCGTAACGACGCCTTGGGTCGATTCAAGGAAGCGCTCACGCCGGGCATGAGCGCCCGCCTCGCGCTGATCAGCACGGTCATGACGCTGTCCGCCTTTGCCGCTGGCATGTTCGCGGCAGGCCAGGGGGTGGGCCTGCACTCCGCCTGGCTCATCGCTTACCTCGCCGTCGGTGTGGCCGTGGCCTGGGGCGTGAGCCTGCACTTGCGTCACCTCACCCTGGGCCCCATCCATGGCTTGATGGACATTGCCAACCGCATGGCCGCCGGTGACCTGACCCAGTCGATCCAGTCGGCGCGCCATGACCTCATCGGCCAGTTCACACGCTCTCTCAACCAGCTCAATGTGAACCTGCGCTCCATCGTCAAGGACGCGCGCACCGAGGTGGACGAGATGTTATTGGCCACCCGGGAAATCGCTGCGGGCAACCAGGACCTTTCCAGCCGCACGGAAGCGCAGGCAAGCAGTCTGCAGCAGACCGCCGCTTCCATGGAGCAGATCACGGGCACGGTGCGGCACAGCGCCGACACTGCGCACCAGGCGGCCGATCTGGCGCAACAAAGCACCGCCATCACGGAGCGCAGCAGTGCCGTGGTGAGCAACGTCACACAAACCATGAGCGGCATCGAGGAGTCGTCCAAACGCATCGGCGAGATCATCCAGGTCATCGATAGCATCGCTTTCCAGACCAACATCCTGGCACTGAACGCCGCGGTCGAGGCCGCGCGTGCCGGCGAGCAAGGACGCGGCTTCGCCGTGGTGGCCTCGGAAGTGCGTGCGCTGGCGGGTCGGACCGCCACGGCCGCGCGCGAGGTCAAGCAACTCATCACCGACTCGGCCGAGAAAGTCCGCGCCGGCAGCGAACTGACACGCACGGCACAGCTGACCATGAACGAGGCTGTGCAAGCCGTGGCCCAGGTCACCACCCTGGTCAACCAGATCAGCGGCGGTGCGACCGAGCAGCTCAGCGGTATTTCGCAGATCAACTCGGCTGTGTCTCAGCTGGATGGCATCACGCAGCAGAACGCGGCAGCCGTGGAGCAGATCGCTGCCGCCTCGATGAGCTTGGCCAGCCGGGCCAAGACGGTGTCGGAGACGGTCCAGGTGTTCCGCATCGATGCCGCGGGCGGCATGCGCCAGCCCGATGCCGTGGCCCTGCGCCGCGAGATGAAGGAAGCGGCAGGCGTCAAGCCCTGACTGCCCCAGCTTGATGGGCGGGACGCGCGCGGGCTAGACTGACCCGTTCGCCGTACCACCCGCGCCATGAAATTCGCCATCCTGTCCGACCTGCACGCCAACCGGCAGGCCGTTGAAGCCGTCTGGGAACACGCCCAGGCACAAGGTTGTGAGCACACCGTCCTGCTGGGCGATTTCGTGGACTACGGCGCTGACCCGGCCTGGGTCATGGACTTCGTCATGGCGCGCCACGCCGAGGGCGCCAGCGTTGTCAAAGGCAACCATGACGACGCGATTCGCCACGAGGGCGGCCACCACATGGGCAGCCATGTGCAGGCATCTCTGGCCTGGACGCGCACGCAGCTGTCGCCGGCACACGTCGCTTTCGTGGAGTCCCTGCCCTTGACCATCGTCAAGGACGATTGCCTCTTCGCCCACGCCAACGTGCACGACCCGGCACACTGGGGCTACCTGCACGGCCGGCTCGAGGCCACGCGCAGCCTGTTCGCCAGCCAGCAGCCTTTCGTGTTCTGCGGTCACATGCACGAGCCGTGCCTTTACCACCTCTCGTCCACTGGCAAATCTGGCGAGTTCCACCCCGTTGACGGCACGCCGATCCGGCTCTCCCCCATGCGGCGCTGGCTGGCCATCCCCGGCTCGGTCGGGCAGCCGCGCGATGGCAACCCCGCGGCCTGCTACGCCGTGTTCGACGCCAGTCAAGCAGAATTGACGTTCCACCGCGTGCCATATGACCACGAGGCGGCGGCGCGCCGTGTGCTGGCCGCAGGCCTGCCTGCGTCGCTGGCGCAACGCCTGATCGAGGGCAGCTGACGCACCCGGGCCCATGCCATGATGACCCATCCAGCCAAGCTGCAGCCTGGCGACCGCATCGACGGATTCGTGCTCAAAGAGCGCTTGCACCAGGGCGGCATGGCAACGGTGTGGGATGTGGTCGAGGTGGACGCCGATGGCGCGCCCTGTCCGCGCACGCTGGACGCACAAGGGCAGCCGTTGCCGCTGATCATGAAGATCCCGCGCATCAAGGGCGGCGAGGATCCGGCCTCCATCGTCGGCTTCGAGGTCGAGCAGATGGTGATGCCCGCGCTCAAGGGGACGCATGTGCCCCGCGTGGTGGCCAAGGGCGACTTCACGCGCCAGCCTTACATCGTCATGGAGCGCATCGGCGGTGACTCGCTGAGACCGCGACTCGACCAGGCCCCGCTGCCCATCGAGGAGGTGGCGGACATAGGCCAGCGCGTGGCGCTGGCCCTGCACGACCTGCACAAGCAGCACCTCGTGCACTTGGACGTGAAGCCGAGCAACATCATGTTCCGCCCCACCGGCGAGGCCGTACTGGTGGACTTCGGCCTGTCGCGCCACGACCAGTTGCCCGATTTGCTCGAGGAGGAGTTTTCGCTTCCCATGGGTACCGGCCCCTACATTTCGCCAGAGCAGGTGCAGTTCGTGCGCAATGACCCGCGCAGCGACCTCTTCGCGCTCGGTGTCATGCTCTACCATCTGACCACGGGCGAGCGGCCTTTTGGCAACCCCAGCAGCGTGTCAGGCCTGCGCAAGCGGCTCTACACGGACCCGGTGCCGCCGCGTGTGCACCGGCCCGAAACGCCTGCGTGGCTGCAGGAGGTGATCTTGAGATGCCTCGAGGTACAGCCCGAGATGCGCTACCAGACCGGCGCGCAGCTGGCGCTGGACCTGCAGCACCCCGAGCAAATCCCCCTGACGGCGCGCGCGGAGCGCATGGCCACAGGCGGCACGTTCAGCACCGTCAAGCGCTGGTTCAAGGCCATGGGCGCCGAGCCCAAAGGCGAAGACGGCGCGAACCAGCACGTCGAACGCAGCCCCATCATCATGGTGGCCGTGGGCATCAAGAACAGCACCCCTGCCCTCGACAAGAAACTGCTGGGCACGGTGCGACGCATCATGCAAATGGAGCCCGGTGCGCGACTGGCCTGCGTGAGCGTCATGAAAACCGCCCGCATCGGCATGGACACGCTGCTCGACGGCCAGGGCAACAGCCTGCATGTGCAGCAGCTGGTGGCCATCAAGCACTGGGCTCGCCCGCTGCAGCAGCAGTTGCAGATGGACGAGCACCGCCTGACGTTTCATGTGCTGGAAGCGCCTGACACGGCCAACGCCATCGTTGAGTTCGCCACCAAAAACCAGGTGGACCACATCGTCATGGGTGCGCGCGGCAACTCCACCTTGCGGCGCTACCTCGGCAGTGTGAGTGCCCAGGTGGTGGCCGAGGCCGAGTGCTCGGTCACGGTGGTGCGGGTGTGAACTGCCTCGCCGCGCAAGTCGACAACACCAGGCACGCTCGGGACGTCATTCAGCGCGTAGCATCCGCGGCATGAATGCTTTGAACAACCTCCTCGACCCTGCCATCCTGTTTTTCGTCTTCGGCATGACCGCCGGGCTGCTGCGCTCCAACCTCGAGATCCCGCCGCAAATCGCGCGCTTCCTGTCGCTCTACCTGCTGATGTCGGTGGGCCTCAAGGGCGGTTTCTCGCTGGCCCATGCTGGTTTCGGTCCGCAGGTGATGGCCAGCCTCGCTGCGGCCATGGCGTTGTCGGTCCTGGTGCCGGCGCTGGGGTACGTGCTGCTGCGCCGCTTGCTCTCACGCTTCGATGCGGCGGCGGTCGCAGCCACCTATGGCTCCGTGAGCGCGACCACGTTCATCGCTGCCACCCAGTACCTGCAGTTGAACCACATCGATTTCGGGGGCCACATGGCTGTGGCGCTGGTGATCATGGAGTCCCCGGCCATCTTGATGGCCATGGCGCTGGCCAGTTGGGCGCGCAGGCAACAGGCGCAGCCGGCCCCGTCGACCGGGCACGCTGTTTCGGCCGCGCCCACCGTGGGCCATGTGGTGCGTGAAGCGTTCACAGACGGCGCCAACCTGCTGCTGTTGGGCAGCCTGGTGATTGGTTATCTGACAGGCGACCACGGCAAGGCCATGATGGAACCCTTCTCCAGCGCCTTGTTCAAGGGCATGCTCGCCCTCTTCCTGCTGGACCTGGGCCTGCTGGTGGCCCGGCAGTTGCCTGCCCTGCGTTCGGTTCACCCCGCCCTTCTGTTGTACGGCGTGTGCGGGCCGTTGGCCCATGGCCTGATCGCCCTGGGTTTGGCTGCCGCACTCGGCCTGGGCGCGGGTGACGCCACCTTGCTCGTTGTGCTGGCGGCGAGCTCGTCCTACATCGTGGTGCCCGCCGTGCTGCGGCATGCCATTCCAGAAGCGAATCCAGGGCTGTACCTCGGGCTGTCGCTGGCCGTGACCTTCGTGTTCAACATCCTGGTCGGCATCCCGCTGTACACCGAGGTGGTGCAACGGGTCTGGGGCTGAGGCCGCAGCTTCAGCCCAGCGCCTGCAACCTCGCCACTTTCTGGAACGCGTCCACCGGCTTGCCCTTGCGGGCGCGCTTGCCGATGTGGGCGGCATAGGCCGAGTTGCGCACGTCTTCTTCCTTGGGCTTGGCGCCTCGGGTCGTGCCGATCACGCGCACGCCGTTGTGAACGCTCGCCACCGACAGCAGCGGGGCCTTCTTCGCATCGACTTCCATCAGCGTCAGGCCACGGCCACCGTTGGGTTGCAGCTTGAGCTCGTCCAGTCCGAACACCAGCATGCGGCCATCGGCGCACAGGCAGGCCACTTGCGTGTGCGAGGACTGCACCAGCACGGGAGGCAGGACGGTGTCGCCCTCGTCGAGCGACAGGAAGGACTTGCCACCCTTCTGGCGCGTGGTCAGGTCGCCCAGCTTGGCCAGCAAGCCGAAGCCACCGGAGTTGGCCAGCAGCAGCGTCTGCTCCAGGTTGCCGGCCAGGTAATGCAGGGGCTGGGTGCCGGACTCCAGCTCGATCATCGTGGTGATGGGCTGGCCGTCACCGCGGGCACCGGGCAGGCTGCTCACCGGCACGCTGTACACGCGCCCGTTGCTGCCCAGCACGATGAGCAGGTCCACCGTGCGGCACTCGAAGGTGCCATAGAGTCCGTCGCCGGCCTTGAAGGCGAAGCCCGCGGGGTCGTGGCCATGGCCGGTGCGTGCGCGCACCCAGCCCTTCTCGCTGATGACGACCGTGACCGGCTCGTCGATGACCTTCACTTCAGCCACCGCGCGCTTTTCGGCCTGGATCAGGGTGCGGCGCTCGTCACCGTACTGCTTGGCATCGGCCTCGATCTCCTTGACCACGGTGCGGCGCAGCACGCTGGGGTTGCCCAGGATGTCTTCGAGCTTGGCCTGCTCCGCGCGCAGCTCGGCCAGCTCTTGCTCGATCTTGATGGCCTCCAGGCGGGCCAGTTGGCGCAGGCGGATGTCGAGGATGTCGTCGGCCTGGCGCTCGGAAAGTTTGAAGCGCTCGATCAGCGCAGCCTTGGGCTCGTCGCTCTCGCGGATGATGCGGATGACCTCGTCGATGTTGAGCAGCACCAGCTGCCGGCCCTCCAAGATGTGGATGCGCTCCAGCACCTTGCCCAGACGGTGGCGGGTGCGGCGTGTGACGGTGTCCATGCGGAAGCCGATCCACTCGCCCAAAATCTGCCGCACGCCCTTGAGCATGGGCTTGCCATCGGCGCCCACCATGGTCAGGTTGACCGAGACCGAGCTTTCCAGGCTGGTGTGGGCCAGCAGCGTGGTGATGAGCTCTTGTTGCGAGACGGTGCGCGTCTTGGGCTCGAACACCAGGCGAACGGCGGCGTCCTTGCTGGACTCGTCGCGCACGGTGTCCAGCACCGACAGCAGCACGGCCTTGAGCTGGGTCTGCTCAGCGGTGAGCGCCTTTTTGCCGGCCTTGATCTTCGGGTTGCTCAGCTCTTCGATTTCTTCCAGCACCTTCTGGGCGCTGGTGCCGTGCGGCAGCTCGTTGACCACCAGTTGCCACTGGCCACGCGCCAGGTCTTCGATGGTCCAGCGGGCGCGCACCTTCAGGCTGCCGCGGCCCGTGCGGTAGGCCTCGCGGATGTCGTTGGGCGCGGAGATCAGCTGGCCGCCACCGGGGAAGTCCGGCCCGGGCAGCAGCTCGAACAACTCGTCGTCAGACAGCTTGTCGTTCTTGATGAGCGCCACCGTGGCCGCGGCCACCTCGCGCAGGTTGTGGCTGGGGATCTCCGTGGCCAGGCCCACGGCGATGCCGCTGGCGCCGTTGAGCAGCACGAAGGGCAGGCGCGCGGGCAGCTGCTTGGGCTCCTCTGTGGAGCCGTCGTAGTTGGGCACGAAATCCACCGTACCCATGTCGATTTCGTCCAGCAGCAGGCGGGCGATGGGGGCCAGGCGCGCTTCGGTGTAGCGCATCGCGGCGGCGCCATCGCCATCGCGGGAGCCGAAGTTGCCCTGGCCGTCGATGAGGGGGTAGCGCAGCGCGAAGTCCTGCGCCATGCGCACCATGGCGTCGTAGGCGGCGGTGTCGCCATGCGGGTGGTAGCGGCCCAGCACGTCACCGACCACTCGGGCGCTTTTCACCGGCTTGGCGCCACTGTTGCCCGAGAAGGCCAGGCCCATGCGCTCCATCGCGTACAGGATGCGGCGCTGCACGGGCTTTTGGCCATCGCACACATCGGGCAGGGCACGGCCCTTGACCACGCTGAGGGCGTACTCCAGGTAGGCACGCTCGGCGTAATGGGCCAGGGTCAGGGACTCGCCACCATCGGCGGGCGGCGGCGGGGTGAAATCGATGGTTTGCTGGGTCATCGTGGAGGCATCGGGGACGGACACGGCCCGCTGGCATGCGGGGTGCGCGCAGCAGTGTAGGGCAAAGCCAGGCGGCTGCATGCACCCATGATTCATCGGCTTTGACGCCGCTTTGCATCGGATCAGGTCGCGTCAGGCTGGCTGCAAGCCCTCGCCACCGCCTAAGCTGCGGCGCATGACAGCCCTCGTCTGGTTCAAGCGCGATCTGCGCGTGGTCGACCACGCCGCAGTGCACGCGGCCGTGAACGGGCCAGCGCACGCAGGGGACCCGGGGTGGCTGGGCACCCCGGCATCGGATCACCGAGGCGGCAACACGCTGCGCGGCCTGTACATCGTCGAGCCAGGGCTGTGGGCGCTGCCCGATGCGGCCGCGCAGCACTGGGCCTTCGTCCACGAAAGCCTGTTGGATCTGGGCCTGGCACTGCGCTCGGTGGGCGGCACGCTGACGGTGGATACCGGTGAGGCCGTTGCGGTGCTGGAGCGCCAGTGGCAGCTTCGGCCCTTCAATACCTTGCTGTCCCACGAGGAAACTGGCAACGGCTTCACTTACGAGCGCGACATCGCCGTGTCGCGCTGGTGCGCGGAGCGCGGGGTACGCTGGCAGGAATGGCCGCAGTTCGGTGTGGTGCGCAGGCTGCGGGACCGCGATCACTGGCATCGGCACTGGCAGGCATTCATGGACGCCCCGACGTGGCCCGCGCCCCCCGAGCGTGGCTTGTCAGATGACGAGGCGCAACGCACCTTAGCCGAGTTGTCCTCGTGCCTGCCCTCGCTGGCCCAGCTGGGTCTGGACGTCGACCGCATGGGGGGCGCTGCGCACTTGCCCCCCGACCGTCAGCGTGGCGGCCGTACCGCCGGGCTGGCGGTGCTCCACGACTTCCTGCATGACCGCTGCGGCAAGTACCGCGGTGGCATCTCCTCGCCGCTGTCCGCCCCGACGGCCTGCTCGCGCTTGTCTCCCTACCTGGCGCACGGCTGCCTCAGCGCCCGCGAGGTGGTGCAAGCCACCGTGGCGCGCTTGGCCGAACTTGAGGCCATCGACACCCCCGCAGCCAAACGCCAGCGCGCCGGCCTGAGCGCCTTCATGAGCCGCATGCATTGGCACTGCCACTTCATCCAGAAACTGGAGAGCGAGCCGGAACTGGAGTGGCGCAATCTGCACCGCGGCTACGATGGCCTGCGCGAGTCCGAGTTCAACCAGGCTCACTTCGACGCCTTGCGCCAAGGCCGCACGGGCTGGCCCATGGTGGACGCTTGCGTGGCCATGCTGCGCCACACGGGGTGGGTCAACTTTCGCATGCGCGCCATGCTGGTGTCGGTGGCGAGCTACCCGCTGTGGCTGCACTGGCGGCCTGTGGGCGAGTGGCTGGCCACACAGTTCCTGGACTACGAGCCCGGCATTCACTGGAGTCAGCTGCAAATGCAGTCAGGCACCACCGGCATCAACACCACGCGCGTCTACAACCCCATCAAGCAAGCCCAGGACCACGACCCGAACGGCCATTTTGTGCGCCGCTGGCTGCCGGCGATGCGGCGCGTGCCGCAGGCCTGGTTGTTCGAGCCATGGAAGATGCCGGCCGACTTGCAAGCGAGTTTGGGGCTGCGCGTCGGCAGCGACGCTGAAGCCGACATCCCCCTGCCCCTGGTGGACCTCGCCGAGGCCACACGCACAGCCAAAGCCCGCGTGCATGGCCTGCGCGCGCAGGCGGAAGTGAAGGCGGCCAAGGCGGAGATCGTGCGCAAGCATGGGTCGCGGACCTTCCGCGATGGGCAGTCGCACAAACGCGGCCGGACTGGGCACAAGCGATCGACACGTGCACGCGAGGCGCTTCTCCCCCACGGTGGCGAGGCACCTCCGTTCGACCAAATGTCACTGGAGTTCTGAATGCGCATGCGCCAAAAATCGCAGTTACCCACCAAGGTGTGCATGGCCTGCCAGCGCCCTTTCGCTTGGCGAAAGAAGTGGGAACGCGACTGGGAGGGTGTCAAGTACTGCTCGGACCGCTGCCGCCAAGCGGGGCCATCTGCTCAAGCCGCGAGGGAACTCGCTGACACGGGCCGCAAAGCATGAGCTGCGTCGTCCACTGGTTCCGCAACGACCTGCGCGTCTCGGACAACCCCGCACTGACAGCAGCGGCCGCCGAGGCACGCAAGCGCGGTTTGCCGCTGCTGCCCGTGTTCTTTTGGGATGACGCTCAGACCGAACTTCAGCCCCCCACCGGCGCCACGCCCGGCTGGGTGAGCCCCCGCATGGGGCCGCATCGCCAAGCCTGGCTGGCTGGCAACCTGCGCGCGCTCGAAGCTGAATTGCAGGCCCGGGGCAGCTGGCTGCTGGTGCTGCGAGGCGAGCCCGGGGCACGTTTGCCGCAGCTGATCCGGAGCCTGGGCGCCGTCAGCGTCCACGCCGAAGACATCCCTGCGCCTCAAGAGCGCGATGAGGTGGCGCGCATCCGCCGAGCCACGCAGGACCAGGGTGTTCAGCTGACCTTGCATTGGCAGGCCACGATGTTGCCGCTCGAAGCGCTGCCCTTCGCACCTGGGCCAGCCAGGCGTCCGCTACCGGACATCTTCACGGCGTTTCGTCAACAGGTGGAACACGCCGCATGCCGCCCCCGTACGCCACTCCCCGCACCGGACACCCTGCCCGCCATGCCAGAGTTGCCCGGGCTCACCGCCGCAGACGTGCTGGACGTCGACGCCTTGCGTGCCGCGGCCGCGGCCACCACCGATGACCGCTCCTCCTTCCCCTTCCACCAGCCCGCCTTCGCGCCGGGCGAGCGCGGTGCCAGCGCGCACCTGGCCCGCTACTTCGCACGGCGTCTGCCCCACAGCTACAAGGCCACGCGCAATGGCCTGAGCGGCACGGACTTCTCCAGCAAGCTCTCCCCGTGGCTGGCCGTGGGAGCGCTTTCTGCCGCGCAGGCCATTGCGGCCATCCGAGGCTTCGAAGCCGAGCATGGCGCCAACGACGGCTCCTACTGGCTGTGGTTCGAGCTGCTGTGGCGCGAGCACTTCCGGCTCCTTCACTGCACACATGGCAAGGCGCTCTACCGCGCACGCGGCTTGAGTCGGTTGCCTGCACCGCCTCACAACCAGGCCGCATTCCAGCGGTGGTGCGAAGGCAGAACGGGTGAGCCACTGGTGGACGCCGGCATGCGCGAGCTGGCCGCCACGGGTTGGCTGTCCAACCGCTTGCGGCAAATGGTCGCAAGCTTCCTTGTGCATGACCTCGCCTGCGACTGGCGGGCCGGTGCCACCTGGTTCGAGTCTCGCCTCATTGACTTCGACGTGCACAGCAACCAGGGCAACTGGCTGTACGTGGCCGGACGCGGCACCGACCCCCGCGGAGGTCGCCGCTTCAACGCCGACAAGCAAGCCCGTGAGCACGACCCCGATGGCAGCTACCGCCGGCTGTGGGGCACCGCATGAAAGCCCCCGCATGACCACCCTGCGACTCATCCTGGCGGACCAGCTCAACCCCCTGCACCCCTGGTTCAAGACCGTCGACGACAGCACCGTGCACGTCTTCATGGAGGTGCGCCAAGAGACCGACCACATCCTGCACCATGCCCAAAAAGTGCTGGCCATGTTCGCCGGCATGCGCGACCTCGCCCGCCAGTTGCGGGAAGCCGGACACCGCGTGCGCTACGTGGGCATCGACGATCCGAGCAATCGGCACGCCTTCACCGACAACCTCGACGCCCTGGTGACCCATTACGGCGCGACCCACATCGAGTACCAGGCGCCCGACGAATGGCGTGTGGACGACCAACTGGCCCGCTGGGCCGAGGCGCAACGCACCGCCGGCCTGCACGTGGCCATGGTCGACACTGACCACTTCCTCACCACGCGTCATGAGGCCGCCGAGATCTTTGCCAAGCGCAAGCAGTGGCTGATGGAGCACTTCTACCGCCAGATGCGGCTCAAACACCGCGTGCTGCTGGACGCTGAAGGCCAGCCCGAGGGCGGCCAGTGGAACTACGACCACGACAACCGCAAGCCCTGGCCCGGCCATCCAGCCGAGCCCGCCGATTGGCGCACCCCTCACGACCACAGCGCCCTCTGGGCCGCCATCGAAGCCGCGGGCGTGAAGACCTTCGGTGACCCCCAGGCCGACCGCCTGGCTTGGCCCCTGAACCGTGCCGAAGCCCTGCAGCACCTGCAGGCCTTTGTGGCCCACGCCTTGCCGCATTTCGGCGACTACCAGGACGCCCTCACCGGCAAGGCCTGGCGGCTGTTCCACTCGCTGCTGTCCTTCGCCCTGAACGTGAAGATGCTGCACCCGCGCGAGGTCATCGAAGCCGCCGAAGCCGCCTGGCGCGCCGGCCATGTGCCGTTGGCGGCGGCCGAAGGCTTCATCCGCCAGATACTGGGGTGGCGGGAGTACGTGCGTGGCGTGTACTGGGCGCAGATGCCCGGCTACGACGAACGCAACCACTTCGGCCACGCCCTGCCCTTGCCGCAGTGGTTCTGGACAGGCGACACGAAAATGGCTTGCATGGCGCAGGCCGTGGGGCAATCGCTGCGCGAGGCCTACGCCCACCACATCCAGCGGCTGATGGTGATCGGCAACTTCGCCTTGCTCGCGGGCCTCGACCCCCAGGCCGTGCACCGCTGGTACCTGGGCGTCTACATCGATGCGATCGAGTGGGTGGAATTGCCCAACACCCTGGGCATGAGCCAGTTCGCAGACGGCGGCCTGCTGGCCACCAAGCCCTACGTGTCGAGCGCGGCCTACATCGACCGCATGGGCGACCACTGCCAAGGCTGCCACTACAAAAAGAAAGAACGACTGGGCGAGCGCGCCTGCCCCTTCAACGCGCTCTACTGGGACTTCCACTTGCGCCATGACGACAAGTTGCGCCGCAACCCGCGCATCGGCATGGTCTACCGCAACATCGACAAGATGGACGCAGCCGAGCGCGACGCCATCCGTACCCAAGCACAGGCTGTGCAAGCCAGGCTGGACAGCCTTTGAGCCTGGCGTCTGCGTGAGCGTTGCAAGGAGCTCCTCAGCGCTTCAAACGCCAGCCCGTCTTGAAGATCCAGCCCACCACGCCCAGCGAGGCCAGCAGGAACACCAGCGTCATGCCCAGGCTGGTGGCCACGTCCACGTCGGCCTGGCCCAGGAAGCACCAGCGAAAGCCGCTCACCAGGTAGACCACCGGGTTGAACAGCGAGACCGTCTGCCAGAACGCCGGCAACATCTTGATCGAGTAGAAGCTGCCGCCCAGAAAGGTCAGCGGCGTGATGATGAGCAGCGGCACCACCTGCAGCTTCTCGAAGTTGTCGGCCCACAGCCCGATGATGAAGCCCACCAGGCTGAAGGTCACCGAGGTCAGCACCAGGAAGGCCAGCATCCACATCGGGTGTTCGATGTGCAGCGGCACGAAGAAGCCCGCCGTGGCCAGGATGATCAGGCCCAGCACCATGGACTTGGTGGCCGCGGCCCCCACGTAGCTCAGCACGATCTCCAGCGGCGAGACGGGCGCCGACAGCAACTCGTAAATCGTGCCGGTGAACTTGGGAAAGTAGACGCCGAAAGACGCGTTCGAGATGCTTTGCGTCAGCAGTGACAGCATGATCAGCCCCGGTACGATGAAGGCGCCGTAAGCCACCCCATCGACCTGCTGGATGCGCGAGCCGATGGCCGCACCAAACACCACGAAGTAAAGCGAGGTGGAGATGACCGGCGAGACGATGCTTTGCATCAGCGTGCGGCGGGTGCGGGCCATCTCGAACGCATAGATGGCGCGGATGGCGTGGAGGTTCAAGCTCATGCGCGCTCCTTGAGCAGGTTCACGAAGATATCTTCCAGCGAGCTTTGCGCCGTGTGGATGTCGTTGAAGCGCACACCCGCGTCCTGCACGGCCTGCAGCAGGCCGGGCACATCGACGCTGGCATCGGCGGCATCGTAGGTGAAGCCCAGCATCTGTCCGTCCTCAGACAGCTTCAGGCCACGCGCAGCCAGGTCGGCGGGCAAGGCGGACAGCGGCTCGGGCAGGCTCAGGGTCAGCTGCTTCTTGCCCAGCTTGCGCATCAGCTCGTCCTTGTCCTCCACCAGCAGCAACTCGCCCTGGCGGATCACGCCGATGCGGTCGGCCATCTCCTGGGCCTCTTCGATGTAATGCGTGGTCAGGATGATGGTCACGCCCGACTGCTGCAGGCGGCGCACCAGCGCCCACATGTCGCGGCGCAGCTCGACGTCCACGCCCGCCGTCGGCTCGTCGAGGAAGAGCACCCGCGGCTCGTGCGACAGCGCCTTGGCGATCATCACGCGCCGCTTCATGCCGCCAGACAGCGTCATGATCATGTTGTCCTTCTTGTCCCACAGCGAGAGGTCGCGCAGCACCTGCTCGATCAGCGCGGGGTTCTTGTGCTTGCCGAACAGGCCGCGGCTGAAGCTCACGGTGTTCCAGACGGTCTCGAAGGCGTCGGTGGTCAGCTCCTGGGGCACCAGACCGATCAAGGAGCGGCTGGCGCGATAGTCGTGGACCGTGTCGAAGCCGCCCACCGTGACCCGCCCGGCGCTGGCCGTGACGATGCCGCAGACGATGCTGATGAGCGTGGTCTTGCCCGCGCCGTTGGGGCCGAGCAAGGCCAGGATCTCGCCCTGGCGGATGTTCAGGTTGACGCCCTTGAGCGCCTGGAACCCCGAAGCGTAGGACTTCGACAGCCCTTCGATGGCGATGATGTTCTGCATGGGACAGGCCGCGGCGTCCGGTGTCGCCGTGATCGCCAAACTGGCGGAAAATCCAGCATACCAGCGCGCTAGACTGAGCGCTCTGATACACGGCCTTGCCCCCAAGGCGCGAACTCATGTCCGGACCCACCCCCGCTTTCTGGCAGGAACGTTTCGAAAAACAGGAAACCCGCTGGGACCGCGGTGCGCCCGGCCCACAGCTGCTCGCCTGGCTGGACAGCGGCGCCCTGCAAGCCTGCCGCATCGCCGTGCCAGGCTGCGGTGGCGGCTGGGAGGTGGCCGAGCTGGCCCGACGCGGCTTCGACGTGATCGGCCTGGACTACACCCCTGCCGCCGTGGAGCGCACCCGCGCGCTGCTGACCTCGCAGGGCCTGAGCGCCCGCGTCGAGCAGGTCGATGTGCTCGCCTGGCAGCCCGAAGCCCCGCTGGACGCCATCTACGAGCAAACCTGCCTGTGCGCCATCCACCCCGATCTGTGGACAGGCTATGCCGCCCAGCTGCACCGCTGGCTCAAGCCCGGCGGCACCCTGTTCGCGCTGTTCATGCAGATGGTGCGCCCGGGCGCCACGCAGGAGGGCCTGGTCGAGGGCCCGCCCTAACACTGCGACATCAACGCCATGCGCGCCCTCTTCCCCGCTTCGCAGTGGGACTGGCCCAAGCCGCCCTACGCACAGCTCAAGCACCCCAACCTCTCGCACGAGCTGGTGGTGCCCCTGCTCAAGCGCTGAACCCCTGCCCAGCGTCAATGCGCCCTAGGGATGCCCAAGCATCCCGCCCCTGGGCATGATGGCCGGCATCCCCAACTCAGGAAGCCCCCATGCCCTTGACCGACGACCAGCGCCAGGCCATCCGCGACGAAGAGGTGTTCCGCGACGAGGTGCGGCGCGAACTGAGCAGCCTTGGCGGCAAGAAAGCACCGCCCGGCCTGCTGGAGCGCATCTCGGCCTTCTTCGAATCGAAAACCGGCTTCTGGCTGCTCACCACCGTGCTGGCAGGCGTCACCGCCACTGGTTTCACCGAGCTTCGGAACTACCTCAACCGCGAGGAGATCGCACAGCGCCAAGCCGCCGAGCGTTCGCGCACCGACATGGAAACTCTGCTCAAGCTGGGGCCCATGCTCACCTCGGACAACCGCACCGAAACCGAGATGGCCGTCATCCTGTTGGACGCACTGCTGGTGGACAAAGCCGTGAACGACCGCATCGCCAGGCCCGTGCTGCTGCTGGTGCAAAACGCCGTGGCCACAGGCCAACGCCCCGATGCCACCGACGCCCAACGCAGCAACGCCAGCACCATCCTCGCCTATGTAGACAGCGCCCGCATCGACGCCATCCGCCGTCCGGATGCCAACAACGGCAACGGCAACGGCAAGAGCGCCGGCACGGCGAGCGGCAACGCCACCTCGGCGCCCGCCACCTCGAACGGCCCTGCTCCCAGCGCTCTGGCCATATCCCCGCTGGCCAAAGCCCTGGACCAGACCCCGCTGCCCGCCCGCGTGTACCTCCAAATTGGCCGAGAAGCCGACCGGGCAGTGGCCGCCGCCGCGCAGCAAGCCCTGCAGGACGCCGGCCTGATCGTGCCGGGCATTGAACTGGTAGGCAACCAGCGCGCACCAGCCCGCAACGACCTGCGCTTCTGCCCCGACCGCGTCGACGATGCCGTGCTCAAGCGGGTGCGTGATGCCGTGGCCCGCGCCATCCAGCCCGCCCCTGTGCCGCTCAGCCTGCCAGCGGCCATGTGCACCAAGGTGCGACACAACCACTTCGAAGTCTGGTACGCGCTGCAGCCCACCTGACGCGCCCCATCAGCCCAACGGGGCACGGGCATCAACACGCCAGCGAAGGCCGGGCTGCGCTGGCGTCCGGCATGACCGCTTCGAGCCCCTGCGCCTCCACCGACCACACCCCGCCCAGCGCAGAGCGCAGGCTCAGCCTCAGGGGCCCCTCCACACGGCCAGGGAGCTCGCAAAGCAGTCGGGCACGCGCCTCGCCTGGCACCCACAGCTCGCAGTCGCCCAGGCGACCGATCACGTCGCCACCGTTTGAGTTTGCCAGCGCAGGTTCGCCAACCCCCTGCAGGCGCCAGGTCACGCCGGCCACATAGGCCGTGTCGTCCCCCTGCCCGAAGCGCGGCGCCGTGGCCGGTCGCACCTGGGCCACGGCGAATGCCAGCACGAGGTCATCGCCCTCCCGGGTGATGCGGGCCAGCTCCGAGCCCGACAGCGACATCCTCCAGGCTGGCGTCACGCGTTGACCTCACCTGCGCGGCTGTGCAGCATCATCCCGATCCCGCCGCGCAGAGCGCACAACCGTGCACCCGACCAGCGTCAACCCGGACAGCAGCAACAGCGCCGACGAAGGCTCGGGAACGGCCGCGGCACTGCTGAGGATGAAGGAAATGCCACCGAGGTTGTCCGGCAGGTAGTAGTCGGCCGACACGAACCCCACGGTTGCGGCGCTTTGCAGGCTGAACTTGAAAACCGGCGTGGCAAGCCAGGCTTGGACCGCCTGCGCCTCGGTGTCGTAAGCGCAGAAATGGTTTTTGCACGTTGGCTCCAGCCTCGTGGTGACGTCCAGCAACACGCTCATCCTGGTGCCGGACAGCATTTTGCCGGCCACGAAATGGTTGCCCCAACTCCCCGGTGCGCTGGCCTGGAAGTTCCATGCGGTGTATTGCGCGCCCGGCGTGAGCCCCGCCACCGTGGGAGTGATGACGTAGTCGCCAGCGGCCAGGTCGAGCAGCACGGGATTGAACACATCAAGGACAGTGCCCGCCACCACCGGGTAGGACACCGGGGACACGGTGCCCGCACCGCCCGCTGCGCCAGGCACGTTGACGACCACGGCCCCGTGGGCCGCGACAGACATGGTCAAGGCGGCGCCGAACAGCCAATTCTTCATGACAATCTCCCCAAGTCATTGAACTGTCATGCATTTTCCGGGCCCTCTCCGCGCCGTGCAAGCCACCCCCCTAAATCAAAGTTACGTCGCAACGTCTTCCCTTCTGACACGGCGTTGCACCCCCTCCTTGGATGGCCGAAGTGGCCACGCTGTCCTTTGACCGTCAGTACCTCACGTTCAAGGACACACGGACCTCGGCGACGCTGAGCCCCTTCCTGGGCTTCGGCGGCACGGCGGCCACGCCGCTGTCGGTGACCTCGGTCACCTTGACTTTCGCCTGGCGTCAACCGCTGGCGAGCACCGTGCTGCCCAGCCAACTGGACATGCTCGATGCTCAGTTCACCAGCCTGACCATGAACCTGAGTGACGGCTCCACCGTTTTGGCCCAGCTGGGCAGCCTGGCCGCGCCAGTGCCTGAAGCAGCAACAGTGGGGTCTTTTGGTCTGGGCCTGCTCGGCATCGGCGCTTTGCGGCGCGCACAGCGGGCTCGCTGAAGCAGCTCGGGCGGGCGGCGCCCGCCCCTGCAGCCTCAGATGTCAATCTCGACCGCGTCGCCGTGCAGCTCCATCAGCTCCCGGCGCGAGGCGGCTTCGCCCTTGCCCATGAGCTTGTTGAAAGCGCCTTCGGTGTCGGTATAGCCCGGCTCGCCATAGGCCACGGGCAGCAAACGGCGGGTGTCGGGGTTGAGCGTGGTATCCCACAGCTGCTCGGCGTTCATCTCGCCCAGGCCCTTGAAGCGGCTGATGCTCCAGGCGCCTTCGCGGCAACCTTCCTTGCGCAGCTTGTCGAGGATGGCGGTCAGCTCGCCCTCGTCCAGCGCATACAGCTTGGCCGCCGGCTTCTTGCCACGCGCAGGCGCATCCACCCGGTACAGCGGCGGGCGGGCGATGTAGATGTGACCGGCCTCGATCAGCTTGGGGAAGTGGCGGAAGAACAGCGTCAGCAGCAGCACCTGGATGTGCGAGCCGTCCACGTCCGCATCCGAGAGGATGCAAACCTTTCCGTAGCGCAAGCCTGAGAGGTCGGGGTTGTCGTTCGGGCCGTGCGGGTCGACGCCGATGGCCACCGAGATGTCGTGGATTTCGTTGTTCTTGAACAGCAGGTCGCGCTCGACCTCCCAGGCGTTCAGCACCTTGCCACGCAACGGCAGGATGGCCTGGGTTTCCTTGTTGCGGCCCATCTTGGCGCTGCCCCCGGCCGAGTCGCCCTCGACCAGGAAGACTTCGTTCAGGCTGAGGTCGCGGCTTTCGCAATCGGTCAGCTTGCCGGGCAGCACGGCCACGCCAGAGCCCTTCTTCTTCTCGACCTTCTGCCCCGCGCGCTGGCGGGCCTGGGCCTGCTTGATGACCAGCTCGGCCAGCTTCTTGCCGTGGTCCACGTGCTGGTTCAGCCACAGCTCCAGCGCGGGCTTCACAAACGTGCCCACCAGGCGCACGGCGTCGCGGCTGTTCAGGCGTTCTTTGGTCTGGCCCTGGAACTGCGGGTCCAGCACCTTGGCGCTCAGCACGAAGCTGGCGCGCGAAAAAACGTCGTCGGGCATGAGCTTGACGCCCTTCGGGGTGAGCGCGTGCATCTCGATGAAGCCCTTCACCGCCTGGAACAGGCCGTCTTTCAGGCCCGCCTCGTGCGTGCCGCCGGCCACCGTGGGGATGAGGTTGACGTAGCTCTCGCGCATGGGCGCACCGTCTTCGGTGAAGGCCACACACCAGGCCGCGCCCTCGCCCTCGGCGAAGTTCTCGCTCTCCGAGGCACCAGCGTACTGCTCGCCCTCGAACAGCGGGATGACGGGCTCGGCGCTCAGCGTTTGCGAGAGGTAATCGCGCAGGCCACCCTTGTAGAGCCAGGTCATCACCTCGGCGTCTTTGCCCGTCTTCTCGATGGTCAGCGTGATGGTCACGCCCGGCATCAGCACGGCCTTGCTGCGCAGCATGTGCACCAGCTCGGCACGGGGCAGCTCAGCGCTTTCGAAGTACTTGGCATCGGGCCAAACTCGCACGGTGGTGCCGTTCTTGCGGTCACCCGAAGCTGCCGGGCGCACGGCCACCGGCTCGATGACATCGCCCCCCGAGAAGGCCAGCGTGGCCACCTGCTTGTCGCGGCAGACGGTGACTTGCAGGCGGGTGGACAGCGCGTTGGTCACGCTCACGCCCACGCCATGCAGACCGCCCGAGAAGCTGTAGGCGCCACCCGAGCCCTTGTCGAACTTGCCGCCGGCGTGCAGGCGGGTGAACACGATTTCCACCACGCTGACGCCCTCCTCCGGGTGCAGGCCGAAGGGGATGCCCCGGCCATCGTCCTCCACGCTGATGGAGGCGTCGGCATGCAAGGTCACGGCGATGCGCTTGCCGAAACCGGCCAGGGCCTCGTCCGCCGCGTTGTCGATGACTTCCTGGACGATGTGCAGCGGGTTGTCCGTGCGGGTGTACATGCCCGGACGCTGCTTGACGGGCTCCAGGCCCTTGAGGACGCGGATGGAGCCCTCGCCGTATGCGGCTGAAGGTGCGGAAGAGGAAGCGGAGGGTGCTTGGGTGGCCATGGGCGGGATTCTAGTCACGCAAGCACCCGGGGTCAGCCTCAAACCGCCAGCGCGTCCTCCGCCATCGCTCCATCCATCTGGGCCAGTGCCCCTGCTTCACGCTGGTACTTGGCACGCAGCCGCATGCAAATGGGCACGAGCAGGTTGTGATAGCCCCGCATGGGGTCGTGCGGCTTGTCATTCGTGCCCTTGGCTTTGGGCTCCAGCGTGCGAAGGTTGCCGTAGAGGCTGCCGGCTGAGCGCTGCACCTGCACAAGCGCCGCCTGCAGCTTGTGCATGGCCACGGTGGCCGCCTGAACATCTTGCGGCTTGGCGTCTTGAGCGCCCGCCAGCGTGTTCTTGCTGTCCCAGTCCTTGCAGGCATCGAGGTAGGCCTGGTGATCGACCTCCCAGGCGCCGAAGGTCAGCACCAACTGCTCGCAGCTGGATGCAATGAGGGCGGGGTGTGTCGCGGCCTGTGCTGCTCCCACGAAAGCGGCGTAACTCATCGCCTTGAACTCCACAGGGCCCGGGTACCAGGGCTCCGGCTCGTCAAGGGGGCGCATCAGCACGGGGTCCTCCGGGTAGAGCGCCTCCAGGAACGCCACCACTTTTTGCACGTTGGCATCCTTGCTGTCCAGCACGTCGCGGTTCAATCCGCACTTCGTCATGGCGTTGCGCGCCACGGGGTTGCCGTCCACCTCGGCGCCGTAGGCGATCACGTACTTGGCAAGCGTCGGATTCTTTCGGATGGATTCACGCACCAGCTTGCGATCGCCCGGGTTGCTTCGCGCAGACAGGTACAGCTTCCATGCCTTCGACAGCTGACTCTCGCGGTAGTGCTTGAGGATGAGGCCTCGCAGCGTGGACACAGCCCCCATGGTCGCCGTGATGACATGCCCCGCAGGTGCAAAGGGGCCGGCCACTGACACGGCAGAGCCCACCAATTTGATGGCCTCCTCGACAGCCTTGAAGGCAGCCTCGCCCATTTGCCCCTCAGACAAGCCCATGCGATTGGTCATGGCCTCGACCTGCACGCTCATGGCCGAGCGGGCATCGGCCACGTTCTCTCGCCACTCTCTGTAAGCCTTCAGGTGGCGTGCGGCCTTGTGGAGGTTCTTGATCAACTCGATGGCCGACACCGCGATGCCAGCCTGTGGCAGGAAGGCCGCGACCGCCTGGACAGGCATGCCTGCGAGCTGGAAAGCGAGATCCACCATCATCTGATCGCGCTTGAGCTGCACGATCATGGCTTCGATCTGTTCGATATCGCCCTCGTCTTCCGCGGTCTCGCTGCGGTTGAGCATGTCGCGGAACGACTTGTCATCGGCCGCAAGCTCGTCTTTGAAGGCGGCCAGGCCTTCTTCCTGCATCTGCTTTTGCTGCGCAGCGACCAGCTTGGCCAGACCTTTGAGTTGCGGGTCTTCCTTGATGGCCTGCTTGATGTCGTCTGGGTTGCCCTTCATGAGCAGGGCGATCTTTTTGTCAGCGCCGGCAAACTGGCTGTTCACGCCCTCCCGCAGTGCGCCCCACTCTTTCTCGATCACGTTCTTGGCGTAGGCCTTGTCACTCTCGACAGTCTTCTCAAACGCTTTAACCTTCTTGTTCAACTCTTCCGGGGACAGACTTGGGTGCTCGCCCTTCAAACGTGCCTTGTCGCGCTGCGTCCCTTCAGCTTCGATGGCGGGGTTGGTGTGGTGGCTGGCAAAGTAGTCGGCACCAGCGTAGGTGCCCGCACGGACCAGTTCGATCAACGCTGCAATGAACGCCTCAGGACTTGGGTCCTTGAGCGCCTTCAGGGCTTTGCCAGCGGTCTTGATGGCGTTGCCAACCACCGTGCCCAATTCACCATAAGTCAGTCCGTCCGTCTTGCCAGAAGGGCCGCTGTCTGTGCGACCTTCGGCCTTGAGGTTGCTTGCGTAGACCGCGAACGAACTGGTGACCATGTCGGCGAGGTCGTCGGCGATGCTGAGGTAGTCACCCTTGCGCACCTTGCCACCCACCGACACCACGTTGATGGTCATGCCCACCCCGGTGGAGATCGCTTTGCCGATGGCTTGAGTCGGGGCGTCGCTGCCCGAGAAGCCCGCTCCGACCAAGGCCTGAGCCGCCTTGGTGACATCCTTGACCACGGCATTGATGGTCTCGGGGTCGGTGAGGCTCCCCTTGTCCTTGGCCTTGACCAGGGTCTGTGCCGTGGTGAAGCTGCTGGAGATGCCCACCTGCACGCCTTTGAGGATGGCCGTCACCTTGGCGGGGTTTTTTACCAGGGGCGAATCGACGGCGATGAGGCTGCCTATCACGGTACCCACCACGGCGCCTCCGACTTCGAAGGCGTCCTTCGCCACGCCGAGCTTGTCCAGTACCCCTTGGTTATCGGACACCGTTTCGGTGAAGGCAGCCAGGCGGATGTCGTACTCGGCCGACGCGCCAGCGAAGTTGCGGGAGACCTCGCTGTAGCGGTCGGGGATGGCGTTCTCGGGAATGAGCTTGCGGCGCTTGAGGGGCTCCCAGATGGCGTCCGAGATCTCGCGATCGGTGAACAGCTTCTTGCGTGAGCCGGGCACGACGGCCGCCTGCAAGGTCTGCGTCTCGCGGGAAATCACCTTCTGTGCCTGCATGACGAGCGCGAACTGATCAGGCGGCAGCCCATCCGGCGCCACGCGCTGGGTGTCGTGCCCCGTATCGAAATCGTCGTTGGGGTCGTCGGAGATGGTGCTCACGGTGAAGCGCCGCTTGAGGAAGTCGCTGAGCAGGTCGACCTTGAAATCCTGCCCCAACTTGATCACGCCAACCTGCTTCTCCAGCGATTCTCGGGCCTGCTTCAGCAAGTCGGCCTTGAGTTGCTCAACCCCATCGGTCTCTGCGATGCGCTTGACCACGCCCTCGGCGCCGGGCTTGACGCCGGCCAGTTGTTCGATCCAATCGATCTCGGCTTGTTCCAGGCTCATGGTGCATCACCCCACGGAAGTCAAAACGGTGAATTTCAGGCGGTCCAGCGTACGCATCAGGCTGGCCGGCACGGCTCGCGCGGCGGGCAGCGGTGCCTTGGCCAGCTCGGTCGTCAGTGGGTGGGCTTGCAGGTGGCGCTGCAGGTCAGCCACGGTGGCCAGGGCCTCCTCGCGGGCCTTGCGCTTGCCGGCATCGGGCGTGTCCTCGTTGGCCAGCAGGGACAGAGGCGCTTGCAGAGGGCTCAAGCCCTGCGTGAAGCGGGCCCGGTAGTTCGCCACGGCATCGCCCAGGCTACGGATCGCGCCTTGGGCCTTGCCGTCGCTGACGGTGTTCAGGTGCTCCAGGACCTTGTCATGCACCACCTGCAGGTTGCCATCCGCCTTGCTGCGAACCTCCACCCATTCCTGATGGAGCTTGCCCAGTTCGCCACGGCGTCGGGCCGGCTCGCCCTGGGGGTTGGCCTGGATGAGGGTGATGCGCTGGACGATCTGGTCCATTGTGCGGTTGGCCTGATCCGCGTCGTCCGCGTCGATGTGCTGCTGCGCCTTCTTCAGAAGGGCCTTCAGGCGGTCCACCGGAGCGGTGTCCCCATTGCTCGCTTTGACCAGCGCAGCGGCGCGGTTGACGCGTTCGTCCACACCATAGAGGCGTTCCTTGAGCTCGCGCTGCCGGCCCTCTTTTTCAGATCCCTGCTTGTCTTGCTCGTCCTGGGCCTCCTGGTGCGTTGCGTTTGCGGCCTTGCGCACCTCGTGGTCACTGCCGCTGCCCACCAGTTTGAAAAGCTTGTCGATGGCGCTCTTCAGCGCGGACAGGTTCACAGGCCGCGCTTCGCGGGCTTGCTGCACCTCGGCCAACGCCTGCTCCACGCGGTTGGGCTGCGGTATCGGGTCGCTTCCCACGTCCGAGCCTGCAAGCGATATACAGAGGTAAACCTGACGCAGCGCCCCCTCGTGTGGCGCCCAGTAATCTGCGACTTCTTTGGCCGATTTCAGTTTGTCGGCAAAGTCCTGCTTGAGCTTGCTCAGGGCCTTGAGGCTCGCTGCGGCCGGCACGGTACCCACACCCTTCTTCAGCTTGGCCATCGCGGCTTGCAAGTCGGCCAGGGCCTTCCCATCCCACACAGTCAGGGGCGCCTCCTTACCAGCCGCCTCGGTCAGGGCTTGGTCGGTGGCTTTGAGATCTTCATTGAAAGATGTCAGGCCGGGCAGATCGGTCTCGAGGCGGGCCACCAGTTCGCTGACCTGCTTGATCAGGGGTTTGCACGCGGCGATGAGGGGAATCAGCTCCTCCAACGGCTGGCTCTGATCCTTGTCGTTTGCGGGCAGCATGTCGTCGACGCTGGCCTTGGCGCTCTCGATCAGGCGCCAGTCGGCGGCACAGACGGCTTGGCCTTTGACCGCCTCAACCCGCTTAAGTGCGTCGTTCAATGCCTGACGCGCTTCGCTGACCTCCTGGCGCAAGGCCTTGGCCTGCGCCTCTGCGGCTTTGCGGTCCACCCCTACCCGTTCAAGGACCCGCGCAGCGAGCTCCTTGGCGGTCTTTGGCGTGTCCGTGGAGCCCGGTGGTAGGCGCAAGCTGGCACGCGCCTTAGCGACCTCCAAGAAGACCTCGGCCAGCCCCTGCATACGCAAGGGCTCGGCGATTCGACGCAGGCTCTCCACGGGGCCGTTGACGAGCGCGTCGAAAGCGAGTTGCTGCTCTTTTTGCAAGGCCTCGGCCTGGGCTTGGCGGATGTACGCCGATTGGTCTTGGGTCAGCAGGTCCAGTTCCCAACGCACCTGCGCAGCCAAGCGCTGGACCCCATCCAGCACAAGCAGTTTCTCCGGAGTCAGTGCTTCGGAGAGTTGCGTCGTCAGCTTGACCAGCGGCAACTCGTCGAGACCCGGGATGGGCTCCTTGCGCTTGCGCAGTGACGCAACAGCCTGCACAGCCTGGGTCAAAACGCCCATACGGATGGCGTTGGCTTCCTCGTTGGCCTTCTGCGCATAACCTCTGGCCTCTGTTAGCGCTTTGTCGATCTCGACCCACTGACCCTTGAGCTCAGCGTCTCGCTCGGGGGTGATCACAGCGCTGTCGATCGCCAGCTCCCAGCCGGTGACAGCTCCGAGCAAGGTGCCAACAGACCAGGCCTCGAAGCGCATGAGCACGGGCTGGCGGTCTGGCGGCGATGGCGTTTTCAGCGCCTCGATGCGCAAGCGCAATGCCTGGGCGTCAGCCTTCAACTGCTTGGCGCGTTGTTCGGCCACCCTGAGCTCTTCCTTGCCATGACGCCGCGTGTCGAGCTGACCATTGTTGCCGCCTTGCTGAACGTCCGAGCCCATGCCTTCAAGAGCCGACGCCACCTCTGCGCACAGGCGTTCGGCGTCGTCGACCGCCTTCTGGCGGGCCGTGTCGTCGTTCACCGGCATCTGGCCAAAGGCCAAGTTGGCGGCCTGTTCGAGCTTGGTGCGAGCCTTGCGCACCTCGTCGCTGGCGGGCAACTTACTGAGGGCGATCTGCAGGCGGGTCACTTCGTCACGCACGGGGCCGCGCTTGACGCTGGGGATGTGGAAGAGCTTGCGGAAGCCCAGATTGATCTTGGATTTCTTGTCGTTCATCGCTCGCCTTTCATGCCGTTGCCAATGGCTCGATGGCCTCGCGCAGTGTGGCCAGGGCCGCCAGAGCGGGGGTTGCCAGGTCGATGTCGTGGACGCCGTTGTCGCGGGCAGCCTCGATCATCTCGTCGCCCTCAATCTGCTGGCTCGCGTCGTCCACCATGGCCAGCACCCTTCTCAACGCAGTGGCACGCTGGTCGGCGCCCAGGCCGATAGCTGCATCGATGGCGTCGCTGAGTTGCGGGCTGACGATGTCGAACACGCGGTTGAGTCGCTGCAGCTCGGCCCGCACCGCATCAATTTCCGCCGCGCTGAACTCCCCCTCCGACTCGAGCTCGACAATCACGCCAGATTGGATGGCGACCACCTCTCGGCGGGCAAGAGCGCAGGCATCGCGCCATGCCAGGGAGGCCGTCGCAACCTTGCGCAGGGAGGGGCCCACACCCCCTTTGGCCGCCCGGTTGCGCTCTGCCGCACGTGCTGCCTGGATGGCGGGCTCGACCTCGTCGAGCAGGCGCGTGGCCGTCTGGAGGTCCTGATCTCGCAGAGCCTGGACTGCGCCCGCGAAGCCCTGGCGCAATCGGGCGAAGTCCGCGTGTTTGTCGAGTTCCTTGAGCCACAGGTTGACCTGCGTGACGCGGTCATGGAGGGCCGATGCTTCGGGAGAGCGCGCGTCCCGCTTGTCGCTGCGCGCCTCAGGGGCCGCGGCAGGCGTCTTGCCCGGGGCGGGCGATTTCAGCAGGGATTCAAGATCGTCCAACAGGGCCTGGGCTGCAGCGAAGTCGCGCTTGCGAGCGGAGTAGCCGGCCTCGCTGGCCTTGAGCTTGGCGTCGGATGCCCTCGGATGGGCGTTGGCCGTGGCTTCTTTCAGCGTCGTCAGCAAGCGCGTCAGGCGGGCGTTGAACGCACTGGCTTCATCCTCCTCCTGGGCCTTGGCGGGCGCAGCAGGCCGTGCGGGTGCGGCAGCCGACGTTGGCAAGGGCGGAGCCGGCGGCACCGACGGCGTTGCGCCGGGCGAACCGGGCAATCCCAAGAGCTTCTCTAGCGCGTCCAATGACTGCTGCGCGCTCTGCAGGCTGTTGGGCGCGTTGAATTTCTCCACGGCAAAGGCCAGGAAGGCACGTATCTTGGTCGCGTCCGGGTGCATGCCTTTGAGGGCCGTGGTCACCTTGGGTTTGATCGCTTCAAGGCGCTGGCGGAAGGCGTGGCGCTCGGCGTCGGGAGGCTCGGGCGCCTCGTTTGGCGCGCCCGTAGGAGGGGACACCGTCGCATCCTGGGCGGCAGGGACATCGCTCTCCTCACCGTCGCTTTCCTCGCCGTCGTCGCCACGCACCCTGATCTTCAGGCGCTGCCCCGTTTGTCTGAGCAGCGCAGGGCCGAGCCGTTTGGCCAGGCCACCCGTCGAGCCGATGAGGATGAACGTCAGGGCGCCGTCCTGGAACACGCATTGGCCCACGAAGAATTTGGCACCCGCCTGCGCGTCGACCGCATCCGACAACAGCTTTCGCTTGGGCTTGCCGATGGGCTTACGCATGATGAGCGCTGCGGTATTGCGACCCGCGGTGCAGACCATGGCGTGCATGGTTTCATTGCCAGCCCGCAGCACGCGCAACAGCGGCACCATCTTCGTGGTGAGCAAGTCCGGGGTGCCGGGTTCGTCGTCTTCTCCCCCCTTGGCCGCTTGAGCCTCGGCCTTTTCTGCAGCGAGTTTGGCTTGCGTGGCGGCCTTGCGGTCACGCTCAGCTGCTTTGGCCAACTCTTGAAGCTGGGCGCTCAGCGCCTTGTCGTCTTTGTGCGCTCTGCGCAACAAATCCGACTGCCTCTCGATGTCGGCCAGCGCGTCAAGATGCTCGTCGGGGCCCGCTTTTTCGGCTTTGGCCAGAGCAGCCAGCGCTTTGAGCAGGGCCTCGTCCTTGTAGGTTTTGCCCTTGGCAAAAGCCTTCCAGGCAGATTCGGTGAGCTGTTTGTCTGGCACGGTCGGACTCGCAAGCTGATGGGGAGGAGGACGGGCCCTGGCGATGTGCCCGAGCCGCCCTGCGGAAGTGCTGCGTAGGTTAGCGGCTCGCACCGCGGTGACAACCCCCTGATCAGTGCGACGCGTGGGCGCCACATGTGGCTTTGCCCAGGGGCCTCGTGGTTCAATCACACATCACCACGACATCACTCCACTCGCAAGGTCCGCCCATGCGCCAACGCCCGTGTCAATCGGCTCATCGCCGCCTGTCTGCGTCGATTGCGACGATGTGTTTGGCCTGCCTCTTGCCACCCTCGGCACAGGCTCAGACCACGTCCAAGCCCTTCAAGTTCACGGTCGGGCGCTACGCTTATCACAACAGCGCCGCCGGCGACGCGGACAGCCCTGTGTCGGACGTGCGAGAACACGACATCGGCAAAGACGTCAACCTTCGTTGGACGGACGAGGACACGCATATCTGGGGCGGCCATTACGAAGACCACACGTTTGGCAAACAGAGCCGGTTCGGTGCGGATACCAGTTGGTCGGTGACGGACGGTGTGGCCCTTCAGCCGTCATTTCAGGCGGCCAGCGGCGGTTTCCGCGGTGGCAGCCTCAATGCCGTACTGGGTACGCAAACCTTCGCCATCGTCGGCTGGGGACGCACCAATCTCAAGCCCTACGCCAACCTGAACTTCGACCCCAACGACGCCATCACGCTGGGCCTCGGGCGTGTGTTCGAGAACCGCCAGACCTGGACACTGAGCGTCATCCGCGACGACCGGCTGAACACGGGGCAGACGCATCGCCACCTGATCGGGCGCATCCCCGTGGGCGCGGACCGCCTCACCGTGGACCTGCTCTACAAGACCGGGCGAGGCGAGTCAGGCAACGTCAAGGGCTGGGGTCTGTCGCTGACCTGGGACTTCCCGGACTGGTTCATCCGCCTCGCACACGACCCCAAGCAGGGCTTCACGGCGCAGGATGCGACCCGCTTGGCGGCAGGCGTTCGTTTCTGAGCAGGTGGCAGGTCCGGCGCTTGACGCCAGCGCGATCGCCGCCCGAGCAGCGTTTTCCAACCACAGGAGGTGACCATGGTCCGATCCCTTGTCCTTAGCGCAGCGCTCGCACTTGCGGTGGGCTCCGCTGCCTCGGCCCCCCCGGGTGGGCGGCGTCCCGTCTTTCACCGCCGTGCGGGCGCAGATCGAGCGTGCTGGGTGCGTTGCCGACCCCGACTGTGTCTTACAAACAGCTTCCGGCGCAACGCTGATCGAGGCAGGCAACCGTGAGGGCGCTTACGGCATCGCCCGGGCCGCTCCCGGTGTGAACGGCGCTTTGGCGTCGGTGGCTGTCGCGCAGGGCCAAGAAGCCTATGCCGAGTCGATCTGGAGCGATGGATTCATCGTGTCTGGCGGCACGGGGATGGCCGAGGCTGACATCACCGTTCGCATCGATGGCGTTCTGGGCGGCCTCGGTCAGCCGGGTGGGCCAGGCCCCAACGCCTTTTATGCCCTGTTCGTCAGCGACACGCCCGTGGTTTGCGATTTCGATGCGCTTGACTGCAGTGGCCGCGCGGCCATCCCTCTGACGTAGCCCCTGTCAGGTGTCCAGTACCTGCGAGCCCGCTTTGAGTTCACCTATGGCCAAGTGTTTTACCTCGCCAGCTACCTGGGTACGGAGGTCGTGGGGGGCCAAACGGGCATGGCAGATTTCTTTCACTCCGCTTACCTCGGCATCAGCGCACCCCAGGGGGCCAGCGTGAATGCGGCCTCTGGCAGCTTCTATGCCTCGGCCTCTGAGGTTGCCGAGCCGTCACCAATCGCCATGCTCGCGGCCTGCGCGGTGTTGGCGTGGCGGGTGCGGTCACAGCGCCTGGGCCGATCCGGTCTCACAACCTGATGCCGCCCGCCCTGACGGGCCACGGATCAGAGTGACGCCGTGGACTCACCCGGCAGCGGCAGGTGGAGCGCGGCGCGGAAGCCGCCATCGGGTGGCAGCGACAGGGCCAACTCGCCACCGTGCGTTTGGGCGATTTCCCGCACGATGGCCAGCCCGAGCCCCGAGCCCCCCGGCGCGCTGGTGGCCAGCCGGTGAAAACGCTCGCCCAGGCGCGCCAGTTCATCGGCGGGCACGCCTGCGCCGTTGTCCTCCACCGCCAGCACGGCCTGGCCACCCTCTCGCTGCGCACTGAGGGTGATGCGCGCGCCCAGCCCGGCGTACTTCAGGGCGTTGTCCACCAGGTTGGAGGCAGCTTCTTCCAGCAGGAAGCGATCACCGATCACCCAGGTGCCGGGCTCGCCTTCGAGGCCGAAATCCACGTCGGTGCGCAGGCCCGCGTCGATGATGCGGCGTCCGACCTCGTGGCACAGTTCGTAGAGGTCGATGCGTTTGAAGTTCACCGCAGACAGGGCACCAGGCTCGGCCCGTGCCAGCGTGAGCAACTGCCCCGTCAGGCGGGACATGCGCTCCGTGCCATCGCGCAACAGCGCCAGTGCGCGGGCATGCTGGGCGGGATCAGATTCACGCATGGCATGGGCCAGTTCGACCTTCAGCGCCGCCACTGGCGTGCGCAGTTGGTGGGCGGCATCTGCCATGAAACGCCGCTGGTGCTGCACGGCGGCGTCGAGCTTGGCCAGCAAGCCGTTGATGGCCTGGGTGAAGGTTTGCAGCTCCTCGGACAGGTGCTGGTCGGGCAGGGGCGTCATGTCGCCTTGCGGTCGCGCGTGCAGGGCACGGGTGAGGCTGAGCAGCGGGCGCAGGCCGCGTGTGACGGCGTCGCGCACCAGTAGCACAGTGAGCAGCGCCAGCAGGCCACTGAGCGCCATGACCGTGCCCAGCACGCGCGAGGCCAACCGATGGCGCTTGTGGAGGCTTTCGGCCACGGTGATGGTGATGGTGTCGCCAGGGACGATGTCGGTCCGCACGATGCTGACGGCGCGCATCTCCCGGTGCACGCCCTGGTGGCTGGCCTGGATGTCGGCGTAGCTCACGCCGTCCTCGGTGGGCGGCAGTGGCTCAGGCACCGGCTGGCCGCCAATGAAGCCCGCCTGTGCGCTGTCGATGCGGAACAGCACCAGGTCGTGCGCGTCCCAAGTGAGGGCGCGCTGCATGGACACGGGCAGGTCCACCGCCAGCTTGCCATCGCGCGAGTGCACCAGGAAAGACAGCGAGCGCGCGGAGTCGAGCAGCCACTCGTCGTAGGCCTCGTTGCTGAAATCCAGCGCCAGACGGTAGACCACGATGGACGACAGGCCGGAGAACACCAGCATCAGCGCGCCGAGGCGCAGCATCAGGCTGCGACGCAAGCTCAAGGAACTCATGCGTCCGACTCCAGCAAATAGCCGAAGCCGCGCAAGGTGCGCACGCTGACGGGGCTGCCTTCGAGCTTTTTGCGCAGGCGGTGGATGAGGATGTCAAGGGCGTTGGCGCTCATGTCTTGGTCGAAGTCCGTGAGGCGCTGGATGAGCTGCTCCTTGGCCTGAACCTGGCCCGATTTCAGCGCCAGGCCTTGCAGCAGCATGAACTCCTTGAGCGTGAGCTGCAGGTCCTGCCCATTCAACCAGGCACGTCGCGCCTGGAGGTCGAGCACCAGCGGCCCGACCTCGATGCGGTTGTCCGACTGCCCGGCCTTGACGCGGCGGATCAGCACCCGCAGCCGCGCCTCCAGCTCCGACAGGTCGAAGGGCTTGGTGAGGTAATCGTCGGCCCCGATGTCGAGCCCGGCGACGCGATCCTCGATGTGATCGCGCGCCGACAGGATCAGCACCGGCGTGTGCACGCCGCGCCGACGCCACTGGCGCAACAGCGCAAGACCATCCAGGTCGGGCAGGTTCAGGTCCAGCACAATGGCGTCGTAGGCGGTCACCAACACCGCGCCGTCGGCATCGCCCGCGGAGGCGAACCAGTCCACGTTGTAGCCGCCCAGCCGCAATGAGGCGGTCAGGCCGGTGGCCAGGGGCTCGTCGTCTTCAACCAGCAGCAGGCGCATGGGAGGGCATGGAGGGCGTGAAAGGTTGGTGAAAGGGCGCGTGTCCACACTCGCGCACCATGAAGTTTGACACCGCCCGCCCATCCTCGCCGCTGAGACGCATGCTGGGCCTGTGGGGGCTGGCCTGTGCCCTGTGCGCCCAGGCCGCGCCCCCGGATGCCCCCCAGCCGTGGACCCTGCAGGCCACCGTGGCTCGCGCCAGGGAAGCCAACCGCGATGTGCTGAGCGCACGGCGCGCCGTGGACGCGGCCCGTGCCGACCTGCGCACAGCAGGCGTCACGCCCGCGCCGCAGTTCAGCGTGCTGAGCCAGGCCATCAACCCCCAGAACCTCGGCAACGGCAGCCCCTGGCATCGGCCGGTGGACACCATCTTCAGGCTGGACAACATCGTGGAACGCGGCGACAAACGCGCCCTCCGGGAGCGCCAGGCTCAGGCCGGTGTGCTGGCCGCGGAGGCCGATACGGCCGAGGTGCAGCGCCAGCAAAGCCTGGCGGCCGCACAGGCCTACTGGGACCTCAAACTCGCTCAGGTGCAACACGAGACGGCCGCGGCCAACGCGGCGCTGGCGCAGGACAGCAGCCGCATCGCCCAACTGAGGTGGCGCCAAGGCGACCTGTCCCAACTCGAGGCCACCCGCCTGGCCATGGAGGCCGACCGCGCATTGAACGAAGCGGAACAGGCGTGCAGCGCCCTGGACGGCGCGCGCACGGCTCTGGCTCAGCTGCTGGCGCTGGACACCCCGGCCGCCTTGCAGGCCGGTGACGATTGGCCATCGGTGAGTGCACCGCCCGCCTCGATCAGCGACGGTAATGACGACGGTGAAGGGGCCTGGCTGGCCGAACGCACCGACGTGCGCGCCGCGCGGCAGCGCCTGGCCCAGGCCCGCGAAGCCCTGGCCTTGGCGGAGGCCCAGCGGGCCGCCGACGTGACCGTCAGCGTGCAGTTCGAGCACAACCCGCCCGTGGGTAACCGCCTGTGGGGCGTGGGCATCGCCATCCCGCTGGGGGTGGAAGGCCGCCAGGCCGGTCCGCTGGCTCGGGCTGCTGTGGCCGTGAACGAGGCCGAAGCGGCGGTGGAGCGCACCGAAGCTGCCGCCCGCGCCGAGAGGGCCCTGCTGCGCAGCGCCTTGCTGTCGGCCAGCCGGCGCATCGAGCGACTGGACGGCACGCTGCTGCCGCAGGCCCGACAGGCTGTGAAGGCCGCCGAGTTCGCACGCCAGCAAGGCGCGCTCTCGCTGCAAGACGTGCTGGACACCCGCCGCCAGGCGCACGCCGCCGAGCTGGACGCCGCCCAGGCCCACGCCGACCACGCCAAAGCGCTCGCTGCGCTGACCTTGACCTCCAACACCCCGGTGGTGACCCCGTGAAGAAAACGACCCTCGCCTTGTGGGCCGCAGCCGTGTTGCTGCTGGCCGGCCTGCTCGCCGCGCGCATGCACGGACAGAACGAAGCCCACGCCGCAATCACCGAAGACCCCCCCGGCAAGATGCCCCTGACACGGCTGGCACCCAATGTGCTGCGCTACCCCGAGGGCTCCAGCCAGCTGGCCTTCCTCGCCACCGCGCCCATCCAGGCCTCGGTGCCGCCGGCGACCGACGCGCTGCCCGCCCGACTGGTGTTCGACGAGAACCGAACGGTGCGCATCTACAGCCCCGTGGCGGGGCGCGTGGCGCAGATCCAGGCCGAGGTGGGCCAGCGCGTGCAGGCCGGTGAGGTGCTCGCCTGGCTGCTCGCGCCGGACTACGACGCCGCCGTGGCCGAGCAGCGCAAGGCCCGTGCCGATCACGACAGCAAACAGCTGGCCCGCGTGCGCGCCGAGCGCCTGCACGAGGCCGGCGTCATCGCCACGCGCGAGCTCGAAGCCGCACAGGCTGACGCCCGCATGGCCCAGGCCGAGCTCGATCGCACCCAGGCGCACCTCAAGGCGCTGGGCACCGTGTGCGCCGATGGCCGCTTCGCGCTGCGCGCCCCGATGGCCGGCGTGGTGGCCGAGCGCCACCTGAACCCCGGCCAGGAATGGCGCCCCGACGCCGCCGACCCGGCCTTCGTCATCACCGACCCGAGCCGCCTGACCGTGCTCGCCGATGTGGCCGCCAGCGACGCGCAGCGCCTGCGCGTGGGGCAGTCGGTGCGCGTCGAGTCCGACGACCCGGGCATGCCGGTCATGAGCGGCAAGGTGACGTCCATCGGCGTGGCCATGGACAGCCACAGCCGCCGCGTGCCCGTGCGCGCCAGCCTGGATGCGCCGCCCCCCGGCGCCCGCGCGGAAATGTTCGTGCGCCTGCTCGCGCTCGACGACGCCCAAGCGCCGCAGCCAGCCGTGCCCAACGGCGCCATCGTCAACACCGGCTTGCAGAACTTCGTCTTCGTCGAAAAGGCGCCAGGCACCCTGGTCAAGACCCCTGTGCAGCTGAGCCACCGTGGCCGCACCGTCAGCCACGTCAGCGCAGGACTGCAGGCGGGCCAACGCGTGGTCACCCAAGGCGCCATCCTGCTCGACGCCGAACTCGCATCGGACCACTGACATGCTCGACCGCCTTGTCCGCTTCGCGCTCACGCAGCGCGTCTTCGTCCTGCTCGCCGTCATCGCCCTGCTGTTGGTGGGCACCTACGCCGTGGTGGAGCTGCCCGTGGAAGCCTTCCCCGATGTGCAGGACGTGCAGGTCCAGATCATCACGCAGCTGCCCGGTGCGGCGCCGGAGGAGGTCGAACGCGGCGTCTCCAAGCCCATCGAGGTGGAGATGAGCGGTGTGCCGCGCATCACGCAGTTGCGCTCGGTGTCCATGCCCGGGCTGTCGGTGGTGACGCTGCTGTTCTCCGATGGCACCAACGACTACTTCGCCCGCCAGCAGGTGCTGGAAAAACTGCAGAACGTGCAGCTGCCGCCCGGGGTCACGCCCCAGCTCGCGCCACTGACGACCGCCGTGGGCGAGGTCTACCGCTACAGCGTCAAAGGCCCGGCGGGCATGTCGCTGGCCGACCTGCGCACCGTGCAAGACACCCTGGTGCGCCCCACCCTGCGCCGCGTGCCCGGCGTGGCCGACGTGGTGACCATTGGCGGTGCGCTCAAGGAAATCCAGGTGCGGGCCCAGCCCCTGGCACTCGAGAAATTCGGCATCAGCCTGCAAACGCTGCAAGACGCCCTGGGCAAGAACAGCGCGAACGGCGGCGGCGGTGTGCTGCGCCGCGGAGACGAGGCTCTGGTGGTGCGCTCGCTCGGCCTGTACCGCTCCCTCGACGACATCCGCCGCACCGTGGTGGCGGTGCACGAGGGCAAGCCGGTGACGGTCGACGACCTCGCCACCGTGGCGCCGGGTGAGCGTGAGCGCGCAGGCATTGTCGCGCTGGACCGCGAGCGCGACGTGGTGGAGGGCATCATCAGCATGACCAAGGGGCAGGACCCCGCCAAGGTCATCGCCGCGCTGCAAACCAGCCTGACGGCCTTGCAAAAGCAACTGCCTGCAGGCGTGACGCTGGAGCGCATCTACGACCGCCGCGACCTCATCGAGCACACCGTCAGCACCGTCGCCGAAAACATGGTGACGGGCGCCGTGCTGGTGGTCGCCATCCTGGTGGTGTTCTTGCGCAACTGGGGTGCCGCGTTGATCGTCGCCAGCGTCATCCCGCTGGCACTGCTGCTGGCCTTCACGCTCATGCACCTCAAGGGCATGTCGGCCAACCTGATCTCTCTGGGCGCAGTCGACTTCGGCATCATCATCGACTCGGCCGTGGTGCTGGTCGAGGCGCTCATGGTGCGCCTGACGCTGGAAGCCGCCGAGGGCGACGCCAAGACCGACGGTGTGCACCGCATGGCCGCCCTGCGCCAGACGGCCACCAGCATGGGCCACCCCATCGTGTTTTCCAAGGCCATCATCATCCTGGCCTTCTTGCCGATCTTCACGTTCCAGCGCGTCGAGGGCAAGATCTTCTCGCCGATGGCCTTCACCCTGTCTTTCGCGCTCGCAGGTGCCGTGCTGCTGACCATGACCTGGATACCGACGGCGTTGGCCTGGCTGCTCACGCGCCGCAACCTGCTGGAAAAGCACCTGGGCTGGATGGCCGCCTTGCAACGCCGCTACCGCGACTGCCTGGCCGCCTGCCTGGCCTCCAGCCGCACGGTCACCGCCATGTCAGCCGCCCTGCTGGCGGCCACGCTGGCCCTGGTGCCGTTGCTGGGCAGCGAGTTCCTGCCCAAGCTGGACGAGGGCAACCTGTGGATCACGCTGAGCCTGCCGCCATCCACCAGCATCCAGGCCACGCAGTCCGTGGAAGCCCGGCTGCGCGCCATCCTGCTGGACACACCCGAGGTGCGCCGCGTGGTGACGCACATCGGTCGACCCGACGATGGCACCGACCCCAAAGGCCCCAACAGCATCGAGATGCTGGCCGACCTGCGCGACCACAAAACGTGGCGCTTCGCCGACAAGGAAGCCCTGATCGAGGACATCGCCAGCCGCATGAACGCCCTGCCCGGCGTGCACCCCAACTTCAGCCAGGTCATCGAAGACAACGTCGAGGAAGCGCTGTCGGGCGGCAAGGGCGAGCTGGCGGTGAAGATTTACGGCCCTGATCTCGACATCCTCAGCCAGAAGGCCGCTGCCGTGGTGGGCGTGCTGTCGGGGGTGCGGGGCGCCGCCGACGTCGAGGCCATCCCCATCAACGGGCAAAGCGAGGTGGCCGTGGTGCCCGATCGCGACAAGCTGGCGCGCCACGGCATCGCCATCGCCGACTTCAACGCCACCGTGCAGACGGCGCTGGGCGGCAGCACCGTCAACACCTTCTTCGAGGAGCGTCGCAACCTCGACATCACCCTGCGCTTCGATTTGCCCTACCGGGATTCGGTCGACGCCGTGGCGCGCGTGCCCATCGCGCTGCCCGAGGGCGGCAGCATCCCGTTGGGCGAACTGGCCACCATCGAGGTGCGCCAGGGCCCCACCCGCATCGCCCGCGAGGCCGGGGTGCGCATGGTTCACATCAAGGCCAACCTGCGTGGCCGCGACCAAGGCAGCTTCGTGGCCGAGGCCCAGCAGAAGGTGGCCGACGCCGTGCGTCTGCCACCCGGCTACCGCATCGCCTGGGGTGGGCAGTTCGAGAACCAGCAGCGCGCCATTCAGCGCCTGACCATCGTGGTGCCCTTGTCGCTGGCGGGCATCTTCGTGCTGCTGTTCTGGGCCTTCAAATCGGTGATGCGTGCCGTCCTGGTGCTGGCCATGGTGCCCTTCACCCTCATCGGCGGCTTCGGCGCCCTGGCCTTGGCGGGCATGCACCTGTCCATCTCGGCGGCGGTGGGCTTCATCGCCGTGGCCGGCATCTGCGTGCAGAACGGCGTGATCCTGGTGGAGGAGATCCAGGCGGGTCGCAACAACGGCCTGAGCAAGCGCGACGCCATCGTGCAGGGCTCGGTCACGCGGATGCGGCCCATCCTCATGACGGCGCTGATGGCGGGCCTCGGCCTGCTGCCGGCGGCCTTGTCACACGGCATCGGCTCGGAAACACAGCGGCCCTTCGCGCTGGTCATCGTCGGCGGCATCGTGTCGGCAACCGTGTTCACGTTGATGCTGCTGCCCACGCTGATGGCCATGTTCGACCGGGAGGACTGAGGCATGGACACCCCTCCCCGCAGCCTTCGGTTCGACGGTGGACCGCGCGGCGTGCTGCTGTTCCATGGCTTGAGCAGCAGCCCCCTGGAGCTGACCTTCATCGCCCGGGGTCTGCAACGCGCAGGGCACACGGTGTGTGTGCCGGCCATGCCGGGCTACACCCACCGGCATGGCCCCGTGCAGGACGCCGAAGGATGGACCCTGGCAGCCCTCCACGCCTTTGACGACATGGCACAGCGCTGCGAGCGAGTGGCCGTCGGGGGGCTTTGCCTGGGCGCCATCCTCGCCCTCAGGGTGGCCGCGTTGCGCGCTGGCGAGGTGTCCGCCCTGACATGCCTGTCCCCCTCCCTGGACTACGACGGCTGGGGCAACCCTTGGCACACTCCATTGCTGCCCTTGGCACGTGTGGTGCCTTTCGCGGGGCGAATCCGCATCCGCGAACGCGAGCCCTATGGCCTCAAGGACGAACGTTTACGCGCCTGGGTGGCTCGCCAGATGGCACAGGCTGGTGAATCAGATGCGGGTGCAGCCTACCTGCGGGTGGCCGACATCCTGCAAGCGCGCAGGCTGATCGCCCAGGCCAGGGAGGGCCTGAGGGACATCGATTGCCCCACGTTGGCCGTGCATGCCAAGGAAGACGAAAACGCCACGCCACGCAGCGCCTTTCAGATCCTCAACGACGTGAGCAGTGCCATGACGCGCCTCGTGCTGCTGCGCGACAGCTACCACATGATCAGCATCGACCGCGAACGGGAGACCGTCTTGCACGAGATGCGTACCTTCCTGGCCGATGCCCTGGCACGCATCACGCAGCCCGGCCCGTCCGCTCACCAGAGCGCCATCCCGCCTTCGCTGGCAGACACAGCCCCACACGCACCATGAACGACCCCCAACAAACCGCCCTGGGCCTCGTCACCGAGGCGCTGACCCGCTACATCGACCTGCCCCGCGACGGGTTGCAGATGTCGTCCGTGCTCAAAGAGATCGGGGTGGACTCCCTGACCCTCGCCGAGCTCTTGTTCGAGCTGGAAGACCGCGTGGGCCAGGCCATCCCTGACCTGGCCACACAACCCATCACCGTGAGCGACGTGGTAGCCCTGCTGCAGCCTTACCTGCAGGCCGCGGCATGAGCACCGCAGGTCACCGCCCCAGGCGGGTGGCCATCACGGGCCTGGGGCTGGTCTGCTCGCAAGGGCAAGACCCTCAGGCCGTGTTCGCACGCTGGCTGGCGGGTGAATCCGGCATTGCCATGCACGACATCGGCGAAGCGCCCTTCGTGGCGACTGCGCCCATGGCCGCCTGCACCGCGTTCGACGCCGCCACCACTTTGGGGCGGTCTCGCCTGACCACCATGGACCGCGTCAGCCAACTCAGTGCCGTGGCCAGCCAGTCGGCCTGGGCCGACGCGGGCCTGAACGATGCCGACGACGCCTTGCGCGAGCGCGCTGGAGTGTACTGGGGCACCGGCGGTGGCGGCGCCCACACGGCCGACCGCAGCCACCGCGACCTCTTCGTCAAACAGCGCCCACGCATCTCGCCGCTGACGGTGGTGCTGGGCATGCACAACGCCGCGGCATCGCACATCGCCCTGGGGCTGGGACTGGGCGCCGATTGCCTGACCTACTCGGTGGCATGCGCTTCGTCGGCCGTGGCCATTGGCGAGGCCATGCGGCGCATCCAGCATGGCGAGATGGACGTGGCGCTGGCCGGTGGCGCGGAAGCGTCCATGCCTTTTGCCGCGGTCAAAGCATGGGAATCCCTGCAGGTCATGGCCCAACCGGGCGAGGAGCCGGCCCGCGCCTGCAAACCATTCGATACCTGCCGCACCGGCCTGGTGCTGGGCGAAGGCGCCGCCGCCCTGGTTCTGGAAGATTGGGAACACGCACGGCGCCGAGGCGCTCGCATCTACGCCGAACTGGCCGGCTACGGCAGCAGTTGCGATCACCACCACCTGACCGCCCCACACGCCGAGGGGCAGGCACGTGCGCTGCGACAGGCTTTGAGACAAGCGGGGCTAGCGCCCGACGAGGTGGGCCATGCGAACGCCCATGGCACGGCCACACCCGAAGGCGACCCGACCGAGATCAACGCGCTGAAAAACGTGTTTGGCCCACATGCGGCTCGGCTTCGGGTGAGCGCCACCAAGTCCATGCATGGGCACTTGCTGGGCGCGGCGGGCGCCATCGAGGCACTGGCGACCACCCTCACCCTGTACCACCGCGCGGTTCCACCCACAGCCGGCCTGGCCACGGTGTCAGATGACTGTGTGGGGGTGGCTCACGTGCTCGGTGAAGCACTGGCCATGCCCGACCTGCGCGCGGCATTGTCCAACTCTTTCGCCTTCGGCGGCAGCAACGCCGTGCTGGCTTTCCGCGCCGTCTGAAGCGGCGTCAGCGTGCCCCGCGCCCCTCACTGCTGCGGCGTCCGCTCCAGGCGGCCAGTGTCGAAGCCCTGCTTCGCCAGCCGGCCCAGCAGTGCTTGGTAGGCGGCGGAGTCCACCTGTGGGCTGCGCGACAACACCCACAGGTGATTGCGCTGTGGCTCGCCCACGGCCGCGAGACTGTGGTCGGCATCCAGGTCGATCACCCAGTAATCCCCCCAGACCATGGGCAGGAAAGACAACCATGCCGGCGCGAGACGCACTTCGAGCTTGGCCGATGTTGGCCCGCCCACCTGCCGCGCCCGGCCCACGGCCTCGATGGTGTCGCCCTGGGCCGTGACGCAGCGGTTGGTCACGCGCACCGCACCGTCGCCTTGCAGTGCGTACTCCGCGGTGGTGTTGCGCACGCACTTGCGCTGGAAGCGGTTGGGGAACTTGGCGATTTCGAACCAGGCCCCCATGTAGCGCGGCACATCGAGCGCAGCGATGGGTGTCACGGCGCGGGACGCCTCGGCAGCGAGGGGTCGGGGCTCAGGTGCCGTCTGGGCCAGCGAGGGCATGGAAGCTTGCGAGGCCCACAGGGCCAGCGCCACTGCCCGCAGCGTCATTGGAGAGGGAGTCGTGTTTGCCATGGCGCCAGAGCTTAGCCCCGCCGGCCGCAGCCATCGCGACGCACCCCGCATCCCCCCAACGCCTGCGTTGACACTGAATGCGTCGCGCGCCGCCCACGCGCCTCAAGCACGGGCCGCGGGTGCGGCCGGGTCGGGCACAGGGGACTGACAGTGGGCCGACAGGCAAGCAAGCACGCTACCCGCCACGCAGGCCAGGGCAGCGACCTCCAGCCAGGTGGGCCAGCGCCACTCCCATAGGAGGCCGTAGAGCAGCGCGAACACCGTCTCGAAAAGGATCATCTGGCCGATGAGGGTCAGGGGCAGCAGTCGGCTCATGCGGTGCCACAGCGCGTTGCCCAGCAATGAAGCGAGGATGGACAGCGCCAGGCACACGGCACCCAGCTTCCCCCATGCCGCTGGGCTGTGGCTGGCAGCTTCACCGGCCCAGGCCAGCGGTACCAGGACCACGCCCTGCACCCCCGTGACGATGCCCACGAGCAGGTTCCAGTCGTGCGCGGTGAGCGGCCCCAACCGCCGCAACGACCGGGCGTTGCACACGGTGTAGGCCGTCCAGCATGCCAGCGCCCCCAGCGCGGCGCACAACCCCAGCACCGCCCGGCCCAGCCCCGGCGCTCCCCACAAGCCCGCCGCACCCAGTGACTGCCAAGCAATGCACACCACGCCGGCCACGCACAGCAGCAAAGAGGGCAGCAGGCGGCGCAGCGGCACCGCACCCCGCTCCTGGCTGCCGATGACCGTCACGGCCACAGGCACGAAGCCCACCACCAGGGATGTCATGGCGATCCCGCCCAGCTGCACGGCACTGGACAGCAGCACGTAATACAGCGTGTTGCCCGTCAGGGCCAGCCAGACCAACTCCCGCCATTGCCGCCCGGAGACGCTCGCCAGCAGCGGCCGCCAGCGCCCGGCCAGCAGCGCGGTTGCAAGCAAGCCGTAGCACAGGAAGCGACCGGCGGTCAGCGACAGCGGGCTGAAGCCGCGCACCAGCTCGGGCGCCAGGAACACCCCACCCCACACCGCGCCGGCCCCCAGGCCGCAGGCCACGCCGGTGAGGGTGGCGCGTTCATGGGCGGCAGGCGATGCGAGGGTGGAAGAATGCAAGGACATGCCCACACTTTAGTCGCGCAGCGTACCTACACTGGGTGGCCTTCCCCATCGGACACCCATGAAAGACGCCACCGCCCCCCTGCCCGCCTTGCGCGCTGACACCCCCTCGCACTGCAGCGCCTGCGGTGCCCCCTCGCCGCAGCACCTGGGCGACAAGGACTTCGCCTACAGCTGCAACGACCACTTCGCCGGGGCCGCCCAGTTCCCGCCCGCCAACGCCTCTGTACGCTACCACCGCTGCGGCAGCTGCCAGTTCACCTTCACGACCGCGCTGGACGGATGGTCAGCACAAGACTTCCGCACCCACATCTACAACGCCGACTACGTGCGCGCCGACCCCGTGTTCGCCGATATCCGCCCCACCCGCAACAGCCAGATGGTGGCGGGCCTGTGGCACCGCGCCTTGCAAGACACCGTGGTGCTGGACTTCGGCGGTGGCGACGGCACCTTCGCCCGCCGCCTGCAGGCCATGGGGTACCGCTGCCACACCGTGGACCCGTTCCATGGCGAAGACACCCCCGAACTGCTCGACAGCTACGACCTGATCACCTGCTTCGAGGTCATCGAGCACGTGCCCCATGGCGACCTGGACGCCTGGTTCACCACCCTGCTCGGTCACCTCAGCCAGCAAGGCACCGTCCTGCTGAGCACCGAGCTGCTGGACGCCGACATGGCCCTCAGCAACTGGTACATCGCCCCGCGCAACGGCCACATCAGCCTGTGCACATCGGCCAGCCTCCGCGCGCTGGCGGCACGCCATGGCCTGAGCGTGCACAGCGTCAACCACGAGATGCACGTGTTGCGTCGGCTGGCCTGAGCGCCGCCTGGGCAACGCTGGGCGCCACACCGAACCACCGTTTGTAGGCCTGCGAAAAGCTGGACAAGTCGCTGAAGCCCATGCGCTCGGCGATCTCGGTGAGCGACAGCATCTCATCGCCCAGCAACCGGTTCGCATGGCGACCGCGCACCTCGGCAAGCAACGCCCTGTAAGACACGCCTTCGTTTTGCAGCCGCCGCTTCAGCGTCCGGTCGCTCAGGCACAGTGCCCGGGCGGCCTGCGCCAAGTCCGGTGCCGCGTGGAGCGGCGCTGCGTCGAGGTACTGGCGCAGGCATTCGCTGGTGCCCTGGCGCGCGCGGCGGCGCTCCATCAACTCCTCGCAGGCCCGCTCGCACATGGCCACCGTCACGGGGTTGGCCTGGGGCAGCCGCAGCGCAAGCTTCGCAGGGTCGAAAGACAAGCTGTTGCCACCGGCGCCGAACTCGGGGCGGACGCCGGCCATGCGAGCGAGTTCGTCCACGCCGCCCGCACCGCGCTCAACGTGGTGCTGGATGGTGAACCGGGACAAGGCGAACTCCGGTCCCAGCACCTCTTTCATCAAGCGCGAAGCGGCCGCCACATCGCGCTCCACCAGGAAACGCTGCAACACAGGCTCGACCTGTGGCGCCTCGAAGGTCACCGTGTAGACATCGCCGTCCAGGCCACCCGAGATTCGGCAGAACGCGAACGTCAAAGGAATGAAGCGCAAGGCCAAGGCCAAGGCATCGCCCGCCGTGGCGCTGCTGATCAAACCCAGGCCCCACAGCCCGTACGAGGCGAAGTTGTAGCGCATCCCCACGTCCAGGCCCAACCCGGGCCGCTTGAGTGCACGCATGAGGCTGGCCACCACAGACAGTTCCTGCCGGGCTTCCAGCTCGATGGCGGGATCATTGAGGTCCGCCTCTCTGAGGCCCGAGCCCGCCAGAAGCTCGGCTGCGTCCAGCCCACGTTCACGGCCGAACTCCACCAACAGCCGCACGCTGGCGGCACTGCGCTTGAAATCCCAAAAGTTCACGGAGGGCCCATGGAGGGTGAATGCCGATACGGCTGGCCCAAATCATAAAGCGTTTGACCTCAGTCAACATTCTCGCCGCCGGTCGTTTTCCGCATGATTCGCCCTCGACCAAACGGCTACGCCACACTGAGAGGGTTTCAGACATGCACCGCACCGGCCCGGAGGCCAGCGCCCCGTTCCACACCATCGTCATCGGATCAGGCTTCGCCGGCATCGGCATGGCCATCGCGCTGAAGAAGGCCGGACTGAACGAGTTCCTGGTGCTGGAAAAGCAGAACGATGTCGGCGGGGTGTGGCGCGACAACACCTACCCTGGCGCCGCCTGCGACGTGCCCTCGCACCTGTACTCGTTCTCGTTCGAACCCAACCCGAACTGGTCCCGGGTGTTTGCCCAGCAAGCCGAAATCCACCAGTACCTGCAGCACTGCGCCAGGAAGTACGGTCTGCTGCCGTCCATCCGCTTTGGCTGCGAGGTGGCGCAGGCCCGTTACGACGAGGCGCAGGCCCTGTGGACCGTGACGCTGACCACCGGCCAGGCCCTTCGTGCGCGCCATGTGGTCACGGCCACCGGTCAGCTCAGCCGCCCCGTCTACCCCAAGATCGAGGGCATGGAGGCCTTCCAGGGACACGTCTGCCACTCCGCCCACTGGGACCACAGCCATGACCTGGCGGGCAAGCGCGTGGCGGTGATCGGCACGGGCGCCTCCGCCATCCAGTTCGTGCCCGCCATCGCCGACAGGGTGAGCGCGATGACGGTCTTCCAGCGCTCGGCGGCCTACATCCTGCCCCGCCCCGATGGGGCCTATGCAGCCTGGCGCAAGGCCGCGTTCAAGTTCCTGCCCTGGACCATGAAGCTGCACCGCGCACGCATTTACGCGCAGTACGAGAGCCGCGCCATCGGCTTCACCCGCATCAAGGGATTGATGGATCTGGCCGTGGGCGCACCATTCCGCGCCCTGCTGCGCCGGCAGGTGCCGGACCCCGAGCTGCGCGCCAAGCTCACGCCGAACTACCCCATTGGCTGCAAACGCATCTTGCTGTCCAACGAGTACCTGGCCACCATGTCGAGGCGCAACGTTCACCTGGAGACCCAGGGCATCCGCCGCATCACGGCCACGGGCGTCGAGACGGTGGACGGGCGGCACCATGCGGCCGATGCGATCGTCTACGGCACAGGCTTCGCCGCCACCGAGTTCCTGGCGCCCATGACCATCACAGGCCGCGGTGGGCTGGACCTCAATCAAGCATGGCGTGACGGTGCGCAAGCCTACCTCGGCATGACGGTGCCGGGCTTCCCCAACTTCTTCATGCTCTATGGTCCCAACACCAACCTGGGCCACAGCTCCATCATCTACATGCTGGAGAGCCAGATCGCCCACGTGCTGCGGTGCATGAAGGCGGCGCAGCGGGCGGGCGCCAGCGCCGTGGAGGTGGATGCGCAGCGGTACGCCAGCTTCAACCACACCGTGCAGGCGCGCCTGAAGGCCACCGTGTGGCAAGGCTGCAAGAGCTGGTACGTCGACGCCAATGGCCACAACAGCACCAACTGGCCGGGCTTCACCTTCGGCTACCGCTGGCTCACCCGCCGCTCATCGCTCAACGCATACCACTTCACCGGAAGCACAACGTGAACCCTCGCCAGTACCCCAACATTTCGCTCGACCGCGCACGCGCCATCAAGTCCACCTTCATGGCCGAGGGCGCCCTGTGCGCCGCCACCCTCTATGTGCCGAAGGACACGCCCCCCGAGCAGCAGTTGCCCGCCATCCTCGTGGTGGGCGGCTGGGGCAGCGTGCAGATGGCCTTGACCTCGTCGTTCACCCTCAGCTTCGTCGACGCCGGCTTCGCGGTGATGGAGTTCGACTACCCAGGTTGGGGCGACAGCGGCGGCTTCCCCAGGCAGGGCATCAACCCCTGGCGCCGCACGCGCGTGGCCGACACGGCACTGGCCCATTTGAAGTCGCAGCCCCAGGTACTGGCGCACGACATCACGCTGTGGGGCACCTCGTTCGGCGGCGGGCATGTGGTCGACCTCGCCACGCAGCACCCTGAGCTCAAGGGCGCCATCGTCCAGGTGCCGATGCTCGACGGGCTGGCCGCGATGTTCGCCACGCCCGTCAAGCGGCTGGTGCAGATGATCGGTCTGGGCCTGCTGGACCTGATCAAGCCAGGCGCACCGATCTGCATCCCGACCTTGTCCGAGGAAGGCGGGTTCTCCACCATGGACCGCGATGGCGGGCTGCAAGCCCTGGAGGCCGCGCTGGCCGCTCACCCTGACCACAAGTACGACAACCGCGTGGCGGCACGCTCGGTGTTGCCGCTGCCGCTGTACCGCCCTTGGCTGCGCCTGAAAGACGTGAAGATCCCGATGCTGATGATCGGTGCCACGGGCGACACGGTGGCGCCCTTCGTGTCGGACAAGGTCAAGCGCGTGGGCAACCCCCATGTGCAGGTCATCGAAGTGGCCGCCAACCACTTCGACCCCTACTTCAACCCGCTGTTCCCGGAGATGCTGGCGCACCAGCTGAAGTTCTTGCGACGCTGAAGCCCTCAGCCCCCGAACATGCCCAGCATCCGCTCGATGGCCATCGTGAATGGCACTTGCATGGTGGGCAGGGTCAGCCACAGCCCTGTGAGGCCCACGCCCAGGGTGAAGGGGAAGCCGATGGAAAAAATGTTCATCTGCGGGGCCACCCGTGCCACCAAACCCATCACCACCTGCGTGAGGGCCAGCATGGCGACCACGGGCAGTGACACCCACAGGCCCAGCTTGAAGATTTCCGCCCCCCACACCTGCGGCTTGATCACGGCGAGGAAGGCCAGCGGCTCGGGGGACACAGGGAAGGCCTGGAAGCTGCCCAACACCGCAGCGGTGAGCAGCAAGTGGCCGTTCATGACAATGAACAGCCAGGCCGCCATGGTGCCGTAGAAGCGGCTCACAGCGGTGGCCTGGCCACCTTGCAGCGGGTCGAAAAAGGCCGCGAAGTTCAGGCCCATCTGCAGGCCGATGATTTCCCCCGCGAACTCGATGGCGGCGAACACCACGCGGGCGGCGAAGCCCACGGTCAAGCCGATCAGCACCTGCTGCGCCAGCACCATCACGGCCATGCCGGAGCTCAGTGGCACATCGGGCATGGGTGGCAGGCTGGGCTGTGCACAGATCACCACCAGCAGGGCCAGGCTGATGCGCACGCGGCGTGGCACGACCTTCATCGACAGCACCGGCGCCGACGTGAACAAGGCCAGCACGCGCACAAAGGGCCACAACCAGGCCGTGATCCAGGCCAGCACCTCCGCTTCGGTGAAGCTGACCATGGCCGGCTTCAGCCCACCACATTGGGAATGGACTGCAACACCTGCTGGATGTACTCCACCAGGGTGCTGATCATCCACGGGCCAGCCACGGCGAGGGTGGCGAAAGCGGCCAGCAGCTTGGGCACGAAAGACAGCGTCTGCTCGCTGATCTGAGTGGCGGCCTGGAAAATGCCCACCACCAGGCCCACGGCCAGCACCACCAGCACGATGGGGCCACACACCGTCAGCAGCGTGAGCAGGCCGTCGCGGCCGATGGTCAGGACTTGTTGCGGATCCATGCGGGGCTCCTGGGCGCGCTCACTGCACGAAGCTGGCGGCCAGCGAGCCGAGCAGCAGGTTCCAGCCATCGGCCAGCACGAAAAGCATCAGCTTGAAGGGCAAGGCCACCATCACAGGCGACAGCATCATCATGCCCAGGCTCATGAGCACGCTGGCCACGATCATGTCGATGACCAGGAAGGGGATGAAGATGAGGAAGCCGATCTGGAAGGCCGATTTCAGCTCGCTGGTGACGAACGCCGGCACCAGCACGCGGAAGGGCACAGTCTCTGGCTTGACCTCGCCCTGCAGCTTGGCCAGCTTGGTGAACAGGCCCAAGTCCGACTGGCGCGTCTGCTTGAGCATGAAACTGCGCATCGGTGCCTGGCCTCGCTCCAGTGCCTGGGTGAACGAGATCTGGTTGGTTGAAAAAGGCTCGTAGGCTTCCTTGTAGACCTTGTCCAGCGTCGGGCCCATCACGAACAGCGTGAGGAACAGGGACAGACCAATCACCACCTGGTTGGGCGGCGCAGCCTGGGTGCCGATGGCCTGGCGCATCAGACTGAGCACGATGGCGATGCGGGTGAAGCCCGTCATCATCAGCAGCACAGCGGGCAGGAAACCGAGGGCCGTGAAAAACAGCAGTGTCTGGATGGGCACCGAGTAGCTGTTGGCGCCCGCGCCTTGGCCCACCATCAGCGGCAGGGTCGCGCCGCCCATCGGGGCGGCGGGGGCGGTCTGCGCCCACGATGCGGCAGCGGCCGTCAACAACGACAGCAACACAAGACCGCCGCGGATCCAGCGGGAGGGTGTCATGGCGATGCGCGGCAGGCGCAGGCCTGCGGCACGGCGGGGTACGGCGATCGCCATCACGGGGCTCCGGTCGAGGGGTCGCTGGCCTTGCCGGCGCGCTTGAGCAGGGCGGCGAAGCCAGGGGGAACTGCAGGCTCGGCCGTGTCGACCGGTGCCTGGGGTGCCATCGTGTGCAAGGTCTGGATGCTCTGGCCAGTCACGCCCAGCACGAGCCAGGTGCGGGCCTCGCCCTGCCCCACTTCCACCGTCATCAAACGTTGACCCGGGCCGATGTTGAGCTGTCCCACGGTCTTGATCGGGGCTGCTGCCTTGGCGCCGGCCATGGCGCCGGTGGCCAGACCAGAACGCTTGAGCGCCCACAGGCTCAGCGGGATCAGTGCCACGATGAGCACGAACCACACGACGGACATGCCGGATGCAGCCATGTCAGCTCCCGCGGCTCAGGCGGCGCATGCGTTCGGACGGCGTGACGATGTCGGTCAGGCGGATGCCGAACTTGTCGTTCACCACCACCACCTCGCCCTGGGCGATCAGGAAGCCGTTGACCAGCACGTCCATGGGCTCGCCGGCCAACGCGTCCAGTTCCACCACCGAGCCCTGCGCGAGCTGCAGGATGTTCTTGATGGGGATGCGCGTGCGGCCCAACTCCACCGTGAGCTGGACAGGGATGTCCAGGATCATGTTGATGTCGTTGCCGGCACCTGCCGCAGGCGCTGCCGGTGCGCCGAAATTGGCGAAGGCGGCCGGTGTCATCTGCTGGGCCGAGGCGGTGACCTCGCTGGCTGTGCCGGCCGAGCCGCTGGAGGCGGCGTCGAACGCAGCGTCGGCCGAGGCGCTGCTGCTTTGCTGCGCCAGTGCGGCCTCCCATTCGGCGGCCATGGCGTCCTGTTCGCCTGCGCCACCTTCGGGCGGGAACTCTGCTGCGGATTCAGACATGTTGGTCTCCAAGCCAGCTGGCGTTGCCGGTGGTCAAAAGTTTCTCGACGCGAAGTGCGTATTTGTTGTCCGAGGTGCCGTAGTAGCAGTCGAAGACGGGCACGCCATCGACCTTGGCCTGGATGATTTTGTTGAGGTCCAGCTCGATGAAATCGCCCGGCTTGAGCGCCAGCAACTGCTCGACCGTGGCGGGGGCGTGACCGAGTTCGGCCACCAGCTCCACCTCGGCGGACTGGATCTGCTGCGTCAGCAGCTTCACCCAACGGCGGTCGGGCTCGGCCGAGTCGCCCTGGATGGAGCTGAACAGCACATCGCGGATGGGCTCCAGCGTGGCATAGGGAATGCAAAAGTGGATGGTGCCACTGGTGTCGCCAATCTCCAGCGTGAAGGAGCAGCACACCACGATCTCGCTCGGCGTGGCCACGGTGGCGAACTGCGGCTGCATCTCTGAGCGCTGGTAGTCCAGCTCGACCGGGTAGATGCCCTGCCAGGACTTCTTGTATTCCTCGGTGATGACGTCCACCAGGCGACGGATGATGCGCTGTTCGGTGGCCGAGAAGTCACGCCCTTCGATGCGGGTGTGGAACTTGCCGCCGCCGCCGAAGAGCGCGTCAATCACCGCGAACACCAGCGTGGGCTCACACACGATCAAGCCCGAGCCGCGCAGCGGGCGCACGGCCATGATGTTGAAGTTCGTGGGCACCACGATCTCGCGCAGGAAGGCGCTGTACTTCTGCACCTTGATGCCGCCCACCGACACCTCCGGCGACTTGCGGATGAAGTTGAACAGGCCGATGCGGATGTTGCGGGCGAAGCGCTCGTTGATGATCTCCATCGTGGGCATGCGCCCACGCACGATGCGCTCTTGCTGTGCCAGGTTGTAGTCGCGGATGCCTTCCTTGGGAACGTCTTCCTGTTCCAGCTTCTGGCTTTCACCCGTGATGCCCTGCAACAAGGCATCGACTTCGTCTTGGGAGAGGATTTGCTGGTTCATGGCGGACGACTTCTCAAACGGCGGGCAAGCGGCGGCGCCCCTGGCTCACTGGATGATGAAATTCGAGTAATGCACCTGAGTGATCGGGTTGTAGGACTCGACCTTCTTTTTCTTCTTCTTTTTCTTCTTGGGCGCGTCTTCCTCGGCCTTGGCCGCGGCTTCCTCTTCCTCCGGGTCTTCGATTTCGTAGCCCATGGCGCGCGCAGCGTCCCGGCGAATCTCTTCGGCCAGCTTTTGCTTGCCTTCCATGCTCAACAGCTCGGCCGAGGTTTTGTGCGAAAGGATGAGCAGCACGGAGTTGCGGATGGCGGGCATGTAGCCCTTCATCTCTTCGCCGATCTTGGCGTCGTCGACCTGCAGGCTGACGCCGACCTGAGCGAAGCGTTCACCTTCCTTGTCGGCCAGGTTGACGATGAACGGCTCCAGCGGCACGAAGGTCGGTGGGCCCTTGTGCTCGTCCTTACCGTGTTCGGGCTTCTTGGCCTGCTTGGCGGGCTTGGCATGGTCGTCATGCTCTGCCTCGCCATCCTCGCCCTCGGCCGCGGCGGCGGCTTCGGCATCGGCCTTTTTCTTCATCATGAAGAAGGCGCCGCCACCACCTGCGAGCAGCACGGCCACGGCCGCACCGATGATGATGAGTTTCTTGCTGCCCTTTTTGGGGGCTTCGCCTTCGGCCGGAGCGGCGGCGGGGGCTGCTGACATGCGTTTTCTCCTGGGGTCATGCCTTGGGGGGCATGGTTGGATTATTCGAAGTCAGCGCCCATCACGATGGACGGATAAGCGGCCAGAAAGGCGTGCGATTTCCACATCGCGCGCCATGCCTGGCCTCAGGACTCAGGCATAGAGGTCGAGCCCGCCGAGCCTGCTGGCACGCGGCGCGCTGACCTGCCGCATGCCGAGTGGCTCGCCGTCGTCACCCTCACCACTGCCGCGCCCAGCGCGCCCCGAAGGACTGGCAGAGCCCCGAGGTGCTTGCGAGAAGGCTTCTTGTTGCTGCGGTGTCTGCGAGAACACGCCGCCGCCGCTGAGGCTCAGGCCCACGTCCTGGAGCGAGGCCGACAGCGTGGACAGGCTGGCTTCAATGGCCTGCCTTGTTTCTAGCGCAGCGGCGGCAAAGTCCACGTGGGCGGACTGGCCATCCAGTGAAATCTTCACGTTGATGGGGCCCATCTCGGCCGGGTTGAGGTGCAACTCGGCCGTCATGGGTCCGTCGCTGCGGGCCTGCCCCACCCACAGGCCGATCTGGTCGGTGAGCTTCTGGCTGAAGTCGGGAGCGTCGAGCGGCGTAGGCAGGCTGGCCTGGGCGTGCGGGAGCGCCTGGCGCGCTTCGGACAATGCCTGACCGAAGCTGCCCACGCGGGCACCGTCGGCAGACATGATGGCCGCCACGTCTTGCCCCACGCCCTTGGCGCCGTCGCCCAGCAGGGTCTGCGCCTCGCGGCCTTTGCCGAGCAGCGCATCGACCTGCAGCGCGGCATCGCCCTGGGAAGCCGCCCCGGCCTTGCCGCCTGCTGCCTGTTGTCCAAGTTCCTGCATGCGCAGGCCCAGCGCGAGGCCACTGCCGTGGCCACGCCCGTGTCCGAGGGCTTTGCCGCGGCCCTCTTCGCCCTGGCCCATCTTGAGGCCCTGTCCTTCACCTTCGGCGCCGGGCAGCTCGCCGCCTTCCGCGTGGGTGCCAGCCTCACCGCCCTGTGTCAGGCTGGCCAACCAGGCCATCATGCCGGCAGGGTCGTTGGCCTGAACGTGGGGTGGGGGCGTGAGCTCCTGCACCTGGGCCGCCCCCTCACCGGGCACGGCCGCCACGCGGGTGTCGTCTTGACGCTCTTCGGCACTGTGGGGTCCATCGGCCTCATCGACTCGCTGCGTGGTGTCTGCGTCCGCGTTGGCGGGTGCGTTGGTGGATGCGTTGGCCGCACGGCGGGCCTGGGCGTTCTGAGCCCCCTGGGCACTTTGGGCCTTCGCGGCGTCGGCTTTCGCCTGCGCCTGGCTGCTGGCTTGGCTGTGCGCTTGGGCCGCGGCGGCCTGGCGGGCGGCGGCCTGTGCCTGCCCCATGGCGGAGGGCACACGTGGCGTCCCGGACTGGCTGCGCGCCGCGGCGAGCTTTTGCTGCGTGGCGTTCCAGCCCGGCCCCTTGGCCGCCCCACCCTCCGCCGCTGCCGGGCTGGCGCTGGCGTTGGCGGGTGGCTTGTTGGCCGTGGCCTGGGGCGTCAACGTGGCCTGTGGCAGCGCCTGGGCTTGCGGCTTGTGCTGCTCCATCCAGCGAGCGAAGCTGCCGGCGTTGCCGCCTTGCCCGTCAGAGCCCAGGCGGGCCAGCCAATCGGCCGGTGGCGGCGCTGTCGGACCTTGCACGCCTGCGGCGGCGTTGGCGGAGGACTGGATGGCTTTGCTCATGAGGTGCCTCGTTCGGAAGATCGGGGTGTCAGGGTGTCGGGGTGGCTGCAGCCTTCGGGACGGACGGGGGCGCTTGCGTGCTGGCGCCGCGCTCAGAGCGCCCCAGTGGCCAGGCCGCTGGCTGCCATGCTCTGCGACTGGGCCATGCGCACCGAGCGCGCGGCCTGCTCGTCGGTGGTCTTCTGATCCTGGCGGTTCTGCTTGAGTTGGGCTTCCGCCTGCCTGCGGTCGATCAGTTGCGACACGGCCGCCACACGGCGCTCGCGCTCGATGAGTTGGGCACGGCAACGCGCCAGTTGTTGTTCGGCCATGGCCACGCGGCGGTCTTGCTCCGACACGGCCTCGGCCAGGCGCACGGTGAAATCCTGATAGCAACGCACGATTTCCATGCCACCAGACTGCTGAAATTGCGTCTGCCAACGGCGCTGATACTGCTGGCGCCAATCGGTGAGCGACTGCGCCTGCTGGCGCGAGGACTCGTGGGCCTGGCGTGCCGCCTCGAGGGCGGACACCGCTTCATCGCGCGCCTTCTCGGCCGCTTCCAACACCATCAGCAGGGCTTGGATACCACTCATCAACCTTGCCTCCTGCCCGGGACGGGCTCACGCACCGCAACGGGTGCCACGGTCTCAATGCGAGACGATTTGCCGCAACATGCTGACCGAGTCATCCAGCGTGGCCTGGGTGTGCATGCCTTGCTGGAGCATCTGCACCATGGCCGGGTGGGCTTGCACGGCCTGGTCCAGGTCGGGGTCACCCCCGGGCACATAGGCGCCCAGTTGGATCAGGTCACGCGCCTTGCTGTACTTGGACCACAGCTGGCGGAAGCGTCTCGCGCTGTCGATATGTTGCCCGTCCGCGACGTTGTGCATCACCCGAGAAGCACTGCGTTCGATGTCTATTGCCGGGAAATGGCCCGCCTCGGCCAGTTCCCGCGACAGCACGATGTGGCCGTCCAGGATGGCGCGGGCGGCATCGGCGATCGGGTCTTGCTGGTCGTCGCCCTCGGACAGCACGGTGTAGAACGCGGTGATCGAGCCATGGCCGTTCAAGCCGTTGCCACTGCGTTCAACCAGTTGCGGCAGCTTGGCGAAACACGAAGGCGGGTAGCCCTTGGTGGCGGGCGGCTCGCCGATGGCCAGCGCGATTTCACGCTGCGCCATGGCGTAACGGGTCAGCGAGTCCATCAGCAAGAGCACGTGCAGGCCCTGGTCGCGGAAGTGCTCGGCCACCGCAGTGGCGTACGCGGCGCCCTGCATGCGGGTCAGCGGCGGTGCGTCGGCCGGGGCCGCCACCACCACCGAGCGGGCCAGGCCTTCCTCGCCAAGGATGTCCTCGATGAATTCCTTGACCTCGCGGCCCCGTTCACCGATCAGGCCCACGACGATGACATCGGCCTGGGTGTAGCGGGCCATCATGCCCAGCAGCACCGATTTGCCCACGCCAGAACCGGCGAACAGGCCGATGCGCTGGCCGCGGCCCACGGTCAGCATCGCGTTGATGGCACGCACGCCCGTGTCCAACGGCAGGCGCACCGGGTCGCGCTCCATGGCATTGATGGCGCGGCGGGCGAGCGGCTCGCTGCGGATGTGTTGCAGCGGGCCTTTGCGGTCCATCGGCACGCCTTGCGCATCGACCACGCGGCCGAGCAGCCCGGCGCCGACTGGCAGGTGGCGGGTGCGGTCCTCGCTGCGACGCCACGGGTGGTTGGGGCGGCCCAGCACGGGCGTGTTGATGGGGATCTGACACGGGATGACGCGGGCGCCGCTGGCCAGGCCGTGCACTTCTGCCGTGGGCATCAGGTAAGCGCGATCGCCCGCGAAGCCGACCACCTCCGCCAGCACGGGGGTGGATTCCAGGCGGGTCTCGGAGTGGATTTCACAGACGGCGCCCACCGGCAGACGCAGGCCCGTGGCTTCCAGCACCAGGCCGGCCACACGCACCAGCTTGCCCTGGTTCTCCAACGGCATGCGGGTGGCGGCACAGGCGTCGAGGTCGTCCAGGAAGCGGCTCCAGCGGCCGAGGGCCACGTCGTGGTGGGCTCGGATGGGCATGTTCATGGCTGGTCCTCCGTGCGGGTGGGATCGGTTTGCTCGTCGGCTCCGCCGTCCTCGTCGTCGGTCACCATCGGGTGGGCATCGGCGGCGCTGGTGGCTTCGCGACCGCCATGCCATGGCGCCTCGTAGCCCAAGGCGGAAGCAGCGCGCGACCAGCGCGCCTCCACCGTGGCGTCCACCACAGCGATGTCGGACTCGACGATGCAGCCGCCGCGCAGCACGCTGGCATCTGGCACCAGGCGCGCGCCGCGCGCGGCCAACATCTCGGAGAGCTGGGCTTGCGCGAGGGCGTGATCATCCGGGTTGAGCCGCACGATGACCTGACGGGCCGAGGCCAGCAATGCGCCCAGCGCCTGCTCAGCCACATCGACGACCAATTCTGGGCTTTGGCGCAACTCCGTGCGCACCACCTGGCGGGCCAACTCCAGCGCCACGCCGGCGATGCGGCCGGCGAGCTGCTGCTCCAGCGACTCCAGCCGGTGGTGGAAGTCGGAGGCCAGCGCGCCGATTTGGTCGTTCATGTGTGCGGCCAGTTGGGCAGCCTGGGTCTGCTTGTAGCTCTCCAGCGCAGCGAGGCCGTTGCGGTAGCCGTCCTGATAGCCCTGCTGGCGGGCCTGGTCGATCAGTTCTTCCACCGGGGGGCCGGCGGGCGCGGCGCTGGCCTCGGCCGCCCGGGCAGCCTCGCGCTCCTGTGCCTCCGCCTGCCCGGGCATGCCACCCACCACGGGCCGGCGCACAGCGGGCTTGGCGGCGCTGCCTGCCCCCGTGCCCGACCCTGCACCAGCGGCGGCTGCCTGCCCCTTGGCCTGGGGTGCGTGATGTGCAGCCTGGGGCGACTTCATGTTCGGTCGCATCTCGGCGGCGGCCCGTTCGGCCAGCGAGGGTTTGCGCACACCCACGTCCGGCTGCGCGGCCGGGCGCGGCTCGAAGGTCTGCGGCGCCCAGGCCGAGAAATTGCCCAGCTCCTCCCGCGGGATGAAGCGTGCATAGGGGTTCGAGGCACCGTGGTTGGCAGACGCGCCCTGCCCTGCGGGCGGCACGCCGGGCCGCGGCGGCTGGGGCTTAGACGTACTCATCGTCGCCTCCACTGCTCAGCACGATCTGGCCTTCGTCGGCCAGGCGGCGCACGATCTTCAGCAGCTCCTTCTGTTCGGCCTCGACATCCGACAGCTTCACCGGCCCGCGGGACTCCAGGTCCTCGCGCAGCGTCTCGGCCGCGCGGCTGGACATGTTCTTGAACACCTTCTCGCGGATCTCCGGCGAGGCGCCCTTGAGCGAGATGATGAGCGACTCCGTCTGCACCTCTTTCAGCATCGACTGGAAGCCCTTGTCGTCGAGCTTGACCAGATCGTCGAAGGTGAACATGTTGTCCGTGATTTTCTGGGCCAAATCGCTGTCGGCTTCGCGGATGTAGTCCAGCACCGAGGTCTCCAGGCTGGAGCCCATCAGGTTGATGATTTCGGCCGCCGGCTTGACGCCGCCCAGCGAGGACTTGCGGATCTGCGAGCCCCCCGCCAGCACGCGCGAGAGCACCTCGTTGAGGTCCTTCAGCGCTGCGGGCTGGATGCCGTCCAGCGTGGCGATGCGCACCATCACCTCGTTGCGATGGCGCTCGGTGAACACCTTCAGCACCGACGAGGCCTGATCCGGGTCCAGGTGCACCAGGATGGCGGCGACGATCTGTGGGTGTTCGTTGCGCAGCAGCTCAGCGACCGACACGGCGTCCATCCACTTCAGACTCTCAATGCCCGTGATGTCACTGCCCTGGATGATCCGGTCGATCAGCAGGTTGGCCTTGTCATCGCCCAACGCCTTGCGCAACACCGCCTTGATGTACTCGTCGGTGTCGGCCACCAGCACGCCCATGTCGGTCGACTCCTGGGCGAAGCGCTCCAGAACGTTGTCGATGCGCTCACGCGTCACCGTCTTCAGCTTGGCGATGGTCTCGCCCAGGTGCTGCACCTCTTTGGGCTCCAGGTTCTTGAAGACCTCGGCCGCCTCCTCCTCGCCCAATGACATGAGCAGGATGGCAGCGTCTTCCAGGCCTTTTTCGTCCATGACGCGCGTCCTCGATCAGTTGTTCATCCAGCCGCGGACCACCCCGGCCATGGCCAGAGGGTTCTCCTTGGCCAGCTTGCGGGCCGTTTCCAGCCGGGGGTCGACGCCGTTGTCGCCAGGGGCGCCCAGTGCGGGCACCGCCTGTCCATCTGCACCGACCACGACCGGGCCATTGCCACCGGCGATGGCGGGCAGCTCCAGCGCGTCGTCCACCGAGGCGTTGAGGCGGTTCGCCTCGCCCTCAGGTACCGGCTGCGGCTTGGCAGCGTTGATGGCCGGACGGATGGCGCCGAACACCACGATCAGGGCGGCCAGCGTCAGGGCACCGGGTACGGCCAGGGTGCGGATCAGGTCCACCGTCTCCGGCTGCTTCCACAGCGGGGTGCTGTCGACCTCTTCCTTGGGCACCTGGAACGGCGTGTTGATGACCTTGATGGAATCGCCGCGCTTGTCATCGGCACCGATGGACTCGCGCACCAGTGCCGTCAGCTTGTCGAGCTCCTCTTGTGGGATCGCCTGGGTCGTGGTCTTGCCCTTTGCGTCCGTCACCGTGCGGTGGTTCAGCACCACGGCCGCGGTCAGCCGGCGGATGTTGCCCGTGGCACTGCGGATGACACGCACCGTCTTGTCGACCTCGTAATTAGTGACCGCATCGCGACGGCTGGTGCCGGTCGCCGTGGCCCCGTTGGCGGCTTGCAGCGGCGCCGAGGCGCCATTGATGGGTGCGGCTGCCGGCGTGGGCGGCTGGTTGCTGGCGGCGCCCGGCACGCCCGAAGGCGTTGCACTGCCCTGGCCCATGCTCTCGCTGGTTTGCTGGCTGCGCACGGTGGCCGTGGCCATCTGGCCCTGGTTGGGCTTGTATTCCTCTGCGGTGGACTCGACCTGCGAGAAGTCGACCTCGGCCGTCACCTGGGCGCGCAGGTTGTCCTTGCCCAGCACCGGCTCCAGGATGTCGCGGATGCGCTGGGTGTAGTTTGTCTCGATCTGGCGAACGTACTGCAGTTGCTGGGCGTCCAGGCCGGCTTGGTCAGCGCCAGCGTCCTGCGGGCCCGACAGCAGCGTGCCACTCTGGTCCACCACGCTGACGGCCTTGGGCGACATCTCCGGCACGCTGGACGACACCAGGTGCACGATGCCGGCGAGTTGGCCACGGTCGAGGGTGCGACCGGGATACAGCGTCAACACCACCGAGGCGGAAGCCTTTTGTTGCTCGCGGAAAAACCCGTTCTGGTTCGGCAAGGCCAGGTGCACGCGGGCGCTCTGGACGCTCGCAATCGCCTGGATGGATCGGGTCAGTTCGCCCTCCAGGCCGCGCTGGAAGTTCAAGCGCTCCTGGAACTGGGTCACGCCGAACTTCTGGTTCTCCATCAGCTCGAAGCCCACCACCGAGCCCTTGGGCAGGCCCGCGGAGGCCAGCTTCAGTCTCACATCGTGAACTTTGTCGGCCGGCACCAGGATGGCCGCGCCGCCATCGGCATGCTTGTAGGGCACCTGCATTTGCTGCAGCTGCGCCAGGATCGCGCCGCCGTCCTTGTCAGACAGATTCGTGTAGAGCACGCGGTAGTCGCCTTCACGGCCCCACAGCAGCATGGCCGCGAAGATCATGACGATGGCAGCGATGCCACCCGCCAGCATCAGCTTGCGCTGCATGGGCAGGCCCATGACGCGCTGCGCGAAGCCGGGCGGCGTGGCGTCGATCACCTGCGTGGCAGGTGAGGCGACGGCGGCAGAGGTGTTGGGGGCGACTGTGACTTCCATGGGCGGGCGATGCGTTGAGCCGCGCATCGATACAAACGATGCCGCAATCCAGCTTCAACGGAACCAATGTTCGCAGCCCGGCCGGGGAAAAGTGCCGGGAACAGCGCGCCGTTTGCCGACTTCTTCGCAGCATCGGCGTCCATGGAAATGCCTAGAGTGACGACTGTGGTGATCTGCACCACGCCTTGTCGGATGTATCGGCACCATGGACCTCAAACTCAAGCCCTTTGATTTCGCCCAGGCCGCCACCCGCGCTGGCATGGCCGACGTCGCCCGGCGCGTCGAGGCCAAAACCCGCACCGACGCCACGGGCAGCAGCTCAGGCGTGCAAGGTGCCAGCTTCCAGAACGCCTTCAGCGGCGCACTGCAATCGATCAGTGCAGCACAGAGCAAGGCCAGCGCTCTGCAGCGCGAAGTGCAGTTCGACAACCCCACTGTCAGCCTGGAGGAAACCATGATCGCCATGCAGAAGGCGCAACTGGGCTTCCAATCGGCCGTGCAAGTGCGCAACAAGCTGGTTCAGGCATACACCGATATCATGAACATGCAGGTGTGAGGTCGCGCGTGGCGGCTTGACCTGCCGCGCCAACACCTCACACACCATGTCGCCCAAGCCCCCATCTTCCGCCACCACCCTGCCCTTGCGGCAGATGCTCATCTGCGGCGCGCTCATCGTGACGCTGTCCATGGGCATCCGGCACAGCTTCGGGCTGTGGCTGCAACCGATCACCATGGCCCACGGCTGGACGCGCGAGGACTACTCCGTGGCCATGGCGGTGCAAAACCTGGTGTGGGGCGCGGCCGGCCCGTTCGTGGGCTGGTGGGCAGACCGCAGCGGTGCCTTCCGCGTGCTGTGGCTGGGCGCCCTGCTCTACGCCCTCGGTCTGCTGGGCATGGCCACCACCGACCACCACCTGAGCTTCGTGCTGACCTGCGGCGTCACCATCGGCCTGGCGCAGGCATGCAGCACGTATGCCGTCATCTACGGCGTGGTGGGCCGCAACATCGACGCCTCGCAGCGCTCCTGGGCCATGGGCATCACGGCCGCGGCCGGCTCTTTCGGGCAGTTCCTGATGGTGCCGCTGGCCAGCGCCCTCATCCACCAGCTCGATTGGTCGGCAGCGCTCATCAGCCTGGCCCTGGCGGCCTTGCTGATCGGACCCCTGGCCTTCGGCGTGCGGGAAGCGCGCCGCAAGACCCCTCACGCGCCCTCGGCCTCGGCCTCGTCGCAATCGTCCGGCCAAGCAGCTAGCCTCCGTGATGGCACACCGGTCTCGGCCGGCGCAGCGCTCAGGGAAGCCTTCGGACACCGCGACTACCTGCTGCTCACCGCCGGCTATTTCGTCTGCGGCTTCCAACTGGCCTTCATCGGCGTGCACCTGCCCAGTTACCTGCGCGACCACCGCCTCGATCCCCAAGTAGCCACGACCGCGCTGGCCCTCATCGGCCTGTTCAACGTGTTTGGCACCTACGCGGCGGGCGCTCTGGGTCAGCGCATCCGCAAAACTTGGATCCTTTCGTTCATCTACGCCATGCGGGGCGTGGCCATGATCGCCTTCGTCTTCACACCGCCCACACCGCTCAGCGTGAGCCTGTTCGCCGCCACCATGGGCGCGCTGTGGCTCTCCACCGTGCCACCCACCAACGCGGTCGTGGCGCAGATGCTGGGCGTCAAACACCTGTCCATGCTGGGCGGCATCGTGTTCTTCTCCCACCAGATCGGGTCTTTCATGGGCGTGTGGCTGGCCGGCAGGCTCTACGATGCCACGGGCAGCTACCAGGTCGTCTGGTGGATCGCGATCGGGCTGGCCTTCGCCGCATCGCTCATCAACCTGCCCATCCGTGAGCAGTTGCAGCCAGCACGGCGCCTGGTCAGCGTATGAGCCACCGCCCACGCATCACCAAGATGCTGGCATGGCTTGCCGCTGGCGCGTTGCTGTTGGCCGTTTTCCTGTGGTACCTCAGCCCGCACCTCGTCGTCGAGATGGCCGGGCGTTTGTGGAGTTGCATTTGACATGAGCGTGGTCATCATCACCGGAGCGTCCGATGGCATTGGCGCCGAACTGGCGCGTCAACTGGCGCAAGCACAAGGCTCGAAAATCACCCTGGTGCTCGCTGCGCGCAGCGCCGACAAGCTCGAAGCGGTGGCACAGCAATGCCGTCAGCATGGCGCGCGCGTCAAGGTCCGCCCCACCGATGTCGGCGTCGAGGCTGATTGCCGCGGCCTGATCGCCGACACCGTGCAGGCCTTCGGTCAGCTCGACACCCTGGTCAACAACGCCGGCATGTCCGCCCACGCCCTGCTCGAGGAGGTCACCGATCTGGGCTGGTACGAGCAGCTCATGCGCATCAACCTGTGGGGCAGCGTGTGGTGCACGCACGCGGCGCTGCCACACCTCAAAGCAAGCAAAGGCAGGATCGTGGCCGTCTCCAGCCTGGCCGGCCTGGTGGGCGTGCCCGGTCGCACCGCCTACAGCACGACGAAGTTCGCCATGAACGGCTTTTTCGAGGCATTGCGCGTGGAGTTGCAGCCCCATGGCGTGTCGGTCACGCTGGCTTACCCAGGTGTGGTCGCCACGGAAATCCGTTATCGCGGCTTCAATGCGCAGGGCCATGCCGCAGGCAAGAGCGGGCTGGACGAGCGCGGCGCCATGACCGTGGAAGAATGCGCGCGCCTCATCCGGGAGGGCATGGAGCGCCGCGAGCGCGACATCGTGATGTCCTTCAAAGGCAAGCTCAGCCGCTGGATGAAATTGATCGCGCCCCGGCTTGTCGACCGATTGGCGCTCAAAGCGTTGAACCAGGACGTCCGCCCGCACTGACCCGCGACGCCCCCCCGCGTCAACTTGACGCCCGGACGGCCCTGAAACCTCGCGCTGCCGGGTGCAGCGCCCCACCACACCCGCATGACACCCGACCACGCCATTTAGAATGACGTGGGACTGAAGGAATCACCATGGAACCCATCATTGGCAGCATCGTCGCCCTGATCACGCCCTTGCACGCCGACGGCAGCGTGGACTACCCCACCCTGCGCACCCTGATCGACTGGCACATCGCCGAGGGCACCGACTGCATCGGCGTTGTCGGCACCACCGGCGAGTCGCCCACCGTGTCGGTGGAAGAGCACTGCGAAATCATCCGCGTGGCGGTCGAACAGGCCGCGGGCCGCGTGCCCGTCATGGCCGGCGCTGGTGCGAACTCGACGCGCGAAGCCATCGAGCTCACCGAGTTCGCCAAAAAGGTCGGCGCCGACTGCACCCTTCAAGTCGTGCCCTACTACAACAAGCCCACGCAAGAAGGCATCTACCAGCATTTCAAGGCCATCGCCGAAGCCGTGGACTTGCCGATGATGCTCTACAACGTGCCCGGCCGCACCGTGGCCGACATGAGCGTCGAGACGGCCCTGCGCTGCGCCAGCCTGCCCGGCGTGTTCGGCATCAAGGAAGCCACGGGCAACCTCGAGCGCGCTGCCTGGCTGATCAAGCAGGCGCCCAAAGGTTTCCACATCTACTCGGGTGACGACCCGACCGCGGTCGCGCTGATGCTGATGGGTGGCCACGGCAACGTCAGCGTCACGGCCAACGTCGCGCCTCGTGCCATGTCCCAGCTGTGCAAGGCGGCCATCGCCCAGGACGCCGCCCGCGCCATCGCGCTGCACATGCAGTTGCTGCCCTTGCACAAGCACCTGTTCGTGGAACCCAACCCGATCCCCGTGAAGTGGGCCTTGAACCGCATGGGCAAATCTGGTGGTACGCTGCGCCTGCCATTGACCGAGCTGTCGGCTTCGGCGCAGCCCGTGGTCGAAGCCGCACTGCGCGAAGCCGGCGTGCTTTGAGCTCCGCTGGCCGCCCTCGGCACCAGATTGCCACGCTCCACTGCCCTGACCTCATGCGCATCACACACCGCACCCCGCACGTCCTGACCCTGGGCGCGGCATTGGCCTCGGCCATGCTGGCCACCGGCTGCTCCTCCATCTCCAACGCCCTCTCGGGTGACAAGATCGACTACCGCACCAGCGGGGCGCAGAGCGTCCGCCTGGACGTGCCACCCGACCTGAGCCAGCTGCCCGGCCAGCAACGCTACAACCAGGCAACGCCGGCCATCGTGTCGGCGAGCGCGCTGAACCGCCAAAGCCCGCAGGCCGAGGCTGCGCCCCTTGCCATTGCCCCGAGCGAACGCGGCGGCATCAAGCTGGAGCGCCAAGGCCAGACGCGCTGGCTGGTGGTGAACCAGCCGCCCGAGGCCATCTACAGCCAGGTGCGCGGCTTCTGGTCCGACCTGGGCTTCGAGCTGGCGGTCGACCGCCCCGAGGCCGGCGTGATGGAGACCAATTTCTCCGAGAACCGTGCCAAGCTGCCGGAGGACGGTCTGCGCAACCTGCTGGGCCGCGTCTACGACATGCTCTACGACACCGGGCTGCGCGACTCCTTCCGCACCCGCATCGAACGCACCCCCACCGGCAGCGAGATCTACGTCAGCCACCGCGGCATGTCCGAGGAGTACGTCGACCCCGCGCGCAAGGACCAAACCACCTGGCGCATCCGCCCGAGCGACGCGGGGCTGGAGGCTGAGATGCTGTCCCGCCTGATGGTCAAGCTGGGCGCCCCGAAGGAAGCCGCCGCCACCGTGCGTGAACAGGCAGCGGCGCCTGCACCGCAGGCCGTGGCGTCTGCCGTGAAGCTGGGCCCCGATGGCACCACCATGACCCTGCAGGCCGAGGGCGATCTGGCCTGGCGCAGGGTGGGGCTGGCCCTGGACCGCAGCGGCTTCACCGTCGAGAACCGCGACCGCAAGGGCGGCAGCTACGAGGTGCGCATCTCCGTGGACGACCCGGAAGCCGCCAAACCTGGCTTCTTCGGCAGGCTGATGGGCCGCACCGAGGCGGACACGCTGGCACGCTACAAGGTGCGCTTGCAGCCACAGGGCAGCGCCACGCTGATCAGCGTCCAGACCGAAGGTGGCGCAGCCGCCGACTCCCCCACGGGCAAGCGCATTGCCAAGCGTCTGGCCGACGAGCTGAACTGAAGCACGCGCCCAGACCCACACCAAGAAACAACCGGCTCACCTCAGGGTGGCCGGTTTTTTATTTGACCGTCCGTGACAAGCGGACGAAAAAAAACCGCTCTTGCGAGCGGCTTTTTTGTACGCTGAACTGGAGATCAGTTCGAAGCGGCCGAGGCGACTTCGGAAGCAGCAGCGGCGACTTCGGAAGCAGCAGCGGAAGCAGCGTCCACAGCGGCGGAGGCGGCCACGACGACTTCGGAAGCAGCGGAGGCGACTTCGGAAGCGGCGGAAGCAGCAGCTTGTTCTTCTTTCTTACCGCAGGCGGCCAGGGCCATGGCAGCGATCAACGAAGCCAGCAGGAGCGACTTTTTCATGCTTGTGTCCTCAAAAGGAGTGTCAAAAACGGTGGTCTTGGAACTGTGTTCAAAGCCCGAGACCCGTCAGTGATCGAACACAGTGCGGGCCACAAGGGCATAGGATGCATCGCAACTGGCGTTGCTCCACATTCAGCCACTGATTATACGGCGCATCGGGCAGTTCCCTATAGACCGAGGGTTGTGCCAGGCATCGCCTCCGCGGAGCGTTGCGAAATAACGTCAAAATCATCCAGCCACACGTGCAACGTCGCCGCGTCGGTGGTCCAGACACCCCGTCCGGACACGTCATCGAGCACACGCAAGCCCATCCGGCCGGGCCAGAGCAGCATCGGCCTCAGCCGAGGGGCGTCGTCCTCATCGACCTGGAGGCATCGCACGCGGTGCGACCACGTCTGGCGCCAGGTCAGCCATCTGGGGTGCCTGCGCGGGAAGGCATCAAACTGCCCCGCCAACAAGGTGAAGCGGGTCCCGGGATGCGTCAGCACAGCTTGTTGCAGCACGTCGACAATGGCACGTTCGCCCAAGGGCCATTGCGCAAAATCAGGGTCGCTCAGACGCCAATCCGCCGCCGTTTCGGTGCCCGCCACCAAGGCCGTGCGCACTCGGTCAATGAAATCGCGCCAACCATCGATGCGCCCGGAAATTGGCACTGCGGCCGGAGCGGGGGCGGGAGGCTGGCCAGGGCTGTCCATGGCCCGGCTCAAGGCTGTGCATGCAACCAGCCGTCCTCGGACCACTGGTTGAGCAGTTCACGCAGTGTGGCGCTGGCGCGCGCCACGGTCTTGGCGCTCAGGCAGCGCCGGTCGGCCAGTTCGCGCAGGTGGCGTGCATCCTGCCCGGCTGCGCGCCAGGACTCGCCATTGGCGAACACGCGCTGGCCGTCATAGACCATGCGGGTGCGAGCGTCCAGCCGCACACCGACACCGTCCGGCAAAGGCTCTCCAGCCTCGAACCACACGCGCGGCTTCGGCTCGGTCAAGATCTCGCCCAGCGCCGAACGCAGGCCGTCGCGGTCTTTGAGCAGGCGCTCGACGGCATCTGCAGCGAAGGCTTCCAGGGCCTCCGGGATCAAACCCGGCGTGTCGGTGGCTGCCTGTTTGGGGTCGCGATAAAGGCGCCGCGGGGCGTCGCTGTCGAGCTCTTCGACGAATCGGATGAGCACCTCGCGCGCCAACTCGGTGGCCTCGGGCACACGGAAACCAATGGAGCAGGTCATGCACTCGCCCTGCGCGATGCCGTCGTGGGCCCACATGGGTGGGAGGTAGAGCATGTCGCCCGGCTCCAGCAGGTACTCCTCTTCCGGCTCGAAATGGCTGAGGATTTTCAGGGGCACGTCGGGCTGCAAGCGCTGGTCCTTGAGCTTGCCGATGCGCCAGCGGCGCTGGCCGTGCACCTGCAGCAAAAAGACATCGTAAGAGTCGAAATGGGGCCCCACACCGCCACTGTCGGTCGCGTAGGAGATCATGAGGTCGTCGAGCCGGGCGTCTGGAACGAACCGGAAACGCTGCAGCAAGGCGTGGGCCGCAGGCACGTGGAGGTCCAGGCCCTGCACGAGCAGCGTCCAACCCGGCTGCGTCAGGGGCGGCAGCTTGCGTCGGGCGAATGGGCCGTGCTCGAGCGACCAATGGGCCCCATCGTCGGCACTGGCGGCGCCCTTCGGTGCCTTCCCTGCCTTGCGCTGCGCCGTTCCGCCCTGCTGCTGCACGATCAGGCGAGACTCCACGGCCTCGTCACCCGCCAGCGCGAACAGCGCAGCGCGGTCCAGCGGGGCCTGGACACCGGGGACTGCCTGGCGGATCAGCAGGGGCTTTTTCTGCCAGTGGCGGCGCATGAATGCGCTCGGGGACAGACCGCCCAGCAGGGGCGTCGGGGAGTCAGGCGGCAGGGGCTGCGGGAAAGACATGGCGGGTGCGTTCATGCCCCGCATTGTGCGGTGTCTGGCGCAGGGCTTGCACACAGTCGTGAGATGATCTGCGCATGATCATTTCTTCCCCCTGTGTGGTCAGCCTGACGTGGCGCCTTGAAGACGCCCAAGGCCAGCTGATCGACGAGTTGACCGAGCCCATGGAGTTCCTGCTGGGTGGCGATGACCTGCTCGCCAAGGTGGAAAGTGCGCTCCTGGGCCAGACCGTGGGCTTTGAGGCCCACCTGCACCTGGAGCCCGAGCACGCCTTTGGCGACTACCACGCTGAATTGGTGTTCTTCGAGTCGCGCGACATCTTCCCAAAGGCCGTCACCGAGGGCATGCAGTTCGAAGGCCCGCCCGAAGGCAGCACCACCCCCGGCTTGCCCAAAGATGCCATCTACACCGTCACCGAGGTCTACGACACGCACGTGGTGCTGGATGGGAACCACCCACTGGCCGGCATTTCCCTGAACCTGACACTGCAGGTGTGCGATGTGCGACCGGCCACCGAGGAAGAGGTGGAACAGGGCTCGGTGGCTCTGTCGCCGCTGTCCCTGGGCGGCCATGTGGCGCCCGAGGGCACCACGCTGCACTGAGCCGCAGCGGCGTCAGGTGCGGCCGGTCGACCCGAAGCCGCCCTCGCCGCGCTGGCTGGCGTCTGCGAAAGCGTCGACCACGCGGAACGTGGCCTGCACCACGGGCACGATCACCATCTGCGCGATGCGCTCCATGGGCTGGATGGTGAACGCTTGGCTGCCGCGGTTCCAGCAACTCACCATCAGGGGCCCTTGGTAGTCGGCATCGATCAGCCCGACGAGGTTGCCCAGCACGATGCCCTGTTTGTGGCCAAGGCCTGAGCGCGGCAGGATCATCGCTGCCAGACCCGGGTCCCCCAGATGCATGGCCAGGCCCGTGGGAATGAGCTGGGCCTGCCCCGGCGCCAGCACCAAGGCCTCGTCCAGGCAGGCGCGCAGATCCAGGCCCGCGCTGCCGGGCGTGGCGTAGGCGGGCAGGGCCTCGGCGATGCGGGGATCGAGGATGCGGATGTCAACGGTGGTCATGGCAGGCGGAGCCCTTGGCGTGTTCGGATGATGGGGTCGAGGCTTTGCGGGTCATGATGGGCCGCGGCTGTTCGGTGCTGCTCAGGCTGCGAGGCGTTGGGCCAGCTCGGCCACCAGCGCACGCGCCAGGGTCAGCTTGTCGGCCTGGCCGCCATCAGCCGGCAGGGGGCGTTCGCTGTGGGCGTCCACCAGCAGGAGGCTGTTATCGTCGCGGCCAAACGTCGCGGGCCCGAGGTTGCCCACGATCAGCGGGATGCGCTTGCGCAGCAGTTTTGCGCGCGCATGCGCCAGCAATTGCTCGCTTTCGGCGGCGAAGCCCACGCAGTACGGCGGCCGCGCCAGAGAGGCCACGGCAGCGAGGATGTCTGGGTTCTCGGTGAGCTCGAAGGTGGGCGCCAGCTTCTTGCCCTCCTTTTTGATCTTGTGCTCGCTCAGAGACGCGGGACGCCAGTCGGCCACCGCGGCCGTGGCCACGAAGACCTCATGTTCGCTGGCCAGCGGCAGCACCGCGTCGAACATTTGCTGGGCGGTCATGACGTCAATGCGGCGCACGCCTCGGGGCGTGGGCAAGTGCACCGGCCCAGCCACCAGCGTGACCTGGGCGCCAGCCTCGGCGGCCGCGCGCGCAATGGCAAAACCCATTTTGCCGCTGGAGTGGTTGGTGATGCCCCGCACGGGGTCGATGGGCTCGAACGTCGGGCCGGCCGTGATGAGCAAGCGCCGTCCGGCCAGCACCTTGGGCTGGAAAAAGGCGGTGAGTTCATCCAGCAACTCGTGCGGCTCCAGCATGCGGCCGTCGCCAACCTCGCCGCAGGCCTGATCGCCGCAACCGGGGCCCAGCACGACTGCGCCATCAGTCTGTAACTGCACCACGTTGCGTTGCGTGGCCGGGTGCGACCACATCTCGCGGTTCATGGCGGGCGCGACCAGCAAGGCGCAGCTTTCGCGCGGGCGGGCCAGGCACAGCAGGCTGAGGAGCTCGTCCGCCCTGCCCTGCACCAGCCGGGCGATGAAGTCCGCGCTGGCCGGCGCAATCACGACCGCGTCGGCCTCGCGCCCCAGGTTGATGTGGGGCATGTTGTTGCCCTCGCGGGCATCCCACTGGCTGGTGTACACCGGCCGCCCGGAGAGGGCCTGCATTGTCACCGGTGTGATGAAGGCCTCGGCGGCCTCCGTCATCACCACCTGAACGGTGGCGCCGGCCTTGGTGAGCAGGCGCACAAGTTCGGCCGATTTGTAGCAGGCGATGCCGCCGGAGAGGCCCAGCACGATGTGCCGGCCCTGAAGATCTGCGCGTTCTGACATGGGCCCGACTCTAGCAGGCCCTGGCGCTCGCACCTCAGGCGCAGATGCTGCTGCGGTAGACGCTGGGCGACATGCCCATCCAGCGCTTGAAGGCGAAGGTGAAGGCGCGGCGGTCTGAGAAGCCCAGTTCGGCACTGATCGACTCCATGCTGATGGCGCGGCGGCGCAGCATGATCTGGGCGCGGTGGCACTTCGCTTCCGACTGGATGTCGACGTACTTGACACCATCTGCCTGCAAGCGGCGCTGCAGGGTGCGCGGGTGGAGGCCGAGCGCTGCGGCGGTGGCCTCCAGACCTTCACGGAGCAGCTCGGGACGGCGCTCCAGGGCCCAGCGCACTTCGGCCACGATGTGGCGCTCTGCACCCTCCTGGTTCAGGCGGCGCTCGATGCGCTGGCGGGCTTCTGTCAGGGCCTGTGGCAAGGGCGCATTCAGCGGCTGGTCGAGCCATCGACGGTCCATGACCAAGGCGTCGGCATCTTCGTTGAAAGTCACGGGCACGCCGAAGTGCTCGGTGTACTTCTCCGGATTGGCAGGCGACGGGCCCGCCATGCGCACGGACAGCAGCACATGGGCACCGTGGGTGGCACGGCGCAAGAGCTGGTTGATGGCCGCCAGCAAGACCTCACGCACGTGGCAGAACTCGCGGGGGTCCTGGCCGGGTACGGTCATCACAACGCGCACATGCGCCTCGGCACCGAACTCGTCCAGGCGAACATTCATCCACGGCGTCAGGACCTCACGGGCCCAGCCCGCCAACTCCAGGATCTCGCGCAAGGTGGTGCACGAGTCCAAGAAGGCGTCGAACTCGGCGAAGTGCTCGAAAACGAAGTTCTCACCCAGCGCGAACGGGAAATGGTGCGTTCGCGCGCGCTCCACGCACATCGAGAACGCCTTGAACAGGCTGGCGGGTGGCACGCGCAAAGGCACTTGCGGGTCGTGCGGATTGATGCCCACTTCGCGGAGAACGGGGTCGATGGTGAAACCACACACCGACGCCGCCTGGCGCCAGCTTCCGAGGGCGGGCACGGGGACGGGGGACGAGGACAGCCGAGGTTGCATAGCGGTACGACAAGCCAATATCGATTAACGATCAGCCGAAGGGCTGGCTGGCAGTTAATCTATGTGACGCAATGACCCCGCGCAAGGAACCTTGCGCGCCACAAAGGGCGCAAGCACGACAAGACCACTCAAATGATGTGCTCGTTGCTACGCATATCATGTGCTTTGCAGGCCAAACGTGGCAAACAAAGCACACTTGGGCACATGGCTCAGCCTTGCAACTCGCGCCAGGCGCTCGGCGTCGCGCCCTCCCAGCGTTTGAAGGCGGCCGTGAACGCACGGCGGTCCGAGAAGCCGAGTCTGGCGCTGATGTCGTCGATGGACACGTCGCCCTGGCGCAACCATTGACAAGCCAAGCGGTGGCGCATGCGTGCCTGGACGTGCAGGTAGCTGTCGCCCTCGTCCTTGAGGCGACGCTGCAGGGTGCGTGCGTGCAGGTTCAGGCGGTCTGCCATGTCCTCCACGCCCAGCGCCAGCAGGTTGGGCTCGCGGGTGATGAGTTCCTCGATTTCGGCGGCCACGCCATGGCGACGCGCCTCTTTGCCCAGGCGCTGCTCCGCGAGGAACTGCGCCTGCTCGTGCAGGGCCGGGAATGCGCCCTCCAGCGGCAGGTCAAGGATGCGGCGTTCGAACACCAGGGCGTCGGCCGGCGCATTGAAGGTCACGGGCACGCCGAAAAACGGCTCGAAGCTGGCGGCGTATTTGGGTGGGGGGCCTTTGACCGTCACACCCACAAATCCCAGGTCCGACCCTTGCAGGGTGCGCCCGAACTTGCGGATGCAAGCCAGGATGGCTTCGGTAACGAGGTGCAGCGGCAGGCCGTACATGGCAATGTTCGGCACGGGCACATCGAAGCCCACGCACACGCGGGCGAGCTCGCCCTCTTCCTTGACGTCCAGCGTCAGCCATGGCAGCACCATGCGCTTGGCCAGATCTGCCACCCGGAGCGCCTCGCGCAGCGTCGGGCTGGTGGTCAGCAGGGTTTCGAACTCGGGCAGAGATTCGAATGCGAAGGTGTCGCCCAGCACGAAGGGGAAGTGCTTTTCAGGCGACAGCGCCACGCACTGCTCCAGCAGGGAGATGAGCTGCAGCGGCGAGACACGGGCGTCTTCCAGGCGGATCAGGTCGATCTTGATGCCTGCTTCTTTGAACAGCGGCTGGACGTTGAAACCGCACTTGGCGCCGGCCTTGATCCAGGCCGACAGCATGAACAAGGGGATGGGCTTGATGCCCATGGCCTCCAGCATGGCCGCAGGGGGAAGTGGAATGCGCATAAAGAGAATCGGCACACCCAAGACAGGTGTGCCGAAGTCTAACCAACTACGGGGATGTCAGCAGAAAATTTGCGCCAGGCTTCACCGCGCAGCTGCCAGATCGGCACGCATCAACTCGCTGGCCTCGACCGGGTCGTTGTGCTTGGCGAAACCACGCAGCCACTCCTCGTAGCCGGGCTGCTCCGTCTCCTGCCAGGGGTGATAGCCCGGCTTGTAGTACTGGACGTAGTGCTTGTGCAAGGGAGCCGCGAAGCCACCCGGCTTGAGCAGCCACCAGATGCCCTTGGCGTTGAGCTTGAGGCGCTGGAAGAAGCCGAAGCCGTCGGCCTTGAGCATGGCATTGGCGAACTTCAGGATCACGTAGGGGAACATGAACGTGGCGTGCACCAGGGCGCCGCAGCGCTTGAGGTAACCGACCTTGGCGTAGTCGATCATGACGTCATAGGCCACGCCCTTGTGCTCGACTTCCTCGATGGCGTGCCAGGCGTACATGGCGCGCACTTTGGGGTGGGCGTCGCCCATGATGTCGCGCTCGTCGAACATGGCGTGGGCGCCGAGCGCCGTGAAGTGCTCCAGCGCACCGGTGATGGCGAGGGTGTACTCGCGGCTGTGGCGGCTGCGGTAGGTGTCGAACAGCAGCTTATCGAGCCAACCAATCAGCTGGTCCACCGGCATGCCCTGCTTGCGCAGCACGTTGTTGTACTGCTCGTGGACCATGCTGTGCTGGGCTTCCTGACGGTTGAAGTCCTTGATGTCTTTCAGGAGCTTGGGGTCGCTGATGCGGTCGCGGAAGTCACGCACCGTGACCATGAAGAACTTCTCGCCAGGCGGGAAGATCAGGGACATGGCGTCGAAGAAGCGGGTCTTGAAGGCATCGCCACCGAACCAGTACTTCGGGATGCTGGGGTCGTCCAGACCGAAATCCAGCCTCTCGCGCGGCACGATGGGGTGCTGCTTGTCGGATGCGTTTGCCATGTTGTCGTCCTCTGCGGGTTGTCTCCAGAATGACGCCATCGTAAGAAGCGGCAAGGTGACGCGACAGGATGTCGCGTGACATCAAGGCATCGTCAACGACAGCGCGGCTGTGGGGCTTCGCGGAGGGCTTGCGCTGGATCAAACCCACGAAAAAAGGCCTCCACCGGAGGCCTTTGTGCGACGTTTCGAAGCGGGTGTCAAGCCATGGCCATGACGGCACGCATTTGTTCACTGGCCTTGACGGGATCACGCTCGTTGCGGTCGAACGCTGCCAGCCACTCCTCGTATCCAGGCTGGTCGGCCTCTTGCCAGGGGTGGTAGCCGGGCTTGTAGTAGCTCACGTAGTGCTTGTGCATGGGCGCCAGGAGGCCGCCGGGTTTGAGCAACCACCACACGCCTTTGATGGCCATTTTCATGCGCTCGGCGCGGCTGAAGCCGTCCTGGATCAGCAGCTTGCGCTGGATGTGGAAGATGGTGGCGGGGAACATGTAGGTCGCGTGCAGCAAGGCACCGACGCGCTTGAAGTAACCCACGTTGGCGTAGTCTTCCATGACGTCGTAGGCGACGCCCTTGTGCTCGACCTCCTCGATGGCGTGCCAGGCGTACATGGCGCGCACGCGGTGGTCGGCGTCCTTCATCACGTCACGCTTATCGAAAAGGCTGTGCGCGAAGATGGACGTGAAGTGTTCCAGGGCCGAGGTGATGGCCAGTGTGTAGTCGCGGCTGTAGTGCCTGCGGTAGTGGGCGTTGAGCAGGTCGTCGACGTACTGGGTCAGGCTGTCGACGTCGATGCCCTGGGCGCGCAGGCGGTCGTTGTCCTGGCGGTGGACCATGCCGTGCTGGGCTTCTTGGCGGTTGAAGTCCTTGATGTCCTGCAGCAGTTTCGGGTCGTTGATGCGGTCCCGGAAGTCGCGCACGCAGGTCATGAAGAACTTCTCGCCGGGCGGGAAGATGATGGACAGGGCGTCCCAGAAACGGGTCTTGAACGGGTCGCCGCCGTACCAGTAACGGGGGATGTCACCGTCCAGGCCGAATTGCAGGCGCTCGCGCGGGACGATGGGATGCTGTGCAACGGGGGTGGTCATGGTTTGTCTCCTCTGGCGGGATGCAGGTTCGATGGGTGGACTGTCGCGCCTTGACCTGCATCAACACAGGATGCTGTGTGACACGAAGGATTCCCTGCCGACACGCCAAGGCGCACACCGTGAAAAAGGCCTACGGCAAGCGATTCAAGCCCTCGTCACTTTGGCCGGGACCGCCGCTTGCCATCGAGAGCCATGCCCCTGTCGGAGCCATGCCATTTCTGAATTTTCAGTATTTACTGAAATTTCAGCATATTATTGAGGCAACGCAACGCTTGCTCGGATCTTCCGAGGCCCACCATGACCACGCTCAGCCCCCTCGCCCACAGCTTCGTGTCCCACTTTGGAGAGATGGGCAGCCGCTGGGGCATCAATCGCACCGTGGGACAGATCTACGCCCTGATCTATGTGTCAGCGCTGCCCATCCATGCAGACGAAATGGCCGAGACGCTTGGGTTTTCCCGCTCCAACGTCAGCATGGGCCTGAAAGAGCTGCAAGCGTGGCGACTGGTGCGCCTGCGGCACATGCCCGGCGACCGCCGCGAGTACTTCGAACCCTCGGGCGATGCGTGGGACACCTTCCGCCGCCTGGCCGAGGAGCGCCGTCGGCGTGAAATCGAGCCCACGTTGAGCATGCTGCGCGACGCCTTGCTCCAGGAACCCGCCAGCCCCGAGGACACCCATGCCCAGGCCCGCATGCGCGAAATGCACGACCTGATCGAGCAGCTGACGCAATGGTTCGACGAAGTCAGCCACATGGACGCGCAAACGCTGTCCAAGCTGATGAAGATGGGGGCCAAGGTGGGCAAGCTGCTGGATTTCACCGGCATCGCCAAGCGCGGCGCGGTGAAGGCGACCGGCACGGGGCACACGGGCACGGAGGGCTGAGCCATGGACTTCGGCCTCTCGGCATTGATGCTGTCGCGCATCCAGTTCGCGGCCAACATCTCCTTCCACATCCTGTTCCCCACCATCAGCATCGCCTTGGGTTGGTGGCTGGTGTTCTTTCGGTGGCGCTGGGTGCGAACCCGTGACACACGCTGGCTGCTGGCGTGGCGTTACTGGACCAAGATTTTCGCGCTGACGTTCGCCATGGGCGTGGTGAGCGGCATCACCATGAGCTTCCAGTTCGGCACCAACTGGCCGGGGTACATGGCACGCGTGGGCAACGTCGCCGGCCCCCTGCTGGGCTACGAGGTGCTGACCGCGTTCTTCCTGGAGGCCACGTTTCTGGGCGTGATGTTGTTTGGCTCGGAGCGGGTGTCGGAGCGCATGCACCTGCTGGCCAGCTTCCTGGTCGCCTTCGGGACGACGCTCAGCGCCTTCTGGATCCTGAGCTTGAACTCGTGGATGCAGACGCCGGCGGGCTTCGAGGTCATCGACGGCGAGTTCCATGTGCGCAGCTGGCTGGAGGTGGTCTTCAACCCCTCCTTCCCCTACCGGCTGACGCACATGCTGCTGGCGTCGGGGCTCACGGTGAGTTTTCTGCTGGCGGGGGCAACGGCACTGCGCGTGCTGCGCGGCACGGCCAGCCCCGCTGCGCCCTTGGTGATGCGCGCGGCCTTGGGTGCGGCGGCCGTGTTGGTGCCCCTGCAGATCCTGGCGGGTGACGCGCACGGGCTCAACACATTGCAACACCAGCCGCAGAAGATCGCGGCCATGGAGGCTGTCTGGCACACCGAACGCGGTGTGCCGCTGGTGCTGTTCGGCCTGCCGGATGAGGCCTCGCAAACCACGCGGTACGCGATCGAAGTGCCCCGTCTGGCTTCTTTGATCCTCACCCACCAGCTGGACGGCGAGGTGCGAGGCCTCAGTGACTTCGCAGGCCAGCACCCGCCAGTCGCGCCTGTGTTCTGGGCCTTCCGCGTGATGGTCGGGGTGGGCTTGGCCATGCTGGCCACGAGCTGGGTTGGCTATTGGCAATTGCGGAAGGTGCAATGGCAGCCACACCGCTTGCCGCGCTGGCAGCTGCAGATGCTGCGCTGGATGGGTTTGTCGGGCTGGCTGGCCACGCTGGCTGGCTGGTACGTGACGGAAATCGGGCGTCAGCCCTACATCGTTTTCGGACAACTCATGACGCGAGACGTGGTGGCGAACGTGCCGGCGTCGAACGTCGGGCTCACGCTCGCTGGCTACCTCGTGCTGTACGCGTTGCTGCTGTCTGCCTACGTGATGGTCCTGCGCTACATGAGCGAAAAACCCCTGACCCAGCCCGGCACGCCCGCCCCGGCGGAATTTGTGAAAGGACAAGCCGCATGAGCCCCGAATTCGCAACTGGAGACTGGCTGCCGGTGGCATTCATGGCGCTGATGGGCCTGTCGATGCTGATATACGTGGTGCTGGACGGCTACGACCTCGGCGTGGGCATGTGGATGGCACGCGCGCACGCAGACGAGCGCGACGTCATGATCGCAGCCATCGGCCCCTTCTGGGACGCCAACGAAACCTGGCTCGTGTTGGGGGTGGGCCTGTTGTTGATCGCCTTCCCCAAGGCACACGGTGTGGTGATGGGTGCGCTCTATTTGCCTGTGGCACTGATGCTGCTGGGCCTGACCCTGCGCGGCGTGGCCTTTGACTTCCGCGTCAAGGCGCGCGATGCCCACAAGGCGCTGTGGAACCACGCCTTCATCGCGGGCTCGGCACTGGCTGCCTTGTCACAGGGGTGGATGCTGGGCCGCTATGTCACTGGCTTTGCGGAAGGCGCCTGGCCCACGGTGTTCGCGGGGCTGATCGCCCTCTCGCTGAGCGCGGCCTACCTGCTGTTGGGCGCAAGCTGGTTGCTGATCAAGACCGAGGGCGCGCTGCAGCAAAAAGCCGTGCGCTGGGCCAAAGCGGTTTGGCCGATGGTGGTGCTGGGCATCGGTCTGGTCTCCGTGGCCACGCCGCTGGTCAGCACCACCGTGCGCGACCGCTGGTTCACCATGCCGGATTTCATCGCCCTGCTGCCCATTCCGCTGGTCACGCTGGGCGCCCTGGTGGCGACGCGCGCCGTGCTGAACTCAAAGACGGTGCGGGGACGGCTGTGCGCCCTGCCCTTCTTTGCCACCGTGCTGGTGTGCACCATGGCGGCGATCGGCCTGGCCTACAGCCTGTTCCCTTACGTGGTGATGGACCGCTTGACGGTGTGGCAGGCCGCGAGCGCCCGCGCCTCATTGGAGGTCATCGGCATGGGCGCGGCGCTGACTGTGCCGGCCATCCTGGGCTACACCGTGTTCGCCTACCGGGTGTTCCACGGCAAAGCCAGCGCGCTCAGCTACGGATGAGGCCCTGATGCCCCTCTGCAAAGGCTCAGGCTGCCGCAGTGCCTGACAGGCGGCGGCGGGCCAGGGAAGACACTCCCGCCAGCCAGCCAAGCCCCGCCAGCCCCATGGCCACGCTCGAAGGCTCGGGCACAGCGCCTGCGTAGGTTTCGTAGTAAACGATGAGGCCTTTGTTGTTGCCGGGGTCAAAGAATGGCGCAGAGACAAGGACCTTGGCGTAGTTGCCAGCGGTGGTTTTGACAGCGAAGACATCGCCAAACACCAACTGGTTGCCCACGTCGCTGCCAACGATGGGGGCAGCGCCATATGTGAGCCCCTGGAGCGCGGCTTCGGTCAGCCCGGCGAAGCTGATGGTGCCGAGATTGACCAGCGACGCACCGTTGGTGGGCACCAGCGCGCGGGTTGTGGACGTCATTTGTTGCCAAAAAACGTCCTGGCCCGGGTCGATCACGAAGTTACCCTGCAAGCCCGAGTCGAAATCGAAGCTCCACGTGCCGGTGATGTTGGCCACCCCGGAGGTGACCAGGGCGGCCGACGCCACGCTGGCGCTCGAGGCCCAGACGATGGCCGCGGCAGTGGCCGCGAGACTGTGTGCAAATTTGGTGCGCATGAACTCCCTCCTGGGCTGTGAAACGTGGTCTGTGACAGGAGAGACGCAAAAACCGCACCAACCTCCCGCCCGATGGATCACGATCATACGGAGCCCGGGGCCCGCAAACCCTCCCTAAGGTCTGGGATGCGCCCGCCAAAGTGTCACAAAGTGTCCGTCACAGGCGCTCGGACACCCAGGCCTGCACACCGGCCAGGGCCTGCGGCAGCGCGGAGGCATCGGTGCCGCCGGCCATGGCCATGTCGGGCTTGCCGCCCCCCTTGCCGCCCACTTGCTGAGCGACAAAGTTGACCAGCTCGCCGGCCTTGACTTTGGCGATCGTGTCGGCGGTGACGCCAGCGGCCAGTTGCACCTTGCCGCCATCCACGGCCGCCAGCACGATGGCTGCGGTCTTGAGCTTGTTCTTGAGCTGGTCCATGGTGTTGCGCAGCGTGGCGGCATCGGCGCCCTCCAGCGTTGCGGCCAACACCTTCACACCCTTGAGCTCGACGGCCTGGGCCACCAGCTCGTCGCCTTGCGAGGACGCCAGCTTGCCCTTGAGCGAGGCGATTTCCTTCTCCAGTGCACGGATCTGGTCCTGCGCGGCGGCCACGCGGGCCGGCACGTCGTGCGGGGTGGCCTTGAGCAGCGCCGCCACGCCCTTGAGCGTGCCCTCGAGGTTCTGCGTGTAGCTCAGTGCATTCGCGCCCGTGATGGCCTCGACGCGGCGCACGCCAGCGGCCACACCGCTTTCGGCGACGATCTTGAACAGGCCGATATCACCGGTGCGCTGCACGTGGGTGCCGCCGCAGAGCTCCTTCGACGAGCCGATGCTCAGCACGCGCACGGTTTCGCCGTACTTCTCGCCGAACAGCATCATGGCGCCGCTCTTTTGCGCATCGTCCAGGGCCATCACCTGGGCCTGGGCTTCGGCGTTGGCCAGCACCTCGGCGTTGACCAGCGCTTCGATTTCGCGGATCTCTTCGTCGCTCAAAGGCTGGCCGTGCGAGAAGTCGAAGCGGGTGCGGTCAGGCGTCACCTGCGAGCCCTTCTGCGCCACATGGTCGCCCAGGACTTCGCGCAAGGCCTTGTGCATCAGGTGGGTGGCGCTGTGGTTGCGCACGGTTTTGGCGCGCAACTCGGCATCGACCTTGGCATTGAGCTTGTCGCCCACCCGGATGCCGCCTTCGACGATGCGGCCGTGGTGGCCGAACACGTCGGCCTGGATCTTCAGTGTGTCCTCCACCAGGAAGCGGCTGGTGGCGTTGCGCAGCTCGCCACTGTCGCCACACTGGCCGCCGGACTCGGCGTAGAACGGGGTGTGGTCCAGCACGATGACGGCGTCTTCACCAGCGTTGGCCTGCTGCACCGAGGCGCCATCGACGTAGATGGCCGTCACGTTGGCGGCGTCCACCGTCAGGTGCTCGTAGCCATGGAAGCCCGTGGCCACGCCGGTGTACTCGAGTCCGGCGGCCATCTTGAACTTGCCGGCGGCACGGGCCTGCTCGCGCTGGCGGGCCATGGCGGCGTCGAAGCCAGCCTGGTCCACCGTCACATCACGCTCGCGGCAGACGTCGGCGGTCAGGTCCACGGGGAAGCCGTAGGTGTCGTGCAGTTTGAAAGCGGTTTCACCGTCGATGACCTTGGCACCCGTGGCCAGAGCGCCTTCCAGGATCTCCATGCCGTTGGCGATGGTCTGGAAGAAGCGCTCTTCTTCGGTCTTGAGGACCTCGGTGATGCGCTTTTCATGGGTGCGCAGCTCGGGGTAGGCCTCGCCCATCTCGGCGGCCAGCGCGGCCACGAGCTTGTGGAAGAAGGGGGTGCGTGCGCCCAGCTTGTAGCCGTGGCGGATGGCACGGCGGGTGATGCGGCGCAGCACATAGCCACGGCCTTCGTTGCTGGGGATGACGCCGTCTGCAACGGTGAACGAGCAGGCGCGGATGTGGTCAGCGATCACCTTCAGCGAGGGGCTTTCGGGGTCGAAGCCTTCACCCCCAGAGGCCGTGACGGCAGCGCGCGCGGCGGCCAGCAGGTTCTGGAACAGGTCGATTTCGTAGTTGCTGTGCTTGCCTTGCAGCACCGTGGTGATGCGCTCCAGGCCCATGCCGGTGTCCACACTCGGCTTGGGCAACGGGTGCATCACGCCGTCTTCGGTGCGGTTGAACTGCATGAAGACGTTGTTCCAGATCTCGATGTAGCGGTCGCCGTCTTCGTCGGGGCTGCCCGGGGGGCCGCCAGCGATCTCTGGGCCGTGGTCGTAGAAGATCTCGGTGCAGGGGCCGCACGGGCCGGTGTCGCCCATCATCCAGAAGTTGTCGGACATGTAGCGGCCGCCCTTGTTGTCGCCGATGCGCACGATGCGCTCAGCGGGCACGCCCACCACCTTGTTCCAGATCTCGTAGGCTTCATCGTCTTCCTGGTAGACGGTGACCCACAGCTTTTCCTTGGGCAGTTTGAAGTGCTCGGTCAGCAGCTCCCAGGCGAAGCTGATGGCGTCCTTCTTGAAATAGTCGCCGAACGAGAAGTTGCCCAACATCTCGAAGAAAGTGTGGTGGCGCGCGGTGTAGCCGACGTTGTCCAGGTCGTTGTGCTTGCCACCGGCGCGGATGCACTTCTGCGAGGTGGTGGCGCGGCTGTAGGGGCGCTTGTCGAAGCCCAGGAACACGTCCTTGAACTGGTTCATGCCCGCGTTGGTGAACAGCAGCGTGGGATCGTCGCCAGGCACGACCGGGCTGGACGCGACGATGGTGTGGCCCTTGGACTGGAAGTACTCCAGGAAGGTCTTGCGGATGTCGGCTGCTTTCATTCGGCTTTCTCGACGCTTTCTCGACGGACTGTCAGGAGGGCTTCGCCACGGCATGCACCGGGCAGGGATTCGGGCTGAGCCTCAGATTATAGATTTGGCCCTTATCCTATGATGACGGATTGCCCGGCGTTGGCCCGCCCCTGCGCGCCCGGGCTCCCCATTTGCGTGACGCGAGGCCCCGATGACCGTGACGACTTCCCCTGCCGCTTCCACCGCAGCGTCCCCGCTGAGCTCCCTGCAAGACCCCACCCTGCTCAAAACCCAGGCCCTGATCGACGGGCAATGGGTGGATGCCGCAGACAGCGCCCAGCGCTTCGATGTGACCGATCCCGCCACGGGCGCCCGCCTCGCGTCAGTGCCCAACCTGGGCGCGGCCGAGACCGAAGCCGCCATCGCGGCCGCCAACCGCGCTTGGGCCTGCTGGGCCAAGCTGCCCGCCAAGGCGCGCTCGGCCATCCTGATGAAGTGGTTCCACATGCTGCACCAGCACGCCGAGGACCTCGCCCGCATCATGACCGCCGAGCAAGGCAAACCCCTGGCCGAGGCCAGGGGCGAGGTGAGCTACGGCGCCAGCTTCCTTGAATGGTTCGCCGAGGAAGGCCGTCGCATCTACGGCGAAACCGTGCCCACCACCGACCCGAGCAAGCGATACCTCGTGCTCAAGCAGCCCGTGGGCGTGTGTGCGGCCATCACGCCTTGGAACTTCCCCATCGCCATGATCACGCGGAAGGTGGCCCCGGCCCTGGCCGCGGGCTGCCCGGTCGTCATCAAGCCGGCCGAGGCCACACCGCTGTCGGCCCTGGCCGTGGCCGAGCTGGCCCAGCGCGCCGGCATGCCCCCGGGCGTGCTCAATGTCATCACTGCCGATGCAGATCGTTCCATCGAGGTGGGCAAAGCGCTGTGCGCCTCCGACGTGGTGCGGCACCTGTCCTTCACAGGCTCGACCGAGGTTGGCCGCATCCTGATGAAGCAGTGCGCGCCCACGGTCAAGAAGCTCTCGCTGGAGCTGGGCGGCAACGCGCCCTTCATTGTTTTCGACGATGCCGACCTGGACGCCGCCGTCGAAGGTGCGCTAGTCAGCAAGTACCGCAACGCCGGCCAGACCTGCGTGTGCGCCAACCGCCTGTACGCCCAGGCGGGCATCTACGAGCGCTTCGTCGAGAAGCTCACCGCCAAGGTGGCCGAGATGCGCGTGGGCAACGGCTTCGAGGCCGGCGTGGCGCAGGGCCCCTTGATCGACGCCCAAGCCCTGGCCAAGGTCGAGGAGTTGCTGGGCGATGCCGTGGCCAAGGGCGCCCAGGTGCGCACCGGCGGCCAGCGTGCCGTGGTGCCAGGTGGTCAGGGCGCCTTTTTCCAACCCACCGTGCTGTCGAACGTGGACGCCACCATGCGCGTCGCGCGTGAGGAAATTTTCGGCCCTGTGGCACCCGTATTCAAATTCGACACCGAGACCGACGCCATCCGCCTGGCAAACGACACCGAATTCGGCCTGGCCAGCTACTTCTTCAGCCGCGACATCGGCCGCATCTGGCGCGTCAGCGAAGGGCTGGAGTACGGCATGGTCGGCGTCAACACCGGCATCATCTCGACCTGCGAGGTGCCCTTCGGCGGCGTCAAGCAATCCGGCCTGGGCCGCGAAGGCGCGCGCCAGGGCATCGAGGATTACGTCGAGGCCAAGTACGTCTGCCTGGGCGGCCTGGACCGCTGAACACACCCGCATCGCCGTCACAGTTTCCTGCACCCTGACCCATGACTTTCGTCCACGACCTCTGGCCCCTGGCCCCGCGCCACTGGGTGCTCATCGCCTTCATCGCAGCGGCACTGCACGCACACCTGCGCGGCAAGGTGCGCTTCGGTCTGGTGCGTGCGCTCACCGACTTCACCGTGCTGATCGCGCCCTTCAACTCGCTGATGGTGCTGTTCTCCAAGGTCGGCAGCCAGCCCTACCTGGACGACAAACAGTTCCCCGAACTGAAGGTGCTGCAAGAGAACTGGCAGATGATCCGCGACGAGGCCCTGGCACTGGACGAAGGCGGCAACATCAAGGCCGCCGACGGCTACAACGACATCGGCTTCAACTCCTTCTTCCGCACCGGCTGGAAGCGCTTCTACCTGAAATGGTATGGCGTGGAGCAACCCTCGGCTGCGGCACGTTGCCCGAAAACGGTGGCGCTGCTCAACCAGATCCCCGGGATCAAAGCCGCGATGTTCGCCTCGCTGCCGCCGGGCGCCACGCTGGTCAAGCACCGCGACCCCTACGCAGGCTCGCTGCGCTACCACCTCGGCCTGATCACGCCGAACGACCCGGGCTGCTACATCGAGGTCGACGGCCAGCGATACCACTGGAAGGATGGCGAGGTCGTGATGTTCGACGAGACCTACATCCACCACGCGGCCAACACCACGCAGCAGCCGCGCATCATCTTGTTCGCTGACGTCGAGCGGCCGGTGTACACGGCCGTGGTGCGCTGGCTCAACAAGGTGTTCGCCGCCATCGTCATGAAGGCCTCGGCCACGCAGAACGAGCAAGGCGAGCAGGTCGGCGGCATCAACAAGTTCTTCGGTGTGGCCTACAAGGCCCGCGAAAAGGCCAAACAGCTCAAGGCCACGAACCGCACGGCCTACTACGTGGGCAAGTGGGTGCTGATTGGCGGGCTGCTGCTGGCGATTTTTTACTGACGACCACCAGGCCCGCGCCTCATCCGCCGCTCAGGCCGAATCCCGGTCGGTGTGGATGTCGCTGAGGCTCCACCCCGAACGCGCCAGCACCGCCTCGCGGAAGGCGGCGTCGGCGCAAACCCAGGACATGGTCTCGTAAGGGTGCGGCGCCGTGCGGAACATCAGGGGCTTGAGCTCGGCCTCCACAGTGGGGTCGTACAGCGTCCAGGTCAGGTAATCGGCACCGCTGCGGAAAGCGCGCGCCGTCACACGGGCCAACAAGGCACGCAACACCAAGCGCTGGCAGGAGGGGTCGAACACCGCGTCCAGCACCTGTACCGCATGGCGCCCATCCTCGATGGGCACTGAGCGCGTGGCCAGCATGCCAACAGCTCGGGTGCCATCGCGGGCCAGCCAGACCTCGCAGCGGGTGCGCGGGTTGGCGAACAGCCGGTGCGCCAGCGAGGCCGCGTCGCGGTCCACCTCGACGCGCTCAGGCCGCCGTGCCGACTGCAACAGGGCATCGATGTCGCGCTGGTCCACGCTGCCCGGCACCCATGGCGCAAGCCGCACCACCGAGAGCCGCCACCCGGAGGACCACAAACGGCCGATGCGCAACACCACCATGGCCACGTCGGCCAGGCTCGCCGCCGCGGCCGCCACCCAGCCATGGCGCAAACGCTTCGCCATGAAGTGCGCAAAATGCAGTGGGTGCGTGTGCGTGCGGCGGTCAGGCAAAGCCGCGAAAGTCCGGGCCAGCACGCCCTTGGAGTTGGGGTTGGAGCCGATGGCCAGCACGCATCCGAGTCGTTCACACACGGTTTGGTTGATCCACACGCCGAGGCCGCTGTCCGCCAGTTCAGGCAAAACCATCAAATCCATCGCGGCGTGGACCTGCTGCCGGTGCGCGCCAGCCTGCAGCCAGAGCGCCTCCGTGCCGATCATGCCAAGCACCTCGTCACCGCGGGTGCACACCCAGCAAACGGCCAGGCCACGCTCCCCCGGCTCGGGCAGGTAGCGCCAGCGCACGTACCGGGCGTCGTCCCAGGTCAGTGCTTCGCCCAGAACGCGGCGGCGCAGCGCCAGCAGTGCGGGAAGATCGTCGGGGGTGGCAGGCCGGAAGCCGGCGTCGAGCACCTGCGGCGTGACGCCCAGCCCGCGAGCCACCAGGCGAGCGATTTTTTCGCGGGCGATGGGCTGCGCCGAAACGTGCGACGCGGCAGGTCCGGTGGGTGCAGGATGCGACCCCATCGCGGACTTGGCCGATGCCAGTGATGCGGGTGTGGCCGACGGTTTGGGCGCAGCCCCGGGCGTCGCTGGTCTCGGCCAGGGCAGCTTGTGCGCCACCGCGAGCCTCAGGCCGACAGGGCGCCGTGCTGCGCCAGGAAGTCAAGCACGTGCTGGACTGAGCGCATCTGCCGCGACACCTCGGCGCTGAGCTCGATGCCAAAGCGCTCGTCGAGTTCGGCAATGAGCATCAGCGCGCCCATGGAATCCCACCCCGGAATGCTGTCGCGGGCCGTGTCCGGACGCACATTGGCCAGGGGCTCGTTGAAGGCGTCGGCCATCATGGCGAGGGCCTCGTCCACGTTGATGCGGTGTTGGCTCATGGCTGGCTCTCGGTCTGTGGGTCGAGGGTGGGCGCGGTGGACGGCGCCGCTGCGGACACACCGTGCATCAACACGGCCTGGGCATCCAGCTGGACGATGGCCGAGGCCCACGAGAGGCCCACGCCGTAGCCCAGCAGCATCACGCGGAGGTCCCGCGCCAGGGCGCCTCGGCGTTCGGCCAAAGCGCGGGTGAGTGTCACAGGCACCGAAGGGCCGCCGCAGTTGCCCGTGTCCTCCAATGTGAAGGGTACGCGGTCTTCAGGCAGGCCGCACTTCTTGATGAGGTGCTTCATGATGAAGCGGTTGGACTGGTGGAAGATGTAGGCGTCCAGGTCGGCCACGCCCAGCTCCGCCACCGCGAGGGTGTCCTGAATCAGGGGCGGCACGCGCTTGATGGTGAAGTTGAAGACGCCTGCGCCGTCCATGCGGACGTAGAGGTCACGCGGGTCGGCCGGGAAACGGTCGCGGAAGCCGCCGCCCTTCATGATCAGGGCCTCGGCGCCCGCGCCGTCGGAGAACAAGCCGAAGTGAGAGGCAAACCCACCGGCCGGTTCGGCCTCCAGCGCCGTTGCAGATCCGGCATCGCCAAACAACAGCGTGGTGGCGTGGTCATCAGGGCTGGTGAAGCGGCTGGGCGTGTCGCCGTTCAGCATGAGGATGCGCTGGTGTCCACCGCCCTTGAGCATGGTGGCCGCCAGGTAGAGCCCGTACGGGTAACCTGAACAGCCCAAGCCAACGTCGAAGGCCGCACAGCCAACAGCGAGGCCCAGCCTGCCATGCACCACACAAGCGGACGACGGCAGGAAGTGGTCGGGGGATTGGGTCACCATGATGAGACCCGTGATGGTGTCCGGTGCCCAGCCCAGCGCCTCTAGCAAGCGGTGTGCTGCATCGGTGCAGAGGTCCACCGACGTCTGTCCCTCCGCCACCACATGGCGGTGGCGCACCCCTGCCATCGACACGACCTTGCGGACGTCATCCGCGCCGTAGCGGTCCCCCAGCGCGAGGTTGTCCAGCTGTGCGGAAGGCACGACCGTAGAGACGCCGGCGATGCGGAATCCATCCAGACGACTGAAACTCACGACTTCCTGCCTGTAGATTGGGTGTCGGCGGCCACCCCATGGGCGACAGCGCACGGCAAGTCGTTACTTTACGGAAAATCTGTGTCCGTTTGCCCCCCTCAGCCGGGGGCAGCGTGGAGCGGGCGATGGGAACATCATCGTGTTCCCAACTCGTTGATTGATAACGAGTTTTCCGCACTCGGCGAACCGAGATGGACATAATTATGGACTGAAAAACCACGCTTGGTCAACGCGCGCTCCGAGCAAGTCCAGTGCGAGCCATGGACAGCCAGCAGTAGCCAATGTACCCGAGCGCTCAACGTCACGAGGCCGGTTCATCTCCCTTTGGCAGGAACTCCTCGCGGGCGCGCTGCAGAAACCGCTTCATGGGCTCAGAGGGTTCGGCGCTGCGGCGCAGCAGGTAGGTGGACAGCATGGGCGGCGTGCCGGCCAAGGGGCGAACGGTTATGTCGGGGCGGTTCAGGGTCTGCACCTGCGAGGCAATGGCGAAACCTAGGCCATAACCGGCACCGACCAGAGTCAGCATCACGCCTAGGCTCGTCACCTGATCTACCAGCTTGAGCGGCTTGGACGCACCTTGAAGCACCGCCTGGATCTGGTGGTGGCAGCCCGATCCCGCGTCCGGATGGCACAGTACCAACGGAAACTTCAAGGCTTCATCCAATGGCACTTCCGCGTGCGCCAACAAGGGGTGGCGCACGGGCACGATCACCGACAGAGGATCGGTCCACACGGGCTCGGCGACAAGGCCTTCGCTCACCGCGTCCGACAGCGCAAAGCCGATGTCCAGCAGATCGTTGTGCAGGCCCTTGAGCTGCTGCGCGAAAGGCAGCTCGAAGACGCGAATCTCCAGTTCGGGCTCTTCCTCGCGGCTGCGCGCCAGCAAGGTGGCAATGTGGGGCTGCGCCAAGCTGTCGCAGATGGCGATGCGCAGATAACCCTGATAGCCCTGCGCCGCCGCCTTTGCGGCACTCACCGCCTGCTCCACGGTGGCCAGCACACGCCGGCACTCACCGAGGAACACTTGACCGGCCCAGGTCAGTCGCGTCTGGTGCGCGCTGCGGTCGAACAACTGCACGCCGAGCGTGGCTTCGAGATTGCGCATTGCGCGCGACACAGGCGATTGTTCTACGCCAAGGCGCTCGGCCGCTCGCGCGAAATGCAGTTCTTCCGCGACCGCAACGAAATAGCGCAGTAGTCTGAGTTCCAATGCGGCCTCCTGTTTGCCTCGTTCCTGGCCTGCGTCCACCTCAAGCGGATTGCGCCTCGCTTTCTCCTTCGATGATTGGCAAGAGGTTCCGGCGTTGCATGCTTGCCTATTCGGATAGGCAGATCGCATCCGAAAATTACGGAGGTTGAGGCGGAACGCTACCTGGCCGAAGACCTGAGAACCTCAATCACCGCGACGCTGCACTACCGCCTGATCCACAGGTTCAGTTCAATCAATTCCCGGGTTGCAGCTCCACACGCACCTCGCGCGATTTGCCGGCCCGTTCCACTGACAAGACCACCACATCGCCGACCTTCCTGTCGTCTAGCCGCGCGAGCAGCTTGGCCACATCGTCCGTCGCCTTGCCATCAACATCGATGATGCGGTCGCCCGGCACGATGCCTTGCGGCGTGACTTCGACACCCGCGAGGCCGGCCTTGTGCGCTGCCGAACCAGGGGTAACACGCAACACGAACACGCCCTTGCTTCCGGTCAGTGCAAGCAGGTGCTGATTGAGCTGTTCGTCCACCTCAATGCCCAGCGCCGGACGGATGTACTTACCGGTCTTGATGAGTTGCGGGACTACGCGCATGACGGTGTCCACCGGCACGGCGAAGCCGATCCCAGCCGATGCACCGGAAGGGCTGTAGATCGCTGTGTTGATGCCGATCAGGCGGCCG